>Ga0182013_10002950_pt1 | contig 21704 bp, 18 predicted proteins | sample 612S2MmetaG_FD_120487 | JGI IMG/M metagenome (GOLD analysis project Ga0182013, IMG submission 120487) | Permafrost microbial communities from Stordalen Mire, Sweden - 612S2M metaG | ecosystem: Environmental > Terrestrial > Soil > Wetlands > Permafrost | place: Sweden: Stordalen | collected... | reverse complement strand
GGCTATACCATTAATATAAACGGAAGCGGCATTACCGGCTTTTCAAACACCGGCAGCTATAGCTGGGAGATTATAAGTGCAAGTACATTTACCAGTTATAGTGCTTCGGCCTTTACACTTAATATTACCGGGTTTCCTACTTATACGGGCAGCTTTAGCCTGTTCAGAAGCGGGCCTGTGCTTAGCCTGGTTTACACACCACTACCGGTAGCTCCGCTTACACAGGCAACCAATGTAACATTCAGCTCCATCAGCAATTTCAATTTCGGCGTTAACTGGACCAATGGTAACGGAGCTTCGCGGATAGTTGTTATACGCCTTGCGTCAACAACGGCAGTGCCTCCGGTTTACGGCACCACATATGCTGCAAGCACAGTATATGGCACCGACTCAACCGGTTTAGGGAACTATGTTATTTATAACGGCACCGGCAGCGGCCCAATAACAGTTACAGGTTTAACTGCCAACACCGCCTATACAGTTGAAGTATATGAATACAATGGCGGTACGGGCCAACAGGCTTATAATACTACTGCTGCAACTGGTAATCCAGCCAGTACATCAACAATTATATCCGTTTATTACTGGAATGGCGCAAGCGCTGCCACAGGTACTAATGTTACTGCTAACGGCGGCACGGGGACATGGTCAGTGGCAAATAGCTGGGTTGAACCAACCAATCCCGGTACGGGAGCAACCTGGGCAGACGGTGGTATAGCCATTGTGGGAGGAACTTTAGGGAAGATTACCATTAACCAGAACCAGACTGTTGATTCGATGCAGGTAAACACAACGGGCTATACGTTTACCCAAAGCGGTGCTACCACATTTACAGGCCCGATTAACCTGGCATCGGGTGTTAACCTGAGTATTGTGCCAAACATTACCAGCATATTTACTTATGCCGGTAACATTACCGGTGATAATACCACCGGCCTTACATTTAGCGGAAGCACTTTGGCGGCAAATAAGGTTTCAAGGATAAACTTAACGCAACCCTATTCAGTTATTTCAACACCTGTAACCATTGATTTGAATACTATCAATACTACCCTGGTGGGTTTTGCCGGAGATGCTTCGGGCATAAACATGTCTGGTAACATCGCGCTTAACGGAACTGCAGGTGGTGGCCGTGCAATGTTCTGCGCATTTTCAGGCGATACGCTCAATTTATCTGGCCAGGTTTCAGGCACTGCCGATATCCAGTTTTCTTTGGGGCTAAGCCCTGGTTCGGGAACTGTTGTCTTCTCTAACCCAGCCAATAGCTTTACCGGCAACATATATCTGCAGGGTTACGCTGCCGGTACTATCAAAGCTACTTACGGAAGCACCTCGTGCATCCCTTCAACCACAGGAGTTTATTATCCTGCCAGTGGCACCGGAGGTGTTTTTGACATCAACGGCGCCAATGTTACTATCGCAGCCTTATCTTCGGTTGACGGTGTTATTGGCGGTGTTACCAATAACGGCAATTCAGCAACCCTTACGGTTAATCAATCAAGCAATACCAGTTTCAGCCTGGTGCTTTCAAATGGCGGTAGTACCCAAAAGCTGGCTTTAACCAAAAGCGGCAGTGGCACGTTAACTTTAACCGGCGTTAATACTTACACAGGCGCCACCACGGTTAGTGCTGGTTCTCTATTTATTGATACCGGCAGCCTTGCAGCAGGTAGCGCAGTCACTGTGGCCGGAGGTGCAGTTTTTGGCGGAAATACCACTGCCAAAGGTACGCTTGCGTTAAGCGGCACCCTTTCGCCGGGTTTAACAGGCAGAGGTTCGGCAGGTACCTTTACTACCGGTGCCCAAACGTGGTCAACCGGCGCTATCTATCAGTGCGATATACTTGCAGCTACCGGTTCGCCGGGGACCAACTGGGATCTTGACAGCAGCAACGGCGCCATCAATTTTGCAGCAGGGGGCTATACCATTAACATAAACGGAAGCGGCATTACCGGTTTTTCAAACACCGGCAGCTATAGCTGGGAAATTGTAAGTGCAAATTTATTTTCGGGCTACAGCGCCTCGGCCTTTACGCTGAATGTTACGGGCTTTCCGGCTTACACAGGTACGTTTAGCCTGCTCAGAAGCGGGCCAACTATTACCCTGGTTTATACACCACTACCGGTTGCACCCATTACTCAGGCTACCAATGTAAATTTCAGTTCAATCAGCAATTTCAATTTTAATGTTAACTGGACTAACGGTAACGGGGCTTCGCGCATTGCTGTTGCACGCCTGGCACCGGCTATAGCAGTTCCACCGGTTTATGGTACAACTTATGCAGCAAGTACGGTTTATGGAACAGACTCAACCGGTACCGGTAACTACGTAATTTATAATGGCACCGGCACCGGCCCTGTAACCGTAACGGGTTTAGCGGCCAATACTACTTACACTGTTGAGGTTTACGAATACAACGGCGGAGCCGGCCAGCAGGCATACAATACATCATCAGCAACGGGTAATCCAAATAGCGCAACAACGCTTATTTCTGTTTATTACTGGAATGGCGGCAACCCAACCCCGGGCACTAATGTTACGGCCAATGGAGGCACCGCCCAATGGCAGGTTACCAATGCCTGGGTTGAACCCACTAACCCGGGCACCGGTGCAACCTGGCAGGATGGCGGCATTGCCATATTAGGCGGTACTGTAGGTAAGGTTACCCTTACGCAGAACCAGACTGTTGATTCGATGCAGGTAAACACTACCGGTTATACCTTTACGCATAATGCGGCTAATACTTTTACCGGGCCTGTTAATCTGGCATCGGGGGTTACCCTTAATATGGTGCCCAACATCACCACCACATTTACTTATGCGGGAAATATTACCGGCGATAGCACAACGGGTATTTCTATTAACAGCAGCAACCTGGCAGCAAATACAGTTTCTAAAATAGCCCTTGCGCAGGACAGTTCGGTTATAACGGTACCCATAACCGTAACACTAAGCAGTAACGACAGTACTTACGCTGGCTTTGTGTCAACTGGTTCTGATGTAATAATTTCAGGGCCGATAAACCTGAACACCCCGGGTGGCGGAGGAAGGACCATACTTGCAGCTACCAATGGCAATTCTCTACGTGTTAGCGGGCAAATAAGTGGTACCGGGGATATTCAGTTTTCTGATGGCCTGGCTAATGGGGCCGGAGGCCTTTACCTGCAGAACACTTCCAATAACTTTACCGGGGATATATACATGAATGGCGCTTCGGGTGGTATTTTGTATGCAGGTAAATTAAATGCCGGAACGGGCGTTCCTTCTACGGCCCGCCTCTTTTTGGGTGCAACACCAGGTGGCGGAGGCTACTTTGATTTAAATGGAAACCACGTAATAATTGCCGGCCTTGAAACTACTGCACCGGGCGCTATAGGTGGGGTTAAGAATAGCGGAAGCGTTAACCGCACTTTAACTATTGACCAGGTTGATACTACTGTTTTTGGTTTAGTGATTGAAGATGGCGTTAATTCATCTACTATAGTTGGTAAAAAAGGCACCGGTGTTATAACCTTTACCGGCGCCAATACCTTTACAGGTGGCCTCACCATAACCGGAGGAACAATTCAGCTGGGTGCTGCTAATGCATTGGCAGCAGGCTTACCGCTGGAGTTTGATGGCGGTAAATTCAGCACTGGCCTTACCACCGGTTACAGCCAATCGCTGAATACATTGCAAATGACAGCCAATGGAACTATTCTTTTAGGAACAACGGCACACACATTAAGTTTTGCTAATAGCAGCGCAATGAGCTGGAATACAGCGAAAACCTTAACCATTGCCAATTGGACGGGCACTGTAGGATCTTCCGGCACTGCTGGTCGTATTTTTGTTGGTACGGATGCTACCGGTTTAACTGCCCAACAGCTTAGCCAGATTAGCTTTTCGGGCTATTTACCCGGTGCAACTATTTTAAGCACAGGCGAAATTGTACCGGCACCCGGCTATGTTTGGCAGGGCACAACCAGTACCGACTGGAATACTGCTTCTAACTGGTCTATTGGGCTGGTGCCTTCTTCAACCGGTAATTACGTTATCATTCCTTCCGGCACTACTTATTCGCCTGTTATTTCAACAGCAACGGCTTATGCGGGTAACATCGTAATTAATTCAGGTGCTACTGTCACTATCAGTTCGGGAGTTACATTAAGTGTGCTTGATTCGCTGAATGGCGGTACGGGCAGCAATGCTGTTATTACCGGTGCCGGAGTTGTAGTTTTAAACGGCACTAAAATTCAACATATAAGTGGAAACCTGGAGATTAGTGAATTGAATATTTCTGATAGTCTTGGTGTAAACCTGGCTGTGGGGGCATCAGTATTGATTGATAATGCCGTTGACCTTAATACAGGGATTTTGAATACAACAAACGGCACGCTTACATTAAGCAGCAGTTCATCTTCGCAGGCAGCTATTATTGATAATTTTTCTGCAGGCAATGAAGGTACTATTACCGGTAATATTACTGCGCAGCGCTATTATGATTATTCCGGTTATTCGGCAGCGCGCCAGCAACATGAAATAGGCATACCGGTAACAAACGTTGCATTCTCGCAGTTTGGTGCCGGGGGTACTGCCGGTTATGTTTTACCAACCACAACCTGCGATGAACTTTCGGTAAAAGCCAATTCTCCTGCAGGCACCGTTTATAGTCTTCATGAATCAAACGGGGCTACCTGCGGCATGGCACAATGGTATGTAGAGCCGGGAACTTCTATAGCCCAACCGGGCCACGGGTATTCCGTTATTTTACCAAGCAGTGGTGGCCCGGGTACTTTTAGTGTAACCGGGGCGCCAAACCTTGACAGCTCGTATACGCTAACCGGTATTACCAACAGCAACTGGACTAACAGCACAGCCGAGCACCATAACCTCAGTTCCGGCTGGCAGCTTGCTTCTAATCCTTACTCAGCTACTTTGCAGATAAATACAACCAACGGCGGTATTGATAACCAGATACAGGTTTGGCAGGCAAACGGCCCATATGTTGGCACTTACCAGCCCGGGATAGTAAATTCTTCGGCTATTATTGCACCATTCCAGGCTTTTATGGTGCATGTTACAACACCCGGAAACACTACCAATTACACTATCAATGCTTCTGACAGGGTTAGAACAGCGCATACTTTCTTTGCCGCAAATGATAACGAACTGGATATTACTACTGAAAACCTTGGCACTAACCTGCTTGATAAAACGGTAGTGGCTTTTAATAAAAATGCTACAGATACTTTTGATGCCGGGTATGATGCCGATAAGATTTTCGGCTCGCTGAACCGCCATACGCTTTACACTACAAATAACGGAAAATGGCTGGGCATTAATGTGTTGCATGATGTAGCCACTACCAGCACCGTTCCTATGGGCTTTGAAGCCGGCGCCTCCGGCAATTATAGCATGTCTTTCAGCGGCGTTAATACTTTTGACCCCACAGTTTACATTACACTTGAAGATAAGCAACTGAGCACTATGTATAACCTGCGCAACGGCGCTTATAATTTCAGTGCAGACAGCGCCGATGCGTGGGCCCGCTTTGTTTTGCACTTTACGCCGCCTGCGGTTATAAGCACAAATAACGCAACGTGTACCAATGCAGGCAATATCAGTGTAACACAGCCGGGCATTGCCAACTGGACATATGTACTTTCCGATAACAACAGCAACGCTATAGCCACCGGAATTTTAAACCAGGATAATTCGATTTTTGTGAATGCCGTGGCCGGTACTTATACGCTTACCCTTACTGATAGTAATGGCTATGTTGCCACAAAGGTAATACAGGTGGATGGTGTGCTTCCGGTAACCGCTTCGTTTACTGCATCTGCGGCTACGGCGCAAACACCGGTTAGTTTTACCAATACCTCGCAAAATGCCAACAGCTTTACATGGAATTTCGGCGATGGCTCTAACAGTACGGCTATGAACCCTGCCCATACTTATAGCCAGCCCGGCACCTATACCATAACTATGACCGCAAACAACACCGGTTGCAGTGCGGTATATACTGAAAGCATTATTGTTACTGCTGCACCTTCTTCTGTAAACACGGTAACTGAAAGTGGATTAAACATCTGGAGCAATAACAACAAAGTAATGGTTGATTTTAGCCAGGCCGGCGATGTTGATGCACTGATAAAGGTATACAACATATTAGGCCAAACTATCAGCGAAGAGAAGTTTACTTCAAACGCTTTATACCAAAAAGAGATTGACAACGTAGAGGCCGCTTATGTTATTGTTTTTGTAAACAACAATGGTCAGATAACTACTAAGAAATTGCTTATTACCAACATCGGAAAATAAAGAAAAAGAAGCTGGTGGATTGTTGTTCATCAGTTTCTTTTCTGTTACCTGCAAAGGCCATCCTGCTTTTAAAACCAACAATAAGGCATACGTAATATTCATTTATGCGTAATATGCCTGGATGGTGCACGCCAAATTGTCGCATTTAGCCCCGAAAGGGTGAGAGAAACCCTTTCGGGGCGCACACCCTGAAGGGGTTTCCCTCACCCCTTCAGGGTTTTGGGGCGACGAAGCGACAATATGGTGTGCACCCTTCCCGAATTGAGGCAGACCCTTTTAAAAATTTTGCCTTATTTTTGCCCACTTTTAGCCATCAATATTATTGGGGCAAGATATTTTTAATTATTTGATTATCAGGATAGTAATATCACTTTTACATGGTTGAAATCGGCGGGAAAGGATTGACTTTAGAGGAGGTTGGGCGGATTTTATATGCCGGCGAAAAGGTGTCTGTAACCCCCGCTACACTAAAAAAATGCGAAACCGGGTTTTATTTTCTCAAAGGATTTGTTGCCGATAAAGTCATTTATGGCATCAATACGGGTTTTGGCCCCATGGCCCAGCACAAAATACCCTACGTTGACCGTTTAACCCTGCAGTATAATCTTATCCGTAGCCATTCGTCAGGCTCAGGCCAGCCTATTGCACCAATATATGCCAAAGCTACCTTGCTTGACCGTTTGAATACTTTTGCCCAGGGTAAAAGTGGCGTACACCCCGACCTGCTTTTGCTTATTGCAAAAATGATAAACCTGGATATTACCCCGGTTATTTACGAGCACGGAGGAGTAGGGGCCAGCGGCGACCTGGTGCAGCTGGCACATGTTGCACTGGCAATTATTGGCGAAGGCGAAGTTCATTTTGAAGGGAAAATTTATCCTTCGGCCGAAATTTTTGAGCACCATCAGATAACTCCTTTTGCTATAAGGCTGCGGGAAGGAATAGGGATGATGAACGGCACTTCATGCATGACCGGTATAGGCCTTGTAAACCTGCTGAAAGCAAAACAATTACTTGGCTGGGGGATTATAATTTCGGCAACTATTAACGAAATATTTGAAGCCTTTGATGACCACATCGCTGCGCCACTGAATGCAGTTAAGCTACACGTGGGGCAAAACAAAGTAGCGGCTTCAATGCGCACTATACTTGAAGGAAGTAAACTGCTTAAAAACCGCAAAGAATACCTGTATTACGATGTAAAGGAAACCCATTTTAAAGATAAGGTGCAGGAGTACTACTCGTTGCGCTGCATGCCCCAGATACTGGGCCCGGTTTACGATACCATTGCACAAAGCGAAAAAATTATTGTGGATGAGCTGAACTCGGTTAGCGATAACCCGGTGGTGGATTTTGAAGCTGAGAATATTTTTCACGGCGGCAATTTTCACGGCGATTATGTGGCGCTTGAAATGGATAAATTGAAAATTGCTATCACCAAACTTTCTATGCTTAGCGAAAGGCAGCTTAATTATTTATTAAATGATAAGCTGAATGGCAAGTTGCCTCCGTTTATTAATACCGGCACCATTGGGCTGAATTTTGGAATACAGGGGATACAATATACCGCTACCTCTACTGTGGCGGAGAACCAAACACTTTCGAACCCGGTTTACATACACAGCATACCCAACAACAACGATAACCAGGATATTGTAAGCATGGGAAGCAACGCGGCCTTAATGGCTGCCCGGGTAATTGAAAATACGTTTGAAGTTTTAGCCGTGCAATCGCTGGCATTGGCCGATGCGGTAGATGCCTTGCAAAAACAGGATAAACTGAGTGCCCGGTTACAAGGGTTTTATGCCGGGGTGCGTAAGGCAACAGGCATTACAGAAGTAGATGCGCCGCGTTTCAGGGAACTGGCACGCATAAAAGAGTATTTAAAAGCTAACAATCCGGACGTGATTAATTAGTAATTATGGCAGAGGAAACAGGGAAGATAAAAAAGTACGCTTTAGTTACCGGCGGGTCGCGTGGTATTGGCAGGGCTATAAGTTTAAAACTGGCAGAGGCCGGGTATTTTGTATTGATAAATTTTCAGCGCAACCAGGTTGAAGCAGATAAAACGGTGGCCCTTATAGCTGAAAACGGTGGCGAAGCAGCTACGCTTAAATTCGACATTTCGGATAAGGCCGATATTGAAAAAACACTGGGCGGATGGGTGGCCGCAAATAAAGATAAGAGCATTGAAGTACTGGTAAACAACGGGGGTATCAGAAAAGATAACCTGATGATGATGATGCCTGAAAGCGATTGGGAGGGTGTTTTGCGCACAAACCTTGATTCGTTCTTTTATATAACCAGGATTTTAGTTCCCGGAATGATGTTTAAGCGTTTTGGCCGCATCATTAATATCGTTTCACTTTCGGGGATAAAGGGTATGCCGGGGCAAACCAATTATTCTGCCTCAAAAGCAGGTGTTATTGGCGCCACCAAAGCGCTGGCGCAGGAGGTAGGGCGCAGGGGCGTAACAGTTAATGCCGTAGCTCCCGGTTTTATAAAAACAGAAATGACCGAAGGAATAGATGAGGCCCGGTTTAAAGCGTTGATACCCATGCAAAGGTTTGGCGAAGCAAATGAAGTGGCCGAACTGGTAGCTTTTTTGGCGTCCAAAGGTTCTTCTTATATTACAGGGGAAGTGATTAACGTAAATGGCGGATTATATACTTAAAAGCTGTTATAAATTAACTTAAAGGCAAGTGTTTACTGGTAATACCAGGAACACTTTGATGCTTTTGTATTATTGTATTTTGCATTTTCCCTCTCTTTTTTTCAAAGAGAGGGATGTCCGCCGCGGACAGGGTGAGTTTGTATTGGGAAAGTTTGAAAGATGGTATGAAAAAGGAAATTTGTCGTACCCTCTTTTTCTTGGGTGCAAACCAAATTGTCGTTCGGAATACAAGTGGTTGGCGGGGACGCCAACCACAAGGGCACCCGGTTTGGCGTCTTCGCCAACCGGAATTCCTGCCAGACAACGACAATTTGGTTTGCACCCTCTTTTTCTTTGTGCCTTAGTGGCTAAAATGTATTTGTATTATTTTGTAACAGTTTATCAGAGAATCAGGAGCGGATTATATTTGGGCCATGAACAGAGTAGTAATAACAGGTATTGGGGTATATTCATGTATAGGCAAAAACCTTGATGAGGTAAAAGATTCTCTTTATAACGGCCGTTCAGGTATTGTACTCGATCCGGTGCGCAAGCAATTTGGATACCGCTCAGGCCTTACAGGATATTTAGAAAAACCTCAGTTAAAAGGAATACTTGACCGCAGGTCGCGCATTATGTTGCCTGAGCAAGGTGAATACGCTTACATGTCAACCGCCGAGGCACTGAAAATAGCGGGCATGGATCATGATTTTTTAGAGCACAATGAAACCGGTATTATTTTCGGTAACGACAGTACTGCACAGCCTGTTATTGAAGCAAACGACATCGTACGCGAAAAGAAGAACACCATGTTTGCCGGAAGCGGCGCTGTTTTTCAAACCATGAATTCGACTGTAAATATGAACCTGGCAACTATATACAAGTTAAAGGGTATCAATTTTACGGTCAGTGCAGCCTGTGCAAGTGGCTCTCATTCCATTGGGTTAGGTTATTTTTTAATTAAACATGGCTATCAGGAAAGGATAATATGCGGCGGGGCGCAGGAAGTAAACATTTATTCCATGGGCACCTTCGATGCGCTGGGGGCCTTTTCAATCCGCGAGAACGAACCCACAAAAGCATCGCGCCCGTTTGACAGAGACCGCGACGGGCTGATTCCCAGCGGAGGTGCAGCTACTGTGGTTATTGAATCCCTGGAATCAGCACAAAGAAGAGGGGCAAAAATTTTAGGCGAAGTAATAGGTTATGGCTTTTCGTCAAACGGCAGCCATATTTCAAATCCTACTGTTGAAGGGCCTTTGCGCTCGCTGAACATGTCGTTGAAAGACGCCAATATTGAAGCATCCGAAATTGATTACATCAACGCCCACGCTACTTCCACACCGCAGGGAGATATGAGTGAGGCCCAGGCAATTAACGAGGCTTTTGGTGAATGCAGGCCCCCTGTTAGTAGTACAAAGTCAATGACAGGGCATGAATGCTGGATGGCAGGGGCAAGCGAAATAGTTTATTCGTTACTTATGATGCAAAACAATTTTGTTGCGCCTAACATCAACTTTGAAAACCCTGACGAATTTTCCGCTAAACTCAATATTGCCGATGTTGTGAAAGAGCAAAATATTGATGTATTTTTGTCCAATTCGTTTGGCTTCGGCGGTACTAATTCATCGCTGATTGTCAGAAAGTGGAAATAAACTGAACCAACCCATGAACAAAGAAGAGATTATCAGCAAGGTAAATGAGTTTCTGATAGAAGAATTTGAGGTATCTGCTGATAAAATTACGCCTGATGCCCCCCTGAAAGAAACGCTGGAATTAGACAGCCTTGACTATGTTGACCTGGTTGTTATCATTGAAGGCAACTTCGGTATTAAGGTTCACCAGGAAGATTTTGCGACTATCCGCACTTTTGATGACCTTTATAATTACATCATCACAAAAAGTGCTCAAACCACAGTGGCGTAATGGCTGAATGGGAGGGTAAATCAAAAGGTAACCGGCTTGGATACCAGATATTTATCGCGTTGCTAAAATACACCGGGGTTTATCCAGCTTATGCACTTTTATACTTTGTAGTGCTTTATTACTTTTTTTTTTCAACTGATACCTCCAGGCACATTTTATACTTTATGCGCCGGCGTATTGGTTACGGGCCGGTAAAATCGCTGTTTAAACTTTACCGCAATTACCTGTTACTGGGCCAAACCCTTATTGACAGGGTTATTGTATCGGGTGGCCTGGGTGGTAAAATAACTTCCACATCGAATGGTGCTGAAAACCTGGAGGCACTGGTAGCGCAAAAAAAGGGTGGCATCCTGCTAGGCTCTCACATTGGCAACTGGGGCATAGCGTCGCAGTATCTGATGAGATATGACAACGCTATAAATGTACTGGTATATGACAAAGAGCATGAAGAGATAAAGCAGTACATGGACAAGGTTACAGGGGGCAGGAAGTTTAATGTGATACTGATTAAAGATGATCTCTCGCATGTGTATGCAATAGGTGAGGCCTTGCAACGCGGCGAAATCATTTGTATAACGGCAGACCGTTTTATGCCCGGCTCCCGCACAAAAATGATTAATTTTATTGGCGAAGAGGCCCAGTTTCCGGTGGGGCCTTTTCAGATTATTAAAACGTTCAGGGCCCCCTACACATTTGTTTATGGAATTAAAACAGGGATAAGCCACTATGACTGCTATGCGCGCCCTTATCGCAATGTAACAGGTGATACTACCGTTGAAACTATTATGAAGGATTATGCAAATGACCTTGAGGGCATGGTTAAATTGCACCCCGAACAATGGTTTAATTTTTATGACTTTTGGAAAAAACCATAGCGCTGATTTGAAAGAAGCTGTAACGGGGAGTGCCTTGGCCGCATTACTGCCCCAGAAATATCCTTTTGTGTTTTTAACCGCTTTAACTGATGTAAGCGAAACGGAGGCAACCTCTGTTTTTAAAATTGAAGCCACCCAGCTTTTGTGTGATAACGGAAACCTTAACCAATCTGGCCTGATAGAAAACATTGCGCAAACCAGCGCTGCCAAACTGGGTTACGAATGTAACCGCGATAATAAAAAGGTACCCCTTGGATTTATAGCCGATTTAAAAGATTTTGTATGCACCCGCCTGCCTGCCGTGGGAGAAGAAATAACTACGCATGTAAAAATTGAAAACAAGGTATTTGATATCACCATTATTTCGGGAACGGTAACATTGAACGGCGAAAAAATTGCATCGTGTAAAATGAAAATATTTATTGACCCTAATGAACAGTAACTTTTAATTATCCAGCCATCCATGAGCCATCACCATCATATGTCAGCAATTGCCCGTATAGACGTAAAGTTTAACGAGTGCGACCCCATGGGGATAGTTTGGCATGGCAACTACCTGAAATATTTTGAAGAGGGCCGCGAAGCATTCGGAAAGGCATGGAAGTTCGATTTTTTGGAGATTTTTAATAAAGGATTTTCGGTGCCTATAGTGCATGTAAACTGCGATTACAAAAGGCCCCTGGTATACCGCGATGTAGCCTTGGTTGAAACCACTTACCGCAATACTCCCGCGGCCAAAATTATTTTCGACTATGTTATCCGTAAAGAATCTACGCATGAACTAATCTGCAAGGGCAGTACTACGCAGGTTTTTGTAAATAAAGACAACATGAAACTGTCGCTGGTGGTTCCGGATTTCTTTTCTGCATGGATGGCTCAAAAAAAAGCAAAATGAACCGGGTGTTTCTTGCTTCCGACAATATAGTTTCGCCGTTGGGCCTTTCCACGGCCGATAATTATATAGCTGTGAAAGAAGGGAAAACCGGTATAGCGTTGCATCATAAAACTGAATTGTGGGGCGACCCGTTTTATGCTTCCCTGCTCGCTTCTCTTCCTGCTTTTGAAAACCATGCCGGATACACCCGTTTTGAACGCATGTGTATTCTTTCCATTCAAAATGCTTTGAGTGGTACTTCAGTCAGGCTTGATGATAAGGACACAGTATTTATCCTGTCTACAACCAAAGGCAATATTTCGTTATTAACTGACAAACCTGTGTCGCCCCAAACCCGCAGCCGTATTGCTTTGCATAGCACTGCCAAAACTGTAGCGGCTTATTTCAATGCAGTAAATATGCCGCTGGTAATTTCCAACGCATGTATATCAGGTGTTTTAGCGGTGTTGCTGGCTAAGCGCCTGTTAAAAGCCGGTAAATACAAACATGCTGTTGTAACCGGGGCAGATGAGTTGTCTTATTTTATTATGTCAGGTTTCCGGTCTCTTCATGCAGTAAGTAATGAACCCTGTAAGCCATTTGATAAAAAGCGCGACGGCATTACATTGGGAGAGGGTGCAGCAACTATGATTTTAACCACCGACGAATCGTTGGCGGCCTGCCCTCAAAAAATTACAATAGGCGATGGGGTAAGCACCAATGATGCAAACCATATATCCGGCCCATCGCGAACGGGAGCAGAGTTGGGTTTTGCGGTTGCTGAAACATTAAAGCAAAATCATCTTCAGCCTGCTCAAATATCTTTTATATCAGCCCATGGCACAGCTACTGTTTATAACGATGAAATGGAGTCAAAGGCTTTTGAATCAGCTCAATTGGCGGATGTGCCTTTACATAGTTTAAAGGGACACTTTGGGCATACGCTGGGTGCAGCAGGGGTAATTGAATCATTGATAACTATTTATTCATTACGCGATGCCCTGGTGTTACCGAATATGAATTATGATGAATATGGTGTTAGCGGTAAGGTAAACATAAGCCGCTCGGTCACTAAAACCGGGAAGCATTATGCATTAAAAACAGCATCAGGCTTTGGCGGGTGCAACGCTTCAATTGTTTATTCAAGTATAAATTAATAATGTATGCAGACAGATAAAGTTGATGTGCTGGTTATAGGAGCAGGCCCGTCGGGTACAGTTGCGGCTTCTATTATTAATCGCGCCGGGTTTAAGGTTGTGATTGTAGAAAAAGAAAAATTTCCGCGCTTTGTTATTGGCGAAAGTTTATTGCCAAAGTGTATGGAGCCTTTGGAAGAAGCGGGGTTTTTAGATGTTTTACAAAAGCAGGGCTACCAGGAGAAATTCGGAGCCAAGTTTGTAAACAGCGAGCAACAGGTAATGGATTTTAATTTCGCTAACCAGTTTGGCAATGGCCGCACATGGACCTGGCAGGTAAAGCGTGCAGATTTTGATAAGGTATTGGCAGATGAAGTAGAAAGGATGGGCGTACCTATAGCTTATGAAACCGCTGTTACTGCCATAAAATTTGATGGTACAAATTCTGTAACAACAGTAGTTGAAAAAAACGGCACTGAACGAAATATCGAAGCCCGCTTTATTGTAGATGCCTCCGGTTACGGCCGCGTAATTCCGCGGCTCTTTAATCTTGACAAGCCCTCACATCTGGCTCCAAGAAAGGCATTTTTCACTCATATAGAAGACAGCCGGAGGTCAAATTATATTGAACCTAACAGAATATTAATCGTTGACCATAAACCGGGTGTTTGGGCATGGTGTATACCATTCTCAGATGGCATTTCATCTTGCGGGTTTGTTGGCTACCCTGAGTTTTTTGATGACTTTACCGGTTCTTTAGAGGAGCAATTAAGGTCCATCATTGCCACCGAATGGAGCCTGGCTGATAGATTTAAAGATAATAAGTTCATTTTTGAGCCCCGCACCTTGCAGGGTTATTCTATCTCTACTGAAAAATTTTTCGGCGATGGTTTTGTGCTTACCGGCAATGTAACCGAGTTTTTAGACCCGATTTTCTCATCGGGTGTTACACTGGCAGCCGTTTCATCACAACTGGCTGCCCACCTGGTAATACGACAGTTAGGTGGCGGGCAGGTAGACTGGCAGAAAGAATATACTGAAACAATGATGGTTGGTGTAGATACCTTCCGCTCGTATGTTATGGCGTGGTACGACGGAACTTTGCAAAAAATATTCTTCTCGGGTGAGAGCAATGAAGAGGTAACCACCCAGATATGCTCGGTGTTAGCAGGATACGTTTGGGACCAGGAAAATCCATACGTAAAAAATCATGCAACCTGCCTTCAGCGCCTGGTGCGGTTAATTGAAGTGAGCAAAAAGCTGAATCAATCTTCATAAGCAGGCAGAATGGGCACCGATAAAGCAATTAGTGGTTATGTGCAGATAAAAGGAGGAAGGGTTATGTATAATAACTCATTATTCTTCGAAATGCCTGATGCTGAACCTGTCGTTTTTTTTAATGACATATATAAGGCCCTGAACATTAATTATCCTAAATTTTTTAAGATGGATAATTTGTGCAAGGTGGTTTTTCTGGCAGTAGAGGTGTTGCTTAAAGACGTATCGTTACGGGATAAATACAAGCCTGAAGAAACAGGTATTGTTTTTTCGAACGCCAACAGCAGCCTTGATACGGATATCAGGTATTTTCAGAGCAGTCTGGAAGCCCCCAGCCCTGCGCTGTTTGTATATACCCTACCTAATGTGGCAATTGGCGAATTGTGCATCAGGCACGGAATAAAAGGCGAAACAGCCTGCTTTGTTTTTGATATATTTGATGCTCTGTTTCAGGCATGGTATGCTGATACACTTTTAGAAACCTGTGGCATTAAAGCATGTATTTCGGGGTGGGCAGATTTTTACGATGGAAAGTTTGAAGCATTTTTTTACCTGGTTGAAACCGGTAGCGATAATTTGAGCATAAAACATAATTCAGAGAACATAGATAAACTTTACAACCAGGTATGGAAGAATTAATGGCAACCCTGAAAAAGGAGATTTTTGAACAGCTTAATCTGCAACACGTTAAACCTGAGGATATAGCCTATGACCAACCTTTATTTGTTGAAGGGCTGGGGCTGGATTCTATTGATGCACTTGAACTGATTGTTCTGCTGCAACAGAAATATGGCATTAAACTGGCCAACCCTGCCGAGGGCCCTAAAATATTCTATTCAATAAAAACTATGGCGGAGTACATTACTGCCCATAAAAAACAGTAATTCCCCGGGGTTATGGAGGTCTATATTGCCGGTAAAGGCATCATTTCGGCAATTGGGTTAAATGTTGAGGAAACATTACAATCGCTGAAGGCTGGCAAGTCAGGCATTGGCACTCAAACAAATCTCACAGGCCGGCGCGATAGTAATCTTCCTACCGGCGAAATAGCATTGAGTAATGCAGAACTGGCTTCCATGGCCGGTTTAAGCGCTGATTACTCACGAACCGCTTTATTAAGTATGATAGCCGCCAAAGATGCGCTGGCGGATGCTGACATAAATATAAAGGGGTTGAAATGCGGTTTTATATCGGCCACTACCGTGGGTGGTATGGATAAAACGGAAAAGTTTATGGCCTCCTTTATCCGCGACGGCGAGGTTAAAGACATAGGCCGGATTTTATATCATGACTCCGGCGCTATTACTGAATTGGTGGCGGAAGCGTTGGGCATTAAGCATTTTGTATCTACTATCAGCACGGCATGTTCTTCCTCTGCCAACGCTATTATGTACGCCTCAAGGCTTATTAAAACCGGGGTGCTGGATATGGCCATAGCCGGGGGAACTGATGCCATGTCGCTGTTTACGCTGAGCGGTTTTAATGCTTTAATGATACTGGACGAAAACTATTGCACCCCTTATGATGATAACCGCAAGGGCCTTAACCTGGGCGAGGGCGCAGGTTATGTGGTGCTGGTATCGGAAAAAGTAGCTGGTAAGTTATCAAAAGCACCTGCTGTAAAACTTACCGGATACGCCAATGCCAATGATGCCTTTCATCAAACTGCCTCCTCGCCCGAAGGCAAAGGGAATTATCTGGCCATGCAGGGAGCGCTTAAAATGAGTGGCCTTGAAATATCTGCCATTGATTATATCAATTTACACGGCACCGGCACTGCTAATAATGATCTTTCTGAAGGCATGGCTATTCAGCGTATTTTTGGTGAGCGGGTGCCGAAATCAAGTTCAACCAAAGCGTTTACCGGCCATACGTTGGGAGCATGCGGCGGGATAGAAGCTATATTTTCAATGATGGCCATTGAGCAAAAAATGATATTCCCCAATCTGAGGCTTAAAACACCTATGAAGGAACTGGGCTTTGTGCCGGTAACAGAATTGATGGAAGGCGTTGAGGTAAAAAATGTGTTATCCAATTCGTTTGGGTTTGGCGGTAATTGTTCATCCCTTATTTTTTCAAAAGTAAACTGATGGAACTTTTTATAAAAGGTATAGGGTGTATATCGCCACAGCTTACTTATGATAATCCGGATTTTTTACCCGGAATAAAAAAGTATGCCGGTAACAGAATGATGTGTATTGAGCCAGACTATGCCCCTTATTTTGATGCCGGTTCGTTAAGGCGGATGAGCCGTGTGGTTAAGTTCAGCGCGGCTGCTGCACTTATTGCCTTAAAAGATTCAGGTATTACGCAATTAGATGCCATTACCACAGGCACCGGATATGGGTTGCTCGAAAACTCAGAGAAGTTTTTGAAGAGTATGGCTGAGTCAACGGGGCCGGTTTTAAGCCCTACTTCTTTTATTCAATCCACGCATAATACTGTTGGGGCCACCATTGCTTTAATAACCGGGTGTAATGCGCACAATAATACTTTTTCGCACAAGGGTTTTTCGTTTGAAAGTGCTTTGATTGATGCACGGCTGATGGTTGCCGAAGGGGCAACCCATGTGCTTGTTGGGGCGCATGATGAAATAAGCGAAAAGACCTTTGCCCTGATGGAGAAACTGGATGTGTTCAGGAACAATAACGAAGCAGATATAAATGCGTACGAAAAGGGCAGCAGCGGAATTGTTGCCGGCGAAGGCGCTGCTTTTTTTATTCTTTCAGATAAAAAAGGCGAGAGCGATTATGGGGTGCTGATGGATAACATCATTTTTTACCACCCCGAAAATGCAATAGAAGTAAAGCAACATATAGAGGCGTTTTTAGAAAAGAATAAGCTTGCCTTGGAAAATATTGACGTGGTAATTTCAGGTATTAACGGCGATGCAAAAGAAGATGCTGTCAGCCATGAAATTAATCACCTGTTATTTGCCCATCAAACCATTGTGTTGTTTAAGCATTTATGCGGCGAATATATGACTGCTTCTTCATTTGGTTTTTGGCTGGCGGCAAAAATCCTGCTGGCGCAGCAAGTCCCTGAAACGGTAATACTTAAAAACCGGCATCGTAAACCCGGGTACATTTTGCTGTATAATGTTTTCCAAAACGATCACTCCCTAATGCTTTTTAAGGCATGTTGAAGCATAAATTTATACCGCTGGTTTTTATTGCTATAGCCCTGGCAATTTGGTTTATACCCGACAGCAGGACCGGCAGGTTTTATTTTGTGTATGGTTTTTTGGGGCTTGTATACCTGCTATTTACAATCTACGGTTCTTACTTTATCCAGGCCAACTATTTTATTGATTTGCTTCATCATGGTAACAGGCAGCAGAAAAAGATAGCCCTTACCTTTGATGATGGCCCGCAACCGGGATTTACTGCTCAGGTTCTGGATATACTAAAAGAGAAACAGGTGCCTGCCCTGTTTTTTCTGATTGGGCAGAATGTCAAAGGCAACGAAGGTGATTTACAGCGTATGGATGCTGAAGGGCATATTGTTGGCAATCACAGCTATTCTCATAATTATTGGTTTTCGTTAAAACAAACCAACAACATGCTGGCAGATATAAAACTTTGCGATGAGGAGGTGATGCGGGTAATGCGGAAACAACCTAAACTTTTCAGGCCTCCATATGGGGTTACAAACCCGATGGTAGCAAACGCTATCCGCCAGGGGAATTATACGGGCATGGGCTGGAGTTTACGCAGCTACGACACAAGCGCTAAAGACCCTGACCGGCTGCTGAATAAAATACTTGCAAAGCTTAAAAACGGCGATGTAATATTATTGCATGAATGGGGGAAGTATACTATTGCCATTCTTCCTGATTTAATTGATAAAAGCCGTAAGTTGGGCTTTGAATTTGTCCGGGCCGATGAATTACTTGGAGTTGAGGCTTATTACTAAGAGCGTATTAAAAATTAAAAAAAGAAATACATGTTAACACAAAGCACACAAAGTTCAATACAAACCTGCCTGCCGGCAGGCAGGTTTGTGTTAAATTGCATTTTGTTTTAATTTTTTAATAGCCGCTAAATAGAATTTATGATCATGAAACACAGGATGGTTTATTTTTTATTGTTTATGTGCACAGCGTTTACAGCCATGGCGCAATCTTTTGCCCCGGTAAAGGACGAAGCCGGAACGCGGAAAAAGATAGCGGATATAGGCAAAAACAGCATCTCTATTAAAGCTGATTTTGTTCAGGAAAAAAACCTGGCCATGCTTTCTGAAAAAATTACCTCTAAAGGTACTTTCTACTTCAAAAAGGATAATAAAGTGAGATTGGAGTATCACCAGCCGTTTAAGTACCTGCTGGTTATTAATGATGGTAAAATTCTGATAAAGGACGATGCAAAATCCACCCAGATGGATATGCATAAAAACAAAATTTTTCAGGAGGTAAACAATATCATTATCAGCTGTGTAAACGGCTCGGCTATAGGAAGCACAGACTTTGATATAAAAATGCTTGAAAATGCCAGCCAGTTAAAGCTTGAAATGAAACCCATAGCCAAAGGCCTGAAGGATTTTTTCAGCAGCATCTCCATCATTATTGATAAAAAAGATTACTCAGTAGCCCGGATAGAAATGAATGAGGTTTCAGGCGATAACACCATTATCAATTTCAGCAATAAAGAACTGAATGGCAACATGGATGACAAGTTATTTAGTGTAAGCAAATGAGAATGCAAAAATTTTGCACGGAGGCACGGAGAGAAATGCAGAGGAATTCAAAAGACATTTTAAATAATACAGCAACAGCAAAACGGAGTGTATTTCCCGGCTGTTTACTCCGTACCTCCGTGCGAAATATTTTTTAAATTTATCAATGTAGATGTATCCCCTGTAAAACCAAAAGCTATGCTGTCTTTTTTGCGCCATACAATGTTCAGCTTAGGCGCAACCGCTTTTGTCCTTTCTTTTTCATCATGCCATACTATAAAAAAGTTGGAGCTTGCAACTATAACCACTGATTGTATTCAGGCCTCGCGCCAGCGCATACATAATGCCACCTATAACACCAAAATAGATTTTTATAAAAAGCACTTTAGCGGGCTGCTGTTATTCAAGGCCGTTAATGATACCGATAACCGCGTGGTGTTTGTTACCGAAACAGGGTTTAAGCTGTTTGATTTCGAGTTTACCCCACACAATTTTAATATTCAGTATTGCCTGCCCCCTTTGCGCAAAAAGATGATACTGAATATATTTAAAAACGACCTGGGGCAATTAGTGCAATCTGATACAATTTCACCTCTACATATTAATCAGAAAGATAGTTTAATAACCTTTACATTCGCGCGCGGAAATAACAGGTACGAGGATTACAGTGTTGATAGTAAATGCAGCCGGTTGACGGGTATTGAACGTGGCGGTAAGTGTTTAAAACAGGTTACAACAAAAATATCCGGACTGACGAGAGGAAATTTTGATGAAATAGACATATATCACCGGCCTGTTAAATTGCATATTTCTTTAAAACAGATTGAGCGCTAAATGCTTTTAGGTAGTTTCTATACGATAGTTGAATCGGCTAATGAAGGGGAAAAACTGAGTGCGAAAGTTCAGTTTAATCCGGGGCATCCCATTTTTACCGGGCATTTTCCCACTTTACCCGTGGTGCCCGGCGTATGCCAAACCCAGATGCTGAACGAGGTATTGAATTATATATTGGGCAGAGAATTATTTATGAAGCGGGCTGCCCAGATTAAATTTTTAGCGCTGCTTAACCCGGTTAAAACCCCTCAGATACAGATAGATATTAAAGTTACCCCCGGAGAGGCCGGAAAGCTTGTGGTTAACGCCAGTTATTATTGGCACGACATAGCATTTTTTAGGTTTAAAGGTGAGTTTGAATGAGCATTGACAGCGCCACATATAAACAGAAATTTAAAGCGTTAAAGTGCTGTGTTTTAATGCCCACCTATAATAATGCCACTACTATTGGCGCCGTGGTGCAGGATATAATGCAATACTGCGATGACATCTGTGTGGTAAATGATGGCTCAACCGATAATACTTTACAGGTGTTATCGCAATTTCCTGAATTGAAAATACATACCTACGAAAAGAATGCAGGTAAAGGCTGGGCGCTCAGGCAGGGATTTAAATTTGCCTTGCAAAATGGTTACGATTACGCCATTACCATTGACAGCGATGGCCAGCATTTTGCCAGGGACCTGCCAACTATGTTGACAGCACTTGAAGAAAACGGCGATGCCATAGTAATAGGTGCCCGTAATATGGAACAAAGTAGTGTGCCGGGTAAAAGCAGTTTTGGTAATAAATTTTCAAATTTCTGGTTTACGCTTGAAACCGGGATTGACATGCCCGATACACAATCGGGTTATCGCTTATACCCCATCAGGCGTTTGTCGGGCATGCGGTTTTTTACTTACAAGTATGAATTTGAAATAGAAGTGTTGGTGCGGGCAGCATGGAGCGGAATTAAAATATTGGCGGTTCCGGTTAAAGTTTACTACCCGCCGGCTGAGGAGCGGATTTCGCATTTCAGGCCTTTCCAGGATTTTTCGCGCATAAGTGTGCTGAACACTGTGCTGGTATTCTGGACTTTTGCATGGATAAAACCGCGCGACTTCTTCCGCCATTTAAAAAAAAAGGACTTTAAAGTAATCCTGGAAGACTAT
>Ga0182013_10002949_pt1 | contig 21708 bp, 19 predicted proteins | sample 612S2MmetaG_FD_120487 | JGI IMG/M metagenome (GOLD analysis project Ga0182013, IMG submission 120487) | Permafrost microbial communities from Stordalen Mire, Sweden - 612S2M metaG | ecosystem: Environmental > Terrestrial > Soil > Wetlands > Permafrost | place: Sweden: Stordalen | collected... | reverse complement strand
TTTCTTTAAGAGCATGGGCGGCGCACCTAAAGGTGCGCCCCTTCAAATCCGCCAACTCTTTGGTTAGGTCCCGACTGACAACTGATTACAGCCCCGGAATAATCGCCGTCTTGATGTCGCCGTTGCGGTTCAGCATGTGCCGTAAAACCTGTTGCAGCCGCGACAAGGGCGCTTCTCCGGTGATGTAGTCGGTGCTCCTGATTTTCCTCTCGGCGATCAGCGAGAACGCCTTACGGACCGTTTCCGGCGTGTGATGGAAGGTGGCTTTCAGCGTCAACTCGTTATAGTGCAGGCGCTGGGTATCCAATGCGACCGTGGTCCCGCTGGCGCAGCCACCAAAGAAGTTCACCGTCCCGCCTTTGCGGACCATGTCAATCGTCCACTCCCAAGCCTGCGGACGGCCAACTGCCTCGATGACGACGTCGCAACCGCGCCCGTCGGTCGTGAGCTTCCGCACCGCCTTCACGGGATCATCGACCGCCGTAATTTGCACCGCATGATTAGCGCCCACGCGGCGAGCCGCCGCCACCTGCGAGTCCTGCTTTACCACCGAAATCACGTTGCAACCGGTCAGCTTCGCCACCTGCACGAACATCAGCCCGATAGGGCCGGCGCCAATGACGGCTACCGAGTCGCCAATCTCCATCTTGGTTTCGTGTAATCCGCGCAACACGCAGGCCAGGGGCTCGACCATGGCCGCCTCCTCGAAGCTCACGTGCTTCGGAATGGCCAGCATGTTGGTCTCAACGATGCGCCGGGGAATACGAATGTACTCGGCATAAGCGCCGTTGTTGAAGAGCAGGTCGTCGCACAGATTTTCCTGGTGCTTGGAGCAGTAGAAACAGGTGCCGCAGGGCGCCGAGTTCAGCGCCACCACGCGCATCCCCTTCTTGAATCCCCTGACGTTGGGCCCGACCTCTTCGACGACACCCGCCAATTCATGGCCAAACAGCGCCGGAGGCACGATCATGCGCGCGTGGTAGCCACGCTGATAGACCTTCAAGTCGGTGCCGCAGGTCAGGGCCACCTGCACCTTAACTAACACTTCCCCTTCATCCAGCTTGGGGATTGGTACCTGTTCGATTTTGACGTCCTCTTTGCCATAGAGGACCGCCGCTGTCATTTGTCCGTTCACTCTACTGGTCCTTCCATTCGCTGCCTGGCTGAATCACCACTTTCATCGAGTCCGGATTAGGGTGGGCAGCCAGATGCAACGCCTCAATCGACCCGGCCAGAGGAAAACGATGACTGATCAGCCGCTCCAGGTCCACCTCACGGCTGAGCACAAGTCGGGCTGACTCCTCCTGCAAATCCACCGAAGCGCTATAAGAACCCAAAAGACTCTTTTCATCCACGCAAACCGCGGCAGGGTCGATCACGGCCTCCCCATGCTGGGTTTGCGCAAACAGCAGAACCCGTCCGCCTGGGCGCGTTGCATCCATCGCCGGGCGGATCAAGCTATTACCCGCTACTGCCAAAATGACTGCATCTGCCCCCCGGCCCTCCGTCAGCTCTTTGACGGTCTGCACGGTATCGGAGGTGGAGGCATCGATGTTTTCGTGTAGGCCGAACGCCTTACCTATTGTATGCCTCTGCGGAAGCAAGTCGGAAGTTATTACCCGCGCGCCCCTGCGGGCCGCCAGAGTGCCGAGAATGATGCCTATTGGTCCCTGGCCCATCACCAGGACGGTTTCACCTTGGTTAAGTCCCAGCGTTTGAATACCTTTCATGCAAGTGTTCACCGGCTCGATGAACGATGCCTGTTCGAACGAGACATCGTCCGGAAGGCGGATGACCCCTTTGCGAACGATCCAGTCCATCACCCGGACGTACTCCGCAAAACCGCCGCCGCTGGCCTCATAACCGGCTGTCGCGCCAACCTTTTTGTAGGTCGGGCACTGGGCAAAAACTTGGTGGCGGCAGTAATAGCAATCGCCACACGGGATGTGGTGGAACACCATCACTCGATCACCCACCCGATAGTCGGCAACATGGTCGCCGATCGCAGCCACAACACCGGCAGTCTCATGCCCAAAGATGCGGGGCGTGGAGTGCGAACCGGTGGCAATCTTCTTCAAGTCCGTGCCGCAAATGCCACAGGTGTGAACGCGAATCAGGATCTCCCCCGGACCAATTTGCGGCACCGGGACCGTCTCCAGCCGGACATCGTTGACGCCACGGTAAACCGCCGCCCGCATGGTCGAAGGGATGGCTTGCTGCCTGACGGTGCCGCCGAGTTGTGTCGCGACCGACATGTCAGTAATCAGTAGCCAGTTGACCACTGGCTACTGCCTCCCATTAGATGTTCCAGCGCCCGGCAGAGGTTCGTCGCAGCGATCTGACTGTTCTTCCTGATTTTCCCCAGTGTCGTCCACCACTTGGGGTGAAGCGCTATATAAAACAGGAAGCGCCGCGTATCGAACCTGCCGTTGCCATCGATGAACCGGTTCAGCGGCGGCATCACAAACGCTGCATCGTCCGAGATCGCCTTCACCGCCGCAAACTCCAACCCTCGCTCCTTTGCCACCTGTGCTTCCGCCGCGCCTTCCATATCCACCACGTCCGCTCCGTACTTGGTCAGCAGGCTTTGCTTCTCGGCCGCATCGCTCACGTCCTGGGAGGTAGCCAGCACCCACTCACCGCCTCGCGTCGAGTAGCGCTCTCCGGTAGAGACATCCACCACTTCGCGGATCCGGCCAACGTCGCCCACTTTAAGCTTAGGGGAGATCGCACCGGCCAGGCCCGCGGAAACCAGCAGCCAGGGTTGCGCGTGCTCGATCACCACTTCTGCGGCACGGCGCGCGTGCTTTTCTCCGATGCCGCCAATCGCAACCATCGCTTTGGGCAACTCGAACAGGTCAACGCCGTCCACTTGTTGCGATTGCATCTTTCCCAGCAGCGGCGCCAGTTCCACCGGCATCGCCGCCACAATCGCGATCGCCTTACGAGGCATAGCCGTTGGCCTTGAACCATTCCACCGCGCGCTGCAAAGCGCCATCGATCGGCCGCGGATTCCATCCCAAATCGCGCTCTGCCTTAGCGCTGGTGACGAACATCTTCTTGCGCGCGATCCGTACTGCCTCGATCGTCGCGCGCGGTTCCCGCTTGAGCATCTTGCCGACCACGACACTACCGACCACACCGGCGGCCAGTGCGACAGCATACGGCAGCTTCACCTGCGGTGAAGGCAAACCCGTAATCGCTCCCAGCTTGTCAAGGATCTGCTTCAGCGTCAGGTTCTCGCCCCCGAGAATGTAGCGCTCGCCGGGCTGCGCTTTCTCCATGGCCAGCAGGTGGCCCTCGGCGCAATCGACAACATCCACCAGATTCAAGCCAGTGTCGATATAGACTGGAAACTTGCGCCGCAAGAAATCCACCACGATTTGTCCGCTGGGCGTCGGCTTGATGTCGCGCTCGCCGACCGGCGTCGTCGGATTCACCATTACCACGTTCCGACCGCTGCGCCCCGCTTCGATGACCAATTGCTCGGCCAGGAACTTGCTGCGCTTGTAGTCCCCGATCATGTTCGAGAGCGTCACCGGAGACTTTTCATCCGTCAGGCGGCCGTTGTTGCCGAAACCCATGGTGGCAACGCTGCTGGTATAAATAACCCGGCGCACCCCTGAATCTCTCGCTGCCTGCAGGATGTTCCTGGTTCCCTCCACGTTGGAGTCGTAGAGTTCCTGGCTATTTAGTGACCACAGCCGATAGTCGGCGGCAACGTGGAAGACAAACTCGCATCCCGCCATGCCCTTCTTCAGCGAGTCGAGATCGCGAAGCTCGCCCACCACTCGCTCTGCCGCGATGTCAGCGATGTTGTCAAGCCGGCTGGTGCTTCGAATCAGCAGCCGAAGGTCGCCGCCTCTAGCGAGCAACTGCCGCGCAACATGACTTCCCAGAAATCCGGTGGCGCCTGTGACGAAACACTTCATCGGTTAGCGACTACGCTCCGGCCGGATTCCAGGGATTGAGGACTGAGAGCCCCCACCTTCTGAAATCCCGCACATTTCGGGTAACAATCGTGAGCTCATGGTGTTTTGCTGTGGCCGCAAGGAAGCCGTCGATGATACCCACCGCGATGCCCTGAAGTTGCGCCTCGCCGGCCATCGTGCCCCATATCTCTGCAATCTCGGCATTGATTGGCAACAGTCGGTCCGCGAATTGGGCAGGCAGTTCGACCTCGAGCCATCGCTCCAGCTGAATGCGTCGCCGGCTGGCGGATAACAGCGTCGTGCCTTTGCGAATTTCCCCTAACGTGAGAACCCTAAGATGGAGTAGCTTCTCATTCGCCGCGCGCATCCACGTAAGAACACGTACGTCGGGCTCGATGCGGACTAGTTCGGAAATGCAAGTCGTATCGAGCAGGTAACCACTCATAGCTCGATGTCTCGGCCCGTATCCTTGTCCCGCTCCAAACTTAGTTCCAGACCAACCAGCGGCGACTCTCGCAGGAAATCCACAAGGCTCTTCTTTGGCGTCGCTTTTTCCGTCGGCTGCGCCACTTGCTCGAGCAGCAGAGCAGCGTAAGCCTGCACATCCATCCCGCGGGCAGCGGCTTGAGCGGCCAGTTCGGCCTCGACTTCAGGTTTGATCTCAACTGTGATCGTCATCGGCGCAGCCCCCCGTCAGTAAGCGTGTCACTATTCTACGAGCATATCGAGTTGCTTATCTGACTACCGGCAGCGGGCTACTGCCTTCGGCGAACGATGCGCATCCGCTCTTCTTCCGACGCCGCCGTAGCCTTGGCATAGGTCGTCAACGCCAGCAGTGGGAAATACTGCCGGTACATGTAATACATCAGATAGAAAACGCGCGGAAAACCGGTTCCCGTGTACAACGATTCGTCCCACGATCCCTCGCGCCTTTGATTCTTGAGCAGATACGCGATGCCGTGCTGCAGCGAATCGTTGCGCGTGTCATTGGCCGCCAGCAATCCCATCACCGCCCACGCGGTCTGCGAAGCCGTGCTTGGCCCGACCCCCTTAGCGTTGGCGTCGTCATAGGAACCGCACGTCTCGCCCCAGCCGCCATCGGGATTCTGCATCATGCGCAGCCACTCGACCGCTTGTAGCACCCAGGGCTCGTGGTAGTCCACGCCCACCGCTTCCAGCCCGCGCAGCACCAGCATGGTTCCGTAGATATAGTTCGCACCCCAGCGTCCGAACCACGAACCATCAGGCTCCTGCTCGCTCCTGATGAACTCAACCGCGCGCCGCACTGGCTCATCCTTCAGCGAGTAGCCATAGGTCGCGAGGCATTCCAGCACGCGCCCCGTAATGTCAACCGTCGGCGGGTCGAGCATGGCATTGTGATCGGCAAAGGGAATCTGCTGGAACACCATGCGATCGTTGTCTTTATCGAACGAGGCCCAGCCGCCGTTCTTGCACTGCATCGACAGGATCCAGTCGAGCGCGCGCCGCACCGACCGGTCGTGATAGCTCTCGTTGCTGGTCTTGACCCGGCTCAGCGCCAGCAGCACCTGCGCGCTGTCGTCCACGTCAGGATAAAACTCGTTGTTGAACTCGAAGTACCAGCCCGCTGGCGCGGCCTTGGAGTTCTTCACGCACCAGTCGCCTTTGCGCGTTACTTGCTTTTTCAGCATCCACTCGCACGGCTGCACCAGACGCGGATCATGGGCGGGCACACCGCTTTCCGCCAGCGCGAAGACCGCGTAGGCGGTGTCCCACACCGGCGACATGCAGGGCTGCATCCGGAAGGTTGTTTCTTCCTCGATACCGAGCTTCTCGAACTCGTCCATGGCGCGAATCACCTGCGGATCGTCCAGCGAATAGCCCAGGCAGCGCAGCGCGATGATGGAATTCATGATGCCGGGATAAATTGCGCCCAGCCCATCGCTCATCTCCAGTCGCTCCAGCATCCATTTCTCGGCAACTTTGAGCGCGCGCGAACGTAATGGACGCACGTGGACCCGCTCGAAAAAGTGAATCAAGCGATCGAGCAGCAGGAAAAAGTTCCGCCAGCTAACTAGCTTCTTCGCCCAACGCAGTCGCAAGCGGCTCTTCGTGCGGCCGCCGACGAAGAGCTCGTCAATACCCTCCTCGTCCGGAATCTTCTTGAACGGCTTCTTGGCGTAGGCAATGGAAAGCGGCACTAGGATGGCGCGCGACCACGACGAAATTTCGTAGATATTGAACCAGAACCACTTGGGAAACAGCGTGATCTCCGGCGGAATCGCCGGCACCGCGTCGTAATCGTACTGACCGAGGAAGCAGAGATAAATCTTGGTGAAGGTGTTGACTTCAGTCACGCCGCCGAGGGCTAAAATCCGCTCGCGCGCCTTCTGCAGCTGCGGATGCTCGGGACGGTAGCCCGCCATCTTGAGCGCGAAATAGGCCTTCACCGACGCGCTGATGTTCGACGGCCCGTCGTTGTAAATCGGCCATCCACCATCCGGATTCTGCCGATTCAGAATTTCCGCGGCACACTTCTGGGTACGCGCCGCGTCTTCGGTGCCCAGCAGCCGATGCAACAGGATGTAGTCGGAAACCAGGGTGGTATCGGCGCCCAGTTCACCGCACCAGTAGCCATCTTCGCGGTCCTGGATGCTGAACAGATAGCGCCGCGAAGCGTCGATGGCCGCAGCTACCCGACTCTTGATGTCGTCAATCTTGCCGAAACGCACTTCGGCCGGATTCGAAGGATCTGCCATTGCTTCTCTTACTCCGCAACCTATACCCCATCGCGCGCAAAATCGGCGTGCGCCGAGACTCCTAAGGCAAAGCAGGGGCAGCGCCAATCGCCTCTACGATCTCGGGCGGCAAGCCAAAGCGCACATGCTCGGGCATCACTTCAATCTCCCGCATGTTGGTGAAACCCTGTTCCTCCAGGAAAGTTACCGCCTCTTGCACCAGAATCTCAGGCGCCGAAGCTCCTGCGGTAAGACCTACAGTGCTGACGTTCTGCAGCCATTCCGGCTTGATAGAGAGATAGTTCTCGATGAGATGCGAGTTCGTTCCCAAGTTGCGCGCGACCTCGACCAGTCGGTTTGAGTTGGAGCTGTTGTCGGAGCCCACCACCAGCAGCAAGTCGCAATCGGCAGCGACGTCTTTCACCGCTGTCTGCCGGTTCTCGGTCGCATAGCAAATATCCTGCGCGTGCGGGCCTTGGATGTTGGGAAAACGCTTGCGCAGAGCCTCGATCACATGGGTGGTCTCATCCAGGCTCAAGGTCGTCTGGGTCAAATAGGCGACTCGATCAGGATCGGCAACGTGCAGATCATCCACCTCTTCCGGTGAATCCACTACCTGCGTGACCAGAGGAGCCTCGCCCAGCGTACCGATGACTTCGTCGTGATCGCGATGTCCAATGAGGATTAGCGAATAACCTTCGCGAGCAAACTTGACGGCCTCGACGTGGACCTTGGTCACCAGAGGACAGGTGGCGTCGATCACGCGCAACTGGCGCAGCTTGCTGGCATCCCTCACTTCGGGAGCAACCCCGTGGGCGCTGTAGATGACCCGCTCGCCGGCCGGAACTTCCTGCACGCTGTCAACAAAAATGGCACCCTTAGCGGTAAGTTCATCCACGACGTAGCGGTTGTGAACGATCTCTTTGCGCACGTAGATGGGCGCGCCGAAGGTTTCAAGAGCGATGCGGACAATATCGATGGCGCGCACGACTCCGGCGCAAAAGCCCCGTGGCTTCAACAAAAGTAAGGTTTTCGCGTCAGTTTGACTCATGCCGTCCTGTACTCAGTATAGGAATGGGAACCCGAGTTTCCCCACGATTACTCTATTGTAGCAGCGGGGTAACCACCAACGTAACCGGCCCAAATAGCGCAATTCCGCAGCCTGGGGCGCAAATCCGGCAGCTAACGGCAACGCCAAATCAGGCCGGAAACATACGATCTCCAACTCTTGATCCTGACATCTCCGCTCCGCTTCTTCGTGGTGTCATCCCGACCGGAGCGAAGCGCAGCGGAGGGACCTGCTGTTCTTCTCCCCTCAACACGAATGCGTGCCTAGTTGAAGCTAGATGTCCGCACCATGCAATTCGTGGCATGAACTAACGACCGCGTTTTTCCCCTACCAATTCCAGAGACATAGCAAAACCCGCCTTGTACAATCGCTGCGAATCCCACTTTTTCGAAAGCGAGCGCACTCATGAATGCTGGCGATCTGGTGAAGATGTACGAATTCAGCTTCGGAGCCATCAACCGCAATCTCGACGGACTGAGCCACACCGAAAGTGTGGTGCTGCCACCCTCCGGCAACTGCCTGAACTGGGTGTTGGGACACGTTGTCAGCGCGCGGGGCTTCCTGCTGACGCTGACTGGTGGAACGCCCGTCCTCACCGCGGCGCAGGCCGAACCCTACAAGCGCGGAAGCTCATCCGGCATGATCGACGGGCTCCTCGATCTGGCGACCCTACGGGGCCTCTTGTCGGACTCGCAGCAGCAATTGATTCCCGCTCTCGCCGCCATGTCTGACGAAGCTCTCGCCCGCGCCGTACCGGAGCCATACAACCGCCCGCCGCTGACCGGCTCGCTGGTTGAAGCGTTCAGCCGTCTGCACTATCACGAGAGCTATCACAACGGACAGATCGGCCTGTTGCGCCGCATCGCGGGAAAAGAAGGGGCGATACGATAAGGCCTGGGAGCCATCAAGTCATCTCATCTGGTACTAATTCCGGTTTGTGTCAGGGCACGACCTTCAGTCGTGCCGATCAAGACGCAATAAGACGCCAGGGCTTCAGCCCCTGCAGGAACAACGAAGAGGCGGGGGCTGAAGCCCGAATCATTGTTGCCCGGTTGCGGCACGTCTGAAGACGTGCCCTGACACAAGGCAGGGGCAATACTGTCATTCATCGGACTGACCACTGACTACTGACTACTGACTACCGATTCTCCTTCAGCATCTGCTCCGCGTGTTTCAGCGACGTTTCCGTCAGCTTCGCCCCGCTCATCATGCGGGCAATCTCGCGAGTACGCTCGTCGGCGTCGAGCGGCCGCACTGAAGTCTTCGTCCTCCCGGCTGATTCCCGCTTCTCGATCAGGTAATGTTGGTCAGCGAACGATGCGATCTGCGGCAGGTGGGTGATACAGAGCACCTGCTTGGTCCGCGAGAGCTGCTTCAACTTCTTGCCGACCGCCTCGGCCGCGCGTCCGCCAATGCCGCTGTCGATTTCATCGAAGACCAGGGTTCGCTGAGATATGCTACTGCGACCGCCGTTGCGCGAGCCCGCCTTTTTGCCAGAGGCGGGCAAGGAGGGTGAGGCACCCAGCGAGGAAACTAGGGCACCTGCACCGTTACGCCCACTTCGTTTTGTTTGTCCGGTTTCGACGCAGGTCTTCAGCGCCAGCATCACCCGCGAGAGTTCACCACCGGAGGCAATCTCATCCAATGGGCCCAGCGGCTCTCCGGGATTGGCCGAGATCAGATACTGCACCTGGTCAAAGCCGCGGGCGGTCCAGTTCCCTTCCTCGTCCGCGCCGCCAACCTCAACTTTGAATCGCGCTTTCATCGCCAGCTCGTTGACTTCGCTCTCCACCAGCTTCTCCAGCTGGCGCGCGGCTTCATAACGTTGCCTCGACAGCCCCCGCGCGGCTGCTAAGTACTGTTCGGCAGCAGTCGCCAACTCGGCGCGCAGCTTGCCCAGGACCTCGTCCTTGTTCTCCATCTCGTTCAGCTTGCGCTCTAGTTCCTCGCCGAGCGCAGTTACATCTTCCAACTTCGGGCCATACTTGCGCTTCAGCCGGTCGAGCGCCGCCAGCCGGTCTTCCACTTCGGCGAGGCGCTCGGGAGAAGCGTCGATGCCTTCGGCGTAGTCACGCAGCCTCGCACCGATGTCCTCGATGGTGATGCGCGCCGACTCCAGCTCGGGCACGGCATCGCGAAACTGCTCGTCGAAGCGCGACAACTCTTCGATTTGGCGAGTCGCGGCGCGAATCGAACCCGCCGCCGAGGTGTTGCTCTCGTACAGCGCATCGTAGGCCGACATGGCGGCCGTGCGAACTCGCTCCGCGTTGGCTAGCACTCGCTTCTCGCCTTCCAGCTTCGCGTCTTCTTCCGGCTGCAAGTTCGCGCCGGTAATTTCCTTGCGCTGATAATTCCAGAGATCGAGCAGGCGCAGACGGTCGTGCTCGTCGCGCTCCAGGTCGGCAATGCGATGCCGTACCTGGTTCCACTCGTCAAAAGCCTTCGATACAGTCGCATCGTCGGCAGCGGCGAAGCTATCGAGCAGAGCTAGCCGCGATCCCGCATCGAAGGCCAGCACCGCCGCGTTCTGCGCATGAATCACTGCCAGGTGCGCCGCGAGTTGTTTGAGGACGCCGACCGTCGCCGGCTGATTGTTGATGAAGACACGGCCCTTGCCACTGGCCGCAATCTCGCGTCGTAAGATGATCTGACCCTCTTCGGCGTCAATCCCGTTAGCTTCCAGGATCGCCGCGATCGTAGGAGAGTCGGCGTCGAAGACTGCCGAGACTGTCGCTTTCTCGGTGCCGTGGCGAACCGCGTCGCTCGAAGCTTTGTCGCCGAGCAACAATGCGAGCGCATCGATGAGGATGGATTTCCCGGCGCCGGTTTCGCCGGTCAGCAGGTTCAGGCCGGGCGCGAACTCCACGGCAACGTTGTCAATGACCGCGTAGTTTTCGACTCGCAGTTCCAGCAGCACGGGGATTCCAGGGGCAGCTGTCAGCCGTCAGCTATCAGCCGTCAGCTTGAGATTACATCACAACTGTAACCTTGCTACCGGTTGATGTCACTGGCTCCGCAAAATCGATACCTGTTAGAGAGCGAGCCGAAGCTGCTTAAAGGCCATACCTGCCCTCTAGTGCGGTCAACCCAAGCTGATAGCTGATAGCTGACGGCTGACGGCTGACAGCTCCTTCGTTACTCTGCGGGAACCCCACGCCGTAAATCTGCTTCTGACCCGTCAAATGCTTATAATGCGAACTAATGAAAGTTGAGCCTGTTCTGTCTCATGAATGTGTGCTATTGCGTGCTCGCTTCGGCCATCGGCGGTGAAATCTCAGGTCTGATTGAAACCAGCGGTCTCGTCGCCAAAACTGTCCTCGTTATCCTTCTGGTGTTCAGCGTCGCCTCGTGGGCCATCATCTTCTCCAAGTGGGGACTGTTTCGGCGTGCCCGGGTGCAGAGCAACCGCTTCATGCGAGCGTTCCGCAAGTCCGAGCGTCTGCAAGACGTCGCCGCCGTGGCCGAGCAGTTCAAGCCCAGCCCGCTGGTCGCCGTCTTCGAGGGTGCCTATGACGAGTTGCGCAAGCAGGCGTCGCATCCCATTCGCATGGCGGCGCTGCAGCGCGCGACGCAGATTGCTTCCTCTGAAGAACTGACGCGACTGGAGAGCCGCCTGCCTTGGCTGGCCACGACGGGAGCAGTCACGCCGTTCATAGGACTGTTCGGCACCGTCTGGGGCATCATCGACGCGTTTCACGGCTTGGGCACGGCTGGCGCAGCTACATTGCGCGCGGTTGCGCCGGGCGTCTCGGAAGCGCTAATCACCACTGCGGCTGGACTGTTTGCCGCTATCCCAGCTGTCATCGCCTACAACATGTTTACTCAGCACATTCGCGAGTTCGGTGCCCGCATGGACGACTTCGGCCTCGAGCTGGTCAACGAAGTCGAACGCGCCCAGGCCGGAGCCGCGCGTGTTCCTGAGAGCGTGGAGCGGCGGTAATGGCGTTCACCAATCCACAGGGACGCACCCAGACCTCGCTGTCCGACATCAACGTCACTCCCTTGGTGGACGTAGTGCTGGTGCTGCTGATCATCTTTATGGTGACCGCGCCGGTGTTGCAGTCGGGCATCGAGGTAGCAATCCCGCACACCAAGACCGTCAAGGAGATCACCGAAGAGCGGCTGGTGATTACCATCGACCGCGAGCAGCGCGTCTTTCTGAACAACGATCCCATCAACATCAACCAGATCGGCGCGCGGCTGCATGAGAAGATTCGCGATCCCGAAGGCCAGTCGATCTTCGTCCGCGCCGACGAGAATGTTCCTTTCGGCGCGTTTGCGACCGTGATGGACGCGGTGAAGCAGGCCGGCATTACCAACGTGAGCATCGTGACCCAACCGCTGGAGAAGAATGGCAGCCGACATTGACATCTTTCCGACCGAGGGCAATGTTCGCGGGCCCTTGATCGGCTCGGTGGCGCTGCACGGTGCACTGTTCGCGCTGGCACTGTTCGGATATCTGATTCCGAGCGGACGCGGCGAGAGTTGGGGCGGTACTTCAGGAGGCGGCGGCGCGATGAGCGCGACCCTGGTCAGCAGCATTCCGCTGCCGACTCCGCCGACGCAGACGCAGAACGTGCTGGCCAACCAATCGAAGGGACTGGCACAGTCGAAGCCGAAGGAAACTCCGAAGGAGGAACCGAAGGCGATCCCGATTCCTGAACGCGACACTAAGCGCAAGGGGCCGCACGACACGACGCAGAAGAAGCCGCCGCCCAAGGAAATCGCGAAAGCCGAAGACAACAAGATTCCCTTCGGCGAGGGCGGTCCGGTCAGCGGGCCGTACGGTTCGTTTACGTCAGGAAGCACCAAGGGCGGCTTAAGCTTCACTGGGGGCACGGGAGATTTCGGCAGCCGCTTCGGCTGGTACGTTGATGGGGTCCGGCGCAAGGTTTCCGAGAATTGGCTGAAGTATGAAATCGATCCCAATATTGACACGGCACGCCGGGTTTACATTTATTTTGAGATCGCGCGGGCGGGCCAACCGGAGAACCTTCGCGTCGAGCAGTCGAGCGGCATTCCGTCGCTGGATCAATCGGCGTTGAGGGCTTTGCAGAGAATTGACACGTTCGGTCCGCTGCCGCCGGAGTACGCTGGGCGTTACGTCGCAGTAGAGTTTTGGTTCGATTACCGGCGGTAGACCGCACTTGGGGAAGCTGAGAAGCATGAAACGATACATGGCAATCCAGTTGACGTTGTTCCTCCTCTTCGCGATCACGGGTGCGTTCGCCCAGGATTGGATTCGCACCGGCACCGGACTCGGGGTCGAGAAAATTCGCCTGGCCGCGCCTGACTTCAAGCAGGTCACTACCGACAGTGGCACACAAAACCTGGCGATGACCTTCAACACAACCCTGTCGAATGACCTGCAGTCGGCGGGAATCTTCGACATGGTTTCGCGAAGCTTTTATCCGCTGTCGGTCCCGGGTGCGCCCCAAGAAGTGCACTTGTCCGACTGGGGCAGCCCTCCGCCCAGCGCCAATATGCTGGCCTTTGGCAACCTTGGTGTCCAAGCTGGGTCTCTTAATGTCCAGGGATGGCTATACGACACCAAGAATCCGCAATCGCCGCAGGTGCTGGGCAAACAGTATCGCGAGGCTGCGACCGACGAGAACGCGCGGCTGGTTGCCCACCGCTTCGCCGACGAGATCATCTTCCGCCTGGGCGGCGGCATCCACGGCATCGCCGAGACCAAGCTCTACTTCGTCAGCAGCCGTAGCGGCACGAAAGAAATCTGGCAGATGGATTATGACGGCGCCAACCAGAAACAACTCACGCATCTCGGCGACATCGCATTGTCGCCGCACGTATCGCCCGACGGTTCGCGCGTGGCGTTCTCGGGCGTAACCAAAGACGGCTGGCAGATTCTGATGTACTCGCTGGAACTCGGCAGGCTGGTGAACTTCACCCGCTTCGGCGGCGACAACTACTCGCCGGCGTGGTCGTCCGACGGACAGAACATCGCGTTCTCCTCCTCGCGCAGCGGCAATACCGAGATCTACACGGTTAGCTCGTCGGGCGGCAACGCCCATCGCCTTACGGAGAACAAAGGCCCAGACGTTTCGCCAACCTGGAACCCAAAGACTAACGCGCAGATTGCCTGGGTCAGCGGCCGCACCGGCCTGCCGCAGATCTACACCATGGCGTCCGACGGTACGAACGTTGGGCGCGCCACCGATCAGGGATACGCCGTGTCGCCTTCGTGGTCGCCAAATGGACAATTTCTCGCTTTCGCCTGGGTGCGGCATTATGGTCCAGGAGCGCCCGGCGCCAGCGATATCTACGTGATGGATATCGCCAGCAAACAATGGGTCCAGCTGACCCACGACGGTGGGCGCAACGATTTTCCATCGTGGTCGCCGGACGGCCGGCACATCGTGTTTCAGTCGAACCGCACGGGGAAAGTACAGATATGGAGCATGCTGGCCGATGGCAGTGAGACGAGGCAATTAACCACCGCGGGAGAAAATTCGCAGCCGAATTGGAGTTTCAAGTAGTCTGGATGGTTCCGCAATCCTGAGGGCGACAGAAGGAGCACACTTCGGCCCTGCCATGAACTGCGGCGAGTGCTCTCGCAAGAATGGAGGAACAGTTGAAGCTTACCAGGAGTCAATGGTTCAAGGTTGTCGTCGCACTCGCCGTCGTTCTGGCTGTCAGCGCCTGCGGCAAGAAGAAGGCAGCGCCGCCACCGCCGCCGCCACCGCCGTCCGCGCCGGCGCCTACTGCCTCATTGACGGCCAATCCCAACGCCCTTAACGCTGGGCAAGCGACCACGTTGATCTGGAAGACCGACTACGCCACCAGTGTCACCATCGATCAACTGGGCAAGGTCGATCCCAGCGGTTCGAGCACGGTCACGCCGACGGAGTCGACAACCTATCACCTGCTGGCGAAGAACGATTCCGGCACGCAGGAAGCCACGGCCCGAGTGACGGTCATGCCGGCTCCGGCTCCGCCGCCAGCGGTGACCTCCGATGAGACGCAGGCGCAGATGTTCGCCCAAAACATGAAAGACGTTTTCTTCGATTACGACAGCTACGATGTCACCCAGCAATATCAGCAGGTGCTGGCGGCGGACGCGCGCTTCCTGAAGCAGCATCCCAATATGAAGTTCACCGTCGAGGGCCACTGCGACGAGCGCGGTTCCACCGAGTACAACCTGGCGCTGGGCGACAATCGCGCCAACTCGACCAAGCAGGCGCTAGTGTCGCTCGGCATTTCCGGCGATCGTATCCGCACCATCAGCTATGGCAAAGAAAAACCGTTCTGCACCGAGAGCACGGAAGCGTGCTGGGCGCAGAATCGCCGGGCGCATTTCGTGTATCAACGATAAACGTGCCGGCCGGGAAGATATGGGCGGCGAGATCGCTGCGATGATCAGCCGCCCTGTTCTTGCTCAGTCGCGGGTGACATTCGCGGCGTACGATAGTCTCTTCTAGCGATTGCAGAGTTTGGCGTAGTTTGCAGAGCTGGCGTCGCCTTTGAAAGGGCACAGCTTTAGCTGTGCCGTAAAGTGTATGAGGAGTTTGGGCTTTAGCCCCTGCAGTAATTCGGTTTGTTGCGAGGGCATGTGGCTCTTGATGGGTGGACAACGAAATCCCTCGGCGGCTAAAGCCGAGTTTCAGGAAACTCTGTACGGCACGCCTGAAGGCGTGCCCCTTCAAAGCAAAGTGGGTTATCCAAAGCAAAGCGGGTTTTCAAGGCGTCAAAATGTATTACATCTTTAGTCAAAATGTATTACATCTTTAGTCAAAATGTATTACATCTTTAGTCAAGATGTATTACATCTTTAGTCAAAATGTATTACATCTTTAGTAGAAGCGCTCTGACCAACATGGAATCTTCCTACGGGATAGGAACTATGCGACTTCGCAATGATGTGGTTTGTCTGGCAATCGTGACGATGGTGCTCGCGGCAGCAGTTCCTGCCTTTGCGGTGAGCAAGGAGATGGTCCAACTGCAGACCCAGGTTCAGGCCCTGCAGGACCAGGTTGCGCGCATGCAACAGGCCAACGACATGAACATGGGAGTGATGAAGAACCTTATCGAGCAGAGCGCCGACAGCATCAACAAAATGAATGCGACGGTCACCGACCTGCAGAACAAGATGCAAGGTCTCACCTCGGACAACAGCGGCAAGCTCGATCAGGTTTCCAGCCAGATTCAGGCGCTGCACGACTCGGTGGACGAGCTGAAGTCGCGACTGGCCAAGGTGAGCAAGCAGCTTGATGACATGCAGGGAGGCGGACAGAATCTGGCGGCAGGACAGCCCGGCATGACGCCTGCACCCGGTGGCGCACCGCCGGCAACTGGAGCACCGGCAACCGACGTGGGTAACGCGGCACCGCCGGCCGACGTGCTCTACAACAACGCTCTTCGCGACTACAACTCGGGCAAGTATGACCTGTCGTCGCAGGAGTTCGGTGACTACATCAAGTATTACTCGAACACCGATCTAGCGGCGAACGCGCAGTTCTACTTGGCCGACATCGAGTATCGGCAAGGCAACTTCGAAGCCGCAGTTAAAGATTACGACAAGGTGCTGGAGCAATATCCCGGCGGCAACAAAGCTACAGCCGCACAGCTCAAGAAGGGTTATGCTCTGTTGGAATTGGGACAACGCGAAGCTGGCGTTCGCGAGTTGAACAGCCTGATCGCGCGTTACCCGCGTTCGATCGAAGCGTCGCAGGCGCGTGACCGTCTACGTCGCCTGGGCGTGGCCAACGGCACAGCCCACAAGCCACCGGGAACGAATCAGTAGAAACAACTATTTCACCCCAAAAGGAAGGCGGCCCGATCCGAGAGGATCAGCGACGCCTGACTGCGTGAGTTCCCTCGTCGAAACCCCGTCCCAAGATTACGCAGTACAACTTGAAATGCTACAGCTTCGAAAACTGTCTTCACGGACCCGAGCAGCGAATCCGCGCGCTCATGATGGGAAACACAGCGCGATGGGAGAAGTTTCGCATTCGACCCGACGACTGGCTACGACAAACCCCGGCTGGTCATCTCTTCGGCAGGGGCGCCGCCCGTCATGCCTTGGGCCAGCACCAGCTCGCGCGCCTCCCCGCGAATGTTAGGGATATTCATTCCGAATAGAATTGCTCCGCCGACGCATGCCACTCCGCCGAGAGCTACCGTCCACGGCGCGCCCAAATGGTGGGCCAGCGCTCCGGCACTCAAGGCTCCAAACGGAGCCATGCCCATGAACATCATGGAATATACGGCCAGTACTCTACCGCGGAGGCGGTCTGGAACCATGGATTGAATGAGCGTATTGGAAGAAGCCATTTGCACCATCACGAAGAATCCGACGGGCAGCAGAAGCACGGTCGAGAGCCAGAAAATCTTGGAGAATGAAAACAAAACTAGGCTGATGCCGAAACCTCCGGCGCACAACGCGATCAGCTTACCCAGTCCCTTCACGCCAACCCGCGCCGCCAGGCTGGCCGCTCCCAGCAATGCTCCCACGCCGGTGGCACCCATCAGAATGCCCAGCCCTCTGGCTCCGCCGTGCAGGATCTGGTCCGCGAAGACTGGCATCAACACGGCGTAGGGCATCCCGACAAAACTGACCAGGCCAAGCAGCAGCAGGATGGCGCGGATCGGGCCGGTGTTGCGGGCATAGGCAAAGCCTTCAATGATGTTCTCTAGCGGCGAGCCCTGGGTCGCCAGCTTTGCCGGACGCACGATGCGCATCAGCAGCAATCCCACGATGACCGCAATGTAGCTGACCGCATTGGCGAAGAAGCACCAACCTTCACCAATGGACGCGACCAGTATGCCGGCAATCGCCGGACCGATGATGCGGGCGCCGTTGAACATGGAAGAGTTCAGTGCTATGGCATTCATCAGGTCTTCGCGCCCGACCATGTCGATCAGAAACGCCTGGCGGGCGGGGATGTCGAACGCATTCACCACGCCGAGCCCGGAAGCGAGCACCATGATCTGCCACACCTGCACTCGATGCGAGAGCGTGAGCGCGGCAAGAATCGCTGCCAATATCATCGAAGAAATCTGCGTGCCGATGACCACGCGCTGGCGATTGAGACGATCGGCGACAATTCCGCCGATGGGAGCCATAATGAAAACGGGGATTTGGCTGGCGAAGCCTACCGCGCCCAACAGAAGCGCGGAACCAGTCATGCGATAGACCAGCCATGACTGCGCAACGGTCTGCATCCAGGTGCCGATCAGCGAGATGAGTTGGCCGGCAAAGAACAGCTGGAAGTTGCGATGGCGAAGGGCACGCACCGCCAGCGCCAACCTGGATTCGCGCGAGGCCGGCCGGGCGAACTCCTGTTTTTCTTCCGCCAGAACGGAGTGCAAGGGTTCGTGTTCAGAAGGTTGCGATTCCTCGGCCATTAGCTCTTGGATGCTCAAACGATCTGCGGGTTCCGCAACCGCGTTCGCGTGGCCCTAAGGAGCGCCACTCACAAGAATACTTCAACTTCGGTGGAAGAAACTGACGCGATGAATCGAGCTTCGGGATTTCGCAACTCCGTGGGTTGCACGATTGTGCTCGCGACGGATATCTTCCTTGTTTGATGACTCCAACGACATCCTCACCAGAAGTCTCAGTGCCCCAGGTCCCAGCGTCGAGGCGGTTCTTTCGCCGCGCCAAGGGACTGCTGCTGCGGCCCGACGCGGTCTATCGACTGATCTTGAAAGCGAAATTCGGAGCGAGCCAGTTGTCGGAGGCTCCCGGGCCGCACATCGCAAATGGAACATTGAAGAGCCGCGCCGAACGCGACGCTGCGACTCAGAACGGCAAGAGGCTTCATGTTCCCCTGCATCGTGGCGATGAGAAAAACTGGGACCACCTGGCGGCGGTGTCGACCATTCTCGCGAACACGAATCGTTCGGCGCGTATCCTCGACGCCGGAGCTGAAATCTACAGCAATGTTTTGCCGGCGCTGTTTCTCTACGGATATCGCGAACTCTACGGCATCAATCTCAGCTTTACCGATCCCACGCGCCGCGGCCCCATCCGCTATATTCCTGGAGACCTGACGCAAACTCCATTCGCCGATAGCTTCTTTGATGCGATCACTTGTCTCAGCGTAATTGAACACGGCGTACCGCTAAACAATTATTTCCGTGAGATGTATCGGCTGCTGAAACCGAACGGAGTTTTGATCAGCTCGACCGACTATTACCCCACGCCCATCGACACCCGCGGGCAGTTCGCCCATGGGACGCCGATCAAGATCTTCTCCAAGCCTGAGATCGAGGCTGCACTTGCACTGGCTAAGTCGGTGGGATTCGAACTGACCGGCGACGTTGATCTGGAATGCGAAGAGAAGCCCATTCGCTGGGAACAATTCGGGCTGGAGTACACCTTCGTTCTGTTCACGCTGCGAAAGCCGCGGTAAGTAGAACAGGACGTCTGAGTTTGTGTGAGAGTCAGGGTCGTCTCTACGGGGTCCGTGTCATAGCTCGTGCCGCCGCTGCGCGGCTAGTTTCAGGCCAATTCTGGGCGACTATTCCACTGTCTAGCTTCGATTCGAGCATGACATGCTCTAGTATCAGGCCCATCATCGTCTGGCCTTGTACTCAATCACAGTCACGCCGCGAAAAACCTTCTCGACACCTGCGTCGTACACTTTCATCAGCTCCTGCTCGACCGAGCGCGCCTGCGCATCGTCAACTTTGGCGCGATAAAGTACCAGCCACACGCGCGGAGCCTGGCCGATCTGCTGCTGCCAATCCGTACTTGGAGGATTCACAATTACTTCCCTCGGACGCGGCGCGCTTCCGCCGGGCAACCAATTCCAATAATTCTCGGCGGCAAAGGCGCCCAGCGATTGGTAGTACAGCACGCGGTCTTCGGGATGAGCTACAGCAATCAGGTAGCTGACCGCCCCGCGCCACTCTTCCGTCACTCGCGTGTACAGAATAACGGTACTGACGAGCGACAAGATACAAACACCGGCGATGGCAGAAATCCACATCAGGCGACGACGGATCTGGAGAGCGCCCACCGCGGTCATCATGACAAACGGCGGCAGGCAGATGATGAGAAAACGATGATAGAACGCCGGCCTCACCATCGAAACTGCCAGCACGATGACGATGGGAGAAAAGAACGAGCTTGCGACTAGCGCGTAACGCCAGCGCTGCAGATCATTGTCGCGCTCCTGCCATGCGGCTTTCAACCTCGCCAAGAAAAAACCTATCAGCACCAGGTCAAACGCCAGCAGTACCGCGCCAACGGCCTTTCCGCCGCTGGCCGCGAGAAACACTCCGAGGTGATAGAACTCGAGCAGCGAAGGCGGCTGCACCCAGGAGAGGTGGCCGATGTCTTGCGCGTGAATCAGCCAGAGAACGGGGATTGCGAAAAGCACGAAAAGTACGCCCGCAACCCCGTACTGCTTCCACGGCTTTCTGGCGCGCGGCATGGCCATCAGCGAGACGGCATGCGCGACCGGAACCAGCACTCCGAAATAATGAAAGTAGCAAGTCAAGCCGGCAACAATTCCATAAGCGATGGCGAAGCGGTAGCAGGGATCTTCGACCAGGCGCACGAAACGATAGGTGGAGATAACCACCGCCAACACCAGAAAGCTGTAGGCGCGGGCTTCCTGCGAGGCAGCGATAGCGCAGGGATTGAGTGCGAATAATGCCGCGGCCAGCATCCCGGTGCGCCATCCGAACAAACGCTTGCCCAGGAGATATATCAGAGGAATGGTGGCCACGCCGGGGAGTACCGAAAGCAGACGAACCATGGCTTCGCCATTTCCCAAGTGCAACCAGGGCCGCAGCAACACGTAGTACAGCGCCATGTTGCCCTCGTCGTGCCAGAGAAAATGCCAGAATGTGGCGCCGGGTTTCTGTGCTATGACAACACTGGCGATCTCGTCGATCCAGAAGCTCTTGTGACCCAGGGCGACCAGCCGCAAAACCGCCCCCAGAGCGACGATTGACCACAGCCAGAGGGAAGCGTGACGTTCGAAAAGACCGTCGGCGTTCACCTCAGGTGTAGCCGTGAACCCCGCTCTCGATGCCGCCAGCATCCTCCGAATATAGCAGTTCAAATTCCGTCGAACTGAGGGCGCATCCCGGTGCGGTTCGGCTCTCCCAACCACAGTGTGGTCACAAATCCGTGAACGCCGAGTAAATGTACGTTGAATTCGCCAGAGGCGGCAAAAGAGAGCCTACCCCTTGTAAATGACGCTTCCGTAACTGATACTTTTTCTGTCTAACCTTGCATGCCAACATTCGCCGCGGTTGACATCGGTTCGAACTCGGTCCGGCTGAAAATCGCCAACGTCGTTCACGGCCGCCTCGAAACCCTTCACGAAGATCGCGAAGTGACACGTCTGGGCGAAAGCGTTTTCGCCAATGGAGCGCTCGATCCGCAGGCGATGGCACACACCCTGCGTGTGTTGCGCCGCTTCCATCGTGCCGCGCTCACCCACGGCACCGACCGCGTACGCGTGGTTGCGACCAGCGCCCTGCGCGATGCGCGCAACAGCCGGGCTTTCCTCGATTGGGTGCGCACCGCGACGGGATGGAAAGTGGAAGTCATCTCCGGCCTGGAAGAAGGCCGTCTAATCCACTTGGGCGTGCTGTCTGCCGCGCGCATTGCCAAGCGGCGCGCCCTGCTGGTCGATCTGGGCGGTGGGAGCTGTGAGTTGACGCTTTCCATCTCCGGACACATCGCAGACATGGTCAGCCTGCCCATAGGCGCGGTGCGACTCACCCAGACCTTCCTGCATCACGACCCGCCGTGGCGCACGGAGTTGGAACAAATGCGCGGTGTCATTCAGCGTGAAGTGTCGCGTATCCGGAAGCGAATCATCGACGCCAAGCTGCAGATCACTATCGCGACTTCGGGAACACCCGCGGCCCTCTCGGGACTCGCCAAGTTGCGCGGCTATGACGAGAGCAAGCCGCAGACCGTGCCCAGGGCCGCAGTCGCTTCGCAGCTGGAATCCCTGAGCAAGCGAAACCTGGCGCAAAGACGCGCGATGCCTGGAATTGGCCC
>Ga0182013_10002948_pt1 | contig 21710 bp, 20 predicted proteins | sample 612S2MmetaG_FD_120487 | JGI IMG/M metagenome (GOLD analysis project Ga0182013, IMG submission 120487) | Permafrost microbial communities from Stordalen Mire, Sweden - 612S2M metaG | ecosystem: Environmental > Terrestrial > Soil > Wetlands > Permafrost | place: Sweden: Stordalen | collected... | reverse complement strand
TCCTGGTCCAGCGGCGCCCCGATCGTGACCGAGATCAGGCAGACGCTGCCGATCACGTTGGAACTGATCACGCTGAGCTTCACCGGAGCGTTCCTGGTGGCGTTCCCGATCGGCACGCTGTGCGCGACGCGGCCCGGCGGGTGGGCGGATCGGGGCACGTTCGTGTTTTCGCTGTTCGCCGGGTCGCAGCCAGAATTCTGGTGGGGCGTGCTGTTCATCTACATCTTCTTCTATTTGCTGAACGTCGCGCCGCCGCCTCTGGGCCGGTTGGACCCGCTGGGGACGCCGCCCGCCGTGGTCACCGGGTTCATCACCATCGACTCGTTACTGGCCTGGAATTTCGTGGCGCTGGCCGACGGGCTGCACCATCTGATGCTGCCGGTGGCGACCAAGGTGTTCGTGCTGTCGGGGCCGATGATCAAGATGATCCGGCAGAACATGGTGCGCGCGCTTGGCTCGGACTACATCCTGTACGCGGAGAGTTGCGGCCTTCCGCCACGGATGATCGCCCGCTACGCGCTGCGAAATTCGCTCGCGCCCGCGCTGACGCTGATCGGCGTGCTGTACGGCTATGTGCTTGGCGGCGCGGTGCTGATCGAAACGATTTTTTCCCTCGGCGGGATCGGGCAATATTCGGTGGGCGCGGTGCTCAACTTCGATTATCCCGCGATCCAGGGCGTCGTGCTGGTCATCACGGCGGTTTCGCTGGTGGTCTATCTGGCGCTCGACATCGCCCAGGTGCTGCTGGACCCGCGGGTGGCGGGATGAGGCGAGGGCGGTTCTCGACGCGGCGGACCCAGCACCGCGCGGCAAATCAGTCGATACGACGGCGCGGCGCGTGCGCGTGTTGGCGAAGGGAAGATTTTACCACGGAGAACACCGAGAGCCACGGAGGATCACTGAGAAGATCACCGCGGATTCACGATCTCGCCAGATTGTACCATGCGGCGTGCGCACGGAACTCTATCGCGAAGAATCTCCGTGGCCCTCCGTGGCTCTCGGTGTCCTCCGTGGTAACATCTTCTGACACCCAGACGAACGCGGAGTATCCGCTTTCTCCGCGCTTCGCCCCCCACCGCCCGTCGGTGCGAAAACCGCGATGAGAGCGACCGCCTCCACGTTGCGACGCACCGCCGCGACCTACCCGACCCTGGCGGTGGGCGTGGTCATCGTTTCGATCGTCCTGCTGATCACGCTGACCAGCCCCTGGCTGGCGCCGTTTCCGCCGATGTCCGCCACGCCGGATGTGGAAGCGCCGCCGCCCGACCTGATCGACGTCCCCGGCCTGCTGCTGCGCGCGGTTCTTGGACGGCTGGATAAGCCGGTGCACTGGTTCGGCACCGACGCGTCCGGGCTCGACATCTTCTCCCGCGTGTTGACGGCGCCGCGCACGGACCTGGTGATCGCGATTTCGGCCAACGCGATCTCGATGGTGTCGGGCACGCTGATCGGACTGCTGTGCGGTTTTTACCGCGGCTGGCTGTCGGAACTGGTCATGCGGATATCGGATCTTTTGCAATCCTTTCCGGTGCTGATCTCCGGCATGATCCTGGTGACCCTGGCAGGCCGTAACGCGGGCAACATCATCCTCGCTCTGGGCTTGCTCTACACGCCCATCTTCGTGCGCCTGGCGCGGGTCGAAACGCTCAGCCAACGATCCCGCGGCTATGTCGAAGCCTCCCGTGCGATCGGCCTGCGGGAAATCGCGATCGCCGCGCGGCACGTGCTGCCGAACGCGCTGGCGCCATCGCTGATCCAGGCCTCGGTCATGGTCGGGTTCGGCATTCTGATGACCGCCGGGTTGAGTTTCGTCGGCGCCGGAGTGCGCCCGCCAACGCCGGAATGGGGACTGATGATCGCGGGCGGCGTGGACGACATGATCCAGGGCGTCTGGTGGCCCTCGGTGTTTCCCGGCGTCGCGATCTCCCTGACCGTGTTCGGCTTCGCCTCGCTCGGCAACGGGCTGGAGCGCGTCTATGCGCGATGACGTGGTCCAACTGACCGAGGCGGTCGTTTCGGCCCGCGACCTGACCATCGCCTATCCGGTGGACGGGAAAAACGTCGTCGCCTTGCGCGACTTCACCCTGGCGATCCATCCGGGCGAGATCGTCGGCCTGATCGGCGAAGCCGCCTGTGGCAAGACCACCGCCGCCATCGCCATGCTCGGCCTGTTGCGGCCCCCTGGACGGGTGCTGTCCGGCTCGGTCACGATCGACGGTCTCTCTCTGTTCACCCTGAACCGAGAGGCGTTGCGCGCACTGCGAGGCCGCGACGTGGGGCTGATCGTGCAAAGCCCGCGCGGCGCGCTGAACCCGCTGCTGCCGATCGGCCGGCAGATCGCCACCGTCTACCGCGCGCACAACAAAGTCACCCGCCGCGCGGCGCGCGAGCATGCCGTCGCCATGTTGCGCCGGGTCGGCATCAACGACCCGGAGCGCCGCTACCACGCATTCCCGCACGAGATCAGCGGCGGCATGGCGCAGCGCGTGCTGATCGCCATCGCGTTGAGTTCGCATCCCCGTCTGCTGGTGGCGGATGAGCCGACCAGCGGGTTGGACGTCACCATCCAGGCGGACTTCCTGGACCGGATGTGGCGCACGATCCGCGCCGCCGGCTCGGCCGTGTTGCTGGTCACGCAGGACCTCGGCGTGATCGCGAACTACTGCGACCGGTTGCTGGTGATGCAGGACGGCGCGGTGGTCGAGGAAAGCTCTGTCGCCGCCTTCTTCCGCGGCCCGAAGCATTCCTACAGCCGCTCCATCCTGTTGATGCAGGCCGAGCGCGGCGCCGGCGCGATCGAGGCGCCCCCGGCCGACACGCCGCCGCTGGTCTCCATCCGCGGCCTGTTCAAACGTTACACTTTGCGCCGTAGCCGCGCGGTATTGCAGGCCGTTGGTGGCGTTTATCTCGACATTCGGCCTGGCGAGACACTGGGTCTGGTCGGTGAAAGCGGCTCCGGCAAAACGACCGTTGGGCGCTGCATCCTTGGCCTGGAGAAGGCCGACGAGGGCGAACTGATCTACCGCGAAACGAAAATCGATCTGCGACAGGGTTTGCCGCGCGCGCTGCGGCCGAGGATGCAGATCGTATTTCAGGACCCATTCGACAGCCTGGACCCGCGCTGGACGGTCAACGATCTGCTGGCCGAGCCTTTGGGTCTGCACACTTCGTTACGCGGCGAAGCCCGTCAGGCGCGGATCGCGGAGTTGCTGACATTGGTCGGGCTGGAACAGACCACCGCGGCGGCGCGGCCTCGGATGCTCAGCGCGGGGCAGCAACAGCGTGTCGGGATCGCCCGCGCGCTGGCCTGCGAGCCGGAATTGATCGTGCTGGATGAGCCGACGTCGGCGCTGGCTCCGGCGGCGCGTACCGCGATCATCCTGCTGCTGCGCGCGTTGCAACAGCGTCTGGGGATCGCGTACCTGTTCATTTCGCATGATCTGGCGACGGTGAAACATCTGAGCCATCGCGTGGCGGTGATGTATCTCAGCCAGATCGTCGAGCAGGGCGACCGCGATCAGATTTTTTCCCGTCCGCGGCATCCTTACACGCGCGCTCTGCTGGCCGCGCATCTGGACACTGATCCGGAGCGGCGGCGGCCGGATTATCCGCCGGCGATCCGGCTGGACGGGGAAATCCCGAGCCCGGTCGATCTGCCGCCCGGCTGCTATCTGGCGGGGCGCTGTCCCGTGGCGGTGCCTCGTTGCGCAGGTGAAAAACAAGACTTACGCGTGTTCGAGGCGGGACGTCTGGTGCGGTGCTGGCGCGCGGGCGAAGCCGATTTGTTTCCAACGGAGATCGAAGCATGAGCGCACCAGTTGTCCGGCCCAATCGGACCAGGGAACTGCTGGCATCCGGCGGACGCGCCGTGGGCGCCGTCATTGGCAGCGCGACGCCGGAACTGGTGGAAATCGCCGCCGTCGCCGGGTTCGATTTCGTTACGTTCGACGCGGAGCATGAGACGCTGGACGACAACGACCTGACCAACTGCATCCGTGCCGCCGAAGCATTCGGCATCACCCCGATCTGCCGCGTCGCCAAGGACGCGGACCGTCTGTTGCGGTTGATGGACAGCGGCGCCCAGGGTGTGCACGTGCCGAGGTGTACGACAGTGGAGGATATGCGACGGTTGGTCGAATGGACCCGCTTCCATCCGCGTGGCCAGCGTACGTTTTATCGTCTCGGCCGCGGCGGGAACTACGGGGAGGGGTTGGCGGACGACGAATGGTCTCGCCAGGCGGATGACGCGATGTTGGTGGTGGCGATGATCGAGGAGGCCGCGGCGCTGGATCACCTCGACGCGATGCTCGCGGTGCCGCATATCGACGCGATCCATATTGGACCAAAGGATTTGTGGCAGTCTTTGGGAATGCCCTCGGTTGAGGTGGTGGACGCGGCGATCGCCCGGATATCGAAAGCTGTGCATGCGGGCGGGAAGCATCTGAGTTTGCAGTTGCGGGCAGCGGGGGATGTGGATGATCAGATCGCTCGTTGCATCGCGTTGGGGGCGAACATGATCAGCGTGCCGATCCTGGGGTTGCTGGTCCGGAGCAGCACGGCGTTTGTCGCCGATCTGAAAGCGCGGCCGAGGTAGGAGCGCCGCGTCAGGCGTCCACGCCTTCGCATCCCCCGCGGCAATTTACGTCTACTGAAGGAGAGGCCCAATGGAAATCGGCGTTTTTATTCCAATCGGCAACAATGGGTGGCTGATCTCGACGACCTCCCCACAGTACAAGCCCAGTTTCGAATTGAATAAAGCGATCGTGCAACGCGCCGAGCGGTATGGTCTGGACTTCGCGCTTTCGATGATCAAGCTGCGCGGTTTCGGAGGTGAATCGGAATTCTGGGACTACAACCTGGAGTCGTTTACGCTGATGGCGGGACTGGCCGCCGTGACGCAACGGATCAAACTTTTCGCCTCGGTGGCTGTGTTGACCATCCCACCGGCGATTATCGCGCGGATGGCGGTCACGATCGACAGCATCGCCCGGGGCCGTTTCGGGATCAACATCGTTTCCGGCTGGCACGCGGCGGAGTATACCCAGATGGGCGTCTGGCCGGGCGAGCATTACTTCGCCGAGCGTTACGACTACAGCACCGAGTATGTGCGGATCATGAAGGAATTGTGGGAAACCGGGCGATCCGATTTTCACGGCAAATACTTCCAGATGCAAGATTGCCGTTTGGGGCCGACACCCTCGTGCCCGATTGAAATCGTCAGCGCCGGCCAGAGCGATCGCGGCATGCGGTTCACCGCCGAGCATGGAAATTATGCCTTCTGCCTTGGATCTGGCGTGAACACGCCGGCCGCGCACGCGCCGACCAATCAGCGCCTGATCGAAGCCGGTCAGCGAGCCGGACGGGATGTCGGGACTTACGTGCTGATGATGGTCATCGCCGATGAAACCGATGAGGCCGCGATAGCGAAGTGGCAACACTACAAAGACGGCACCGATGTGAAGGCCCTGTCCTGGCTGTTCGATCAGGCGGGTGCTGACACCACCGCGTCCGAGCATTCGACCGCCAAGGCGATGGTGGTGCCGGAGGGCGCGGTCAACTTCAACATGGGCACGCTGGTCGGATCGTACGCATCGGTCGCGAGAATGTTGGATGAAACGGCGGACGTGGCGGGCACCAAGGGCATCATGCTCACATTCGACGACTTTCTGATCGGACTGGAGCAGTTCGGCCAACGCATTCAGCCGTTGATGCGAAGTCGCGGCCGGGTCGGATCGGCGGAATGATCCCGCGTGGAACCGCGAGCAGCCGGCGTGATGTCAGGCTTTCGTGATACCTTATCGCCGGTCGTCCTGATAACGATCGGGAGTGGCAGGCACGCCGATAGCCCGCGAGAACCAGGCGGACACTGGAGCCCATGGTGACGTGACCAGCCAAAGACAAATGCGACTTGGCCTTTCAATGCGCTACCACGGTTATCATTTGGGCGCCTGGAGGCACCCCGATGTGCCGGCGGCCGGCACGCTGGACTTCAAATATTTTCTCAACACCGCGCGGTTAGCGGAGCGCGCCAAATTCGACATGGTATTTTTCGCGGACGGAATTGGCATCCGCGTCCGTGATGAACCCGAAGGTTCTCTCCGCCGTTCCCCTCAGACGGTGGAGTTGGAGCCACTGACGTTGCTGTCCGCCATCGCGACACATACCGAGAATATCGGGCTCGTGGCGACTGCTTCGACGACTTACAATGAGCCGTATCACATCGCGCGCAAATACGCGTCGCTTGACCACATCAGTGGCGGACGCGCCGGGTGGAATATCGTTACGTCCTGGTCGGATGAGGAAGCGCGCAACTTTGGGCGGGACAAGCACCTGGATTATGACACCCGGTATGAACGAGCGGCGGAGTTCGTCCAGGTCGTCACCGGCTTATGGAACAGCTGGGAAGACGATGCCCTGGTGCGGGACAAGGTCAGCGGCTTGTACTTCGATCCCGAGAAATTGCATGTGCTGAACCACAAGGGGAAGCATTTCTCCGTGCGAGGCCCGTTAAGTTCCGCGCCAACGCCGCAGGGCCGTCCAATTCTGGTGCAGGCGGGCGCGGCCGAACAAGGGCAGGAGATCGCGGGCGCCTATGCCGACGTTGTGTATTCGATGGCGTTCGATGTGGGCGCGGCCCAATCCTACTACGCATCGATTAAGAATCGGGCGGTGAAGTTCGGACGTTCGCCGGACGCGATTAAGGTGCTGCCTGGTTTTACGCCATATGTTGGTCGTACCGAGGCGGAGGCGCGCGCCAAATATGACGAGATGCGCCGGTTGATCCATCCCAAGGTGGGACTGGCCGTCCTGTTTAACAGCCTTGGCGATTTGTCCGCGTACCCAATCGATGGTCCGGTACCTGATCCCAGCGAGGATGTACGCATTCGCAGTATCGGTCCCGGCCTGGTCGATATGGCGCGGCGGGACAACATGAACATCCGCGATCTTTACGAGTTCATGGCCGCCGGCAATGGCGGGCGTGTGCTCGTCGGCACGCCCGAACAAATCGCCGACGACATGGAGGCGTGGTTCAAGGAAGGCGCGGCGGACGGGTTCAATATTTGTCCGTCGCACCTCCCTGGCGGATTACAGGACTTCGCCGATCTGGTCGTTCCGGAGTTGCGACGTCGTGGTCTGTTTCGCACCGAATATGAGGGAGCGACGTTGCGGGAAACCCTCGGCCTGCCGCGTTACGTCAACCCGCATACGTCCGTTCCCGACGTTTCGCATAAACCGTAGGATTCCGCTGGGCTAATCCCGCTCCCGGCTGACGCTGATGCACTCGTCCATGATCTGGCCAAGCTCCGCGTTCGAGAGAACCCCGATTTCAGCGATGAACACGATTCGCGCCCGATGTGTTCCAGATACGGTCGCTCCAGGTGCGACCGCGCTATCCGGAGCCCCAGCGGGGGCCAGCGTCGCGCGGCCGCCGGCGAACTGAAACAGCAGCTGGCGGCCGGGCTGCTCCGCCGTCGCGAAGAACCCCTTGGCGCGGGCAATCTTCGGAACCAACTGACCGATGGCGCGTTGCAGGCGGGGCAGCGAAAGCAGCCGGTCAGACGTCCAACTCAGCGTCTCGAATCGGTCGGATGCCGGACGGCGGCGGCCTGGATCGCGCGGCACCGGCGGACGGCCTGGGTCTTCGGGAAACAGCAACTCGATCGGCACCTGCCCGTACGATGCTTCGACGCATACCGCTCCTGGCCGGATCGCGGCGACGGCATCGCGGATCCGCTCGCGCCCGGTGGCGTCCACCAGGTCCACCTTACTCAGCGCCACCACGTCCGCGGCGCGAAGCTGCGAGCGAAGCAGCGGATCGTCGAACGCGTCGGCGCGGGACGTCGCGTCCACCACGCACAGCACGGTCTCCAACGGGGCTTCCCGCCAGATCACCGGGTCCATGAGGTTGCGGACGATTTCCGCCGGGTCCGCCACGCCGCTTGTCTCGATCACGATGGCGTCCGGGCGTGGGTCGCGCCGCAGGATGGCCGCGAGCGTGCGCAGCAGATCGCCCTCCAGCGAGCAACAGATACAGCCATTGGCCAGGCTGACCACCCCGTCGCTGGCGCCGGCGATGATCTCGGCGTCGATGTTGATGGCGCCGAAATCGTTGACCACGGCGGCGATCCGTCGGCCTTCCGCATGGGCCAGAAGGTGGTTCACTACCGTGGTCTTTCCCGTGCCCAGGAAGCCCGCGACCAGTAGAATCGGGACGGGCATGCTTCTCAGCCGTTGGCGACGGGTCGGCGCACCGGCCGGCCGGGCCGTGCCGCCACGTCCATTTCCCCGTTGGCGATCACCAGATCACCGCCGACCAAAAGATGCCTCACGCCCTCCGAGGGGCGGTTCATCGCCGAGAACTCGGCCCGGTCGGTCAGTGTCTCAAGATCGAACACCACGACATCGGCGTCCGCGCCCGGCCGCAACCGGCCTTTCGCGAGCATGTCGGGGGTACTCGGCGCCAGGATTTCGGCTGGGATAAGGGTGCACTTGCGCACACCCTCCAGCAGCGAAACCGCCTGGCGTTCTCGGACCCAGTGGCGGATGAAGCGGGTGAAGCAACCGGCGGAGCGCGGATGCGACGTCGCGTCTTCCGGCAACGGCCAGGCGTCGCCGGTATAGACCGTGCCATCCGCCAGGGACCAGGGCATCGCGTCCGACGCGATCGCCCCGTCAGGGAACAGCACTGATATGTCCAGGAGCGTTCGGTGGTGCTCGTTGTTTTCGGTGTCGAGAATGTGCCACAGCACGAGCGTTGACGGTTCTTCGGCCTGTGCCGCCAACAGTTCCTCCCGGTCGCGGAACCTCCTCCCGTCCGTCACCCGCTGCACGGTATCGTAGCCGGTTCCGTTCCGCGCTTCGAACTCGGGGTCACTGAAAAAGGCGGCGGCCAACACGGTGGAGCCGGTGCCATACGGATAGGCCTCCAACGTGATCGGCAGCCCCTGCTCCTGGGCTTTCGCGACAAGCTGAGCGCAGCGCTCCACGTCGGTTTTGCTGGAACTGTTGAAGTGGCAGATGTGCATGTGCGCGCCGGTGGCCCCGGCGTAGCCGATCAGCCGGACATAAGCCTCGGCGGCGCTCTCCGGGTCGATACGCGACATGTAGGCGACGTGAGTAAAGGTCGGCACGCCACGCGCCGCCGCCAGTTGGCATACGGCGGTCAACTCCTGCACACCGGCGCCCGGGGCGTAGGCATTCAGGATGCCGATGCCAATCCCGCCCTCGTCCAGGCCGCGCGCGAGGCGGTCGAGAATTCCCGCCACTTCGGCCTCGCTGGCGACGTTTTCGACCCAGCGGCGGTCCCGCATGGCGCGGCCGAACGCCTCCAGCGAGGATTCGTCGTTGGAACCGGTCATGGCGCCGATGCGAGCGAAAGCCCAATTGGTGGCAGCGCCGTAGTTCAGGATCCGCCCCTGTGCCGCCTGGCGCCGATACCAGGACGCGACCGGCATCACGCCCGCTTCCAGGTCGAGCGTCGTCGTCACCCCGTCGCAGGCCTGCATCCGGTCAGCCGGGATCGACTGGCCGTGCGCGTGCAGGTCGATGAAGCCGGGGGCCACGACCAGTCCCGTGGCGTCGATGACCCGCTCAGCGGAGCCCAGGTTGGTGCCAACGGCGGCGATCTTCCCATCGAGCAGCGCGACGTCGGCCACGGCGTCCATTCCGCTGGCCGGATCCACCACCCGGCCGCCGCTGATTACCAGGACGCTCATGTCGTTGCTCCGCGTGTCAAAAAACAGCCGCTGCCGCGGGCCGGGTCGCTGTCGATAAGCCCATGGGCGCGCGGCCTCGTTAGTAAAGGCAGTTTCGCGCATCGCCGCAATCATCGAAGCCGACACTTCAGGGCGCGGCGAGCAGCCGGGCCGTGGGACGCGCGGCGCTTGCCGCGACGCCCATCAGCGCCGCGCCGTCACGCCACCAGCGCCTGCTCGAGCGCCGCGAAAATCGCTCGGCGAGCCGCAGGATTATTTCCAGGTCTCGTTCAGAACAGGCCCTGGAGATGACCGGCGCCATATCCGCCGGCGACATTCGCCAACGCGCGCAACTGAACGAGTTGCAAGGTCAGGTCGGCGGACTTGCCGCAGTCGCCGGGTCCGATCGCGGTGTGCGGGCCCGACCAATGCACACGAAACGCCGGCGGGTGGCTTAGTTCCTTGGCTTCGATTACCAGACTGCCACCGTATTGTGCCATGACCGATGGCATCAGGACACAATTCCGTGCCCGTCCGTGAATGCCAAAGGGGTCGGCGAGCGCCGGAATTCCTGGCTGCGACCAGTATCGTGGACCGTTGAGAGGGTCGAACGAGACGATTTCGCCGACGCCGGGTCCGATTTGCGCGACCTCGCCAAAGGACATCAGGCAAACGAACAGCGACAGCGCCGAGGCGAGGATTGTCAGGATCGTTGTCAATCCGGATGCGTCGTCGGTGCTGTCGTCCGTGTGATCGTACTCATCCATCGGTGATCGGTCCTCGGTCGTGGGCCAAGATGGGTGACAAATGAGACGCAAGAATTATGCCATGTGACGCGCGCCATGCCTGTCATGAGCAAACCCGTGTGCGAATCGATGGAGCGCGAATGCGGAATTAGTCGCGGTAGGGACACCCATTACTGGGCGCCCCCCGCACGTACGGTTTTGTGCGGGGGGCGCCCAGTAATGGGTGTCCCTACCGCGACTTATCCGGCCATAACGCGCGGACGCGTCTGCCCAATTTGATCCTGACCGTGGCTGGTTCAGCGCCCAGGGACATCCTCTTACACATTCCACTTATCGGCGGCAAAATTGCTTTCTCGAAACGCCGCCCGTCCTACCCATCCAGCGCCCGTCGCAGCAGCCGCATCCCAGCCCATGCGTCCTTCCGCCGAGTGGGCGTTTTCAGCAGATCGGCGAGCGCCGGCAGGATCAGCACCGGCATGGTCCGCCCCTCGATCGGCACATCAATCCACCCGACCGTCCGCGCGCGAGGCCCGGCGCCAAGCACTGTGCTCGCCGCCAGCGCGCCGAACAGCAGCAGCCGAGACGGCGCCGCCAGAGCGATCAGCCGCAGCAGGAATGGCCGGTACAACTGCAATTCCCCCGGATTGGGCACCCGGCCACCGGGCGGCCGCCAGGGGATCACCGGCGCCAGCAGCATCGCCTCCCGCGACAGCCCCACGCTGCCCAGGATCTGATCCAGCAAAGCGCCCTCACGCCCCGAGAACGGAACGCCCGAGCGGTCCTCGTCCGCGCCCGGAGGCCCGCCGATCAGCAACAATCCGGTGTCGGGATCGCCCGTCGCGAACACGATGTTGGTGGCCATGTCGCGCAGCGGACACCCCTCGAACGTCGCGATCGCCGCTTTCAACGCTTCCAGCGTGGCCGCCTGAGCCGCCACGCGGATCGCCCGCTCCACCGGCGTGCCCGGCGCGACCGCCGCCGGACGTGGAGGCGGCGTCTGGACCCGTGCCACGACGGGAGTGGCCGCGACAGCCGGCATCGGCCGCAGACGATCCACCGGCGCTTCATCCAGCGCCTCGTCCGCGCCCCACTCCATTTGCAGCCGCAACAACGCCAGATCGTCCATGCCGCTTTCGTGCCCCGCCCAGGGGCTTTGCGCAACCGCGCCTGTCTCCGTTATGAAGTGAGCGAACCGGAGGAACCGACCATGGACGACGAGCTGGACCCACGCGAAGCCCCCAGGGAAGCGATGGAGTTCGACGTGGTGATCGTGGGCGGCGGCCCGGCCGGTCTCGCCGCGGCGATCCGGCTGAAACAACTATCGCCCGATTGCGCCGTGTGCCTCGTGGAAAAGGCCGGTGAGATCGGCGGCCACATCCTGTCGGGCGCGGTGCTGGAGCCGCGCGCGCTGAACGAACTGATCCCCGATTGGGCCGCCAGGGGCGCGCCGTTGAACACACCCGCCGGCGAAGATCGGTTCCTGTGGCTGACCGAGGCCAGCTCGACCCGTCTGCCAACCCCGCCGCAGATGCACAACCATGGCAATTACATCGTCTCCCTCGGCGATTTCGTCCGCTGGCTCGGGACGCAAGCCGAGGAACTCGGCGTTGAAATCTACCCCGGCTTCGCCGCCGCCGAAGTGCTGGAGGAAGACGGCCGCGTCGTCGGCATCGCCACCGGCGACATGGGCATCGGCAAGGACGGCAAGCCAACGGAGAATTTCCAGCGCGGTATGGAATTGCGCGCCAAATACACGCTGTTCGGCGAAGGCTGCCGCGGTTCGTTGAGCAAGCAGCTGATGCACCGCTTCAATCTGCGCGAAGGCCGCGACCCGCAAACCTACGCGATCGGCATCAAGGAACTGTGGGAAATCCCGGCGGAAAACCATAAGCCCGGATTGATCGTGCACACCATCGGCTGGCCGGTGAAATCCGACACCTACGGCGGATCGTTCGTTTATCACTTTGGCAAGAACCTGGTCTCGTACGGCTACGTCGTTGGCCTGGACTACAGCAATCCGTACCTGTCGCCGTTCGAAGAAATGCAGCGCTTCAAGACCCACCCCGATGTGCGCGGTCATTTCGAGGGCGGCCGGCGGATCTCCTACGGCGCGCGCGCGTTGAATGAGGGCGGCCTGCAATCGATCCCGAAACTGACCTTCCCGGGCGGCGCGCTGATCGGCGATTCGGCGGGGTTCCTGAACGTGGCGAAGATCAAAGGCACGCATACCGCGATGAAATCAGGCATGCTCGCGGCCGAGGCGGTGATCGAAGCGCTCGCCGGCGAAGTGCCCGCCGAACTGACCGCGTATCCCGAGGCGTTGCGCGAGAGCTGGGTGTGGGAAGAGTTGGACCGCGTGCGCAACATCCGTCCGGCCTTCGCCAAATGGGGCATGTGGGGCGGCCTGGCGTATTCCGCGATCGATACATATCTGTTCCGCGGCCGCGCGCCATGGACCTTCCATCACACGCATGGCGACAACGAGTCGCTGATGGAAGTCTCTCAGGTGCGGCCGATCGAATATCCGAAGCCCGATGGCAAGCTGACGTTCGACCGGTTGAGTTCGGTGTTCATCAGCAACACCAACCATGAAGAAAATCAGCCACCGCATTTGCGATTGCAAGATCCGTCGAAGGCGATCTCGGTGAACTACAAGCTCTACGCCAGCCCGGAGACGCGCTACTGCCCGGCGGGGGTTTATGAAATCGAGGAGATCGCGGGCAAACCTCAATTGCGGATCAACGCGCAGAACTGCGTGCATTGCAAAACCTGCGACATCAAGGATCCGACGCAGAACATCAATTGGGTCACGCCCGAAGGCGGCGGCGGGCCCAGTTATCCCGGTGGGATGTAGACGATGGCATACCGGGTTCGACCCGCGGTCGTCGGTTGCGCGATCCGCCCCGCCATCACCGAGCGGACCCGATCGCTCGAGGAAATCATCTACGACATTTCCCAGGCCGCGCTCGCCGACGCCGGCCTGACCATCGAGGATATCGACGGCATCGTCGTCGGCTGCAACGACCAGTTCGACGGGCGGGCGATTTCCGTGATGATGGCCTCCGGTCCGACCGGCGGCGTCGATCGCGATATTTTATCCACTCCGTCTTCGTCGGAACATGCCTTCATTCTGGGCGCGCTGCGCGTCGCGTCGGGTCAGTTCCGTACGCAACTGGTCGTCTCGTGGAGCCCGACCGAAGTGTCTTCGATGTCGGAAGCACAACGTTTGGGCGCCGATCCGTATTTCCATCGCGCGTTGCCGTTGGACGAATTGTCGTCGCACGCGTTGCAGGCCTCGGCGCTGAGCCACGTCTGGCCCAACGCCTGGATCTTCGCGGAGACGGTGGCGGCGAAGAACCGGCGTCACGCCGCGTTGGCCTGGCCCGAACCCCCGGCGCGCCCGCGGCCCGGCCCCGCGCGTTGGCCTTTGACGGAACGTCTGACCACGCAACCGGTCACCGGCGCGGTGGCGATGGTGCTGGCGGGCGAACCGTTCGTCCGGGAGCGCGCTTTCGAAAACCCCGCCTGGCTGCGTGGCATGGGCTGGGCCACCGAGGCGGCGTTTCTGGGCGATCGCGACCTGACCACCGCGCCCGCGTTGAAGGAAGCCGCCCGTCAGGCTTACGCGGAAGCCGGGATCGCCGATCCCACGACCGCGTTCGACGTCGTGGAGATCACCGACGCGACCGGATATTCGGAACTCATCGCTTATGACGCGCTCGGCCTCGCATCGCGCGCCGAGATCGCGCCGCGCATGGCGGATGGCTGGTTCGCCCGCGGCGGCCGTCTGCCGGTTAACCTGTCCGGCGGCGTGATCGCCTTCAATCCCGTGTTCTGCACCGGCATGATCCGTATCGCCGAAATCGCCAACCAGGTTCGCGGCCGCGCCGGCCCGCATCAATCGCCCGGCGTACGGCTGGGCCTCGCGCAGGCCGGCAGCGGCTTCGCCATGCAATACCAATCCGCCATCGTATTGGGAGCGGACGCATGACCGATCGCGTGGGCATCATCGGCATCGGCCAGTCGAATTTTCGTTCCCGCCGTGACGACGCCAGCTACCCCGACCTGGTGCGGGAGGCGGTGGTGCCCGCGATGCTGGACGCCAAACTGGATTTCGACGCCATCGACGCCGTGGTCTATTCGCTGTCGCCGGACGCGATGGTCGGGATCGGCAACGCGGAGCGGCTTGGCGTCGACGCGGTCGGCGGACGCAACAAGCGTTTTCTGCGCATCAATACCGGCGGCGCCACCGGCGTTTCCTCCGTGACCGCCGCGTATTATCACATCGCCTCCGGCGTGTGCGACGTCGTGCTGACCGCGGGCGCCGACAAGGTCGGCGAGTGCGGCGATTCACAGACCGTATTGAATAAAATCTGGGACCCGACCTACGAGCGCGCCTTGCCGCTCGGCACCATCAACATGCTGGCGATGTCCGCCGTTCGCTACATGAAACGCTACGGCATGACCGAGGAGGACATGGCCTACGTCACGGTGAAGAACCGTCGCCAGGCCGCGTTGAACCCCCGGGCGCATTTGCGCAAGGTCGTGACGATCGACGATGTGATGGACTCGCGCATCATCTCCTGGCCGATCAAGCTGATGGATTGCTGTCCGCAATCGACCGGCGGCGCCGCGATGGTGCTGGCCTCGGAACAATTCATTCGCGACAACAAGCTCGACGCCGTCTGGATCACCGGGGTCGCCTGCCGCGCGGAGACGTACTGGATGGGCGACCGGATGGGCAACAATCCAACCGCCGAGCACGCCGACGCTTACGCGCTTGGCCGTTCGTTCGCGCAGTCGTATCGCATGGCCGGCATCACCGATCCCGCGAACCAGGTGCACGTCGCGGAGCTTTACGCGCCGTTCAGCAACACCGAGTACCACGCCATCGACGCCGCCGGGCTCGTCGCCAAACCCGGCGACTCCATCAAACGCCTCCGCGATGGGGAGTTCGAGTTGGGTGGCCGCGTTCCGGTCAATCCCTCGGGCGGCACGCTGTGTACCAACGCCATCGCGGTGACGGCGATGGCGCGGGTGGCGGAGACGGCGTTGCAGGTGTGGGGCAGGGCGGGCACGCATCAGGTCGATGGCGCCCGCGTCGGCATCGCGAGCGGCAATGGCGGCGATCATCAGATCTTCGGCACCATGGTTATAGAAGCGTGAGCAATCAGGAGACGTGAATGGAACTGCTCGGCCGCCAGGAAGTATGGAACATCACCTACGATCACGCTCTGGGCGAAACCGCGAGTTATTTCTTCACTCAGATCCGTGACAATGGCAAGATATTCGGACGCCGCTGCGCGAAGTCGAACAAGGTGCTGGTGCCGCCGCGCGCGTTCTCGGATGAAACATTGCTGCCGACGACGGAGTGGGTCGAGGTCGGGCCCGGCGGCCGCGTCGAGGCATTCACCTTCGTCTACGAACAGTTCAACAATCTGCCGCCGCCGCCTTACGCGTTCGGCTACGTGCTGCTGGACGGCGCCGACACCGCGCTTGGCGGTTACTTCAAGGGCGTCGATCTGACCAATCCGCGGGAAGCCGCCGAGGCTCTGGCGATCGGCACCCGCGTGGTGACAAAATTCGCCGAACAGCGCAAAGGCGATGTGCTGGACTTCTGGTTTGAGGTCGCCTGACGGCCGCGCGAAGCAAGAATAATTTACCACAGAGGCACAGAGCACACGGAGATTAAGAATTATACCAGGCGGCCGAAGGAATGACGTACCGGCCCCCATCCGTCATGCCAGGGCCTGACCCTGGCATCTCGTGATGCAGGCCCTGTGCGCTCAGGTAGAGCACGAGTTCCATGCAGGCCGATCCTCGGGTCGAGCCCGAGGATGACGATACGGGACCGTCACGACCAACGGTCAACGTCAGCGCGGGTTGGTATTATTTCAATGTTTCTCCGTGACCTCCGTGCCTCTGTGGTGAATCATTCTTGCTTTTCTTCAATTGCCGTCAGCCAGGCGCGGCGCGTGCCCCGCACCGGCGCGACACGGCCCTTGGCGTCAGGCGGCAAGCACGGGCTCATCGCCCATGATCGTCGTGCGATGCATGACGCGGCGCTCCGACGGATCGTGCGGCGTCACGGCGTGCATGGTGCATCGGTTATCCCACATCAGCACGTCGTCCGGCGACCAACGGTGCTTGTACATGAACCGAGGTTGCGCCGCGAATTCCGTCAGGTCGTCGATCAACGCGCGCGCCGCCGTCTCATCCAGACCTTCCACCGCGTCGTTGTAAATCGGGCTGATATACAGCGACTTTCGCTCGGTCACCGGATGGCGGCGCACCATCGGCTGCCATGCCGGCGGCATGGCGGCTTTCTCCGCTTCGGTCAGCGGTTTCAAGTCGCGCAGCCGATGCAGATTGCCGAAATCGTGCCGCGCGCGACGGCCCTCGACCTGGCGGCGCAGGCTGTCCGGCAGTTCGTCGTAAACCATGTACATGTTGATGAATTGCGTCTCCCCGCCGGTGCGGCTGATTTCCACGCCATGCAGCAACGATCCGACGCAGGGCATCGTCCGGTAACTGCTGTCGGTGTGCCACAATTGCGCCAACGAAACCTGTTGCACCGTCGGATGCGACGGCGGCATCAGATTGTCGTCGTCATCGACATTGGAAACCCGGAAAATCTCCTTCACCGCGCGGGAGCGGATGATCGTCTGGTGAAAGATCTCGGGCTCCCCGAAGTGCCGGGTGAAAGCGACGTGTTCCTCATCGGTGACCGGCTGATCGGGGAATACCACGACCAGATGTTCCATCCACGCATCGTGGATTTCCTGGAACGTTTCCGGATCCAGCGGCGCGCGCAAATCGACGCCGCGGATTTCCGCGCCAATCGCCGGGTGCAAGGCGTGAACGGAAATGCTCATGCCGGATGCTCCGCGAATTCGAATCCCATCGCGCGCGCGTGATAATAAATTCCGCCGTCCTGGATGATCAGGAAACGAGCCTGCTCGCTGCCTTCATTATGGTGCGAGTGCACGGACACCGGCGGCGTGATCGCGGTGGCCCACGGCGACCAGTTCTTGCGCCGCCCATCGATCACCGAATAACAACCCTCGCCGCGAATGATCAACGACACCGCCACCGAGTTATGCCGATGCGGCGGTTGCGCGAATCCGGCCGGCAAGGAGTTCATCGCCGCGGTCAGCGTCGGCAGAATGTTGCGCGTGGCTTCCTGCCGCTCGGCGGAAAAAATCAGCGCCGAGCCGGCGGTCGTCTGATTGCGTCCGACCTCGTACAGCAGCGCGATCTGCCGGTCGATTTCGTCAGCCCGATAGTGCACCACATCCGTCGGCGCGGTGCCGGGCGCCGGCGCGCGCAGGTTCTCGAACGCCAGTTGCGGCTCGTTCGTCACCAGCCAGAGCACCGCGGTGTCCAGCGCGGTATGCTTCGCCGGAACGCCGCCGGGCAGCACGAAGACATCGCCTGGGCGCCAGGCAAATTCTTCGCCGCCACAAACAGAAACGCCGATCCCCGCGATCACGTAAGCGATCGTGCCGCTGGCGGCGAAGTCGGTCCCCAACGTCTCACCCGCCCTGATCCGCGCGTATCGCGCCAGCACCAACGGCGAGGTGGCGGGAAACGAACATCCCAATACGCCGGACAGGTCGCATGCGATCAACCCGGTGGGAGTCGCTTCATCCAGCGCGCGCCTTGGCTCTTCGACGAACGCATGATCCGGCACCGGCGGATTGACGATGTTGAACGCGTTGCCGGTGTTGAAGAACCTGCCGCGCGCCTCCGCCACCGAACGCGGCGACAACGGCCGTTGCGCCGGCATCTCTCCGATATCGCGTGGCCGTAAATCGTCGGGCATGGGTTCGCCTCCGTTGAAGGTTCGTCAGGCGCGATGGATCGTTGGCTCCGCGACCTGATACCGTTTCACCACCGACATGTCCGGATCGCGTCCCAGGCCGGGGCCGTCCGGTACGGTTACCCGACCATCCTTGGCGACGACCAGTTCGTGATACGGACTGGCCTCCAGATCGATGAACAACCGTTCGAACGGCGCACCGGGCGCCAGCGCGGCGTTGCAATGCAAGGACGCCAGGAATCCGGCGCCGAAATACGCGTTGTGCGGCACCACGCGGACGCCGAACGCTTTCGCCAGCGCCGCGATCTCCACCATCGCCGAGGGGCCGCCGATCTTGATCACGCTCGGCTGCGCCACATCCAGCGCGCCCGCCTCGAACATTGCACGAAAGTCATGCAGTCCGGCGGCATTCTCTCCCGCGGCGATCGGCAGGCCTCCTTCCAGCCTGACCTGAGCCAAACCCTCGTGATCGCCCGGCGGCCACACCGGTTCTTCAAACCAGGTCAGGTCGAACGGCTCCATCTGGTGCGCGATGTCGATGGCCTGCCACACCGTCCACGGACAGTTGGTATCGACCATCAGTTTCGCGTCCGGACCGATCGCGTCGCGCGCGGCGGCGACCTCCGGCACGCTGATCTCATGCAGCTTGATGTCGCGATACCCGAGGCCGGTCGCGCGCTCGCAGGCCGCCGCGACCAGGCTCGCCTCACCATAGCGCAGCAGGCTGGCGTAACTCGGCATCGACACGGTCGGCGAGCCACCCAGCAACCGCCACAATGGCAGGCCCGCGGCTTTCCCCGCGAGGTCCCACAGCGCGATGTCCAGCGCCGACAGCGCGAACACATGCGGCCCGTTGCGCCCGAACCCGTGAAACGCCTTCCCCAGACGCAGCCTCAATCCGGCGATGTCGCGCGCGTCCTGGCCCAATAACGCCGGCGCCAATTGCGTGTTCAGCACGGTCATCGTGGTGGCGGCGGAGGCATGGCCAAATCCCTCGCCCCAGCCCTCCAGCCCCTGATCGGTCACGATCCGCAGCCAGACCGAGTTCATGCTTTGCCAGTTCAACCCGCCCATGACGGCGGGCTTGCCGCCCATGTCGAACGGAATCCGGGTCCAGTAAGTCTCGACGGCGGTGATTTTCATGGCACGCTCCCGGTTCTCGAACGAAGCCTAACGCGAACCGGCGCGGGACGATATAGGCGTAAATACCTTGACGCGAACCGGAAACCAGACGAATTTCCTCAAATCGCGGAAATCCGCACCATTTTGGAGACTTCATTACCGAATGCAAATTTCGCAGTCCCGCCAGGCGTGCCCGCGATGACCCGCATCGTGGCGCCCGGTCTCGCCATCGTCATGCTGCTGCCAACGCCCGCGCTGGCGCAGGCCGCGGCGAGTGCCGGCCGGCTTGACCTCAGCCCCATCGTGCAGCCGATCCTCGCGGTCATCGGGACGGTGATCGCGAGCCTGCTGGCGATTTACATTCCGCGCGCGATCGCCGTGCTGCAGGCGCGCACCAAAATCCAACTGACCGATCAGCAGCGCGCGACCGTGCTCGACGCGGTGCGGACCGCCGCCGGAATGATCGAGACCCGGCTGGATCAGGGGGCGATGCGCGTGGCGCACGTCGATATCGCCAATCCGGCGATCCGCGCCGAAGCCGCCGCGGCGATCGACGCCGTTCCGATGGCCGCCGCCGCGTTGAACATGACCGTTGACGGGGTGGCCCGCATGATCGTGGGCGCCATCGACACCGGGGCGCATGGCGCGGCGGCATCCGAAGCCACCACGCAAGCCGCGCGTTAAGGCACACGACTTTTCATCGATGACTTAAATTTTATCAACCGCGCCACGCCGTCCGGCGCAAGGAATCTGGTTTTTGACACGTTTGATATCCATCCTCTGCATGCTCGCTCTCGGGGCGTGCGGCGACATCTCCGCGATGCTTAATCCCGTCAGCCCGGCGGAGGTCGCCACGCTGGAGGAGGGCGTGACCATCGCCGACACTCTGGCGCTGAATTACACGCGCCTGGCGCCGTGCCCGGCCGCCGCGCCAATTTGTTCCGTCCCCGCGACGAAGCAGGCGATCAAAGGCTACGCCCAGGCGGCCCACGACGCGGTGAAGACGCTGCAGGCGTCGTCGGCGTCCGGTGCCCCCGCGGCGCTGGAGGCCGCTCAGCTGGCTCTGGCGGCGCTGCAGGCGTCGATCCCGCCCATTCCCACCGTTACCCCCGCGAACTGAAAGCCACTCCAGAATGTCCACCGCCACGATCATCGCTCTCCTCGAGGCCCTGATGGGCTTCGTCGGCCAGATCCCGGAACTGGTCAGCGCCACGGAGACCGCCATCAACCTGTTACGCTCGGGCGTCGCGCCTTCTCCGGAACAACAGGCGCAAATCGACGCCGCGCTGGAGGCGGCGAACGCGGCTTTGCAGGCCTCGTGAAAGCCCGCCTCGTTTAAGCTGGCCCCGCTTGGACCCCGGCGGCACTTCTCCATTGACACCCGGCCGTGTCTCTTCCACGTCACAGCCCGGACCCGGCGGGCCATCTCTTTCAACATCGCGTTGACGCGGATGGCTCGTCCGGCCGGATCAGTGCGTGAGGACCATGTCGCTACTCGTTATCTCCGGTGCCGTGATCAGACTGGGCGGCCGCACGCTGCTGGACGGAGCCGATCTGACGATCGATCCGGGCCGGCGCATCGGCCTGGTCGGCCGCAACGGCGCCGGAAAATCCACATTGCTGCGCGCCATCATGGGCGACCTCGCGCTGGACGGCGGGGAAATGCGGTTCGCCCGCGGTTGCCGCCTCGCCACCGTCCGACAGGAGGCGCCGGAGGGTCCCGCCAGCCTGCTCGACACCGTGCTGGCGGGCGATCCCGAACGGCTGGCGCTGCTCGCCGAGACCGAGCACGCCGACCCGCCGCGCCTCGCCGACATCCACGAACGTCTGCGGGTCATCGGCGCCGATTCCGCGCCCGCCCGTGCCGCCACCATTCTCGCCGGACTGGGTTTCGACGAGGCCGCGCAGGCGCGCCCGGTCTTCTCGTTCTCCGGTGGCTGGCGCATGCGCGTGGCGCTGGCGACCGCGTTGTTCGCCAATCCCGATCTGTTGCTGCTGGATGAGCCGACCAATCACCTGGATCTTGAGGCGACGTTGTGGCTGGAAGGTTGGCTGGCCCGCTTTCCCGGCGCCGCGCTGGTGGTGTCGCACGACCGCGGCCTGCTCGACCGCGCGGTGGAGGCGATCGCGCATCTGGACAAAGGGAAATTGTCGCTGACGCCGGGCGGCTTCGACGAATTCGTACGGATCCGTACCGAAAAGGCCTTGCAGCAGTCGCGCGCGGTGGAACGGATCGCGGCGGAGCGCGCGCATATCCAAAGTTTCATCGATCGCTTCCGCTACAAGGCCAGCAAGGCGCGTCAGGCACAGGCTCGGATCAAGGCG
>Ga0182013_10002947_pt1 | contig 21728 bp, 18 predicted proteins | sample 612S2MmetaG_FD_120487 | JGI IMG/M metagenome (GOLD analysis project Ga0182013, IMG submission 120487) | Permafrost microbial communities from Stordalen Mire, Sweden - 612S2M metaG | ecosystem: Environmental > Terrestrial > Soil > Wetlands > Permafrost | place: Sweden: Stordalen | collected... | reverse complement strand
TGGACCATCGGCGCCTATCTCCTCATCCACCAAATCGACGGCTATGTGGTCATGCCGATCATCCAGCAGCGCATGGTGTCCGTGCCGCCCGCGCTCATGTTGTTGAGCATCGTCGCGTTCGGCGAAGCGTTCGGCGGGACGGCGAAGGTCTTTGCCGCGCCGATCACCGTGTTGCTCTACGTGCTGGTGACGAAGCTCTATGTGCGCGACACCCTCCACGAGAAGGTCGCCGTGCCGGGCGAGTCTGACGCGCAGGCGCCAAAATGATGAAGCCACGGCGTTTGGTCAGTTCGAGCAGTTCCCTCGGCTCGATCACTGGTCAGATCGAAGCGTTCGTCTTCAGTCGAAGCCCACGCGGGACGAGGCGTCGCTCGGCGAGTTCGAACAGCCCCTGAACGACGAGCGCGAGCAGCGCCGCCGGCACGGCGCCTTCAAGAATCAAGTTAAAATTGTCGAGCCGGACGCCCGCGAAAATCGGTTGACCGTAACCGCCCGCCCCGATCAACGCTCCCAGCGTCGCCGTGCCGACGTTGATCACCGCCGCCGTCTTCATACCGGCGAGAATCGCGGGCGACGCCAATGGCAGCTCAATTAGCCTGAGCCGCTGCATCGGAGTCAGTCCGAGCGCGATCGCGGAATTGCGGAGCGAAGGTGGAATGTTTGCAAATCCCGAGGCCGTGTTCCGGATGATGGGCAACAGACTGTAAAGGAAGAGCGCCGCGATGGCGGGCGCGGCTCCAATACCGAAGATCGGAATCATGAACACCAGCAGCGCCAGCGACGGGATCGTCTGAAGCACGCTGGCGATAGCCAATATTGCATGACCAAGCGTTGGTCGCTTCCCGGCGATGATGCCAAGCGGCAGAGCGACGACAATCGCCGCGCCGAGCGAGAGAAGAGTCAGGCGGAGATGTTCCATGGTGCGTCGCGCGAGCCGGCTCGTCAGCCCTTCATCGCGCTCGACATTGGCCAATCCAAAGGACGTCGCGAGGAATGCCGCCGCGACTTGCGTTTCCGGCCGTCGATCGATCTTTGCCGCGTTGTTCATTCCGATCATGCTGCGATCGTCGATCGCCCCTTCGAGTCGCAGCACGGCGCGTAGCGCTTTCGGCGCGCGCCGCTCCAAATCCGCGCGGTAGATCAGGACGGCTTGATTATCCGCGAACTGATGACGATCGTCGGCGAGCGTCTCGACGCCGTAATAGCTGACTTCAGGATCCGTCGTGTAGAGGTCGATAACGTCGATCGAGCCGTCGGCGAGGCCTTTATACGCGATGTCATGATCCATGCCGCGCGGATTCACGGCGTTCAGCCCATAGGCTAGACGAATCGCCGGCCATCCGTCCTGGCGGCTCAGGAATTCGTCACTCAGTCCAAACCGGAGCGCGGGATGCCGCGCGAGGTCGGAGATGTTTTCAATCCCCAATCGTTTCGCGGTTTGACGCATCATCCCGAGCGCATAGCTATCGCCGAAGCCGAGAGGGCGGCTCATGCTCAGGTTTCTTGTCGCGAGCGCGCGATGGAGCGACGCGTCGTCGACAATATCCTCATTCGCCAAAATCTCTTGCTTCAGGGTTCCCGTATATTCCGGGTAGATGTCAATTTCGTTCGCCAGCAGCGAGTCCCACAACAGCCGCGTCCCGCCGAGTTCCTGGCGATGCACGACCACGGCGCCGGTCGAGGTGGCGAGCCGCGCGGCGAGATCCGCGAGGATCACGGACTCGGTGAACTTTTTCGAGCCGATGCGAACCTCCTCGGGCGCGCCTTCGGCCAGAGACGAGGCGGCGATCATGGCCAGGATCGCCGCGAGCAAAAGCCTTTCGCGGACATGTTTCATCCTTGCCTCGCTTGCGCGACCAGCGCCTGGTCATTCATCGCGGCGAGGCGGGACAATTGAGCATGAACGAACCGGGCGACGAACGGCTCGCCCGGACGCTCGACCAGATCGCGAAATTGGCCCTGCTGAACGATGCGGCCCTCGTGCAAGAGGACGATCGCATCGCCAAAGAACGCCGCTTCGCCAAGGTCATGGGTCACGAGCACCACGGTTTTCGTCAGATCGCGGAATATGCTCTTGAGTTCGCCTTGCAGCTCGGCGCGGATCATGGGATCGAGCGCGCCCAATGGTTCATCCAGGAGGAGGATGTCGGGATCGAGCATCAATGCTCGCATCAGGGAAACGCGCTGACGCTGACCACCGGACAATGCCATCGGAAAGCGATCGAGAGCCGAGGGAGGAAAGCGCGTGAGCGCACATAGTTCATCCACCCGCTCACGACGCCGTTTCAGTGGCCAACCGACCTCCTTCGCCATGAGATCGATATTTTGGCGGGCGTTCAAATGAGGAAATAATCCGCCGTCTTGAATGACGTATCCCATGCGCCTGCGTAAACGGAAGGCCGATCGAGAGGTTAGCGGCTCCGCGTCGATCAATATCGCGCCTTTGTCCGGCGGTTCGAGGCCGATGATCAATTCGAGCAGAGTGGATTTTCCAGAACCAGAAGGTCCGATAAGGGCGGTCGTTTGGTTTTGTCGTATCGTGACGGTGAGGTTGTCGATCACGACCGAACCGCCGTAGGACTTGCTGACGCATTCAAATCGAATCATGAGCGCTTCCGCCGCCAGTTCATGGGTTGGCGCCATCTCATATAGGGCAGCGATCGGCCCCGCAGGCCGCCGCGTTCCAGCCAGCGCGGCGTTATCCGCGTTCAGTTCGCCTCCAGCCAGTGTAGGCTAAACAGCCGCTGGACGTCGCACCACATCGCGCGGGGCGCGAAACCTGCTTTCGCGGCGAGACAGCGAAAGCCCTCGATGGTCATCTTGTGGGAATTCTCGGTGTGCACCGCCTCGCCCTCGACGAAGGAAACGGCGCGCCCGGCGATCCTCACTTGCTGGCGCGCGGCGCTGACCAAATACATTTCGATGCGTTGCAGCGACGGATTGTAGCACGCGTGGTGATGGAACCGGGTCAAATCAAAACCGGCGCCAAGCTCCCGGTTGGCCCGCGCCAGCAGGTTTCTGTTGAACGCCGCGGTGAGCCCAACCGCGTCATTGTAGGCGGCGTGCAGGACCGCGGGGTCCTTGACGAGATCCACGCCCACGAGCAGGCCCCCGCCGCGCAACAAGCGAGCGGCGTTGCGCATAAAACGCACCATAGCCTCGGGAGTGAAATTGCCGATGGTCGAGCCGGGAAAGAAACCGATGCGTCGCCGCGCGCCGCGCGTCACTGGCGGCAACGCGAGCGGTCGTGAAAAGTCGGCGATCACCGGCTTGACGATCAGATCAGGATAGTCCGCGTCGATCCGCGCGGCGGACGCGAGAAGGCAGTCGATCGAGATGTCGATCGGCAGATAGGCGCGCGGTCGGACGACGGCGTCGAGCAAGAGTCGCACCTTTCGTCCCGAACCCGCGCCGAATTCGACGAGCTCCGCGTCGGCGCCGACGAGCGCGGCGAATTCCTCCGCGTGTCGCGCCAGTAGGGCCAGCTCTGTCCGCGCGAGATAATATTCCGGAAGGGCGCAGATTTTCTCGAACAGCGCCGACCCCTCGGCGTCGTAAAAATATTTGCACGGGATTTGTTTGCGACCGGCGTTCAGCCCAGCCAACAGCGCGCCGGCGAAATCATCGGCGTCCACGCCCTGGGTTGTCGAAGCGGCCATCGCCGCGTGGCGAGGATTGGAGTCGCTCATGGATCCTCGGCGAGTCGAATGCCGCTGAACTGCCACCGCGCGTTCGGCGGAAAAAAATTGCGGTAAGTAGGCCTGATATGCCCATCGGGCGTGGCGCAAGAACCGCCTCGCAACACCACCTGGCCGATCATGAACTTGCCGTTGTATTCCGCCGCCGCGCCGGAGAACGGTCTAAATCCTGGATAGGGATCGTAGGATGATCGCGTCCACTCCCAGACATCTCCGTAAATCTGATTTAAGCGGGACTCATCGACGCTTCGCGCCGGATGGGGGCGCGCCGGATCAAGAAAATGCCCGGCGACCGCCTCCGTGGCGGCGGCGGCTTCCCATTCAAACTCCGTGGGCAACCGTTTGCCCGCCCACTCCGCATATGCCGCGGCCTCATAAAGGCTGACATGGGCGACGGGCTCGTCCGGATCGAGCATCTTGACGCCGTTGAGCGTGAATATTCGCCAGTCGCCGTCGTCATGCTTGAACCAATACAACGGCGCCCCCCAGCCTTGGGCGCATGCGGTCGCCCAGCCGTCCGAAAGCCAAAGCCGCGGCCGATCGTAACCACGTTCTTCGATGAAGCCGAGATATTCGCCGCAAGTCGTGGGACGCGAGGCGAGGCGATATGGCGCGAGCAGCACCTCGTGCCGAGGCTTCTCGTTGTCGTAGGCGAAGGCGTCGCCATCGTGGCCGATGGACACGGCGCCGCCACGAAAATCAATCCAGCGCATCGGCGCCGCGGGATGAACGGCGGCGATCGTGGGCGGGGCGTAACACGGGAACGCCGGGTTGCGGAAGAAAGCATGCTTGATATCGGTGAGAATCAATTCCTGATGCTGTTGCTCATGGTTGAGGCCCAGATCAATCAGCGTCGCCACGGATGGGCGCACGGCGTCGTTCGCTTTTTGGAGGAGATCGGCTAACGCTTCATCGACATGGCGCCGGTAAGCTATCACCTCGGCGGCGGACGGCCGCGTTATCAAGCCTCGCTCGGCTCGCGAATGGCGCGGCCCGAGCGCGTCGTAATAGGAATTGAACAGGAACGAATAGCCGCGGTCAAGGGGCTTATAGCCCGCGTCGAAACGCTCCAGGATGAAGGCCTCGAAAAACCACGTGGTATGGCCGAGGTGCCATTTCGCCGGACTGGCGTCGGGCATCGACTGCACACATTGGTCCTCGGGGCTAAGGCGCGCGGCAAGCTCCTCGGTAAAGCGACGGATCGCGGCATAATGCTCCAACAGCGCCGCCCAGGCGTCATGCGCGTAATCGGCAATCTGGCTTGGCATCGCAATTCCCCGTTGCTGACCTTTACCAGCACATTCGCCCGGTTTTCGCGCTCAACCTCGGCGCGCACACCGGAGCACGACATGCGCTCCCCGACATCAAAAAGCGGCGCAGGTCTGTTTAGAAGACGAACGCCCAGAGGCGACTGGAGTTCCAGAGCCGCGTTCGAGACCAAGGCCGGCCGATCACTTCGCCCGGGCTGGTCGCTCTTCAAGCGACGGAGAAGAACAAGCCGACGGTCATGATCGCGCCGGCCCGAAATGTGGAGTCTTGGACTTTGCGCTGCCTTGTCGCGCGGAGTTTTCGCAAGGCAGGTTTGGACGTCGAGGCGGCTTCGATCATGCTATTCGAGAGCGCGAGCAATGAGCGGAACCGCGTTTCACCTCGCGTGCAGTATGGCGAGTTGAACCGCTCCGCGACTTTCCAGCACCTCAACCGATACATCGCCTTTGTGACGACGGATTTTAACATCGAGACTTGCCTGTCCTAACCGCAGCCTTCGGAGGACTACTTCATCGAGAGAAGCAGGCAGATGCGGATTTCTCATACGGATTTCACCGGCCTGGGGATCGAATTCCAGACCAAGCGAGGCTGCAAGCAAGGCAAACGGAGTTGCGCTCGCCCAAGCCTGCGGCGAGCAGGCGACAGGATAGAGCGTGGGTCCGCGACCCTGCGCGCGCTGCAAGCCGCAAAACAGCTCCGGGAGCCGTCGAAACTCCATATAGCTCGCCGCCTCGAACAGAGCCGTGAATACGCGCTCGACAGCTGTCTGTTGATTGTAGCGGGCGAAGCCGAGGGCGATGAGGCTGTTGTCATGTGGCCAGATCGAGCCGTTGTGGTACGACATTGGGTTGTATCGCGATTGCCCGGACGCAACCGTGCGAATGCCCCAGCCCGAGAAAAATTGTGGCCCCAAAAGATCCTTCGCCACGTGCGCGGCGCGTTCGGCCGAAGCAATCCCGGTGAATAAGACCTGACCCGCATTTGATGTGCGGACGCGGCACGGCTTTTTCGCCCCGTCGAGCGCGAGCGCATAGGTTTGGAGGTCGGCACACCAATACGCGGATTCGAAGCGCTCGGCCAAGCGCTTTGCCTCTAGCTCCAGTCTGCCCGAGTAGACTTCTTGTCCCGTCCACCGCGCATAGCGCGCGATTGCACGCTTGGCCGCGAAGACGTAGCCTTGAACTTCGCAAAGGGCGATCGGCCCTTTGGCTATGCTGCCGTCGGAATGAAAGATTGCGTCGTGAGAATCTTTCCATCCCTGGTTCAACAGCCCCTGCGGTCCCGCGCGCTCGTATTCAATAAATCCGTCCCGGTCGGGATCACCGGAGCCGTCGATCCATTGCAACGCCGATTCGATTGAAGGCCAAAGTTCCGCAAGCGTCTCGGCATCGCCCGTGCGTTCAAAATACAACCCGGCGAGCAGCACGAAAAGCGGGGTCGAATCGACGCCGCCATAGTACAGTCCGAACGGAATCTCATGGAGCGCCGCCATTTCGCCGCTGCGCATTTCATGCAGAATTTTTCCAGGCTGGGCATCCGCCTCCGGATCGGTGGTCTTCGCCTGATAGGCGGCAAGGCGCTTCAGCACGCCGCGGGCGACGCCAGGATCGATCCACAGCATTTGCATGGCGGTGATGAGGCCGTCGCGGCCAAACGTCGTCGAATACCAGGGAGTGCCAGCATAAGGATATCGCCCTTCGGGCGTGTCCGTCGTCAACATATGCAGGTCAGCCATCGACCGGCACAACACCTCATTGAAAATCTGATTCGAGGTCTCAACGGTGGTCGCGTCCGGGGTCGCCGCTTTTAGCTCGCGCCGGGCCGCGCGTACGCCGCGGAACAATTGCAACGGCCTGGGGTCGCCGACTGGGTTGCAGTCAACCGTGAGGAAAATCGATCTGGTTCGTCCCGGCATAAGATCGACGGCGTAGGATGCGCTGGCCACGTCAAGCGTTTTCGGGACGGGGGCGAATGTCAAGTTTGTGTGTCGCAGCTTGCCATCGAGGCCCTGATATGTGAGCGCCACCCGATCTGGCGCGATCGCCTCACGGAAAATGACCCCGCGCTTTTCGCGCCGCAATCCACGCACCTCGAAAAGGTCGGCGAAATCACTATCGAAGGCAAATGAGAGGCGAACAACAAGCCGCCGAGCGCCGTAATTGCGAAGTCCTACTCTTTGATAGGCGACGCCGCGCCACAGGAACGCGGTGCGCAGGATGTGCACCGTATCCTTTGCAAGGATAAAACGCTTGTCGAAGAACAAATCTGGATTTGTGAGATCGACCGTGAGAATGGCGTTATCATCGCTGATATTCGAGCCGAGCAAGAGCGGCTGAAACTCGTTCAGCGATAACTCCAGGCGGGACAGGTGTCGTGTGTCGGCATGAAAAAGCCCGTCCGGACCACCCATCGAGGCGCCGACATCCCCGTGGCTATCGAGAACGATAAAGCTGTCATCATATTTCAAGGTGCGGCGAGGCCGCGCCGCCGGCCCGGTCGCGAGAATATAAGATGGCGCCTCGGCGGCCGCGTCCAAGTTCGCGGGCGGCTCTACTGGCGGCTTCTTTTCGTGCGAGTCTGATTGCATGAGAAAGATTTTGTGTTGTCGTCGGCTGGACTCCGTTCCGGTCCATACAACATTAACATAGTTCAGGCTGCGGAAAGTCGAGGAGGTCTCGTCGATGAGAATTGCCCAAATCGCTCCTTTGTGTGAATGCGTGCCACCCAAGCTCTATGGCGGCACGGAACGTATCGTATCGTATCTGACCGAGGAGCTTGTCCGGCAAGGACACGACGTTACGCTGTTCGCCAGCGGCGACTCCAAGACCTTGGCCAAGCTTGTGCCTTGTTGCGACACGGCGCTGCGGCTCAATCCGTCGACCATGGACCCGCTGCCATATCACGTCATGATGGTGGAACAGGTCCGGCAACAAGCGCACGAGTTCGATATCCTGCACTTCCATGTCGACTATCTGCACGCCCCATTGGTTCGCCAGTTGTCGCGTCCGGCGCTGACGACGCACCATGGTCGGCTGGATTCGCCGGATTTAGCGCGCTTTTACGGGATGTTTCACGACATGCCGCTGGTCTCGATCTCAAAGGACCAGCGCGGATATTTGCGCCAGGCGCATTGGATCGGCACGGTTCATCATGGGCTGCCGTGCGATCTGCTGCCGTTTCAACCTACCCCGCGCGGCGGTTATCTCGCGTTCCTCGGCCGGATTTCCCCGGAAAAGCGGCCCGATCTGGCGATCGAGATCGCGGCGAAGGCCGGCGTGCAGCTGAAGATCGCGGCCAAGGTGGACCGGGTCGATCAAGCCTATTGGGACGAAAAAATTCAGCCCATGGTTCGTGCTCATTCGAATGTCCAGTTCATCGGCGAGATCGACGAGGGAGAAAAGGCGGAGTTGCTTGGCAACGCGACCGCCTTGCTATTCCCCATCGACTGGCCGGAACCGTTCGGGCTTGTCATGATCGAGGCGATGGCCTGCGGCACGCCCGTCATTGCGCTGCGTCGCGGATCGGTTTCGGAAATCGTGGAGGAGGGCATATCCGGATTAATCGTTGACAATGTTGAGCAAGCCGTCGCCGCGGTTTGCCGCGTCGCCGAGTTGGACCGCGCCAAGGTTCGCGCGGCGTTCGAGCGCCGCTTCGCGGTCGAGCGCATGGCGAAAGATTATGTCGATGTTTATCGTCGGCTTGTCGCGTCGCGCCGTCTTTTGCGAAGGGAATCCAGGGGCGGTCTTGAGCCGGCAAGGGGCGGCGGCGCTGAACCCGGCTTTCAATCGGCGAGCCTGTCACGGCAAACCGCGCACCAAATTCGCTAGCGCGACAGAGCCGCGGCTTTTGCCGCTCCGGCGCCGCCGATGGTTAATGCAAGAGACTCCGGCAGTGAAGGTCCGGAACGCTCGCGCTGCCCATGCGCCCTCATCGATCGATCTCGCCGAAGACAATGTCGAGCGAACCCACGATCGCCGAGACGTCGGCCAACATATGGCCTCGCGTAAGGTAATCCATCGCCGCGAGGTGGGCGAAGGACGGCGCTCTGATTTTGCACCTGTACGGTCTGTTGGTTCCATCGGAGACGAGATAGACCCCAAATTCTCCCTTGGGCGCTTCGACGGCGGCATAGACCTCGCCCGCGGGCACATGGAATCCCTCGCTGTATAATTTAAATTGCTCGATCATCGCCTCCATCGAGCGTTTCATTGCGGCGCGCTTCGGCGGGACGATCTTATGATCGTTCACCGCGATTGGTCCCGCGCCTTCTTTCGAGGCTAACTTGTCCAGGCACTGCTTCATGATCCGCGTCGACTGCCGCATCTCCGCCATGCGGATGCAGTAACGGTCATAGCAATCGCCGTGTTCGGCGACAGGGATGGCGAAATCCAATTCCTCGTATCATTCGTAAGGCTGCGCTTTGCGCAGATCCCACGCGGCGCCGCAGCTCCGGATGAACACCCCGGAAAAACCCAGCGCCCATGCGTCGTCGAGCGTCACAACCCCGATGTCGACGTTTCGCTGTTTGAAGATGCGATTGTCCGTAAGCAAGACTTCAAGATCGTCACAGACTTTCAAGAATGGGTCGCAGAACGCGTAGATGTCCTCGAGAAGCTTTCGGGGCAGATCCTGATGAACGCCGCCAATACGGAAATAGTTGGCGTGCATGCGCGCGCCCGAGGCGCGCTCATAGAAAACCATCAGCTTTTCTCGCTCCTCGAAACCCCATAAGTTTGGAGTGAGCGCGCCAATGTCCGAAGCCTGCGTGGTGACATTGAGCAGATGGGAGAGAAGCCGGCCGATCTCGCAAAAGAGCACGCGGATGAGCTGCGCTCGCTTTGGAAGCTCCAGCCCCAGCAGCCTCTCCGCCGCAAGACAGAAGGCATGCTCTTGATTCATCGGAGCGACATAATCCAGCCGATCGAAATAGGGCAGCGCTTGCATGTACGTCTTGTTCTCGATGAGCTTCTCGGTGCCGCGATGCAAAAACCCGACATGGGGATCGACGCGAGTAACCACTTCCCCGTCAAGTTCGAGCAGGAGTCGAAGCACGCCGTGAGCCGCCGGATGCACCGGTCCGAAATTTACCGTGAAGTCGCGTGCCGATTCGAGTCTCATGACGAGGCACCCGCGTGATCACATGAACTAACGCCGTCAAAAGGTGGAGGTTCCCTCCATGGTGAAGAGCGGCTTGAGCAGCGCATAGATGCGCGCGCACCAACGGTCACCGCCGCGCGGCCTGGCCGCGGCGCCGCCAGTCTCCTTCTCGCGCGTGGAAGGTGGGTCCGAGCAACTTAAGAATAACCATCGCTCTTATGAGAATCGGGTGCGTTTTATTGCCAAGGCCATGCACAAATTGGTCTTTTTGCAAAACGCGGGAATAATACCATTTGCCGGTCGTCGCCGTGGTCGCGGGCGGCGCGACGCGAGTCAGCCACAAGCCGATCCAGCGGCGCGACGACTTGCCAGATGCATCCGGTCGGTGGGTAATCGACGCGCACCGCCCCCTTTATCGCCATTTGCGTCATCTAGCTTCGGCGCGTGAAACCATTGCCGGGCGACGGCGTTGTTCGGTATCGAGGTTCACGCCATGCCATCCCGCCCGCGCGCTTACTGGACAGGCTACTTGCGTCTTTCGCTGGTTTCGATCGGCGTCGAGCTCTACGCGGCGACAGCGAGCGCCGAGTCGACGGCGCTGCATCAGATCCACAAGCCCTCCGGCAAGCGCGTGCGTTACGAAAAAGTCGTGCCGGGAATCGGCCCCATAGAGACGAGCGACATCGTCAAGGGCTTCGAGATCGACGACGATTCCTATGTGGTGCTGGAACCCGAGGAGCTGGAAGAGATCAAGCTGGAGAGCAGCCGCGCGATCGAGCTGGCGCAATTTGTCGACCGCGCCGAGATCGACCCGCGCTACTTCGAAAAGCCCTACTATGTCGTGCCGGAAGGCGATGTCTCGACGGAAGGGTTCATCGTCATTCGCGAGGCGCTGACCTCAACCGGAAAAGTCGGGCTCGGCAAATTGACGATGCGCGGGCGGGAGGACCTTGTCGCCGTCATGCCCTTCGGCAAAGGGCTGCTCCTCGAGACATTGAGATACCAAAACGAGCTGCGCGCGGCCGACCCCAATTTCGCGGATATTCCCGATCTGAAGATCGATAAGGAGATGGTCGAGCTCGCGACAGAGCTCATCCAGCGCAAGAGCAGGCCGTTCGACCCGACTCAGTTCAGGGACGCCTACGCCGAAGCGTTGAAACAGTTGGTGGAGCGCAAGCGAGCCGGCCGCGCCATCATCACGACAGGCGAAGCGGAAAGGCGCGAGCCGGGCAAGGTCATCAATCTGATCGAGGCCCTCAAGAAGAGCGTCGGCCAGGACGCCCCGCGGCGACCGCCGACCGAGCGCGGCCGTGGCGGCGCGAAGAGCGCTTCCGAGCCGCGCGGCTCCGGCCGCTCGAAGTCGACGGGTCGGTCCGGCAAGACAAGCCCCGCGAAAAGGCGTGCATGATCATGCGGCGACGTGAATCTTCATGAAGAGCGCCGAGCCAGCGAGGAGCGCGCCTCTCGAGGCCTATCGCGCCAAGCGCGATTTCGGCCGCACGCGGGAGCCGATAGGCTCCGCCCGGACGCCGGTCGAAGCCCCAGCGGGAGGACTCTACGTCATCCAGAAGCATCGGGCGCGGCGGCTTCACTTCGATTTCCGCCTGGAGCTCGATGGCGTCCTGAAAAGCTGGGCGGTGACGCGCGGGCCGAGTCTCGACCCGGCGGAAAAACGCCTCGCCGTCCGCGTCGAGGACCATCCGCTGGAATATGGCTCCTTCGAAGGGAACATCCCGAAAGGAGAATACGGCGGCGGCGAGGTGATGCTGTGGGATCGCGGAACCTGGACGCCGAAGGGCGACCCGCATGAGGGACTGGAAAAAGGTCAGCTGAAGTTCGAGCTCCACGGCGAGCGCCTGAAAGGCGGATTCTCGCTGGTGCGTCTGCGGAGCCGCGAAAAAGAAAAGCGGGAGAACTGGCTGCTCGTCAAGGAACGAGATGAGTGCGCCGACCGCTCGTCGGATCCGATCCGGAAATGGACCAAGAGCGTCGCCACCGGGCGCGCGTTCGAAGAGATCGCCGCCGGAGACGACGTCTGGAGTTCGAAGAAAGGCGGAAGCAGCGCCGTCCGGCAACCGCCGCGCCCGAAGCGGGGTCGCTCGGCGCAAACCCTTCCCATGCCGCGCTTTCGGCCGCCGCAGCTCGCCGTTTTGTCGACCACGCCGCCGTCGGGCCCCGATTGGCTGCATGAGATAAAGTTCGACGGCTATCGCGTGCTGGCCGCCATGGCGGGGGGCTCCGCCAAGCTCTACACCCGCTCCGGTCTCGATTGGACCGGAAAATTTCGCGGCGTCGCCGAGGCCGTCGCGCAATTGCCGGCGCGCGGCGCGCTGATCGACGGCGAGGTGGTCGCCTTGGACGAAAACGGCCGCACCGATTTTGGGCGGCTGCAGCGCGCGCTCGACCGCGGCGGAGAAACGCTCCGATATTACGCCTTCGATCTTCTGGAGCTCGATGGAGAGGATCTCTCCGGCCTTCCGCTGATCGAGCGCAAGCGAAAGCTCGCGGCGTTGCTGAGCGATGCTCCCGACGTCATTCTCTACAGCGAACATATAATCGGCGACGGGCGCGAAATCCTGGAGCAGACCTGCCGAATGGGGCTCGAAGGCATCGTGTCGAAGCGGGCCGACAAACCCTATCTCTCGCGGCGGGCCCCGGGGTGGATCAAGTCGAAATGCTTGGGACGCGACGAATTCGTCATCGGCGGCTGGCGGTCCTCCACCAAGAAAGAGAGGCCGTTCTCCTCGCTGCTGCTCGGCGAATTCGAAGGCGGGAAACTGCGCTACCGCGGCCGAGTCGGAACCGGCTTCGACGAGGCGCGTCTGGCCGAAATCGCACGCAAGCTGCGGCCGCTCGCCCGCGGGACCTCGCCTTTCGCGGACGCGCCGCGGGAGGCCGCGCGGGACGCGAAATGGGTCGAGCCGCGCCTCGTCGCCGAAATCGCCTATGCCGAACGTACGGCGGATGGCTATCTGCGTCACCCGAGTTTCATCGGGTTGCGCGAAGACAAGCCGGCCAGCCAAGTAAAGGCGCCGCCCGAAGCGATGAAAAGCGACGCCGCTCCAAAACGCGAAGATCCCGCCACCTCGTCGGCCGCGACCCGACTCACCCATCCGGATAAGCTGCTGTTTCCCGGCGCCGGCGTCACAAAGGCCGAACTCGCCGCCTATTGGCGAAGAGTCGCGCCGCTTGCTTTGCCTCATATCCGAGGGCGTCCGCTTTCGTTGGTGCACTGCCCCGAGGGGAGCAGCCAGGGCTGTTTTTTCCAACGTCACCACACGCGCGGCATGCCGCCGGGGCTTCTTTCGGCGCCGCTGCGCGACAGCGAGGGACAACTCGAGGAATTCCTGAAGATCGAGGACGTCGCCGGTCTAGAGGCCGCCGCCCAGATCGGCGCGCTCGAATTGCATATTTGGGGCTCGCACGCCTCGACGGTGGAAACGCCCGATCGACTGGTGTTCGATCTCGATCCCGATCCGTCCGTGCCCTTCGCGGAGGTCAAGCGGGCCGCTCACGATTTTCGCGCCCTGCTCGAGGCGGCGGGGCTCAAGACCTTCCCGTTGCTCACCGGCGGCAAGGGGATTCACGTCGTGGCGCCGCTCGTGCCGAAACTGAGCTGGAGCGAGTTGAAGTCTTTCGCCAGAGGCGTCGCGATGCGACTTGCGAAAGACGAACCGCAACGGTTCACGGCGAAGATGACGAAAGCCCGACGCAAGGGAAAGGTTTACATCGACTATCTTCGTAACGAACGCGGCGCCAGCGCCATCGCGCCCTACTCGCCGCGCGCGCGCGAAACGCCTTCGGTCGCGACGCCTGTCTCCTGGACCGAACTCTCGCGGATCGAGCGCGCCGACGCTTATGCGATGGACGCGATTCTCCGGCGCCTTAGCTCGCTTCGCGGCGACGCATGGGCGGGTTACTTCGATCTACGGCAGGAAATCTCGCCAGCGGCGCTGCGAATGTTCCCGTGAAGACGGATTTCGCCTCGGCTTGTTTCCTTCCCCCGGCAATCCGCTCGGCCGCAATACCGCCGGCCGCGATTCGACTGGCGTCACGTAAGCTTCAGCGCGCGTTCGCCACCAGCGCGAACATCGCGCCTTGCGGGTCGACCGCATGCACGATCCATTGGCCGCCGGGCACTTGCATTGGACCGTTCACGATCTCGCCGTCATTGGCCTTGATCGCTTCGACGCACGGATCGAGTTTGGGCACGTTGAAATAGTAAAGCCAGAAGGGCGCCGGGGTCTTCGCCATCTTGGTCATCATGCCGCCGCTTTGCACGCCGTCGATCTTGAACAGCTGATATTTGTCGTCAGGGCCCATATCCATCGTATCGCCCTTCGTCCAACCAAATAGGCTGGAATAAAACGTCCACGCGCCGTCGAGCGCGCCCGCATGCAGTTCGCGCCAGCCGACGGTACCGGGCGCGCCCGGCGCCGGCATCTCGTCCGGCGGTTCGCCGATCCCCTTCATGATCATGAATGTCGCCAGGTAGGGATCGGCGACGACGGCGAAGCGCAGCATGCCGGGAACGTCAGTAGGCTCCTTGAAAACGCGCCCGCCCGCCGCCTTGATCTTCGCGGCATAGTCGTTGACGTCGTCGACCGCGACGTAACCGAGCCAGATTGGCCCCGCGCCCATTTTTTTGGCTTCCTCCGGAATCGCCATCAGGCCGCCCACCATCGTTTCGCCCGCGGAGAGAAGCGTATAACTCATGCCGGGCTGGCCCGAGTCTTCGGCGCTCCAACCAACAACCTTGGTGTAGAAGCCTTCCGCCGCCTTCGGATCGCTAGTCATCAGTTCGATCCAGACGAACTTGCCGTGCAAATCTCTCATGTGCCGCTCCCTATGGCCGTGCCATTCGCGCCCGAGGCTTGACCCGCCCGCTTTCGCGGCGAACCAGCGGCACGATCACCGCTGAAGTAGCGCAACTCCGCTACCGCTGCGAGCAATGTCGTTGCTTGTTTGAGCTTACGCGAAAGGCGACGGACGGCTCAGTGAAATTCGACCGCTCCCATGGCGTCCTCGCACGCGCGCTCGCAGTCGCGACAAACCTCCGCGCATACCCGGCAGTGCTCATGGTGGTCGCCGTGGCGGTCGCATTCGTCTCCGCAAAGGCGGCACGCCTCGGAGCATGTCTCCAGCATCGAGCGGATGAGCACCGCGTTCGAGCCGGTCCGACGCGATGCGATCGACCCCATTGCCGAACAAATGTCGGAGCAGTCGAGATTCAACCTGATGCATTGGCGGAGCTCGATGACGGAATCCTCTCCCAGACATGCATCGGCGCAGGCGGCGCAAGCTTGGGAGCAATCGAAACAAAGCTCGATGCAGTGCACGAGCGCGTCGTCGATATGCCCGCCGACCCGCGGATGAGTGGAAGCGATGGCTTGGACATGCATGGCCTTCTCCGTCTGTTGCAAAGCCCTGGGACATGCTCGAGGACGCTCGGTCACGATTTGGACGCGCGCCGCGGCTTTCCCTTGCGCTTTGTCGAGGCCAGGTCATGCAATTGCTGTTCGCTCATCGACTCGACCATGGATTTCGACGCGCCCCGGAGCTCGCTCTTCTTCTTCTCGCCACGCTTGGCGGCGAGCGCCGCTCCAGCCGCCATCTGTTGGGCTTTTGACTTGGCGGGCATGATCCCCGATCTCCCGAGAGCGCGCGCACGACGCCGTCACTCGAGCGCTTCTCAAGCATACTAAGTCGCCACACGGCGAAATGTTCCTCGGACCAGGAATTTTCGTCACATCGGGCCCCTGCCCGGCTCCGCCCATGCTCGGTTCGTCATTTCTCGCGGCGCCCGAGCGAAAAGAATGTGGTCTTCAGCCCAGGCCGATCTACCTGACTTGCAACGAAGCACCCGCCTGGGACGCGACCGTCGCCACACCTGAAGCTGGCGGTTCAGTCCGGCGCCGGAGCAGGGAGGATAAACCGGCATGTGCGAACGGGAAGAGTGCGACAAAGCCAAGCGATTATCGCCCGAAGAGTTGCGGCTGATCGATTCGTGGTGGCGCGCGGCCAACTACCTCTCCGTCGGCCAGATCTATCTCCTCGATAACCCGCTGCTAAGGGAGTCCCTCGAGCTGAAGCATGTAAAACCGCGCCTGTTGGGGCATTGGGGCACCACGCCGGGCCTGAATTTGATCTATGTGCATCTTAACCGAATTATCAAAGCTTACAATTTAGACATGATCTATATTGCGGGGCCTGGGCACGGCGGGCCGGGGGTGGTGGCGAATACATGGCTTGAGGGAACCTACAGCGAAACCTATCCGCATGTTTCACGCAATGAACTGGGGATGCGGCGGCTGTTCAGGCAGTTCAGTTTTCCGGGAGGAATTCCGAGCCATGTCGCGCCGGAGACGCCGGGTTCCATTCACGAAGGAGGCGAGCTCGGCTATGCGCTTGCGCACGCCTACGGCGCGGCTTTCGACAATCCTGGACTCATCGTCGCCTGTGTCGTTGGAGACGGCGAGGCCGAAACCGGGCCAATGGCGACGTCCTGGCACTCGAACAAGTTTCTCAATGCCGCGAGTGATGGCGCGGTTCTGCCCATTCTCCATCTTAACGGTTATAAGATTGCCAATCCGGCGATCCTCGCGCGGATTAGAGAGGAAGAGTTGCTCAATCTCTTTCTTGGTTATGGCTATAGGCCGCATCTTGTTTCCGGTGATTCTCCCGAGTCCGTCCATCAGCAGATGGCGGCGACGCTCGACCAGGTGATGTCGGAAATTAGCGCCATCCAGCATGCGGCGCGAAGCAACGGTAGCCTTGAGCGTCCGGCCTGGCCGATGATCATTCTCAGAACTCCGAAAGGCTGGACCGGCCCGAAGGAGGTCGACGGTTTGAAGACCGAAGGGTTCTGGCGGTCGCATCAGGTGCCTCTCGCGGAGCTGGCAACGAATCCGGAGCACCTTCGTCTGCTCGAGGAGTGGATGAAAAGTTACCGGCCAGTGGAATTGTTCGACGACGACGGCGCCTTGCGGCCGGATATCGCGGCGCTCGCCCCTCTGGGCGACCGGCGCATGAGCGCCAATCCACATGCCAATGGCGGCCTGCTCATGCGCCAACTCGACCTGCCCGACATCGCGGATTATGCGATCGAGCTGGAACGACCCGGCGAAAAGGACGCCGAAGCAACTTCGGTCCTCGGCGCTTACCTGCGGGATGTCTTGCGCGCGAGCGAGAGCCGTCGCGACTTCCGCGTCTTCGGACCAGACGAAACAGTCTCGAATCGCCTTTCGAAGGTATTCGAGGCGACGAGCCGCGCCTGGGACGCCGCGACGGTTCCCTACGACGAGCACCTCGCGCCAAACGGGCGTGTCATGGAGATTCTATCGGAACACACCTGCCAGGGCTGGCTTGAAGGATATCTGTTGACAGGGCGACACGGCCTATTCAACTGCTACGAGGCCTTCATCCACATCGTTGACTCGATGTTCAATCAGCATGCGAAGTGGTTGAAAAGCTGCAACGAGATTTCATGGCGGCGGCCGATCGCGTCGCTCAACTATCTTTTGACCTCGCATGTCTGGCGACAGGATCACAACGGGTTCAGCCATCAGGATCCGGGGTTCATTGATTACGTCTGTAACAAGAAGTCCGACATCGTGCGCGTGTATCTGCCGCCTGACGCCAATTCGCTTCTGTTTGTGACCGATCACTGTTTGGGTAGCTGGAACCGAATCAACGTCATTGTCGCCGGCAAGCAGCTCGCGCCGCAATGGCTCGGCATGGACGAGGCGATCAAACACTGCACGGCTGGAATAGGCATTTGGGAATGGGCGAGCAACGATCGGGGCGCCGAGCCCGATGTAGTGATGGCCTGCGCTGGCGACGTGCCGACCCTTGAAACCTTGGCCGCCACCGATTTCTTGCGCCGGCAGATACCGGAGTTGAAAATCCGAGTGGTGAACGTAGTCGACCTTATGACGCTCCAGCCGCATGAGGAGCATCCGCACGGGATTACAGATCGTGATTTCGACGTGCTGTTCACGAAAGATCGGCCAGTGATATTCGCGCATCATGGCTATCCCTGGCTGATCCACCGACTGACCTATCGACGGACAAACCACGATAACATTCATGTTCGAGGTTACAAGGAGGAAGGCACGACCACCACGCCGTTCGACATGGTGGTGCGCAACGACCTCGACCGGTTTCATCTTGCCGCCGATGTGATTGACCGGCTGCCCGGGCTTGGTCCGCGGGCCGCATACGTCAAACAGGCATTGCGCGACAAATTAATCGAGCATAATGCCTATATCCGCGCCCACGGAGAAGATATGCCAGAGATTAGAGAATGGCGATGGCGGCCGATCGACCCCCGCCCCATCTACGCGCCGTAAATGCCCGAAAAGACTGCGGCGTTCAACCATGCCGCCCTTCGTCCCTTGCCTTTTCGCTGTTTTGCGCGAAGGCAATGACGGCAAAATGACACGCGACGTGGCCCGGAGTAAAACACCCAAAGCATTCGCGGTCTCAGTTGGCTTCATTGAGAGCGAGACGATCCGCCTCGTTTGAATGCTTCGGCCAAAGCCCCTGTTCAGAAAAAAAGCCGACGATGTCGCTACCTTGGAACAGATGGCCTTTAATTCCAGCGGCGCCCGCGGCAGCCATATCCGTTTCCTGATCGCCGACCAGGAAGGATTGCTCGACATCGACCGGCCACTCGGCAAACGCCCGCAGCAACATCCCCGGCCCCGGCTTGCGGTCGGGACTCTCCGCGCGATATGCCGCCACGGACCCTTGCGGATGCAATGGGCAATAATAGAATCGATCGACATGCGCGCCTCTCGCGGCAAGCCAGTCACGGATCTGGTCATGAAGAAGATTGATGGCGCTTTCGTCATAGTAGCCGCGCGCCACGCCAGCCTGATTGGTGATGACGAACACGAACCACCCGGCCTCGTTGAAGGCGCGGATCACCTCCGCCAAACCAGGCAGAAGGTCCAACTGGTCCCAGCGATGCACATAGCCATGGTCGATGTTGATAACGCCGTCGCGATCGAGGAAAAGCGCGGGACGTCTTACCACCGAGGGCAAGTCGCGACGCGCTTGATCGACCGCCCGCGGTAAGCCGGCATCGATGAAATAGCCATGGTGGAGCGCCCCGAAGAGCCGCCCGTCCGACGCCAATTTAGGAAAGACATCAGTCTCCAGCGACAGCCATTGCTCCGGCAGCGAGTCGATCGCCTCGCGGCGCATGAGATAAACACCAGCGTTGATGCGTCCGCGACCGGCTTTCCCGCCCGCGACCTTTTCTTGAAAGCGTAAAATCCGCGCGCCCCGCGTTTCGACTGAGCCATGGCGCGTCGCGTCGTCAACATCGCGCAAAGCCATGATCGCGAGCGCGTCAGCCGAGTCGTGCAGGACACCCTCGAGGGCGCGATAGGGAGTGTCGAAATAGGTGTCGCCGTTGAGGACTAGAAAGATCGAATCGAGCTTATCGCATGCCCATCGTAGCGCGCCGCCAGCGCCCTTCGGTTCTGGTTCGACCGCTACGCTGAGCGTCGCGCCGCCTATCACGCGCCCTTCGTACCGATCGGCGATTTGTTCGCCGAAGCGACCGGCAAGCAACAAGATTCGATCAAATCCCTGCCGCGCGACATTATCGATCAGCAAATCGAGAAAAACCCGATCCGCGCTGATCTTCATAAGCGGTTTAGGAGTCTCGCGCGTCGGTTCACGAAGGCGGGAACCTTTGCCGTCGACCAATATCACCGCCTGACGTACGCGACGGGGCGGCAGGGCGCGAGCCCCTTCACCAACAGGCCGGCGCGGGCTCGTCATGGGCGAGCCTCGCGATTGGCGTAGCGGACGAGCTCCGAGATCGCGCATACGATATGAAACAGCGAACTCGCGAGCGCGCCCTCCGCGATGAAGGCGCCGTCAGCTTTCATTTTGTCGCGGAACAGGCCGCGATTCTCGGGAAATATGAATCTTTGGACGCCAGCCCATGCATCTACCGCATCAGCCTCGAAGCGCGCTTGCTCCTCCGGCCAAAGCCGCGCCATGGCCAGCGCCGCCTTGATGCGCTCCGTTTGCGGCCACATCCGAGCGCCAGCGTCCTTGACAGAGCCGTCCATCCATAGTTCCCCAAGGGCAAGCGACCGCGTCCGATCAACGCCATTGGCGTCCGCGGCGGCGTAGAGACCGCGAATAACGGAAAGATCGACATCCCCGCCATGATCGCGCCAACGGGCCAGCAGCCAGGCCCATTCGAACTGATGGCCGGGTTCGATAATTTGGCCCTCTTCCCCAGCACGGGGCGCCCACTCGCCCTGGAAATATTCTCGCAACGCCCCAGTCGCGCTGTCGATGAATCGAGTCTGGCACAATACGCCGATCTCTTGCGCCAGCTCTCGCCACTCCTTCGTGGGCGCGACATCGAGCCAAGCAAGCGCCGCCTCGAAGAGGTGCATATGCGGATTCGAAAGCAAGGGGGCGCGGCCCGGAATCGCTTCAAGAAACCCCCCAAGCGGATGCGCCCGTTCACGGCGAAGCGCCGCCAAAATGGCGAGGGCCACAAGTGGGAAGCGCGGGTCGCGATTTACGGCATAGGCGTGCGCGAGCGCGAATATTGCGAACGCTTGATCGTAATTGTCCACGCTGTCGTCGTGGGGCGCGCCGTCTACTTCGGTCTTGAACCGCATCAAGCCGTCTGACCGGAGATGATGATCCAACATGAAATCCAAACCGTTGTCGGCGAGCGCCTGCCATGAGCCATTCCAGCCGATGCGACCAGCCTCGACGAAAACATAGACTTGCCGCGCCTGCACACGACACCGCTTCGGGATCTTGATGGCCGCGCCCTCGAATCCAATTTGTTCGAAAAATCCTCCATGCGCATGGTCGCGACCCACGACCGCCCACAATGGCAGTACTTCGGAAAAGAGCCAGCTCGTGGCGGCCTTCGCGGCCGCGCCGATGCCCGTCGTGCCGGGTTCAGGCTCGGCGAAAGCGCGAGTTCGGATTGCGTCTCGATTCATTTCCGAGACAGCTCCGACGCCAAGACGCGCGCGGCGGACGACTCACACATTCGAATAAATCTCATTATGCAACATTTGATAACCGTTGATGAGTTCTCGAATTCCCGCGTCCCGGCCGTGGTGAGGACGCCAGCCTTTCGCCTCGAGCTTGGCGTTTGAAACGATGCAATCGCGTTTGTTATATAACCCGCGCCGCCCGTGACCAAAACCCGTTCGTTCATGTGTCCACCTTTTCTGATAATCTCCGCCCCTTATATCAGAATGCGCCGCATGACAACGCGCTCAGCCAGCCCTTCATTTTTCACACGATAGTTCGCCTCCATGCGAGGTCTCGCAACCGGACAACATAATCGGCGGCCCTTCGCCTGCTTCACGCTCGCAACGAAACGGCGCAAGGCTTTCGCCGCTGAATAGCCGCGACCGGCGATGCGTATTTCGCCTTCAACACCGGCGCCGCGGTCGAGCCCCTCGGCGCCGCGTTTGTGGGTCAGTTCCAGATGGCTAAAGCGTCGGCGCCAAGATCACGCCATGCACGCGCCAATCCGTTCCCCGACTGCCGGGCTTGCTGACGCGGCTTCCATCCGCGATCCGTGGCACGCCGTCCCGGCCAGCGCATCTCTCGTAGGAATCACAGCGCGATTCCCTCTGTTCGCTTATGCTGGCTCCAATG
>Ga0182013_10002946_pt1 | contig 21729 bp, 12 predicted proteins | sample 612S2MmetaG_FD_120487 | JGI IMG/M metagenome (GOLD analysis project Ga0182013, IMG submission 120487) | Permafrost microbial communities from Stordalen Mire, Sweden - 612S2M metaG | ecosystem: Environmental > Terrestrial > Soil > Wetlands > Permafrost | place: Sweden: Stordalen | collected... | reverse complement strand
TCGATCCAGGTCGGCGCGATCAGGCTGGCCACGGAAACGGTGCCAGAGGCGGCGCCCGGCAAGCAGCACCAGCACCGCCGCGGCGGACAGCGTGATCGCGAACAGCACCTTGCCGTAAGCGTTTGAATGCACCGACAAGCGCACCGGCTGGCCCAGCGGCACGCCGTCCGGGGTGTGCAGCGCGACGTCGATGGCGACCCGCTGGGTGAAATTAACCTCGATCGGTACCCGCAGCGGTAGGTATCCGGGCGGCAGCTCGATCTCACCGGGGTCGGTGACACTCATCCCGGGTGGGGTGTCGACTTGGAGCCGCACCCGGATGGGAACGGCCAGGCCGTTGTGCAGCGCCAGCGGAAGGGGGCTGTGCTCAGTGGCCAATGTGTAGGAGCCGCTCGGGTTCACGATCGTGACCGCGCCGAACAAGTCGTTGATCGTCTTCCCGACGACCGCCAACCGCTGCTCAGCCAGCCCGTTGCGGGTATCGGGCGGCTCCGATTGGCTCAGCGCCCGCAGCATGTCCTCGCGCAGCGGCGCGGTGTACTGGATACCGGTCAACCCGGTGCGATCGTCGCTGGTCAGCGCTGAGGTCAGGCCCCACAGCCGGCTGGCCTGACCTGCGACATTGCCGGTAACTGCGTCACTGAACCGGCCCCGCGCGGCGGCATTGGCATCCAAGGCACCCGCTGCACCCGCCCGCTCCGCTGGGTCGGTGCGGCTCGCGGCGTCGGTGATCACGGCCGGCAGCGGTCGGGGCACCGCCAGACCCGAGTGGATGGTGGTGGCCAGTGCCGTCAGGATTACCTGCGCGTCCTCGGCCCGCAGGTTCCACGTCGCCGGCGGGACCAGGAGCTGGGTGCGCGGTGCCGCGTCTGGCTCCAAAGCGTGCCAGAACATGGAGCCCAGGGCGTCCTGGCGGCGAGCGGTGTTGGAATCATGTGCCAGCCGAACAGCCAGCGAAGAATCCAGATAGGTGGGGGCGATGGGGTTGGTCCCGGCGCCCGCCAATGAGGCTCCGACGGCCGGGTCGAACGGCGCGACCACTACCTGCGGGGATAGCCGCCGGGGTGCGGTGTCGATAGCGGCGGGCGGCTCGCTGCCGGATTCCGGGGCGGATAAGTCGGCGGCTGCGATTGCCACCGTGCTGTCATTGGCGCTGAGCAGGTCGACCGCGCGACCCGTCAACGGGCCATCGGGCAGCAGCGTCGCCCCGCGGGTGGAGGTGGCGCCCAGAATGTGGTCGACGATGTCCCCGACGGTGTTAGTGGCGATCGTGCTCAAACCGCGATCGTTTACCCGCTGCAAGGCGTCCAGGTCGGCTTGTGCGTAGAGTAGCGGCGCCACGCACGTCCGGTGCGCGAGCGCGCGTAGCCGGTCGAGCCAGAGGGTCGCAGCGGCCTGACCGGTGCCGGGGTGCGTTGGCGTACCTGGTTGTTGAGCGGAGCCGTCGGGCGAGTTGGACACGACGTAGCCGCCGGTCATCGCGTTGACGGTGACAAGCAGGTCCGGGTCGACAGTTAGGCAGAGTGCTCGCCCGACGGCGCCGTCGGGATCGGCGTCGCGACCGGTGGCGACCTCGGCCGCGGACAGCAGGATTTCCAGCCGGCCGCCGGCGGCCAGCGACGTAGCGAGCTCGTCATCGACCAATCGGACCGGGACGGTGCCGCCGGGTGCGCCGGGCGACAGCCGGGGCCGGTCGGCCAACGGCCACAGCATGGTGACCCACACCGGCTTGGAGGTGTCCGCCGCGATGCTGGAGTCCCCCGCGTCAGCTTGGTCGGCTGGCACGCCGACCACCGGCAGCAGGAACCGCGCGTTGTCGAGGCGGGCGGGTGTGCCGTAGTCGGGTGTCCCGTTGACGTTGACGAGCAGTGGGTAGACCCCGGGCCGGTCGATCGCCAGGGATGGCTTGGTCGACGAACGCGCCGGGGCCGAGAGGGTAAACCCGACCTCTTGCCCCCGTTGCAGCTCTAGCGACACGGTCAGGAAGTCCGCGGCTGGCCGGTACTGGTCGGTTCCGCCGGCCAGGGAGGTGCGCAAGGCCGCCGACTCGGTAACGGCAGCTGCGTGCTCCAGCCGGACCATAACGTCATGCACTGGGCGGTCACCGATATTGCTCACCGTTCCGGTGACGGTGACGAGGGGATCACTGGTGGTGCTGACCACTTCCGGGGTCACCTGATCGATGCGGACGCGGACGAAGGGTGTCTCCTGGGGCTCGCCGGCGGTCGCGCGCGGCGCGGCTGATCCGGCGAACACAGATCCCGCCACGATGCCTACCACCGCGGCGAGACGCAACAAGCCGCCCCAGCGCAATCGTGGCGCGCTCACGGACCCGGCCCGTGGCCGTTATTCCGGCCCGGTGCCGGTTGGTTGGGATGCCGGGTGCGTGAATGGGTCTGCGGCCGTCGCCGGGGTGAGCTGGGCGGCAGCGGCGGCAGTGCGGCCGGGCCGTCGCTCTGCAGTTTGTCGATCAGCTCGTCGGCCACCTCTGCCAGCCGCCGTTCGTCGGCGTAGGCCAGCCGTGATGGCAGGTCCGGCAGTGGCACCCAGGCCACCTCGGCGACCTCGAGGTCCTCGCTGGAGAGCTCACCGCCCGAGAACCGCATTAAGTAGTGGTGCACGGTCTTGTGCACCCGGCAGCCGTCGGTGACAAACCAGTAGTCGATGCGACCCAGGGCGGCCAGGACGCTGCCGCGAATTCCGGTCTCCTCGGCCACCTCGCGAATAGCAGTCTGTTCCGCCGTCTCGCCGAGCTCGATATGGCCCTTGGGCAGCGACCACAGCATCCGCCCACGCCGATCGATGCGGCCGATCAGAGCGGCGACCTGCGAGTCGCGCGGCCCGTCGATACCGTCGATGACCAGCCCACCGGCGGACGTTTCGTGGACCGTGCGAAGCCGTTGCGGTCCGCGGTGCGGTGAACGGGATCGACGTGGCTTCTTTGGCGCCGAGTCGCCGGCCGGTTGCCCCGCTGTTTGGTTCTCGGCCGAGGAGGCAGCACCACGGCCGCGGCGCCGGCCCCGGCGCCGACGTGGTTTGGCTTGTTCGCCGTCCGACACCCAAGCGATAGTAGCTGGCCACAGGGCCGCGCGATGCCGTGGCACGCACGGGCCGGAGCCCGACTGTGCTTGATTGTCGCGTTCCTCAGCGGGCACTGTGTGCCCGCATCGTCGCGCGACTAGGCTGATCGAACGTGCCCGATGCCCACGATGCCGACCTGCTGACCGCGGCCGCCGTCGCCCTGAACAGGCACACTCCCATGCTGCGTGAGCTCGGTTCCGCATTCGACGCTGCGGACCACGAGTTGTACCTCGTCGGCGGATCCGTGCGGGATGCCATGCTGGGCCGGCTGAGTCCCGACCTGGACTTCGCGACCAATGCCCGGCCAGAGCAGATTCAACAGATCTTGCGTCCCTGGGCCGATAACCTGTGGGACACCGGAATCGACTTCGGCACCGTCGGCATCGGCAAGGGCGGACAGCGGCTGGAGATCACCACATTCCGTGCGGATCGCTATGACCAGGTGTCGCGTAACCCAGAGGTGCGTTTCGGCGATCGTCTCGACGACGACCTGGTTCGCCGGGATTTCACCGTGAACGCGATGGCCGTGCGAATCATGCCGTCCGGGCCCGGTGAATTCCTTGACCCACTAGGCGGTTTGGCGGCGCTGCGCGCCCGAGTACTGGATACCCCGGCGGCGCCGTCGGTGTCGTTTGGCGACGACCCATTGCGGATGCTTCGCGCCGCGCGTTTCGTGTCGCAACTGGGCTTTACCGTCGCACCGCGGGTCCGGGTGGCAATCGAAGAGATGGCCCCGCGGCTGGCCCGCATCAGTGCCGAACGAGTGGCAGCCGAGCTGGACAAGCTGGTGCTCGGCCACGATCCGGTCGCCGGGATCGACCTCGTGGTGCAGACCGGAATGGGTGAGGTGGTGCTGCCCGAGATCGGTGGCATGCAGATGGCCATCGACGAACACCACCAACATAAGGACGTGTACCAGCATTCGCTGACGGTGTTGCGGCAGGCGATCGCCCTGGAAGACCCACTCCCGGAAGGCGGCCCCGATCTGGTGCTGCGCTGGGCGGCGCTGCTGCATGACATCGGCAAGCCCGCCACCCGTCGGCACGAGGCGGATGGGGGTGTGAGCTTCCACCACCATGAAGTGGTGGGCGCCAAGATGGTCCGCAAGCGGATGCGGGCGCTGAAGTACTCCAAACAGATGATCGACGACGTCTCGCAGCTGGTGTACCTACATCTTCGATTCCACGGCTACGGCGATGGCAAGTGGACCGATTCCGCGGTGCGCCGCTATGTCACCGACGCCGGTCCGCTGCTGCCCCGGCTGCACAAGCTGGTGCGCGCCGACTGCACGACCCGCAACAAGAGCCGGGCCGCCCGGCTGCAGGCCAGCTATGACCGGCTGGAGCAGCGGGTCGCTGAGCTGGCCGCTCAAGAGGATCTGGCGCGGGTACGTCCCGATCTGGACGGTAACCGGATCATGGAACTGCTAGGTATACCGGCGGGCCCGCAAGTCGGGGAGGCGTGGCGGTACCTGAAAGAATTGAGGCTGGACCGCGGGCCGTTGACCGACGATGAGGCGGTCGCGGAGTTGCTGGCCTGGTGGCGGTCGCGGGGGAACGGCTAGAGCCCCACCTGCATACAATTTGGCGGCCAAATGGATTCGCTCCCCCGGGTGAGTGAGGTGATAGAGCCAGGGCGAGCCGCCCCTCCTGGCCGTCGCACCCGCTAGATAAGTCTCCCGGGTACTGCGGGCTGCCCCGGGGTAACCCGGTCATCGCGCAGAGCTACATGCTGCCGCCTGGCCTACCGAAGCCGCTCGAAAACTTCTCGGCTGGTGGCCAGCGGTGCTTCGTTGTGCGGCCGGATGATTCGATCACACCGAGGCCCAGGCCCGAAACATTGAAGCAGCCCCAGCGGTTCCCGCCGGGCGGTTAGTTCCTCTAGTCGGCCTGAGGTGCCGTCTAAGGTCGCGCCGCCCTCGTATCAGATCTGCGCCAGGGCTCTACGATGCAGGTTCCCATGAAAGCGATTGTGCCAGTTGGCTTTGCGCGTCTTTCAATCCCGTGTGGAGTTGACCGAGCAGTACGAGGCGTGTGAGAGCACGGCGACGAAGCTGAAGATCGCGACGGAGTTGCGGTTGACGGAACAGGCCATCGCCAGGCTCTTTAGGCAAGTGTCGACTGAGGTGCCGCAGCCGATGTCGGTTACGAGTCAGAAGGCGCAGCGCGCGGCGAATTCGCGGTGGAATCGTGAGTGGATGCAGGGCAATGCCAATTGACCGGGTCGGCGGCGTAACGACGGATACCAAGCAGGCGCACAGGGAATTCGTGTGCCAGGGATTTACGCCGCAACACTACGCAGACTCTGCGAGGAGGAATGCGCCCCTGACAGTCACCGCGCCCTGCATGATGACTGGCGCGCCTACATGCGGGACTGCGAAGGGCCGCCGCCGTCCTGGAACACACATCGGGCGACGGGCCACTGGCAGCGGCTGACAACACCCATTGTCAAAGTGCGATGTTGCAGGTCAGATCAAGGCCAGCCGGTGCCAGCCGGTGACCAGGGCCAGCAACTTCTCCGATTCCACCAAGAAGTCCAGCGAACGCCAGACGATAGGGACCACGTAGGGACCGGCCCCCTCAGCGGCTCCGAAAACACCCTCTGAACTGCTACGGAACCTGTGCCCGCGGCAGGATTCGAACCTGCGACGCCAAGTTATAAGCCGAGCAGTGTCAGCGCCCGCGACCACTCGGTGTTGATGCGTTCCAGCTCAGAAAACGAAAACGGCCGCCCGGTAGGGGATGGGGTGGTCCGGCGTGTGTCATCAGCGCACAAACACCCGAAAACACGACGCGCCGCGCGCCGTTGCAAGCGGCGCAATGCCTCGGCGTGCGTGTCGCCGGCGGCCCGGCGTTTCTGGTAGTAAACCTGACCCGGCCCAGGATGGCGGGCCTGGGTCAACGCAATGCGGAACAACGCGACATTGAGCTGTCGATTCCCGGACCGGCCTGCCCGCACCCGCACCCGGGTGCTGCCTGATGACCGCGGCAGCGGCGCCACACCTGCATAACACGCAAACGCCGCCTCGCTACGAAACCGCGACACCCCAGCCGTTTCCCCCAAAATCTTGGCCGCCGTCAGCTCACCGCACCCGACAATGCGGAGCAACGAGTTCGCCTGCACCCGCACCCGAGCGGCGATACGCCGCTCCAAAGCGTTGATCTGCTCCGTGAACTCCCCGATCTCGGCCAGCTCGTCACGCGCCAGTACGGCAACCAAATTGGGGACGGTGGCCAACCAGGCACCCAACACTTGGCGAGCTCTCACCCCCACCAGAGCCGAGGGCCCCGGCGCATGCGACGGGTCGAGCTCATGCACCCGCCACAACAACCGGTTGATGGTGGCGGTGCGGTGCCCTACCAGATCCTCGCGGCGATCCACCAACAACTTGAACTCACGCGACACCTCATCATGGCTGGCCACCGGCAAGTCCGGCTCACGCAACACCGCCCGCGCCACAGCCAACGCATCGATGGGATCCGACTTTCCCCGGGTCCGCCCCGAAGCGCGCGTGCGAGCCATCAAATGCGGGGGGACCCGCACCACCTGCTGACCGGCATCGAGCAACGCCCGCTCCAGCCGCGACGACAAGTTGCGGCAGTCCTCGATCCCCCACACCAAATCGGCACCGAAGCGCTCGCGAGCCCAACCCAACGCCTTCAGGTGACCGGCGTCAGTCGCTCGCACCGTCACCTCCGCCAGTCGGCGACCCCCCGCATCAGCGCCCACCAACGTGTACGTGGCCTTATGCGTATCCACACCGACAACGATCATCACCGCCGCCTTCCCAGCCACCGCGGCTGGCGACATGCCCACATCATCACCGCGCCAACGGAACTCCGACACACCCGGGGCGGCAGTACCCCGTGACGCCAGCCGAAGCGGCAATACTCCTCGAAGCCAGACCCCGGGTGTAGCGGATCGACCGCCACACGGCGGTCGCGCACCGACGAACGAAACGCGGTGTCCTCTCGACGCCGATGCGGCCCCTACACCGACCGCCAACACGACGGTGTACAGCACAGCCCGAAGGTGGCATCCATGTCACAAGCCGGACAGACGGCGATCAAGGCCAATTCAGCCTAACGCCGACCGCTTCACGCAGACCAGCCCTCCCCCAACTCGGCACCAGTCACGCCAGTGCCGAATGGCTTCCCAATCCTCTGGAAACCCCGATTTTGGGGCCATCACCACCGCCCCGATGAATGTGAATCCCCTACGCTCTTCCGGCTGTGATGCGAATGCGGCTTAGTCAACCGGCAGCCGCTCGATGCCGGCCCGCTGAATCCTCTGGTTCGTCGTCTCCAACTGCCAGGGCGGCTTCGCGAACACCGTTGGTTATCCGCCGCACATCGACAGCTGGCCCTTTTTCCATAACACGGGGAATGTTCTGGGTCATATCCAGATCCAATCCGCCACGTTTCTCGGGCGGATGCGTCTCCCGTTGGCCGGCGGGATGCTCATCTCTTGCTGCGTGCAGGCGACCAGCAGCTAATTCGACACGTCGTATAGCGCGGGCACGGGCGTCGTCGATTACCCGAAGCGCGTCTGCCGGATGGCCCGAAGCGGACGCCCTGCCTTGCCTAACGACCTTTAGCTCGGTGTTGGCGGCATCGGCTATCCGCTGCAGGTCAGCCCTCAGATACTCCGCGAGCCCGGCGGTTTCGGTGCTGATCACCGAGAACTCCACGGGCCAAATGCCACCTAAAACCCAAGGGGTGCAATCGATCGGAGAACTGAAGACCGGAATCGCAAGAGATTCATGGGTAGCTCGCCGGAGGAGCCGCGTCGACCTTCGACGGAAGATTGCCACCGGCAAATCCTAGCGCTGGTGACCCAGCACCGCAGCGACAACGGCTCGGTCACGGTCGAAGACCTGCAATCGCTGCGCATCCAGGACGTGATCGCCGCGGTCCGGGAGGCGTGCGCGGAAAAGCATGTCCCGATGGTGCTTTAAGCGCGCAGCCTTACGGCTATGCGGTCGGCTCAAATCGGAAAACCGCGAGCCGGCCCGCCAATGCCTCGAATTCGTCGGCCGTTCCATCGCGCACCATTCCGGAGCGCTTCGCGAATGCCACGCCAACCGGTACTTCGGCCGGAAATGCGCGCAGCACCGGACGCGCTTCCTCGGCGCTCAGCTCGACGATCTTGACGCGTCGCGTGCGTCGGCCGCGGGCCAGGGTGCCGGTGCCCGCGGCACGGGCGTTGGCTGCCCAGTCGGCGCCGGGATATCCGGCCACCACGTACAGGCCGCCCTGGAATTCGAACGGAGTCATCGGGGTGCTGCGCGGCTGACCTGACTTACGGCCGGGCACCGTCAACACCATGGCCGGGCCGGTCGGTATCCCGAGCTTCTGCACCGCCATCATCAGTTTGTTCATGGATTTGAGGTAGCGCGGCGGATGTGGATCTGACATAACTCTCCTCAATTCGTGAATAGTTCCCGGTGCTCGGACACCCAGTCTGCGAAAGTCGTTGCCGGCCGGCCGAGGATCTTCTCCACGTCCTGGGTGACATAGGCGGGGTTGTCGAGCGTCTCGGCGAGCATGGCCGTGTAGGCGTCGGCGAACTCGGCGGGGAAACCCAAACCGACGAACCGCTGCCGCACGAAGTCCGCCGGCACTTCGAGGTACTGCAGCGGGCGATTCAGGACCGCGCCGATAACCCGCACCAGGTCTGAATTCGTGAACACCCGCGGGCCGGTCAGCGGAATCTGCTGACCGACAAGCTCATCGGTGAGCAACGCGTGCGCGGCGACAGCCGAAATGTCGCTGTCAACGATCGGCGCGGCCGACGCGGCCGCGTACGGGCCGGCCACCACATCGCCCGCACGGATCTGGGCCGACCACATGACCGCGAAGTTTGTTGCGAAGACCGTCGGCCGCAGGCTCACCCATGCCAACCCGGAGCTGACGGCGACCTCTTCGACCTCTTTGTTGCGGTCCCCGCGGAAGCGGGACGGTTGTCGTGAGAAGTCGTCGTCGGCGTTGATGGCCGACAGCGCAACCAGCTTGGTGACGCCGGCGTCCCGACATTGGGCAACGACGGAGGAAAGCTCCGAGCCGAGCGCGCGGGAATTCAGGAATACCGCCGACGCTCCGCGTAGGGCTTCGGCCGCAGTACCGACCACCTCGACGCGAAAAGGGAATCGCGCGGTCTCGGGGCTGCGGGTGACGGCCCGTACCTGGGCTCCTGCGGCGGCGAGTTCGGCAACCAGGGGGCGGCCGACGTTTCCGGTCGCGCCGGTGACGACGATCGGCATAGCATGGTCCCTTCGTTCGTTGAGGTAGCTCTTTTTCAAGCTCTGCAACAAAGACGGGTCCCGAGGTGAGAAAGTTACAGTTCCAGGTAACTTTCTCGCCCACCAGATCGTCGATAAACCATGAACCATTCGCAGGCACCGACTGAACAGGTCAGCGAGGCATGGCGTCGGCACCGTCCGTACCTGGTCAACCTCGGCTACCAGATAATCGGGGACGTCGGCGACGCCGAAGACGTTGCGCAAGAGGCATTTCTGCGGCTGTCACGAACCGCTCCTGACGAGATCGACGACGTGCGCGGCTGGCTCACCGTCGTCACCACCCGGCTCTGCCTCGATCAGGCGCGTTCGGCCCGCGCCCGGTACGAACGCCCGGGTGAACCGGCTGATGAGGCCCGCGCCGGTGACGACCCGGCCGACCGGATCACTCTGGACGACGAGATCCGCACCGCTTTACTGGAAGTCCTGCGCAGGCTCAGTCCCGCCGAACGGGTCGCTTTCGTGCTGCATGACATCTTCGGCTTTCCATTCGACACGATCGCCGAAACCGTGGGCCGGCCCGTTGGCACCTGTCGTCAGCTCGCACGCCGCGCTCGGGCCAAATTCACCGTGGCACAACCGAAGTTGAGTGAGGTGGCGTCGGCCGAACACCAGCTGGTCACCGAGAAATTCATCACCGCGTGCGCCAACGGCGACATCGCTTCCCTGACCGCGGTACTGGATCCCACGGTGTGGGGCTCGGCCACGATCCTGGCCGACCCGGCGCCGTTGTCCCAGGTCAACCATGGGCCGCACGATGTGGCCAGCAATCTGCTGCAGTATCTGGGCCCGGGAGTGACCCTGGTCAGCGGCCCCGCCGGCCAGTCGGTGCTGCTCGCCTTCACGGGAGGCCGACTCTTCGCGGCGATTGTCTTGACAGTCCGCGGCGGCCTGATCGCCAAGATCGAGGCGGTCGCCGATCCCGCCGCGCGAGGCTAGCGCGGACGCTCGGGCTGTGCCGCGAAGTACCCGGCGATTGCGGCGGTCACCTCGAGGAATTTGCGCCTTGTCGCCGGCGACATTTCGTGGTTCACGTCGATGACGCCGCCGGGCCGCAGGTGGGGATCGAAGGGAACCTCGACCACAGGCTGTCCGTGGTCGACGAACTCGCGAGCCAGCAGCGCCCGGGTGCGCTTGTCGGCGTGCCCGTCTGAATCGTTGAGCACCACGATGCTGTTGTGCAGCAACCGTGTCAGGCCGCGGTCCGAGAGCCACTCCATGGTTCTGGCGGCAGCGGAGGCCCCGTCCGCCCACGGCGAGGACACCACGATCAGCGCGTCCAGGTCGCGCAGGACTTCCTGAGTAACCGGCGCGTCCATCGTGGAGCCGCAGTCGATCACCGAGATCGCGAAATGGCGATCCAGCCGCAGCGCCGCCTCCCGGTAGATCGCTGGATCGAGAACCCGGCGCGGACCCGTCGCCGGTTCGCCGCCGAGTACGTGTAAACCCGCGGAATTACGCGCCACTCGCGCGATCACATCGGCGAACGACCGCAGGTTCTTGTCGGCGGTAAGTTCCCAGAATGAGCCGGTGGTTCGGGGATCGATTCTGCTGCTCAGTCGGCCGAAGGCGGTGTCAGCGTCTATCGCCACAACGCGGTCTTGCCTGCGGAGTTCAGCGAAGATCGAGCCGACACTCGCTGCCACGGACGTTTTCCCCACGCCGCCCTTGCCCAGGACACCGACCTTATGATTGCCACGCAGGTAGGTCTGGATGGCCGCCGCGAATTGAGCGTCTTGGCGTTGCGCGGCCGACGGACCCGGATTGATCAGGCCCAACGATGCCAACCGGACCATCCGTCGCCAGCCATGATCGGCCGCTCGCGGCGGGGCGGGGGGAGCCGGCCGCCAGTGCGACGGGGGCGGAGGCGGCTGAAGCGGCTGGGGGGTAGGCCTCGGCGCAATCGGCGGGAAATCCCGCGGCGAGAGACCGGGCGGGTGCGCGGCACGGGTGCCGGGCTGCTGGGGCCCCAGCCGGTCTCGCAGAAATTCGTCGCGGTCGTTCATGCGCTCCTCAGGTGTATGTATCCAGTATCGGCCACGTGCCGCTTTTAGACTCTTATTAGTATTGTGCAAACTCAGCGAGGCGACGTCGCGGCGCCGCATCGATGCCTTCGGCGTTGTGGTGAGTGCCGCCGGCGCCCGACCGACAGCATTGCTGCCACGCTTTATCGTGTGCCATGTTGCCGGTGTGACAAGACACCGCGAGACGGGCGGCGCGGACGGCCGACGGCAGGCTGAGCTGGCAGCAAACATGCCCACGCGGCGTTCGAGGGCGGCGGGGAAACGGGTATTCACGTCGTGGCGGCCGGATTGCCACCGGCAAAACGGGCCGCGGTGATGTGCTCCGGTCCTCGCTACGGTGCGGATACGTGCGGTCGCCGGGCAGGTTAGTATTAGCGAAGTTGGCATGTCAGGCGGTCTTTGTCATATCGTTTTACGACTTGTCGAGACCGATCGCACGGCCCCCGTTCAGCGCTGCACGGACGCAACCCTTACCGGACCATCTCCGCTTGGGGGGCAGCCTGTCGACAAGGCCGAACGGGCCCAGCCCGCAACCTCCGGGTGCGGCCCAGCTCGGAGGTGCACATTGCCGCGCAGAAAGTTCTGGTGAAGGGTTAGGTGGGTATGACGCCCAAGCGCGTCGGGCTTTATAACCCCGCATTCGAGCATGACTCGTGCGGGGTGGCCATGGTCGTCGACATGCACGGCCGTCGTAGCCGCGACATCGTGGACAAGGCGATCACAGCGCTGCTCAATCTTGAACATCGCGGTGCTCAGGGGGCTGAACCGCGCAGCGGCGACGGCGCCGGCATCCTGATTCAGACCCCGGACGCGTTCCTGCGGGAGGTCGTGGACTTTGAGCTGCCCGCCGCGGGCAGCTACGCCACCGGTATCGCGTTTTTGCCGCAGTCGTCCAAAGACGCCGCGGCTGCTTGCGCAGCGGTAGAAAAGATCGCCGAATCCGAGGGCCTGCAGGTGTTGGGCTGGCGGAACGTACCCATCGACGACTCCTCGCTGGGGGCACTGTCCCGCGACGCGATGCCTACCTTCAGGCAGCTGTTCGTGGCCGGGGCCTCGGGCCTGACCCTAGAGCGCCGCTGCTACGTGGTCCGCAAGCGGGCCGAGCACGAACTCGGAACCAAAGGCCCGGGGCAGGACGGGCCGGGCCGGGAAACCGTCTACTTCCCAAGCTTGTCCGGCCAGACATTCGTCTACAAAGGCATGCTGACCACCCCGCAGCTCAAGGCGTTCTACCTTGATCTGCAGGACGACCGGCTCACCAGCGCGCTGGGGATCGTGCACTCCCGGTTCTCTACCAACACGTTCCCGTCCTGGCCGTTGGCGCACCCGTTCCGCCGTGTCGCCCACAACGGGGAGATCAACACGGTCACCGGCAACGAGAACTGGATGCGGGCCCGCGAGGCGTTGATCAAGACCGACGTCTTCGGGTCGGCGGACGACGTCGAGAAGCTATTCCCGATCTGTACCCCGGGCGCCTCTGACACCGCGCGCTTCGACGAGGTCGTCGAACTCCTGCACCTGGGTGGACGCAGCCTGGCGCATGCGGTGTTGATGATGATCCCCGAGGCCTGGGAACGTAACGAGTCGATGGACCCCGCCCTGCGGGCCTTCTACCGGTACCACGCGACGCTGATGGAACCGTGGGATGGCCCGGCGTCGATTACCTTCACCGACGGCACCATCGTGGGCGCCGTTCTCGACCGCAATGGCCTGCGGCCGTCACGGATCTGGGTCACCGAGGACGGCCTGGTGGTGATGGCTTCCGAGGCGGGCGTGCTGGACTTGGATCCCTCGACGGTAGTCCGTCGGATGCGGCTGCAGCCGGGCCGAATGTTCCTGGTGGACACCACGCAGGGCCGCATCGTTGCCGACGAGGAGATCAAAACCGAACTGGCGGCCGAGCAGCCGTACCAGGAGTGGCTCGACAAGGGAATCGTCCCGCTCGAGGACCTGCCGCAAGGCAACTACTCGCGGATGCCGCACCACCGACTCGTCATGCGACAGTTGGCTTTCGGTTACACCTACGAGGAAATCAACCTGCTGGTGGCGCCGATGGTTCGTACCGGCGCCGAGCCGCTCGGATCGATGGGCACTGACACCCCCGTCGCAGTGCTCTCGCAACGTCCGCGGATGCTGTTCGACTACTTCCAGCAGCTTTTCGCCCAGGTGACCAACCCGCCGCTGGACGCCATCCGCGAAGAGGTGGTGACCAGCCTGCAGGGCACCACCGGCGGAGAGCGCGACCTACTCAACCCGGACAAGGAATCCTGTCACCAGATTGCGCTGCAACAGCCGATTCTGCGTAACCACGAACTGGCCAAACTGATCAACCTCGACCCCGACATCGAGGTCAACGGACGCCGACATGGCATGTGGTCCAAAGTGGTTCATTGCTTGTACCGCGTCGCCGACGGCGGCCCCGGACTGGCTGCCGCGCTGGACGACGTACGCGCCCAAGCGTCGGCGGCCATAGCCGAAGGCGCGCGGGTGATTATTTTGTCGGACCGCAACTCCGACGAGCAGTTGGCGCCCATACCGTCGCTGCTCGCTGTCGCCGGGGTGCATCATCACCTGGTGCGGGAACGGACCCGCACTCATGTGGGCCTGGTCGTCGAATCCGGGGATGCCCGCGAGGTGCACCACATGGCGATGCTGGTCGGTTGCGGCGCCGCGGCGGTCAACCCATACCTGGTGTTCGAGTCAATCGAGGACATGCTTGACCGCGGTGTCATCGAGGGTATCGATCGCCACACGGCACTGAACAACTACGTCAAGGCGGCGGGCAAGGGTGTGCTGAAGGTGATGTCCAAGATGGGCATCTCGACGCTCGCCTCCTACACCGGCGCTCAACTGTTCCAGGCGGTAGGCATCTCCCAGGATGTGCTCGACGAGTACTTCACCGGGCTCAGCTGTCCGACCGGCGGGATCACCCTGGACGACATCGCGACCGACGTGGCCGCCCGGCACAACTTGGCGTACCTGGACCGGCCGGACGAACGCGCGCACCGCGAACTCGAGGTTGGTGGCGAATACCAGTGGCGCCGCGAAGGCGAGTACCACCTGTTCAACCCCGAGACCGTTTTCAAGCTGCAGCACGCCACCCGCACCGGGCAGTACAAGATCTTCAAGGAGTACACCCGTCTCGTCGATGACCAGAGCGAGCGGTTGGCATCGCTGCGCGGGTTGCTCAAATTCCGCGCGGATGTGCGGCCTCCGGTTCCGCTGGATGAAGTCGAGCCCGCTAGCGAAATCGTCAAGCGCTTCTCGACGGGAGCCATGAGCTACGGTTCGATCTCCGCCGAGGCCCACGAGACGCTGGCCATTGCGATGAATCGGTTGGGCGGCCGCTCAAACAGTGGTGAAGGCGGCGAGAACGTCAAGCGATTCGAGCGCGATCCCAATGGGGATTGGCGCCGCAGCGCGATCAAACAAGTGGCCTCGGCGCGATTCGGGGTTACCTCGCACTACCTCACCAACTGCTCCGACATCCAGATCAAGATGGCGCAGGGCGCAAAACCTGGTGAGGGCGGCCAACTTCCGGGCCACAAGGTGTACCCGTGGGTTGCCGAAGTTCGGCACTCGACGCCCGGCGTGGGATTGATATCACCGCCGCCACATCACGACATCTACTCCATCGAAGATCTCGCACAGCTGATTCACGACCTCAAGAACGCCAACCCATCCGCGCGGGTGCACGTGAAGCTGGTCTCGGAGAATGGTGTGGGCACGGTTGCGGCAGGAGTTTCTAAAGCTCACGCTGACGTGGTTCTGATCTCTGGGCACGACGGCGGCACCGGCGCAACCCCGCTGACATCGATGAAGCACGCCGGCGCGCCGTGGGAGTTGGGTCTCGCTGAGACGCAACAGACTTTGCTGCTCAACGGGTTACGCGACCGGATTGTGGTCCAGGTGGACGGCCAACTCAAGACCGGACGCGACGTGATGATCGGCGCGTTGCTCGGCGCTGAGGAATTCGGTTTCGCTACCGCCCCGTTGGTGGTCGCCGGTTGCGTCATGATGCGGGTGTGTCATCTAGACACCTGCCCGGTTGGCGTGGCCACCCAGAACCCCTTACTGCGGGAGCGCTTTGCCGGCAAGCCCGAGTTCGTCGAGAACTTCTTCATGTTCATCGCCGAGGAGGTGCGGGAATACATGGCGCAGTTGGGCTTCCGCACCTTCAATGAAGTCGTCGGCCAGGCGGGAGCGCTGGACACCACGCTGGCGCGCGCGCACTGGAAGGCGCACCGACTGGACCTGACACCGGTGCTGCACGAGCCCGACTCGGCGTTCATGAACCAGGATCTGTACTGCAGCTCGCGGCAGGATCACGGCCTGGACAAAGCGCTCGATCAGCAGTTGATCGTGATGAGCCGTGAAGCACTCGATTCCGGCAAGCCGGTGCGCTTCTCGACCACCATCAGCAACGTCAACCGTACCGTGGGCACAATGCTCGGCCATGAGTTGACGAAAGCTTATGGCGGCCAAGGACTACCGGATGGCACCATCGACATCACTCTCACCGGATCCGCGGGCAACAGCTTGGGCGCCTTCGTGCCTAAGGGGATCACATTGCGTATCTACGGCGACGCCAACGACTACGTCGGCAAGGGCCTGTCCGGTGGCCGGATTGTGGTGCGGCCGTCGGACAATGTCCCACAGGACTATGTCGCCGAGGAGAACATCATCGGCGGAAACGTGATCCTGTTCGGTGCTACCAGCGGGGAGGCATTCTTGCGCGGAGTGGTCGGCGAGCGATTCGCCGTTCGAAACTCCGGCGCTCACGCCGTGGTCGAAGGCGTCGGCGATCACGGATGCGAATACATGACGGGAGGCAAGGTTGTGATTCTCGGCGGCACCGGCCGTAACTTCGCGGCCGGCATGTCCGGCGGTGTGGCCTACGTCTACGACCCCAACGGCGAACTCCCAGCCAACCTCAACGCCGAGATGGTCGAACTCGAGGCGCTTGACTCCGACGACTCCGACTACCTGCAGGCCATGATCCAGGCACACGTCGACGCCACCGATTCCGCTGTCGGCCAGTGTATTCTCGCCGACTGGGCAGGACAGCACCGACACTTCGCCAAGGTCATGCCGCGGGATTACAAGCGTGTTCTGCAGGCTATCGCCGAAGCAGAACGTGACGGCGTGGATATCGACAAGGCGATCATGGCGGCCTCACATGGCTGATCCGAACGGCTTCCTGAAATACACGCATCGGGAATTGCCGCCGCGTCGGCCTGTCCCGCTACGACTTCGCGATTGGAACGAGGTCTACGAGGAATTCGATGGCGAGACCCTGCGCCATCAGGCGACCCGCTGCATGGATTGCGGTATTCCCTTCTGCCACAACGGATGCCCACTGGGCAATCTGATCCCGGAATGGAATGACCTGGTGCGCAGCGGCCGTTGGCGCGATGCCATCGAGCGGCTGCACGCCACCAACAACTTCCCGGACTTCACCGGCAGGCTGTGTCCGGCGCCGTGCGAACCGGCCTGCGTGCTCGGCATCAACCAGGATCCGGTCACGATCAAGCAGATCGAGCTGGAGATCATCGATAAGGCCTTCGACGAAGGCTTCGTGCGGCCGTTGCCGCCGGACAAGCTGACGGGAAAGGCTGTCGCCGTGGTGGGCTCGGGCCCGGCAGGTTTGGCGGCCGCGCAGCAACTGACCCGCGCCGGCCACAGCGTCAGCGTCCTTGAACGCGCGGATCGCGTCGGCGGCCTGCTCCGCTACGGGATTCCGGAATTCAAAATGGAGAAGCGCGTCCTCGACCGGCGGCTAGAGCAGATGAGCGCTGAGGGAACCGCATTCCGCCCGGGCGTGAACGTCGGGGTAGACATCACCGCCGAGCAGTTGCTTGCCGATTTCGACGCGGTGGTGCTGGCCGGCGGGGCCACCGATTGGCGCGACCTGCCCGTGCCCGGCCGCGAGCTGGACGGGATCCACCAAGCGATGGAGTTCCTGCCATGGGGTAACCGGCAGGCATTGCACGAACTGCCCGACGACGTGCTTGACGAGGACGGTCAACCGCCGATCACCGCCAAAGGCAAGAAGGTGATCATCATCGGCGGCGGTGACACGGGGGCCGACTGCCTGGGCACCGTGCATCGTCAAGGCGCGGCAAGCGTGCACCAGTTCGAGATCATGCCGCGTCCGCCGGACGCCCGCGCCGAATCCACGCCATGGCCCACCTACCCGCTGATGTACCGGGTGGCGTCGGCCCACGAAGAAGGTGGCGAGCGGGTGTTCTCGGTGAATACCCAGGAGTTCGTTGGCGAAGACGGGCACGTGACCGCACTCAGGGTGCACGAGGTGGCGATGCAGGACGGCAAGTTCGTCAAGGTGGACGGTTCCGATTTCGAGCTCGAGGCCGATCTGGTGCTACTCGCGATGGGATTCGTCGGTCCAGAGAAGCCGGGCCTGCTCACCGACCTGGGAGTGAAGCTGACCGACCGCGGCAACGTCGCCCGGGGGGCGGATTTCGACACATCGGTCCCCGGCGTTTTCGTTGCTGGGGACATGGGGCGCGGGCAATCCTTGATCGTCTGGGCGATAGCCGAGGGCAGGGCTGCTGCCGCGGGCGTGGACCGGTATCTGATGGGGTCAACCGCGTTGCCAGCACCCGTCAAGCCGACGGCCGTTCCGCTTCAGTAGTCACATCAGTCACACCGGAAACATATTTATTTTTGATCGGCGTGCCTCCTTTCGTTTGCCAGGCGGGGGGTGTCTAATAATCCGCTGTGGGGTTCGTCACAGAGGGGCCCCGGTCGAACGGACCGATCGCAGGAGTGATCACTGTGCACATCAACCCAGTGCCTCGGACACGAATAGGGCGAATCGCCAGGTTATGGTTTCGCCATCCGGTGAAGAGTCGCGAGTTTCCCGCTAAGCATGAGCGTTTGGTAACCGCTGAGGATCTGCTGTTATTCGGAGTGTGACCGCCCGGACGTTTCGCTAACAGCACTCAATCTGTTTGCTCATCCGTCCCACAACCCCGAATCTCGGATTGCCTCAGCCAATGGTTCCAGGACGGCGGGGTCGTGCGGCGAAGGGATGTACACGATACCTAGATCCAGGCCCTCAGCGGCCAGTCCGGCCGCGTCCTCAACGACCTTCCCGTAGTTGCGGTCTTCCTCCAGGCGAAGGTGGGCGGACAGGGTGATGTCTTTTGGGTCCCGTCCGATGTCGGCGCAATGCGAAGCCAGCACGTCTCGCTTGTGCGCGAACAAATCCGGCGGACCGCCGACGAAGTTCCAGTGCTGGGCGTAACGCGCGGCGATCCGCAGCGTCCGCTTCTCTCCACTGCCGCCGATACAGATCGGCGGGTGCGGGCGCTGCGGGCCCTTGGGCTCGTTACGTGCGCCCTTGAGCTGGTAGTAGTTGCCGTCGAAGTCAGTGGTCTCTTCGCTTAGCAGGCCGGTCAGTACCTGACAGGCTTCCTCGAACCGGTCAAACCGTTCCTTGAGGGTGCCCAGCTCGATGCCATAGGCGCCCGACTCCTCCTCGTTCCAGCCGGCGCCGATGCCGAGCTCGAGCCGTCCGTTCGAAATGATGTCCAACGCGGCGGCCATATTGGCCAGTACGGCGGGGTGGCGGTAATGAATCCCGGTGACCAGCGTGCCCAGTCGTAGCCGCTTGGTGGCTTGCGCGAGCGCGGTCAGGGTCGTCCAGCCCTCCAGGCAGGGCCCGCTGCTTTCGGAGAAGATCGGGTAGAAATGGTCGAACGTCCAGCCGGACTCGTAGACGTCGATGTCATCGGCGGCCTGCCAGACGGCCAGCATGTCAGCCCACGTGGTGTTTTGGGGTGAGGTCTTGAACGCGAATCGCATGAATTCGACGTTAGTCCAGCTTTGTGAAGCGCAGTGGTCGTGGCCTTTTCTTCGGCGCGAGAATCCCGATCGTGGAATCAAGGTGGGGATGGCCCTTGGCCCGGTTCACACTGAAGTCATGGATCCGGTAATTGCGCTGCGGCAGATCGCCTACTACAAGGATCGGGACGGTCAGGAGTCCAGACGCGTCATGGCCTACCGTAACGCTGCCGACATCATCGAGGGCCTCGACGAGGCAGCACGCGAGCGCCACGGCCAAGCCAACAGCTGGCAGTCGCTGCCGGGCATCGGGCCCAAGACGGCGAAGGTCATCGCCCAGGCCTGGGCCGGCGACGAACCCGATGTGCTGGCCGAATTACGCACCACGGCAAAGGATTTCGGCGGCGGGGAGGTCCGGTCCGCGCTCCGCGGCGATCTGCATCTGCATTCGAATTGGTCGGATGGGTCGGCACCGATCGAGGAAATGATGGCCACTGCGGCAGCGCTCGGCCATGAATACTGTGCGTTGACCGACCATTCGCCACGGTTGACGATTGCCAATGGCCTGTCGCCGCAACGGTTGCGCGAACAGCTCGACGTGATCGACGGGTTGCGCGAAAAGTTCGCCCCTATGCGTATTCTCACCGGGATCGAGGTCGACATCCTCGACGACGGCAGCCTGGACCAGGAGCCCGAGCTCCTGCGGCGCCTCGACGTGGTCGTGGCCAGCGTGCATTCGAAGCTGTCGATGGATTCCGCGGCGATGACCCGCCGAATGGTGCGCGCGGTGCGCAACCCCAGCGCCGATGTGCTGGGCCACTGCACCGGTCGATTGGTCGCCGGCAACCGTGGCATCCGGTCCGAATCAAAGTTCGATGCCGAGGCGGTGTTTACCGCCTCCCGTGATCACGGCACCGCGGTGGAAATCAATTCCCGTCCTGAACGTCGCGACCCGCCCAGCCGGCTGCTGAACCTGGCGCTCGAGATCGGCTGCGTATTCAGCATCGATACTGACGCGCACGCGCCAGGGCAGCTGGACTTTCTCGGTTACGGTGCACAGCGCGCGTTGGACGCCGGCGTACCCGTTGACCGCATCGTGAACACCTGGCCCGCGGCGCAGCTGCTGGAGTGGGCGGGCTCAGTGGCGTAGGGGTCCAACCCGCTCCAGTGATCGCCGCGCGCCGACGTCAGGGCTGACCGGTGCCCCCATCACTCTGCGAAGCACCCAAGCCGAGCCCGCCAGAGCCGCCAAATCCGACGGCGCCCCCTTGGCCTCCGTTAGTGCTGAAAGCACCGCCATTGGCGCCGCCGCCGCCCGTCCCTCCGCCGGCACCGTCTTGGCCGAAGTTACCGGGGTAGGAGGCGGTGTTGACGACGCCGCCACTACCACCGCCTCCGCCGGTGCCGGCAGCGCCGCTCCCCCCGACACCGAAGGCAGCGAAGAGACTGGTGTTCGCCGCGGTGCCGCCTGCGCCTGCGTTTCCGCCGGTGCCGCCGGCGGAAGCGGCCCCTCCGCCTCCTCCGCCTCCGCCGCCTGCGGCAGCAGTTAGTTGTCCGGTGCCGCCCCCTCCGCCGCCGCCCCCGGTGCCACCCGACCCGCCGCCGGGGGCACCGGCACTGCCGCTGCCGCCGTCGCCACCGATCCCGAGGGCAATAGGTGTACCCAGATTCTCGGTTTCGCCGGCGCCGCCGTCGCCGCCGGTCCCGCCGGTGCCGCCGGTGCCGCTGCCGCCCCCGGTACCGCCGGTTCCGACGTGGCCGCCCGTGCCGCCGGCACCACCGCCACCCCCGCCACCGCCGTAGGCTTCGCGGCCGCTGGTTGAGTCGGTCTGGCCGTGACCGCCGTCACCGCCGGTGCCGCCGGTGCCGCCGAGACCACCGGCGCCGTTGATCCCGCCGCTGGTGTTGCCGCCGGCCCCACCGGCGCCGCCCTGGCCACCGGCGCCGCCTTGGCCCGCGTAACCAGTGAAAAGGGTGCTGTCGTTGGCGCCGCCAATACCGCCCTGGCCGCCCTGACCGCCGTTGCCGCCCAGGCCGCCATTGCCGACGTGCCCGAGGAACAGTCCACCGGTGCCGCCGGCCCCACCAGCACCGGCGGCACCGCCAAGGCCACCGGCCCCCCCGTTTCCGCCAGCTGTCCCAGCGCCGTCGCCACCTGTCCCGCCCTGGCCGCCCTGGCCGCCGTCGCCGCCCAGGCCGCCCGCCCCACCGATCCCACCCAGCCAGGCCTGGTCCGCGCCGCCGGTACCGCCGGCCCCGCCGGGGCCGCCGGCCCCGCCGTGCCCGCCGGTACCGCCGGCCGCGGGGTTGTGAAAGCCGACTGCGCCACCCCCGCCGAGGCCGCCGGCCCCGCCAGCCCCGCCGGCCGCGCCGAACAGGGAAATCAGCTGCCTATCGGCCCCCCCGGCCCCGCCGGCTCCGCCTTGCCCGCCGCCCCCGATCAGTCCGAACCCACCTGCCCCACCGGTGCCGCCGGCCCCCCCGGAACCGCCACCGAGGAACCCATTGGCCCCGCCG
>Ga0182013_10002945_pt1 | contig 21737 bp, 21 predicted proteins | sample 612S2MmetaG_FD_120487 | JGI IMG/M metagenome (GOLD analysis project Ga0182013, IMG submission 120487) | Permafrost microbial communities from Stordalen Mire, Sweden - 612S2M metaG | ecosystem: Environmental > Terrestrial > Soil > Wetlands > Permafrost | place: Sweden: Stordalen | collected... | reverse complement strand
TGCTGCTCTCCCGCCTGCGTGACCTGCGGCGCGTGTTCGAGTACCACGGCGCGGAGCACAAGACGATCTCGTGCTTCGAGGCGGGCCTGCCGCTCACGCCGGTCAACGCGCAGCGCTTCTCGCGCCTGCACCCCCGCTGCGGCACGAGCTTCCTGCTGATAGTCATGATCGTCGCCATCTTCGTGTTCGCGCCCATTGGGCTCCCGGCCTGGTACTGGCTCGTGATCACACGGATCCTCGGCGTGCCGCTGATAGCCGGCATCTCCTTCGAGCTGATCAAGTTCGCCGGCCGCAACCGCAGCCGGCGCTGGGTGCGCGCGCTGATGTGGCCCGGCCTGAAGCTGCAGCTCCTGACGACACGCGAGCCCGATCTCGACCAGCTCGCGGTCGCGATCGCCTCGCTGCAGGCGGTCCTCGAGCTCGAGACGCCGGGCGAGCTGTCCGCGGCCGACCTGCTGGGCGTCGAGGTCGTCGCCTGACCTGCGCCGCAGGGCCTGAGGTCACCGGCGCCTAGACTGGCCCGGTGATCGAAGAGCTCGTCAAGCAGATCGAAGCGCGCTTCGCCGAGCTCGGCGGGCAGATGACGGACCCCGAGGTCATCTCCGACCGCGAGCGATACGCGCAGGCCGGTCGCGAATACAGCCAGATCGAGCCGGCGGCAAAGCTGGCCGCCCAGTGGCGTCGCGCGAAGGATGACGCGACCGGGGCCGAGGAACTCCTCGCGGAGATGGGCGAGGACGCGGAGCTGCGCGAGGACCTCGAGGCGGCGCGAACCCGGATCGAGGAGCTCGAGGAGGAGATACGCCTGGCGATGGTCGAGCGCGACCCCAACGACGAGAAGAGCGTGATCGTCGAAATCCAGGGCGGAGCCGGAGGCGAGGAGGCCGGGCTCTGGGCCGGAGACCTCTACAGGATGCTCACCAGGTACGCCGAGAGCCGTGGATGGCAGGCCGAGCCGATCGAGGTCTCCGATGGCAAGTACACGTTCGCCGTCAAGGGCGACGGTGCGTACTCGGTATTCAAGTTCGAGGGCGGAACCCACCGCGTGCAGCGTGTTCCGGCGACCGAGTCCCAGGGCAGGATCCACACCTCGACCGCCACGGTGGCTGTGCTGCCCGAGGCCGAAGACGTGGACGTGCAGATCGAGCCCGGCGACCTGCAGATAGACGTCTACCGCTCCTCCGGGCCCGGCGGGCAGTCCGTCAACACGACGGACTCGGCCGTCAGGGTGACCCACAAGCCGACCGGGATCGTGGTCTCCATGCAGGACGAGAAGTCCCAGCTGCAGAACCGCGAGAAGGCGCTGCGGGTGCTGCGTGCCCGCCTGTTCGAGCGTGCGCTCGCCGAGCAGCAGGCCGAGCTGGCAGCCGACCGGCGCTCGCAGGTCGGCACGGGCGACCGCGCCGAGAAGATCCGCACCTACAACTACGGAGAGCGGCGGGTTACCGACCACCGCATCAAGTTCACGGTCCACAACCTCGACCAGGTCCTCGAAGGGTCGCTCGACGAGCTCACCGCGGCGCTGCAGGCCGACGAGAAGCGCAGGCGCCTGGAGGCCCAGGCGGGAGCCTGAAAGCAATGGCGCGGCAAGGCGGGCACAGCGTCGCGGACGCGCTCGACGGAGCGAGCACCGCGATCCGCGCCGCGGGATGCCAAACCCCGCGCCTGGACGCCGAAGTCCTGCTCGCGCATGTCCTCGGCGTCGGACGCGAGCGCCTGATCACCGAACGCGACCTGCAGGTGCAGGGCCCTCAGGTGCGCGCGATGCAGGACGCGGTCCGCCGGCGTGCCGTCGGCCGCGAGCCGGTCGCGTACATCACCGGCAGCAGAGGCTTTCGCAACCTGCAGATCTCGGTCGACGCGCGCGCCCTGATTCCCCGGCCCGAGAGCGAGCTGCTGGTCGAAAGCGCGCTCGGGCTGCCCGAGGGAGCGCGCGTGCTCGACCTCTGCACCGGCAGCGGAGCCGTGGCCCTCGCGCTCAAGGACGAGCGGCCGGACCTGCATGTCCAGGGGAGCGACATCAGCGGCGCGGCGCTCGCGCTGGCGCGCGAGAACGCGCTGCGCCTGGGCCTGGACGTCGGCTGGGTCCAGGCCGACCTCCTGGACGGCATCCCGGACGACTTCGACGCGGTGCTCGCCAACCCGCCCTATGTCGCCGACTCCGAGCGCCCGGACCTCGCGCCGGAGATCCTGCGCCACGAGCCCGCGCAGGCGCTCTTCGCCGGGCCGGACGGCATGTCGGTGATCGCGCCGCTGATATCCCAGCTCGCCGGGCGCCTGCGTCCGCGGCTGATGGCGATCGAGCTCGGCGCAGGCCAGGGCGAGCGGGCGTGCGAGCTCGCGCGAACGGCGGGTCTCGGGGGGGTGCGCCTGCTGCGCGACCTCGCCGGGATCGAGCGGGGCCTGGTGGCCGAGCGCGGCGCGCCGTGAGCGCTGCCCTCACAGCAGCGGATGCCAGCGCGCTCGAACGGTGCGTGGCCGGCGGCGGGGTCGCGGTGTTTCCTAGCGACACCGTGTACGGGCTGTGCTGCGACCCGCGTGACGCGGACGCGGCCGCGCGGCTCTACGCCCTGAAGGGCAGGGCGCCCGAGAAGCCCGCAGCGGTGATGTTCTTCAGGACCAGCGTGCTGCTCAGCGAGGTGAAGGACATACAGCCCGCGGAGCTCCTGGCGCTCGACGCGCTGCTCCCTGGCCCGGTGACGATCCTGCTGGCGAACCGGGCGGGCCTGTTCGCTCCAGCCTGCGGCCCGGAGCCGGGCACGATCGGGTTGCGCGTGCCGCTGCTGCGAGCGCCGCTGGCGGCGCTCGCAGCCCTCGAGGTGCCCGTCATGCAGTCCAGCGCGAACCTCTCCGGCGGCCCGGACCCCAGGTCGCTCGACGAGGTCCCGCCCGAGATCCTCGGCGCCGCGGACCTCGTGCTCGACGGCGGCGAGCTGCCCGGGACGCCCTCGACGGTCATCGACCTGCGCGCGCTGCAGAGCGAGGGCAGGTGGGATGTGCTCAGGCAGGGCGCGCTGTCACGCGCCGCTCTCGAGACGGTGCTCGGGCAGGCCCTGCACGCCCGTTGATCGGTCGCACCCGTCGCCCCCCGCCCTGCTAGCCTCGTGAGCGCTGCCGCGACTGGCGCCCATGGGTGGAATCGACCACCGGGAAACGGTCAGCCGAACCGCCGCGCGCCTGGGCACAAGTGTTCCTCACCCTGCCAAGGAGAGCGACGTGACCGAGCTAAGCCCTGACTACTTCAACCGTCCGCTCAGCGAGGTGGACCCTGAGATAGCGGAGGTCCTACGCGGAGAGCTCGAGCGAGAGCAGCAGACGCTCGAGATGATCGCGTCTGAGAACTTCGTGCCCCGATCTGTGCTCGAATGCCAGGGCTCGGTCCTGACGAACAAGTACGCGGAGGGCTATCCGGGGCGCCGCTACTACGGCGGCTGCGAGTGGGTCGACATCTCAGAGCAGCTCGCGATCGATCGCGCCAAGGCGCTGTTCGGAGCCGAGCACGCGAACGTGCAGCCGCATTCGGGCTCGCAGGCCAACGCGGCCGTCTACCACGCCCTGCTCACGCCCGGGGACACGATCATGGGGCTCTCCCTGGCGCACGGGGGGCACCTCTCGCACGGCATGAAGCTCAACGTCTCGGGCCGCCTCTACGACATCGCGCCATACGAGGTGGACCGCGAGAGCAGCCTCATCGACATGGACGAGGTCGCGAGGATCGCCCGCGAGCGCCGGCCGAAGATGATCCTCGCGGGGTGGTCCGCCTACCCGCGTGTGCTCGACTTCGCCCGCTTCCGAGAGATAGCCGACGAGGTCGGAGCGCTGCTGATGGTCGACATGGCCCATTTCGCAGGGCTCGTCGCGGCGGGCCTGCATCCGAACCCTGTCGAGTTCGGCGCCGACGTGGTGACCACCACGACCCACAAGACGCTCGGGGGCCCCCGGGCCGGCATCATCCTGTGCCAGGAGCGCTACGCCAAGAAGATCGACTCCGCCGTCTTTCCGGGCCAGCAGGGAGGTCCGCTCGAGCACGTGATCGCCGCGAAGGCCGTCGCGCTGAAGATCGCAGCAAGCGAGCTGTTCATCGAGCGCCAGAACCGCACCGTCGAGGGTGCCAGGGCGCTCGCGAGGGAGCTGATGGCCGCCGGTCACGGCGTGGACGTGCTGACCGGTGGCACGGACGTGCACCTGACGCTGGTCGACCTGCGCAGGGCGGAGCCCGAGCTGACCGGCAAACAGGCCGAGGACCGGCTGCACGAGATCCAGATCACCGTCAACCGCAACGCGGTGCCGTTCGATCCGCGGCCGCCGATGGAGGCATCGGGGCTGCGCATCGGCACGCCCGCACTTGCCACCCGCGGTCTGCAGATCGACGACTTCACCGAGGTCGGCAGTATCCTCGCAACCGCGCTGACACCCGAATTCCAGGCGCGCTCGGTCGAGCTCGCGGAGCGCGTCGGGGCGATCGCGGAGCGCTATCCGCTGTACGAGGGACTCGCAGCCACGGCGCCTGCCTAGCGGGGCGTCGACAGCGCCCGCGCACGTCTGCGGCGCTCTCGACCTCCGTGCCTGCGATGCTGTCGCGAGTCGATGGCGCATCCGAACGAGCTCGACGCGGTATACGCACTTCTCGTCGCCGCGGCCGTGACGGCGATACTGACGCCTCTCACAATGCGCCTGGCGAGGCGCATCGGGGCGATCGATGAGCCGCGGGCACGCGGGCTCTCGGTCCGCCCGACCCCGCTGCTGGGCGGCCTCGCGATCTTCGGGGGCGTGCTCGTCTCGACACTCATCTGGCTCCCCGCCGGCTACCATGAATCGCCGCACCTCTGGCAGGGCGTGCTCCTCGGCTGCGCCGTGATCACCCTGGTCGGTGCGATCGACGACCGCTACGACATCCACCCGGCCGTCAAGCTCGTCGGCCAGGTGCTCGCGGCGGTCATCGTCGTCCACTTCGGCGTCGCTGTGAAGTCGATCACGCTGCCGTTCGTCGGGCAGCTGGCGTTCCCGAACGCGGGTGCCACCAACGCCGGCCCGCTGCTGACGGTGCTCGGACTGGTGGTGATGATGAACGTCGTGAACTTCTCAGACGGCGTCGACGGCCTCGCCGCGGGCGTCTGCGCCATCATCGCCGGCGCGATGGCCATCATCGCCTTCGACCTGGGCCGCCAGCCCCCTGGCGTCCTCGCCGCGCTCACGGCCGGGGCGGCACTCGGCTTCCTGATCTTCAACTTCCCGCCGGCCTCGAGCTTCATGGGCGACAGCGGCGCGAACCTCCTGGGCCTGCTGATGGGCGTGATCGCCGTCGAGGCAGCGGTGAAGACCGCCGCCGTCGTCTCCTTCGTGCTGCCGCTCATACTCCTCGCGGTGCCCTTCCTGGACACCACGTTCGTGGTGCTCAAGCGGCTCAAGTACCGCCAGCCCATCTACAGGCCCGACAGTGAGCACTTCCACCACCGAATGGCGAGGATCGGCTTCAGCAACAGGCGCACGATCGCGTACCTGTACACGTGGACACTGATGCTCGCGGGCCTCGCGCTCGCACTGCGCTTCGTCCCCTACAGCGACCACAAAGGCCACCTGCACCTCGGCTGGACGATCGTGATGATCGTGCTCGCCCTCATCGTCGTCGCGGCGAGCATCTACCTCGTGTATGTGCTGGAGATCCTGAAGTTCAGGCGCCTTGACTCGATCCGTCTGCGCCGAATGAGGCCCGACGCCTCACCAGCGGAGATCGAGGTCGATGTCTCGAAGGATCTGGAAACTGGTGAGTTCCAGGCGGTGTCGGGCGGCGGGAACCCTTAGACCCTTGTAGCTGTGCTGCTTCGGGATCGTCGGGCTCAGCACCGGTTCGGCGAACGGGAGGTGGATCAGCACCGCCCACGCGCAGAAGACGAGCGTCGCCGCACGCAGGCGCCGATCTCCGCACACGGCGGCGAGCGGAAGCAGCCACAGCGTGTACCAGGGCAGAAGCCAGGCCGTCGTGAGCAGCAGCGCGATCGTCGCCCAGCCCGCCCACACGCGCCAGTCGGCGCCGCGGGCAGTGCGCCACAGCGAGAACACGAACGCGACCAGGAACGCAAGGATGAACAGGTGCCGCCACCATGTCGGTGTGCCGCTCAGGCCCAGCAGCCTGGCGCTCTCCGCCGGGATGCTGTGTGTGGCGACGAGCTGCTGCTGTTCGCTCACGGCGTCCAGGAACCCGAGCGCGTGACCGCCGAAACCGATCACCCCGATCGCGGCGAGTGCCGCGAGCATCGCCGCTGCAGCCACCGCGGCGCGGATGCGCTCGCGCCTGTCGCGCACCCCGAGCAGCATGAACGGGAGCACCAGCCCGGCGGTGATCTTCACTCCGACGCCGGCCGCAAGCGAGGCGGCGGCGGCGCGCGGGCGTTCGCCGGCTCCCGCGGTCATGGCGAGCGCCAGCGCCATCAGGAGCATCACGATCGTGTCGTTGTGCGCGCCGCCGACCGCGAGCACCAGCAGGACGGGATTCAAGCCGACGAACGCCGCGGCCCAGCGCGCACTGTGCCCGAGGCGGCCGGCCGCGCGGGCGATGAGGGCGATCGCCGCGAGGCTCGCGAGCCCCGTCACGGCTTTCAGGACCCAGAGGCCGCCGGCGGGGCCCAGCGGCGCGGTCGCGTAGCTGGCGATGGTGAACAGCGGCCCGTATGGCGAGTGCAGGAAGGGCCATCCGATGAACTGGTAGACGGGGTCGAGCGCCGCTTCCGCAGGGATCCGGGTGTACGGATCGAGGCCGTGCAGCGCACCCATCCGCGCGAACGCCAGGTAGCCGAAGACATCCTGTGAGATGAGCGGCGGCCCGAGGATCAGGATCACGTGGGCGATGACGATCGTCGCGGCCAGCAGGCGCCAGGCGATGCTCCTGGCGGCAAGCAGCACGAGCAGGTAGCCGGCGCATCCGACCAGGGTGAGCGTCTGGAAGCTCGAACCCGAGATCGAGAGGCTGAAGCTGCTCAGCGGACCGGCCAGCCACGACGGCCAGCCTCCGACCCTGGCCGGGACGTAGACGTTCGGCGCCCCCGCCGCACCCGCGGCGATCCCGAAGGTGCTCACGAGCACCGCGATCAGCCCGGCGGCGCCCAGCACCCGGATCAGCCACACGGGTGCGCTCGCGCCCGCCCGGGTGGGCGCCCCGGCGGCCAACGGCGGCGCAGGGGTTGGGGTCGCAGCCTGCATCTGAGTGCATTCTTACCGCTGGGTTGGATGCGAGCGTCCCGCAGGCCCGGTATCCTGTAGACGCAGCTGCGTGAGCAGGCCGATGTCTGCTGCGTATGCGAGGCTGCGCAGGGCCGCGATCTGCGGCCCCACCATCTGATGCCACGCCGTCAACGCAAACGCAACCCGCGCCGGGCTCCCGGGCCGAGCCGTGTCCTCATTCTCTCCGCCGATGTCGGAGAGGGGCACGCGTCGGCAGCGCGCGCCCTGGCGGAGCAGATCGAGAACTCGCCGCAGCCCGCCGAGGTCACGGTCATCGACGGCCTCGCGGCGATGGGCCCGCTCCTGCGCCCCGTCGTCGAGGACGGCTATCGCGTCCAGCTTCGCTTCTTCCCCTGGACATACACGGTGATCTACTGGCTGCTGGAGCATGTCCTGCCGATCCGCATGGTCGCCCGGCGCACGCTCTGCATGCTCGGCTCGCGGCCGCTGTCGCGCATCATCGATGAACATGAACCGGATGTGATCGTCTCCACATACCCCGCCGTGACGGTCGTGCTGGCGAGATTGCGGCTCACCGGCGAGGTGAGCTGTCCCACTGTCGCGACGATCACCGACCTGACGGGACTCTTCTTCTGGGCGCAGCCGGGAATCGACATGCATCTCGTGATGTACGGCGAGTCCATGTCGCTCGTCGAGCGGATCGCAGGGGAGGGCAGCGTCCAGCTGGTCCGCCCGCTGATATCCGCCGAGTTCCTGCAGCCCCGCAGCCCGGTCGAGGCGCGTCGCGCGCTAGAGCTGCCCGAGCACGGGCGGATGGTCGTCGTCTCCGGCGGCGGCTGGGGCGTGGGCGACATCGCCGGCGCGGTCGCCGAGTTCACGAAGGTCAGCGAGGTCACGAGCATCGTGTGCCTCGCCGGCCGCAACGAGCAGCTGGCGGAGAAGCTCCGCGGAGAGTTCGCCGCCGAACCGAGGGTGCACGTTCTCGGCTTCACCGACCGGATGCCGGAGGTGCTCGCCGCCGCCGACGTCCTCGTGCACTCGACGGGCGGAGTCACGTGCCTGGAGGCCAGAGCCGCGGGCACGCCGGTGGTCTCCTACGGCCTGCCGATCGGGCACGCCCGGCTCAACACGCGCGCGATGGCGGACCTCGCGTTGCTGCGCCTGGCCAACGACACCGATGAGCTTCGCGACCACGTCCGTGCCAGCTTCGGCAGCGAGGACGGGGCCGAAGCCTCAACCGATGGTATGCGCGTGAGCGACCTCGGCCCCGCGGCCGTCGACGTCGTGCTCGACCCGCCGCGCCGCGTCCGGCCGATCCCGGCATGGCGCCTTCGTGCGGTCGCCCTCGCGGGACAGGCTGCGCTGCTCCTCGCCGTCGGCTCCTGGATCATGTCCACCGACGAGGTGGAGGCGCTCGCGGCGAAGGTGCTGCACGTTCAGTCGCTCACACACGTCGCGACCTCCGCGCCCGATGTCGGCGTGATCGTGCAGACGCCGGCGGGCGATGTCCCGAAGGTTGCCCGCGAGCTCGCGAACGCCGGGATACATGTCTCCTTCGCGGACGGCGGCGTCATCCCCTCACGGGCGGAGATCGCGGCTGTGACTGCGGCCGGCGACGAAATCCTGCCCGAGGTCCCCGGCTCGGCGCTCCTGCGCTGGGTGCGCACGCGATCCGTGCTGCACGCCCAGGCCCGCGCGCTGGGCCTGAAGCACCGCTATTACTACCTGCAGCCCCCAGGAGGCCTCTCGGTCGGCCAGCTCGTGCTCGGTCGCACGGAGGGAGCCACGCCGGTGCGGGGCGCACTGCACATCAGTGCCACATCCGCCGTGCCTCAGCGCCGCATGCGCGCCGGCGACGTGCTCGTCGTCGGGCTCGGCGGCTCCGCCTCGTCAGTCGCCGGGTTCGAGCGGATCGTCGGCTGGCTCGGGTCCGGCGGGCTCTCCGCCGAGACGCTCCGCTCGCTCACCGGCTGATCTTCCATCAGCGCGAGCAGCAGCGGCGAGCGTGCGAGCGCGCCCGCGCCGCAGACCGTGATGAGCAGGGAGACGATCAATGGCACGCCCCCGAGCGGGGTCGCGCTCAGCTCCTCTCCCAGGACGGCCAGCGCCAGCACCACCGGGACCACCGTCTGGGTCACGAAGACGACCGGTGCGACCTGGATCGCGGGCCGCGACTGCAGGGCGCTCATCTCGCTGAGGATGCCGACGCCGGAAGCCGCCGCGGTCGAGATGCCCCACGCGAGCGCGGCGAGCACGTGGCCGCTGGCGAGATCGTCCGATGCGAGCTTCGTCGCCACTCCCGCCCAGCCACCCGCGAGCCCGGCTCCGAGCATCGTCACCTCCGGGTGCGGGCGACCGATGGCGCGAAGGAAGTAGGGCATGAGGCTCGCCAACCCCAGGCCGACCAGAACCAGCGTGATCGTCAGCGGTTCCACGCCGGTGCCCGTGCTGCGAGGCGGGGCGAAGAGCGCCGCGCCCATGACGCCGACGATGATCGCGCCCATCGCGATGTGCTCGTAGCGGCCGGCGTGCTCGTTGAGCATCCGCTCGGCCAGGAACATCAGCACGAGCAGGCCAAACGCGAGGGCGGGCTGGACTACGACCAGCGGGGCGAGCATCAGCGCCACCACCTGCAGCGGCCAGCCGAGCATCGATAGCCCGGTCCCGGTGAGCCAGCGCGCGCGGCGGAGCAGCCCCGTCATCAGCGCCAGCCGCAGGTGGTCTTCGGCGGGGGACTCCTTCGCATCCATCGCCTGGAGGGCGACCCCTAGGCTGTAGAGGCTGGAAGCCCCTATAGCCGCCATGATTCCGAGCACCAGTTCGAGCATGTCCAACGACGATCATCGCATCCGAGCCACCCCTATCGCCGGCGTGCTGGCCGCGGCGGCAGCCGCCGCCTACGCTTTTCCCGCGCTCACCGGCGCCTGGCCGGCACTGAGGGGCCCCCTGGGCGTGGAGGACACCACCGAGAGCGGACGCGGCTACGCGCTCACGTTCGACGACGGGCCTCACCCCCAGGGCACGCCCGCGGTGCTCGAGATCCTCGCCGGGCACCGGGTGCGCTCGACCTTCTTCCTCGTCGGCGAGCAGGTCCGCAGAGACCCGGCGCTGGCACGCGAGGTCGCCGACGCGGGACACCAGATCGCCCTCCACTGCGACCGCCACCGCAACCTGCTGCGTCTGACGCCGTGGCAGGTCCGCGAGGACCTCGCGCGCGCCGTCGACTCGATCCAGGCTGCGACGGGCCGCGCACCGGAGCTCTACAGGCCCCCATACGGGATCCTGAACGCTGCGGCCCTGCGGATCGCGCAACGCCGCGGCTACAGGACGCTGCTCTGGAGCCACTGGGGGAGGGACTGGGAGGCGAAGGCGACGGCCGAGTCGATCACGCGCCTGGTGACGGGGGGCACGGTCGAGGGGTCGGTGCTCCTGCTGCACGATGCCGACGACTACTCGGCGCCGGGGTCCTGGAGGCGCACCGCCCAGGCCCTGCCGCGCGTCCTGGAGAGCATGGCCGAGCGGGGGCTCACTCCCACGATGCCCTAGCGGCCTGGGCCGCGGATAACATCGGAGACTTGTCCACGGCTGTCAGGATCGATCAGAGCGCCGCCGCCGCGTCCGTGCTGGCTCCGGCGCGAGCCGTCCCACGTACGCGCTGGTGGGTCGAGGCCGCGGCGATCGTCTGGCTGCTGTGGGTGTACGACGCGATCACCAACCTCGCGCCGCTCCGGGTGCATCTCGCCCTGGTTCACGGCCAGGACATCCTGAACCTCGAGCAGTCCCTGCACATCGCGCCCGAGCGGGCACTCGACACGTGGCTCGCCGGGCACCAGACGCTCGGGCTCATCCTCTCCGACTACTACGACAACGCGCACTTCATCGTCACCCTCGGCGTGCTGGCATGGCTGTGGTGGCGCAGGCCGGACATCTACCGGCCGCTGCGCACCGCGCTCGTGCTCGCGAACGTGATCGCGTTCGCGGTGTTCTGGCGGTTCCCGGTGGCTCCGCCGCGGATGCTCGCGGGGTTCACCGACGTCGTCGCCGCCACACACGCGATCGGCTCCTGGCACACCGGCTCGCTCTCCTCGCACGCAAACGAGTTCGCGGCGATGCCCTCGCTGCACATAGCGTGGGCCGTCTGGTGCACGGTGTCGCTGTGGGCGATCTCAAAACGGGCTCTGGTGAGGATCGCGGCGGTGATCTATCCGTTCATCACCGCGTTCGCGGTTCTCGCCACCGGCAACCACTTCGTGCTGGACATGCTCGGCGGGCTCCTCACGATCGTCCTCGCGCTTCTCATCTCACGGCTGATCTACCGTCCCGCGCGCGGCTCATGGCAGGCCCCGATGGTGCTCGCGGCCTCTGCGGAGAAACCCGGTTAGGCTGCGTACCGCATGTCACAAACTTGTTACGAAGTCCGGGACCGGGTAGACTAGCCGCGTCGTCGTGGTCCGTTGAGGGACGCCCAGACGGCTCCGCCGCGATTCTGCGCGGAAATCTCCCCATCTGTAGGGTGGCCCTGTGCAACTCCCGGATTTCGACGCGAACGACGAACCAACGCGCCTGCCCGGCATCTCGGCCGGAGGGTCGTCTGAGCCGGCCGGCCCAGGCAGGCCCGCGAGCCGCCGCGGGCGGCGTCTGAAGCGCTCCCAGCGCGCCGTCGCAAGGACGCGGGGCCGTCGCGCCCTCCCGTGGCTGCCGCCGGTCCGCGAGTGCCGCGACCGGACCGTCTGCGCCGCCGCTGGACGGGTCTGCATGGCCGGGACACCTGCTCGCCGGCGCAGCCTCTGGGCACTCAGGCACGGCAGGCCCCCCGGATCAGCAAGCTGACGTGATCGCACTTCGCTACCTCGACGTGTGCCTGGTGCTCGCGACGGCCCCCTTCGTGCTGATCGCGGGTCTCCCGGTCGGCGGCTACCTGATCGGCGCCGCCGCCTGGATACTCACGAGGGCCAGCACCGAGCTCATGCACGCGGGCGCACGGCGAACAGGGGACCCGAAGGTCAAAGCGGGCCTGCACGTCGCCGGCATGATGAGCAGGATCTGGCTCGTGGCGCTCGCGATCATCCTGGCTCGCTTCGCGCTCGGCAAGGACGACGCGATCATGGCCGCCGCCCTGGACCTCGCGGCGTTCACCGTCTACTTCCTGATGTCCTTCGTGACCCGCGAGGGCCCGCTGCAGGGCGCCGGCGGGGCGCACGGGAAGCCGAGCACATCATGAGCGCAGTCGCCTCCAAGAGCCCCGCGCTGACGCCCGAGGACCCGGGCAAGCCTGAGAGCACGGGTGCCGTCAAAACGACGCTGCTGATCCTCGGCGGCGTCTGGATCGGCGGGATCGTGCTGCTCGGCCTGATCTACGGCTTCAGCGGGACCCGGAACAACAGCTTCGAACCGCAGAACGAGTTCAAACTCAGCCAGTGGGTCAACCTCGGTGTCTTCTCGGTCAACAAGGCCGTCCTGTATCTCATCCTCGCGTCGCTGGCGACCTGCATCAGCATGATCTACGTCGCGCGTCGCATGCAGGCGCGCCCCAACAAGGTCCAGACGGCGGTCGAGGCGCTCTACGAACTGATGCACGACAACATCGCCGGCGGGAACCTCGACAGGAAGATGACGGCTCGCTGGTTCCCGTTCATCGGGACGCTGTTCCTGTTCATCATGTTCTCGAATCTGATCGGCTACATCCCGCTGCCGACCAACACCGAGCACTACATCCACGTCTTCGGCTTCTCGTTCCCGGCGTTCTCGCTCTATGCGGCAACGGCGAACCTCTCGATCCCACTCGTGCTCGCCCTGATGGTGTTCATCTCGTACACCTACGAAGGCGTCAGGGCCAAGGGGCCGATCGGCTACCTGAAGGGCCTCGTGCCCGGAGGCGTCACCGGCGCGATGGCCATCTTCATCTTCTTCCTGGAGGTCCTTTCGAACGTGATGCGGCTGATGTCGCTCTCGATTCGTCTGTTCGCGAACATCCTCGCCGGCCACCTGATCATCCTGTTCATGGCGGGAGCACTCGCCGTGATCCTCGGCACCGCCTGGCTGGGCTGGTTCACGATCCCGTTCGGCATCCTGCTGTTCGCGTTCGAGGTCGGTCTTGTCGCCGCCCTGCAGGCATTCATCTTTGCCACCCTCACAGCTATCTACCTCGGCGGCGCGGTCGCCGAAGATCACTAAAAGGAGCCAATCGCCGTGCATATCCCCTTCCTCTTTGTCCTAGCCGCAACGGAATCGGGCGAATTCATCGCCAAGGCCGGGAAGTCCATCGGCCTCGGAGTCGGTGGAGGCCTCGGAGCCGTCGGCGCCGGCGTCGGCATCGGCATCATCTTCGGTAAGGCGATCGAGGCGATCACACGCCAGCCGGAGATGCGCGACGAGATCACCCAGCTGCAGTGGCTGGGCTTCGCGCTAACCGAGGCATGCTTCTTCTACGGGCTCGTGGCCGGGCTGCTCGCCGCGTTCATCGTCTGACGCCATGATCGCCTCGCTCGCACAAATCACAGCCGTGGCATCCAGCGGCGGTTTCCTGATCGAACCGGGGATCGGCCTCATGGTGTGGACGCTCGTCGTGTTCGGGGCGACCATGTTCCTGCTCTCCAAGCTCGCGTTCCCGCGCATAAGCGCAGCTCTCGGCAAACGTCAGAAAGCGATCGAAGACTCGATCGACACAGCCGAGCGCACCCGCCAGGAGGCGGACCAGATCCTCGCCGAATACCGCGAGCGCCTGAAGGAGGCGCGCGTGCAGTCCGAGGAGATCGTGCAGCGTGCCCGCCAGAGCGCGGAGTCCCACGAAAGTGAGGCCCGCGACCGTGGTCAGGAGCTGCTCGCCGAGGCGGCCAAGCGCGCCGAGCGCGACATCGAGGCGGCCAGCGAGCGTGCCCTGCAGGACATTCGGCGCGAGGTCGCCGACCTGACGATCCTCGCGACTGAGAAGGTGACCCGCAAGTCGCTCGACGACGACGACCAGCGGCGCCTGGTGGAGCAGGCGCTCGGGGAACTCGACTTCTCGAGCCTGTCCAAGGGAGCCCGGAGCAACTGATGGAGGAGCTCGCCCAGGTATACGGACGCTCGCTGTTCGAGGTCGCGCGCGAGCACGGGCGCTTGGACGAGCTGCGCGAGCAGCTCGGCCAGTTCGCGGACGCGCTGGATCAGAAACGCGAGCTCGCCGTGTTCTTCTTCTCGCCGTACTTCTCGAGCGCCGAGAAGCAGCAGGCCCTCACGGGGCTGCTCGACGGGGCGGACGAGATCCTCCTGAACTTCCTGTCCGTGCTGATCGAAAACCACCGCATGCCCGTCATCTTCCGCATCCGCCAGGAGTACGAGCGCCTGTGGGATGAGGAGAACAGGACGCTGCCCGTCGAGATCACGAGCGCGATCGCGCTCGACGAGCAGACCACCGCGAGCCTGGGCCGCACCATCGGCGAGAGCGCCGGGCGCAAGGTCACGCTCGCGGCGCGCGTCGACCCCGACATTCTCGGCGGCATCATCGTACGGGTCGGTAACTCGATCCTCGATGCCTCTATTCGCAACCGACTGGAGCAGCTGCGCAGGCACGTTGCCCAAGGAGCCTCTTAGGAAAACGACATGCAGATCAATCCCGACGAGATCACAAGCATCCTGAAGAGCCGCATCGAGGGCCTCGACAGCGGAACCGCCGAACTGACCGAGGTCGGCACCGTCCTCTCGGTCGCCGACGGCATCGCGCGCCTGCACGGCCTTGAGAACTGCATGTCGTTCGAGATGCTCGAGCTTCCCCACGGGGTCACCGGGCTCGCGCTGAACCTCGAGTCCGACAACGTCGGAGCTGTGCTGTTCGGCGAGTGGGAGCAGATCTCCGAGGGGGACACGGTCCGGCGCACCGGCTCGCTGCTCGAGATCCCCGTCGGCGAGCAGATGCTCGGACGGATAGTCGACCCGCTCGGCCGCCCGCTCGACGGCAAAGGCCCGATCAACGTCGATCAGACGCGCCCCGCCGAGTTCAAGGCGCCGGGCGTCGTGCAGCGCCAGCCGGTCAAGCAGCCCATGCAGACCGGCCTGAAGGCGATCGACGCGATGATCCCGATCGGCCGCGGCCAGCGAGAGCTGATCATCGGCGACCGCCAGACGGGCAAGACGGCGATCGCCATCGACACGATCATCAACAACAAGGACACCGGCGTGGTGTCGGTGTACGTCGCCATCGGCCAGCGCATGTCGACCGTCGTGGCGCTCGCCCAGACACTCGACGAACACGGCGCGCTGGAGAAGACGATCATCGTCGCTGCGCCCGCGGATGAGGCCGCGCCGATCAAGTTCATGGCGCCCTACGCGGGCTGCGCGATGGCCGAGCACTTCCTCTACAACGGGCAGCACGCGCTGTGTGTCTACGACGACCTCACCAAGCACGCATACGCCTACCGCCAGATGTCGCTGCTGCTGCGCCGCCCGCCGGGCCGCGAGGCATACCCCGGAGACGTCTTCTACCTGCACTCCCGCCTGCTCGAGCGTGCGGTGAAGCTCAACGACGAGCTGGGCGGCGGGTCCCTGACGGCGCTCCCGATCATCGAGACCCAGGCCGGCGACGTGTCGGCGTACATCCCGACGAACGTGATCTCGATCACCGACGGGCAGATCTTCCTGGAGTCCAAACTCTTCAACTCCGGAGTGCGCCCCGCGATCAACGTCGGCATCTCCGTCTCGCGCGTGGGAGGCAACGCCCAGATCGGCCCGATGAAGAAGGTCGCGGGTCGGATCAAGCTCGAGCTCTCCCAGTACCGCGACCTCGAGGCCTTCGCCCAGTTCGGCTCGGACCTCGACGCCGACACCCAGCGGACGCTCGCACGCGGTGAGCGGCTCGTCTCCACTCTCAACCAGCACGAGCGCGAGCCGCTCGCGGTGGAGGACCAGACCGTGCAGATCTACGCAGCCACCAACGGCTTCCTGGACCGCCTGAACGTCGAGCGTGTCCCCGAGTTCCTGCTCGGCCTGACCGAACGCCTGCACTCCCAGCACCAGGATCTGCGCGAGAAGATCAACGGCGGGGACTGGTCGGAGGGGACGCAGAAGGAGGTCCAGGAGACCGTCGAGGCGTTCGCGAGCGACTTCGGCTACGACCTCGACGAGGAGGGCCAGCCCCTCGAGGAGGAGCGGGTGGCCTAGCGCCGCCGGTAAACGACATGGCCTCTCAGCGAGACGTCAAGAACAAGATCGCCTCTGTGAAGAACATCCAGAAGATCACGCGGGCGATGGAGATGGTGGCCGCAGCGCGCCTGCGCCGTGCCGAGCAGCGGATCGACGCGCTGCGCCCGTACGCGGACGCCGTCGGGCGGATGACGCGCCAGGCCGCCCAGGCCGCCGGCGCCGAGGCCGCCAGGCTGCCGCTGCTCACCCCGCACGAGAGCGAGCAGAACGTCGCCCTGCTGCTCGTGACCGGCGACCGCGGTCTCGCGGGCGGGTTCAACTCGCAGATCATCCGCGCCGGCGTGCGCCTGTCGGCCGAGCTCTCCGACGAGGGCCGCACCAGTGCCTGGTATGCGACGGGCCGCCGCGGCGTCTCCTCGATCGCGTTCCGCGGCCACGAGCTCAGCGGAACCTACACCGGCTTCGCCGACAAACCCGCCTACGCAGACGCGAGGACGATCGCCGACGACCTGATCCAGGCATATGTCGGTGGACGCGTGGACCGTGTCGAGATGGTCTACAACTCGTATATCTCTCCGCTCACCCAGCAGGTCACAAATCAGCGTCTGCTCCCGCTGTCGCACGAGGCGATAGCAGGAGAGGACGCGCCGCGGGATCAGGAAGGTCCCAGGCCGCTGGTCGACTACGAGCCTGACCCCGAAGAGATCCTCAAGCGCCTCGTGCCGGACTACATCGAGATATCGATCTACCGGGCGCTTGTCGAGTCAGCCGCGGGTTTCTTCGGAGCCCAGATGACCGCGATGCGAAGCGCGTCGGAGAACGCCGGCGAACTCATAACCGATTACACGCTGCAGATGAACCGTGCCCGACAGGCCGAGATCACCCAGGAGATCATGGAGGTCGTCGCCGGCGCAGAGGGGCTCAGCTAGGCGGCCCCGGGCCGTCTTTCCCCGTCAACGATCTCAAAGAAAGAGGAGAACCAAACACAATGGACGCCACCACCGCCACCGAGCCGAACGGCTCGCCCCAGCCTGCCGCGGGCGGCGAGAGCCCGCGCAACACCGGGCGGATCGAGGAGATCCAGGGCGTCGTGATCGACGTGGTCTTCCCCGACCGCCTGCCCGAGATCAACCACGCGATCACGATCGCTCGGCCGAAGGCTGCGGCCGACGAGGAGGCGGAGGGCATCAGCGCATCCGCCGGTGAGGGCGTGCTCGTGTGCGAGGTCCAGCAGCACCTCGGCGACGACCGCGTCCGCGCGGTCGCGATGGACACCACCGACGGCCTCGCGCGAGGCGCCGAGGTGATCGACACCGGCGCGCCGATCACCGTCCCGGTGGGCGAGGCGACGCTCGGGAGGATCTTCAACGTCCTCGGCGAGCTGATCGACCTCGGCGAGCCTCTGCCGCAGGGCGTCGAGCGCCGCGGCATTCACCAGGAGGCGCCGCTGGCGAAGGATCTCACGCCGACAGCTGAGATGTTCGAGACCGGCATCAAGGTCATCGACCTGCTCGCCCCGTACGCGAAGGGCGGGAAGGTCGGCCTGTTCGGCGGTGCCGGGGTGGGCAAGACAGTGCTCATCCAGGAGCTCATCCACAACCTCGCGAAGGAGCACGGCGGCCTCTCGGCGTTCTGCGGCGTCGGCGAGCGCTCGCGAGAGGGCAACGACCTCTGGCTCGAGATGAAGGAGTCCGGCGTCCTGGACAAGACGATGCTCGTCTTCGGTCAGATGAACGAGCCCCCCGGGGCACGTATGCGGGTCGCGCTGTCGGGTCTGACGATGGCCGAATACTTCCGCGACCAGGGCCAGGACGTGCTGCTGTTCATCGACAACATCTTCCGCTTCGTCCAGGCGGGCTCCGAGGTCTCGGCGCTGCTTGGACGCATGCCCTCGCAGGTCGGCTACCAGCCGACGCTCGAGACCGAGATGGGGCAGCTCCAGGAGCGGATCACATCCACCAACCGCGGCTCGGTCACCTCGATCCAGGCGATCTACGTCCCGGCGGACGACTACACCGACCCCGCTCCGGCATCCGTGTTCGCCCACCTGAACGCGACCACGGCGCTCTCGCGTGCGATCTCCGAAAAAGGGATCTACCCGGCCGTCGACCCGCTCGACTCCACATCGACGATCCTCAAGGCGGACATCGTCGGCGAGGACCACTTCCGCGTCGCGAACCGCGTCAAGGAGATCCTGCAGCGCTACAAGGAGCTCCAGGACATCATCGCGATCCTCGGGATCGACGAGCTCTCCGACGAGGACAAGCTCATCGTGCAGCGCGCCCGCAAGATCGAGCGTTTCCTCTCCCAGCCGTTCTTCGTCGCCGAAGAGTTCACGGGCACCCCCGGCGCCTACGTCCCGATCAACGAGACTATCCGCGGCTTCGAGGAGATAATCGACGGCAAGCACGACGAGGTCCCCGAGAGCGCGTTCTTCCTGAAGGGAACGATCGACGAGGTCGTCGAGGCGGGCAAGAAATGAGCCACGCGACGATCGCGGGCGGTGAGCGCTGATGGCGCGCACCAAGTTCCCGGTCGAGGTGCTCACGCCCGAGGGCGAGGTGTTCTCCGACGAGATCGAGATGATCTCGACCAGGACCTCCGTCGGCTCCATCGGGATCCTCGCCGGCCACGAGCCGGTGCTCGCGATGCTCGAACCGACGGAGCTGCGCCTGTACCGCTCGGAGTCGGATGTCGTGCGCTTCGCGCAGGCCGAGGGGTACATGCAGTTCGCAGAGAACCACGCCCTGGTGCTCGTCGAGGAGGCGCTGTCCCCTGAGGCGGTCGACCGTGACGCGCTTGCGCAGCGCCTGTCCGACTCCAGGGCCGATGCCGAGTCTGCCGAGGACGGCTCGGAGGAGAAGGCGCGGGCGCTGCGGGACATCCGCCGCTACGAGGCGTTCCTGTCGGTCGCAGGGTAGGGGCCGTGCGAACCCGCCCGCCGCAGGCGGCCGGCCCGGCGCGGGCTGCCGCGACCGTTCCGCACTCCACCCAATAGCCTTCGCTGACCCATGAGCGAGACACGTCAGCCAATCGGAGTCATCGGCACCGGATACGTCGGCCTTGTCACGGCCGCCGGGTTCGCCGAGCTCGGCAGCGACGTCTGGTGCGTCGACATCGACGCGGAGAAGGTCGAGCGCCTCCGCCGCGGCGAGGTCCCGATCTACGAGCCCGGACTCGAGGAGCTGCTGAAGCGAAACGCCTCGCGCCTTCATTTCTCGACAGACGTCACCGACGCCCTGGCCAACGCGCGTCTGCTGTTCGTCGCTGTCGGCACGCCGCCGACCTACTCCGGCGACGCCGACCTGTCGGCCGTGCACGCGGTCGTGGCGGAGATCCCCGCGTCACGGGAGCATGCGCTGGTGATGAAGTCGACCGTCCCCTGCGGCACGGGTGCGTCGCTGATGAGGGTCTTCGGGGAGCAGGGCAAGGACGCGCTGGGATACATCTCGTGCCCGGAGTTCCTGAAGGAGGGGTCGGCCGTCAAGGACTTCCTGCACCCGGACAGGGTCGTGATCGGGGAGGACGGCGGCTGGGCCGGCGACGCGGTGGCCGAGCTGTACGCGCCGCTCGACGCCCCGCTCGTGCGCACCGACATCGCGAGCGCGGAGATGGTCAAGCTCGCGTCCAACGCGTTCCTCGCGACGAAGATCTCGTTCATCAACGAGATCGCGAACGTCTGCGAGGAGACCGGTGCCGACGTGGTCGAGGTGGCAAGGGGAATGGGCCTGGACGAGCGGATCGGCTCGAAGTTCCTGCAGGCCGGCATCGGTTTCGGCGGCAGCTGCTTCCCGAAGGACGTCGACGCGCTGAAGCAGCTCGCCGGGAACTCCGGTTACCACTTCCAGCTGCTCAACGCCGTTATCGAGGTCAACGACCTGCAGAAGCGCCGCGTCATAGGCAAGCTCCAGCGGCATCTCGGCGGCCTGGCGGGCAGGCGCATCGCGCTGCTCGGCCTCGCCTTCAAGCCGAACACCGACGACATGCGCGAGGCATCCTCGCTGGTCCTCTCCGCACGGCTGCAGGCAGACGGGGCGCATGTCGTGGCATACGACCCCGTGGCCGAGGAGCAGGCGCGCCGGATGGTCGTGGGGATCGAGTTCGCGGACTCCCCGCTGCAGGCCGTGGAGGGCGTCGACGCCGCCGTGCTGGTCACCGAGTGGAAGGAGCTCGTCGAGCTCGACTGGCGGGAGGTGTCGAAGGCGATGTCCGGGGACCTGCTGATCGACGGGCGCAACGCGCTGGAGCCCGAGGCGGTGCGTGCCGCGGGCCTCACGTACGAGGGCATCGGGAGGCGGTGAGCCAATTCAGGCGGTGATTCTGGTCGGGGGGCAGGGGACACGTCTGCGCCCGCTCACCTCCACGGTTCCCAAGCCGGTCGTGCAGCTCGTGGACCGGCCGTTCATCTCGTTCATGCTCGAGTGGCTGCGGGGTCATGGCATCGACGACGTGGTGATGTCATGCGGGTTCCTCGCCGACGGCGTGCGCAGCGTGCTCGGCGACGGCTCGGACCTCGGGATCAGGCTGCGCTTCGTGGAGGAGCCCGAGCCGCGCGGCACGGCGGGAGCGGTCAAGCTCGCCGAGCCGATGCTCGACGAGCGCTTCCTGATGCTCAACGGCGACGTCCTGACAGACATCGACCTGACCGCCCAGATCGCCCAGCACGAGAGCAGCGGCGCGCGTGCCACACTCGCCCTCGTGCCGGTGCCCGACCCCTCGGCGTATGGGCTCGTGATCCTCGACGAGCAGCGGGCCGTGAGCGAGTTCGTGGAGAAGCCGACGTCCGACCGCGGCGGCGCCAACCTGATCAGCGCCGGCGCCTACGTGCTCGAGCGCGAGATCCTCGACCTCGTCCCGCCCGGCCGCAACGTGTCGATCGAGCGCGAGATATGGCCGCTGCTCGTCGGAGACGGGCTGTACGGCTTTCCGAGCGACCGCTACTGGATGGACATCGGCACCCCCGACCGCTACCTGCAGGGCACGTTCGACATCATCGAGGGCAACGTGCGCTCGGCCGTGCGCGAGCGCCTCGGATCCGACTGGCTCGCCGTGGACGATCAGGCCATCGTGCAGGGCAGGACGATCCCTCCCGCCGTCATCGGGCCGCGCAGCACCGTCGCGGCGGGCTCGCGGGTGGGGAGCCTGGTGGTCCTCGGCGCGGATGTATCGATCGGCACGGGCACCGTCGTGGAGCGCTCGGTGCTGCTCGACGGGGTGCGCGTCGGGCAGGGCTGCGAGCTGAGAGACTGCATCATCGCGCCCGGCTGCACGATCGGCGAGAACACCACGATCAGCGGCGGAGCGATGCTGGGCGAGGGTGTCACGGTCGGGGCGGGCAACGTGATAACCCGCGGGGCGCGTATCTTCCCAGGGGTCAATCTGCCCGACGGGGCGATCGAGTTCTAGGACGGCGCCGCCCAACGGCCCTGTCCCGCGCAGAC
>Ga0182013_10002941_pt1 | contig 21766 bp, 18 predicted proteins | sample 612S2MmetaG_FD_120487 | JGI IMG/M metagenome (GOLD analysis project Ga0182013, IMG submission 120487) | Permafrost microbial communities from Stordalen Mire, Sweden - 612S2M metaG | ecosystem: Environmental > Terrestrial > Soil > Wetlands > Permafrost | place: Sweden: Stordalen | collected... | reverse complement strand
GAAGAGCGCGAGGAGGATCGGTTCCGGAACTTGACGGCCGCGGCGGTTGCCAAGGTACGGCAGCAGGCGAATGTCGGCGTGATGGGCGATGCATTCGCGGACGAATCGTTCTGCCGCGCCGTGGTGTCGGCGATGGCGGCGCGAACCGAAGCCGCCATGTCGGCCGGAAAGCTGCGGTTCCGTCCGACCAGCGCATTCGAGCGGCTCGCCGGAAGCGATTTCGGCGCTCTGCCGGTGGACCGGCCGCGCGGATCGAGCTCGAATACCGTGGTATTCCTGGGGGAACGCCTGATCCTCAAGGGTTATCGCCGTCTGCGGATCGGCGACAATCCCGAACTCGAGATGGGGCTGTATCTGACCGAGGCCGTGCACTTTCCGAACTGCGCACCGCTGGCGGGCGTACTCGAATATATCGGCGCCGACGGCCAGAGCCGGCTCTTGGCAATGCTGCAGGGCTACGTGCCGAATCAGGGCGACGGCTGGACGAACGCCCTCGAATACCTGCAGCGCCATCTCGAGCAGTATCGAACCACTCCCAGCAGCGATGCGCCGCCGGTCAACGCACACGAGGCGTATCTGACCTTGATCCGGGTCCTGGCCGTGCGTACCGCCGAACTTCACCGGGCGCTGGCGCAACCGACGAAGGATGCCGCCTTCTCGCCGCAACCGCTGACGAGCGCCGATATGGAGGCTTACCGCGAACGCGCCCTCGGCGAAGTGCAGAACGCGCTCGACCTTCTGGCCGCGGGCTTGGAGCAACTCCCCGCCGGCGACCGCGAGAGGGCGAATGCCATCCTCGCCCGGCGCGACCGCATATTGGAACGAATCAACGCCTATTCAGCGGGGGCGCCGCAGGGCTCGAAGATACGCATCCACGGCGACTACCACCTGGGCCAGGTGCTGGTGACGCGCAATGATTTCGTCATCATCGATTTCGAGGGGGAGCCGGGGCACAGCATCGAGCAACGCCGGGCCAAGCAGTCGCCGCTTCGCGATGTCGCGGGGATGCTGCGCTCCTTCAGCTATGTGCAGCACAGCGCCCTGCGCAATGTCGCGCACAATGAGGCGGAAGCGGCCAGGCTCGCCCCGCTGGCGCGCGCCTGGGGCGCCGAAGTCCGAGCGGCATTCCTCGCCGCCTACGATGCGGCGGCGCGGAAGACGAATCTTTACGGCAGCGCGGCGCTCAAGACGGGCGAAGGACTGCTAGGCTTGTTCGAACTCGAGAAAGCGCTCTATGAGTTGCGCTACGAGATCGGCAATCGGCCGACCTGGGCCGGCATCCCGCTTCAAGGGATCCAAGACTTGGGCGCCGTTTGAATTATGGAGGCGGGTATGCAGAGCATCGACATATTGCTGGAAACCGCGCGCGAGTTCCTGCACCAGATCACCGCCTTCCTTCCGCGGCTGTTGCTGGCCCTGGTCGTGGTCGCCATCGGCTGGCTGCTCGCCAAGGCGGCACGCTTCGCCGTCGAAAGGGGATTGCGGGCGGTGAATTTCACGGTGCTGACCGAACGCGCCGGCACCGACAACTTCCTGCAGCAGGCGGGCATGCGCGGCGACACCACCACTTTGTTCGGACTGGTCGCCTACTGGCTGGTGATCCTCGCGACGCTCATCATCGCCTTCAACGGCCTCGGGCTCACTTACATCACCGATCTGCTGGGGCGGGTGGTGCTGTTTGCGCCGAAATTGCTGGTGGCGATGCTGATCGTGATCTTCGGGTCGTACTGCGCGCGTTTCGTGGGGGGCGCGGTGCATTCCCACTGCGTGGACGCGCAGATTCCGGATGCGGACATGCTCGGCCGGATTGCTCGCTATCTGATCATGACCTTCGTCGTCATGATTGCCCTCAGCCAGGTGGAGATCGGCGGCGACATCGTACAGAGGACATTTCTCATCCTGCTGGCGGGCCTCGTGCTGGCGTTCGCGCTGGCGTTCGGATTAGGCGGCAAGGAATGGGCGGCTGCCATGCTCGAGCGTTGGTGGCCACGGCATAGAAAGGACGGCGATCTCTGACGCGAAGTTTCGCCTACGAGATGCGGCTCGGCGCCGCCGTGCGGGCGGGCGGCACTCTTTTCCGGCTCTGGGCTCCCGATTGCGCGGACGTGGCGCTCGAACTGTCCGTGTCACGCTTGAAGATGCGGGCCGCCCAGGACGGATGGCACGAACTCGAGGTGCACGGCGCAGGCCCGGGTACACGATACAAATTCGTGGTGCAGACCCGCGAGGGGCAAACGCTCGCCGTGCCGGATCCGGCATCGCGGTCCAACCCCGACGGCGTGCACGGAGCGAGCGCCGTCATCGATCCGCGCGGATTCGAGTGGACCTGCAGCGGCTGGCGAGGCCGTCCCTGGACGGATGCGGTGGTCTATGAATTGCACATCGGCACTTTCACGCCGCAAGGGACGTTCGCCGCGGCGCAGGAGCGCCTGCCTGAATTGGCGCGGCTCGGAATCACGGTGCTGCAGATCATGCCCCTGGCCGCTTTTCCCGGGCGCCGCGGCTGGGGCTATGACGGCGTACTGCAGTTTGCTCCCGCGGCGTGCTACGGCGGCCCGGATGACCTGAAGGCGCTGGTGGACGGTGCGCATTCCCTGGGCCTCATGGTCATGCTCGATGTGGTCTACAACCACTTCGGTCCGGAAGGCAATTATCTGCATGCCTATTGCCCGCAGTTCTTCAATCCCGCACACCGCACCCCTTGGGGATCCGCCATCAATTTCGACGGCGAAATGTGCGCGGCCGTGCGGGAGTTCTTCGTCAGCAATGCGCTGTACTGGATCGAGGAATACCGCTTCGACGGACTGCGCTTGGATGCGGTCCACGCCCTGCGCGATACGTCTTCGCCGGACATCGTGTGTGAAATCGCGCGTGCGCTGCGCGACGGGCCGGGACTGGAGCGCCACGTTCATCTGGCGCTCGAAAACAATGCCAATCAAGCGCGCTATCTCGAGCGCGACCGGAACGGCGAGCCGATTTTCGCGACGGCGCAATGGGACGACGATGTGCATCATGCGCTGCACGTGCTGACGACGGGGGAAACCGACGGCTATTACGCCGACTATGCGTCGTCGCCGCTTAAGAACCTCGGGCGGGCGCTGGCGGAGGGGTTCGCCTATCAAGGCGAATATTCGGCGTTTCGCGGCAAATCGCGCGGCGAACCCAGCGGTCTCCTGCCTCCGGGGGCCTTCGTCGGCTTCCTGCAGAATCACGACATGATCGGCAATCGCGCCTTCGGCGATCGAATCGATGCCATTGCGGACCCGCGGCTGTTGGCCGCCGCCTATGTTTGCTTGCTCCTGACCCCTCAGGTGCCGATGCTGTTCATGGGCGAGGAGTTCGCCGCATCAACCCCATTTCTATACTTCTGCGATTTCGGCCCCGAGTTGGCGCAGTCCGTATCGAGCGGCCGGCGGCGGGAATTCAAGCGCTTCGCGGCCTTCGCCGACGATGACAGCCGTGCGCGTATCCCGGATCCGAATGCGCAATCCACATTCGACGCCTCCAAACTGCTCTGGGAGGAACGCTGCAGGCCGCCTCATGGCGGGCGGTTGGCATTGATCGCAGAATTGCTGGCGCTGCGCCGGCGTCATTTGGTGCCGCATTTGGCGTCTTTCACGCGGGGCGGAGAGTTTGCCGTGGAGCAATCCGTGCTCCGCGCCGCGTGGCGCGCGGCCGACGGCATGTGCTGGCACTTGCTCGCGCACTTCGGCGTGAATGAAATGCATGCGCGGTTGCCGCCGGGCGAACGGGTCTACTCGACCGGAGTCAGCTCCAACCCCAACTCCAACCCCAACCCCAACCCCAACCCCGGCCCCAATCCCGGCAACGGCGCGGCGCCTTGGCTGCTGCTCGCTGCCGGTGCGGCCGCGGTCACCTGCGAAGCGGCGCCTACTTGATCGCGCGCCGGTATTGCACGAAGCCGGAGCGTTCCGCGATCCGGTCGTACAGCAGCATGGCATCGGTATTCGACTCGTGGGTGAGCCAATGCACGCGTGCGCAGCCTTGGGCGCGGGCGAGCGCATACACGTACTCGATCAGCTTTCGGCCGATGCCGGTGCCGCGCGCTTCCGGACTCACGAACAGATCCTGCAGGTAGATGTAGTCGCCGGTGGTCCAGCAAGAACGGTGGCGGATATGGTGGACCAATCCCACCGCCGTCGTTGTGTCCCAGGCGAGCGCCGCGCCCATCGGCTCCTGCGGATCGAGCAAGCGCGACCAGGTGATCGCGGACACCTCGGGAGCAATGTCGGTCTTGTAGAAGCTTTGATATCCGCGCCATAGGGGCAGCCACGCGTCGTGGTCCTGTTCGGTCAGCGCTCGAATTTCGATGGAGTCGTCTATCATGAATTGCCACCGCGGGTTTGGAGTCGTCAGGCCTCGATGAGGCCGTGGCGTATGGCGATCAACGTCAATTCGGACTGATTCGCGACGCCGAGTTTCTGCTTTATATTATACAGGTGAGTGCCGATGGTGGATGCGGACAAACTCAGATCGGCGGCGATCCGCTGTACGGTCGCCCCGCGCGCCAGCCGGACGAACACCTCGAATTCCCGCTCCGATAACCGTTCGACCGGCGACTTCGCGCCTCCGTCGAATTCCGCGAGCGCGAGCTTTTGGGCAAGCACCGGATCAAGATATCGGCGGCCGCCGGCGACGACGGCCACCGCTTCGAGGAGCGCTTCGGGGGCGCTGCGTTTCGACAAAAATCCCATGGCACCCTCCTGCAGGGCGCGCCGGGCATGCATGGGGTCATCGTGCGCCGACAAGGTCAGCACCTGCGCCTGAGGGTGGCGGGCCCGAATCCTGCGCAGCGCCTCGAGACCGCCCATGCCGGGCATCGCAAGATCCATGACCACGACGTCGGGTTCGAGCTCGAGATATAGCTGGCAAGCCGCTTCGCCGGTTTCAGCCTCGGCGATCACCGACATCTCCGCCACCGATTGCAGCAGAAGCCGAAAGCCCATGCGCACGACGGCGTGATCGTCCACCAGCAAAATGCGGATCATGCGGCTGACCTTAAGGGAATATCGGCGCAGAGGCGCACGCCGCGCCCCTCATGGTCGCTGATATCGAAGGTGCCGCCGAGCTGCCGCACCCGCTCCGCCAATCCGCGCAGGCCGAAATGACCGGGGCGGGTCCAATCGGCCGGAAGTCCGACGCCGTCGTCGGTCACCGTTGCGAGGATTCGGCGCGCGTCGCATCGAACGGCAATGTCCACCCGCGAGGCCCGTGCGTGGCGCAAGGCGTTGATCAAGCCTTCCTGCACGACCCGGTAAACGGCCAGCGCGATGCTCGGCCCGAGTTCGATGGACAGCTCGAGATGCAGCGACAGTGCAATCGAGGGATGGCGCCGCTGCCAGTCGCGAACCAAGCCCTCGAGCGTCGCGGCCAGGCCGAGGGTATCGAGCGACAGCGGAGCCAGCCTCGGAATGAGGCCGTGCATGGCGTCGTACAAGCGCGCGGCCTCATCCGAGATCAAGCGGGCCACGTCCCCGGTGGCGGGGTCGCGCACGCCGCCCTGAGCGGCAATTGCCTGCGCAAGGCTGCGAATGGCGGTGACGGACTGACCGAATTCATCGTGCAGTTCGTGTGCGATCAAGCGCCGCTCCTCCTCGACCCGCTGGTCGGCCAGCAATGCCATTTCACGCCGTTCTTCCAGTCGCGCTTCCGCATCGTGCGCCTTGTGCTCGGCTTGAACCTTGTCCTGCACCGCCTGCGCCATGCGGTTGAATGCGGCGCCGATGGCATGCGCTTCGTTGCCGGCGAGCGGCGGCAGGCGGAAGCCAAGATCGCCGCGCTGAATGCGGTCGAGGCCGTCCGCAATGACCGGAAACGGCTCGAGCACGCGCTTGACCAGCCAGAATGCCAGGCCGTTGACGATGATGAACATGGCCGCCGCGATGGCGGACAGCCAGATGATGTCATCCCAGGCATCGAGCACCGCGCGCGAGGGCTGCGCCTGGACCACCAGCGAAACGCCGCCGTACAGGGGGAAGGTGTAGCGCGCCGGTTGCGGCGCCAAGAGGTGCGCGAACCAAACGGGCGCCTCACGGCCGGCCTTGTAGGTCGCCGGCGGCGAGCGATAGAGTACCTGCCCGGAGGCCGATTCCAAATACACCTCGTTGGCGCGGACCCGGCCGAGCTGCTGCAGGAATTGCAGCACCAAATCCGGCCCCCCCACGCGTGAATACACGGCCGCCAACCGGCCGAGGAGCTGGGAAGCCACACGGTTGGCTGCCTCGATTTCCTCGCGTACCGAGGTGCGCGTGCTTTGAACCTCGGACGCGATCAGCACGATCACGAAAGTGGCGCTCAAGGCCGCAACCACGAGGTTCAAGCGGGTCCGCAGTCTCATTGGCCGCATGGTACCAGGGCCGGGCCGGCGGAGAACGCGGTCCATGGCCTTGCGCTCATGAAAATCATGAGTGAAGTTTCATGATGCCGCTGATTCGTCGATTCGGGGCCGGGAGGACCATGGAAGCGTATTCACAGAAGGAGCTTCGATATGAAATGGGAAACCCCACAAGCGGTTGAATTGCGCTTCGGTATGGAAATCACGATGTATGTGTCGAATCGCTGATTAGCGAGGGTGTTCGTCCTTGAGGGCGCAGCCATCAAGGACGGCGCCTGTTCGTGAAAATCAGGGTACTGGGGTCCGCGGCCGGAGGCGGATTTCCCCAATGGAATTGCAACTGCCCCAACTGCGGGGGCTACCGCGCCGGGACTCTGCAAGCCCGCGCCCGCACCCAATCCTCGATCGCGGTCGGCGGCGGCGACTCATGGGCGCTGGTGAACGCATCGCCGGACATCCTGGCGCAGCTGCAGGCCAATCCTGATTTACAGCCCGGACGCGCCATCCGCGACAGCGCCATTGCCGCCATCGTCCTGGTCGATGGGCAGGTCGATCACACCACCGGACTTTATATGCTGCGCGAATCCGTCCGGCCCTGGTCCATCTGGTGCACCGACAGCACCTTTGCCGATCTGACGAAGGGCAATCCCGTGTTCGGCGTGCTGGGCCACTTCTGCGGCGTAGATCGGCGCCGCATCGGCTTGGAGAATGCCGGCTTCCGCGTGGACGGCGTGCCGGGGGTGCGGTGGCGCGCACTGCCGGTCGCAAGCAAGCCCGCTCCCTATTCGCCGAACCGCGATTCGCCCGTCCCGGGCGACAACCTGGCGCTGGTGATCGAGGAAGAGGCGACGGGCAAAACGGTGGTGTATGCGCCGGGCTTAAGCGCCATCGACGAGGCGGTTTGGCTCGCCATGCAAGCGGCCTCCTGCGTGATGGTGGACGGCACGTTCTGGACGGACGATGAAATGATTCGCCTGGGAGTTTCATCGAAACGAGCCCGCGACATCGGCCATCTGCCGCAGAGCGGCCCCGGCGGAATGCTGGAATGGCTTGACCGCCTGCCGCGGGAGACACGCAAAATCTTGATCCACATCAACAACACCAATCCCATTCTCGATGAGAACTCGCCGCAGTGTGCCGAGCTGTCGAGGCGCGGCGTCGAAGTCGCGCGCGATGGCATGGAGGTCCTGCTGTGAACGAGGGCGCATGGAGCCGTGAGGAATTCGAGGCGCGGCTGCGCACGCAGGGGCGCGCCTACCACATCCATCATCCCTTCAATGTGCTGTTGAACTCCGGCGCCGCGACGGCGGCGCAGATTCGCGGCTGGGTGGCGAATCGCTTTTATTATCAGATCAACATACCGATCAAAGATGCCGCCATTCTTGCCAATTGCACGGATCGGGCGGTGCGCCGTTCGTGGGTGCAGCGCATCCTCGATCACGACGGCTACGGCGAAGATCCCGGCGGCATCGAGTCCTGGCTGCGCCTGGCGGAAGCGGTGGGATTGGCCCGGGAGAACGTCGAGTCCCTGACGGAGGTTCTGCCGGGGGTCCGGTTCGCGGTCGATGCCTACGTCAATTTCGCGCGCCGCGCGCCGTGGCCCGAGGCGGTGTGCTCCTCGCTCACGGAATTATTCGCGCCGGAGATTCACAAGCAGCGGCTCGCGAACTGGCCGCGGCACTATCCCTGGATCGATCTCGCCGGCCTTCAGTATTTTCAAAGCCGTGTGAGCCTGGCGCGGCGCGACGTCGAATTCAGCCTTGCGTGCACGCTGGAGCGCTTCGATACGCGGGCGCTGCAGGAACGAGCGCTCGATATTCTGAAGTTCAAGCTCGATGTGCTCTGGCAGATGAGCGACGCCATGGCGCTGCGCTACGGAGTGCCGGCATGAGCGTGCCGCCGGACGCCGCCCCGCATGCCGCCATCGACGCTGCGTCGCGTCCGGCGATCGGACGAGGGTTCAGACTGCAATGGGAGGCCGCGCAGAACGCTTTCGTGCTCCTTTATCCGGAAGGCATGATCAAGCTCAACGGCAGCGCAGGGGAGATCATGAAGCGCTGCGACGGCGCGACCCGCATTGCCGACATCACGGCGGACCTCGAGCGCGCTTTCGCCGCTTCGGGGTTGTCCGGCGACGTCATTCGATTCGTCATCATGGCGGTGGAGAAAAAATGGCTGCAAATCCGCTGACCGATGCACCGGGCAAGCCCGGGCCGCCGCTATGGCTGCTGCTCGAACTGACTTACCGCTGTCCCCTGCATTGCGCCTTCTGCTACAACCCCACCGATTTCGCGCGCAGCGAAGCGGAACTCGGCACCGACGACTGGCTGCGCGTGCTGCGCGAAGCGCGGGCACTCGGCGCCGTGCAGCTGGGCCTGTCCGGCGGCGAACCGCTGACCCGGGATGATCTTGAGATGATCGTGGCGGAGGCGCATCGCCTCGGCTTCTACACCAATCTCATCACTTCGGGCGTCGGCCTCAACGAGAAGCGGCTGCACGCCTTGAAGAAGGCGGGGCTGGATCACATTCAGCTGTCTTTCCAGGACAGCTCCCGGCAAATGAACGATTTCCTGAGCAGTACGCGCACCTTCGAATTGAAATCGGCCGTGGCCGCGCTGATCAAGCAATACGATTACCCCATGGTGCTCAACGTCGTTCTGCATCGCCTCAACATCGATCACGTGGAGGAAATCCTCGAGATGGCGCTCAAATTGGGCGCCGACTACGTGGAATTGGCGAATACCCAGTACTACGGCTGGGCTTGGCACAATCGCGAGCAATTGCTGCCGAGCCGCGAACAGGTGGAGCGGGCCGAGCGCACCATGCGGCGATTCCGCGAGCGCGTCGGGCGGCAGATGCAGATTTATTTTGTCGTGCCCGATTATTTCGAGCGCCGGCCCAAGCCCTGCATGAACGGATTGGGTTCCATCTTTCTGACCCTGACGCCGGATGGAACCGCGCTTCCCTGCCATGCCGCGCGGATGCTGCCGGGCTTGGAATTTCCCAATGTGAAGAGCGCCAGCATCGAGCAAATCTGGTACGGGTCGGAGGGTTTCAACCGCTTTCGCGGCGATTCATGGATGAAGGAACCTTGCCGCAGCTGTCCGGAGAAAGCGCGCGACTTCGGCGGCTGCCGCTGCCAGGCCTACCTGCTGACCGGCGACGCTGCCAACGCCGACCCGGTATGCGACCTGTCGCCGCACCATCATCTCGTGACGGAGGCCGTCGCACGGGCGGACCGTCCCGCAGCGGCCGCGCCGGCCCTCGGCGCCGGGGAAAAGCCGCTGGTGTTTCGCAGCGAGCGCAATTCGTCTACGCTGTTCCTCAAGCGAGATGACAACTGACACGATGCAATGGCTGACTTGGGCGTTCCTCATCGCCGTCACGGCGGAGACGCTGACGCGCCTGTGGTTGGGGTTCCGGCAGGTCGCCGCCGTCCAGGCGCATCGAAACGAGGTGCCTGAACCGTTCCGGGGGCAGGTCGCGCTGGCGGATCAGCAAAAGGCGGCCGACTACACCGCCGCGCGAATCCGCCTCGGCCGGTGCGCCACCGTGGTCGAGGCGCTGGTGAAAATCGGATTGACCTTGGGCGGCGGCCTTGCGGCCATCGATGCGCTGTGGCGGCACGCGGGATTCGGCGAACCGTGGCACGGCCTCGTCGTCGTCGCGACCGTCATGCTGGTGCTGCAGGTGGTGGGTCTGCCGTTTTCATTGTGGCGAACATTCAAGGTCGAGGCGCGCTTCGGGTTCAATCGAGTGTCGGCGCGGCTGTATGCGGTGGATCTCGCGAAGCAATTGCTGCTGGCGGCGCTGCTCGGGGGTCCGCTGTTGCTGGCCACATTGGCCCTGATGGAATACGCCGGCGCGCTTTGGTGGCTCTGGGTCTGGCTGATTTGGCTGGTATGGACCCTGACTTTGACCTGGGCTTTCCCGCAATTCATCGCGCCTCTCTTCAACCGCTTCTCGCCGCTCAGCGATGATGCTCTGAAGCGGCGGGTCGAAACTCTGCTGGAGCGCTGCGGATTCTCGGCTGGCGGCGGCGTATTCGTGATGGACGGCTCGCTGCGCTCGGCCCACGGCAACGCGTATTTCACGGGTATCGGCCGCAACAAGCGCGTCGTGTTCTTCGACACCTTGCTGTCGCGCATCGAGCCCGAGGAAATCGAGGCGGTGCTGGCGCACGAGCTCGGACATTTCCGGCTGCATCACATCCGCCAGCGGTTGGCCGCCTCGATCGCGCTGACTTTTTGCGGATTGGCGCTGCTTGCCTGGCTGGCGCGCCAGCCGCAATTTTACGGCGCGCTGGGAGTGCCGGTACCGTCCGCCGCCATGGCATTGCTGCTGTTCGTGCTGACCGTGCCGGTCTTCTCGTTCTTCGTGACGCCCGCCATGTCGTGGTGGTCCCGCCGGCACGAGCGCGCCGCCGATGATTTCGCCGTCGAACATGCCGACGGCGGGAAGTTGGCGACCGCCCTGGTCAAGCTGTTCCGAGACAATGCCTCGACGCTCACGCCCGACCGCATTCACTCCGCGTTCTTCGATTCCCATCCACCGGCGCTCGAGCGCATCGGGCGCTTGAATGCACTCTCCGGTCTATCCGCTTAAGCTCGAGCCGCAGACGGGCGATGGTTCCGCTGTGCCCGTGGCGCCCGGTGTCCTGTGGCTGCGCATGCCCCTGTTCGCCGCGCTGCCGTGGATCAACGTGTGGGCCATCGCGGACGGCCCCGGCTGGGCGATCGTCGACACGGGGCTTCATTCCGCCGCGTCGATCGAGGCGTGGCGAAGCGCATTTACGCAAAGCTTGGGCGGTGCTCCCGTGACGCGGGTGGTGGTGACCCACATGCACCCCGACCACTGCGGCATGGCCGGCTGGATCGCCGAGCGATTCAAGGCGCGTCTGTGGATGAGCCGGCTGGAGTACTTGACGTGCCGATTGATGGCGGCGGATACCGGGCGTGCCGCACCGGCCGACGGGATTGCCTTCGGCCGCGCGGCCGGCTGGGACGAGGAGGCCATCGAACGCTATAAGGAGAAGTTCGGCTCCTTCGGCGAGATGATCCATCCGCTGCCCGATTCCTATCGGCGGCTCAGCGACGGCGATTCTCTCGAGTTCGGCGCGCACGATTGGCAGGTGGTCGTCGGCAGCGGCCACTCCCCCGAACACGCCTGTCTGTATTGCGCGGAACTGAAGCTCTTGATCTCGGGCGATCAGGTCCTGCCGCGAATTTCATCGAACGTGTCGGTGTATCCCACGGAGCCCGACGCGAATCCGCTCGACGACTGGCTCACCTCGCTGGCCCGTATCAAGCAGCGGATTCCCGACGATGTTCTCGTGCTGCCGGCCCACAACAGTCCGTTCACCGGACTGTATGCACGCATCGACGAGTTGACCGAATCCCACCGCCTCAATCTGGCGCGTCTGCAAGAGGCGATCGCAGAGCCGCGGCGCGCCGTGGATGTGTTCGGCGCCTTGTTCGCCCGCCCCATCAAACCCAGCGTCCTCGGCATGGCCACCGGCGAAGCCATCGCCCACCTCAATTATCTGCGGCATTCCGGGCGCGCCGTCCGGAATCTGGACTGCGACGGGGTGTGGTGGTGGACGGCATGCGGCTAGCGCCGCGCGCCGGCTGAAGCGCGCCTACGCGGCGGCGCGCTGCGCCGGCACCTCTTCCAGTGCCCGGTCGAGAACGTCGTCGATTCTCTCCGCCCAGACAAATTCGAGCTTGGCCCGCACGCTGTCCGGAATGTCCTCGAGATCGCGCCGGTTGCGCGCCGGCAAAATCACCGTGCGGATACCGGCGCGCGCCGCGGCCACGCATTTTTCCTTGATGCCGCCGACCGGCATGACGACTCCGCGCAGGCTGATCTCGCCCGTCATGGCCACGTCGGCTCGCACGGTGCGCTGGGTCAACAGGGATGCCAGGGAGGTGGCGATCGCGACGCCCGCACTCGGACCGTCCTTCGGAATGGCGCCGGCGGGGACATGAATGTGCAAATCGCTATGGTCCAGGGATGCGGGATCAATGCTCAGGCGATCCGCCTGCGACTTCACCCAGGTGACGGCTGCCTGGGCGCTTTCCTTCATCACGTCGCCCAGCTGTCCCGTCAGGATGAGTTTGCCGCTGCCCCTGATCCGGCTGGATTCGATGAACAGGATGTCGCCGCCCGCCGGAGTCCAGGCAAGCCCGGTCGCCACGCCCGGCACGCTGGTGCGCAGCGCGACGTCGCTTTCGAACCGCGGTGCGCCGAGGATTTTCGCGACCTCGGACGCGCCGATGGAAATACGCTGGGTGCTGCCTGAAGCGATGGTCACCGCGGCGTTGCGCAGCAGCGCTCCGATCTGGCGTTCCAAGCTTCTGACGCCCGCTTCGCGGGTATAGTCGACGATGACCCGCCGCAGAGCCTCCTCGGAAATCTCGACCTGCGACGGTGTCAGGCCGTTGGCCTGCAATTGCCGCGTGAGAAGATAGCGGGTGGCGATCTGCAGCTTTTCCTCTTCGGTGTAGCCGGTGAGTTCGATGATTTCCATGCGGTCGCGCAGCGGCGCGGGTATCGCATCGAGCACGTTCGCGGTTCCGATGAACAGCACCTTCGACAGATCGAAAGGCACCGCAAGATAGTTATCGCGGAACGAATTGTTCTGTTCGGGATCCAGCACCTCGAGCAGGGCCGAGAAGGGATCGCCTTGGTGGCTGGCCGACAGCTTGTCGACCTCGTCGAGCATGAGCACGGGATTGCGGCGCCCGGCCTTTCGCACGGCCTGCGCGATGTTCCCCGGCAGCGAACCGATGTAGGTGCGCCGATGTCCGCGAATTTCCGCCTCATCGTGCACGCCGCCCAGGCTCACGCGCCCGAATTTCAGGCCGATTGCCTTGGCGATGCTTTGGCCGAGCGAAGTCTTGCCGACTCCGGGCGGCCCGACGAAGCACAGGATGGGACTCCGGCCCTCGGGATTGAGTTTTCGCACGGCGAGAAATTCCAATATCCGGCGCTTCACCTTCTCCAGCCCGTAGTGATCCTGGTCCAGAACCAGACGGGCCTGCTCTATGTCGACGGTCTCGGGATCGACTTTCGACCACGGCATGGCGAGCAGCCAATCGAGGTAGGTACGGGTCATGGAATATTCCGCGGCGGAATCCGGCATGCGCTCCAGGCGTTTCAGCTCGCGCTGTGCCTGCTCCGCGACCTCGGCCGGCATGCCGGCGTCCTTGATGCCCTGCTTCAATTCGTCGAGTTCCGCCGACGACGTATCGGTGTCGCCGAGCTCCTTTTGAATCTGGCGCAGCCGCTCGCGCAGCACGGCTTCCTTCTGCCGCTCGTCAAAAGCCTCGCGGGTGCGCTCGTCGATTTGGCGCGACACCTTGAGCACCTCGATGCGCCGGCCGAGCAGCGCCAGCACCCGATCGAGCCGCGTCTTCAGATCGAAGGTGGCGAGGATTTCCTGTTTTTCCGCGGGCTTCAAGTCCATGAAGCTCGCCACCATGTCGGCGAGCGCGGAAATGGACTCGACGCTGCGGATGGCGTTGATCAATTCGCCCGGCGCCTGGGGCAGCAGCTGCACGGCTTCCAGGGCCCTGTCGCGCAGATTCAGTCCTCGGGCCTCGACTTCGCTGTCGAGCACGGCAGGCTCCATGTGAGCCTCGATGCGCGCCACGGGAAAGGGCTCGCGGCTCACGTAGTCCAGCACCGTGAAGCGCTCTTCGCCTTGGGCGATCAAATGATGAGTGCCGTCGGGCGCCGTGATGAAGCGCACGATGCTGGCCGCGGTGCCGACCCGGTGCAGGGTGTCGGAGAGCGGCGCCTCGGCGCCGTTCTGCGCGGCCGAATCGGCGGCCGAATCGGTCTTGAGCAGGATTCCGACGCGGCGCTGCGTGCGCACCGCTTCTTGCGCCGCGGCGAGGGCGGCGGAGCCGACGACGGCGATGGGCAATACCACCCCGGGAAACAGCACTGAGCTGCCGACGGGCAAAATGATCAATACGTCTTCGGCGGTATTCATGTGGCCTCCCGCGTGAGCCGCAAAAACAGGCAACCCCGGTCGAGCCGCCGCTCGGTGAGCGCATAGCGCCCGGGAGGCAGGTCGACCCGCCGGCGCATCCGGCCATAGGGTATTTCCAGGCGCACGACGTTCATGCGGGGGTGAAGGGCCGGCGGCGGCACCGTGGTGTCGATCTGCAGCCCGGTCGGCGTGAATTGCACCGCGACGTCGTCCGCGCGGGCGCCGGGCAGCGCCACGACTACTTGAAGCTCGGGGCCGTCCGCGAAAATGTCGGCCGGCGGCTCCCAGGCCGGATGCGCCTGGGGCGCGGCCAGCAATTCAAAAAAATGCCGATGCTTGCGCTCGGCCTCGTCCAGGAGCGCGCAGGCTTCCGCCCACATCCAAGACCTTCGGCGATTGGTGTACATGGCAAATAAGTGCGGCCATGCAGCTCAAGTTCAAGGGCTTTTGGCGGCCCTCACCGTGTAGCCCCCCGATTTCTCGTCGGCCCGGAGCGTGAGCTGGCCCCGTTTCTCCGCGTCGGCCAACAGGTCGTTGAACGAGCGGAATCCATAGGCGCGCTCGCTGAAACCCGGATGGCGGCGCTTGATGGCCTGTTTGATCATCGAGCCCCAGATCGGTTCACTTCCGCCGCGCTCCTCGGTCAGCGCGTCCAAAGTTTCGACGATCAGTTCGAGCGCGTCGGCCAGGTCCGGGCCCTTGTTGTCGGGCGCGGCCGAGTCGGCCGGCACGGCTTCGGCGGAGGCCGCGGGCGGACGCGGGGCGGCGCTGCGGCGGCGCGCCTTGGAAGGCTCCTTGCGCACCAGATCGTCGTAGTAAATGAATTCATCGCAGTTGTTGATGAACAGATCCGAGGTGGAGTTCTTGACGCCGACGCCGATCACCGTCTTCGCGTTCTCGCGCAGCTTGCTCACCAGCGGGGAGAAGTCCGAATCGCCGCTCAAAATGACGAAGGTGTCGACGTGGCCCTTGGTGTAGCACAGATCGAGCGCATCGACGACCATGCGTATGTCGGCGGAGTTCTTTCCGGACTGGCGCACGTGGGGAATTTCGATCAGTTCGAAAGCGGCTTCGTGCAGTCCGCGCTTGAAGTCCTTGTAGCGGTCGAAGTCGCAGTAGGCCTTCTTGACCACGATGTGGCCCTTGAGGAGCAGCCGCTCCAAGACCTTCTCTATGTCGAAACTTGGGATTTTGGCGTCGCGCGCGCCCAGCGCTATGTTCTCCAAATCGAGGAAAACGGCCATGGTGGCGTCGGATGTTCGTGTCGTCATTGCGATGCAGTTTACTCCATTGCGCGGGCGCGGGCGCGCTCGCCGGCCAAGCCCGCAATTTTAGAACCAGTTGTAGTTGAAGCTGATGCTGACCCGCTCGGCATCGACGCGGTTCGGCACCACCTCATGGCGCAGCCAGCTCTCGAAGAGCACCAGACGGCCGGCCGCGGCGGGAAAGGTTCCCCACGGCTGGGTCTCGATTTTGGCGCCGCTTTTGCGCGGCGGCGCGGCCATGAAGCGATCCAGGCGCGGATCCTCGAACTTGATGCCGGGCGTTCCCCGCGGAACGTGCACGTAGTAAGTGCCGCTCAGGGTCGAGAGCGGATGCAGGTGCAGCCCGTGTACCACGTGTTTGGGCATGATGTTGATCCAGCAATCCGTCATGCTGAGTTCGCGGCCGTCTAGATCCCACTGCACTGCGTCGGCGAATGCCTTGACGTGCCGCCCGAGCTTGCTTTCCAGGGCCTTGAAGGTGGGCGAGATGCGCTGCAGCCAGTGCACGGAGCCGTAAGACGTATAGCCGCCGGGGTAATTCCCGGCCGACCATTTGCGTCCGGCCGCATCGTCGCGGCGCAGCTGCCGGCATTCCCGGAGAAGCTGTCGATTGAATCCGGCCGCGCCGCGCGTCTGCAAGGCGTTCGAATAGACGAAGGTGGGAAATAGTTTGTGTATTGTCATGCGGCAAGCCTAGCGGGCATCGCGCAAGCTGGCAAAATGTGCGCATGAACACCGTGCAGACCGCACTGCTTCCGCGTCCCGCGATGGGCATTCCCTGGCGCGTGGCGCCGCCGCTGATCAGCACGGCGCTGCTCATGCTCGGCTCCGGCTTTCTGGGGTCGCTGCTGCCGTTGCGGTTCTCGGCCATGGGCATGTCGGACGGCGTGATCGGGTTGATTGCGACCGCCGAAGCCCTCGGATTTCTGGCGGGGTGCCTGTATGCCCACAAGGTGATTGCACCGGTCGGCCTGGAGCGCGCGTACGCGACCTTTGCGGGCTTGAAGTCGGTCGCCATCCTGTGCCTGTACTTCGCCGACGGCGTTCCGGCGCTGGCGCTGCTCCGGTTCCTGATCGGCATCAACGCGGCGGGGCTTGCCATTATCGTCGAGAGTTGGCTGAATGCGTTGGTTCCGAACGAGCAGCGCGGCCGGATTCTCACGATTTACGTGCTGGTGTACGGCTTATTTTTCGGCATTGGACAGTTGTTCAGTCAAAATCTAAACGTCACGGGGCCCGGGTTCTTGCTCATCGCCGGCATCTCGACGACGCTGGCGCTCGTACCCATGGTGGCCATCGACGTGCGCGCGCCGGTGCTGCCTCGCCGGGTGACGCTGGAGATAGTCAAGGCGTTGCGAACCTCACCGGTGAGCGTCACGGCCTGCCTGTTGAACGGGCTCATTCTGACGGCGTTCACCACGGTCGGGCCCTTGCTCGGCGTGCGAATCGGCTTCGACCAGCGGCACATCGTTTCCTTGATGGCGTGCGTTTCCCTGGGAGGACTCTTTCTGCAGTGGCCGATAGGCTACTTGTCGGACAAGATCGACCGCCTGCACGCCTTGATCGGCCTCGGATTGTGCATCCTTGGCGTTGCCGCTGCGCTCGTCTGGGTCGATCAGCGCATGCCTTTCGCGCTGCTCGCCCTGCTGTTCGGCGTCTTCGGCGGCCTGGCCGAGAGTTTGTACGCGGTCGGGGTGGCGCATGCGAACGACCGCGCGGTCGCCACCGATTATGTCGCACTGTCTTCGACCCTGCTGTTCGTCTGGGCCTTGGGATCGGCGGCCGGACCGACCGCCGGAACCTATGCCATCCAGTTCGTCTCGCCGCGCGCGTTCTTCGTCTATGTGATGCTGCTGACGCTGGCCTTCACCCTGTTCGCCGTGTGGCGGCTGTCGCGCCGCAAGACCGATCGAGTCGTGGAATCGAGAGAGGATTTTCTCGCCTATCCGCAGACCTCGCCCGAGATCTACGCCTGGCTGCCGTACCAGGGCGATACGCCCGACACGGACACGCCGGGCGTCGCCACGCCGGGTGTCGCCACGCCGGACAGCGATACGCCCGAGGCCGACACGTAGGCGCCGCTGCGGCGCCGAATGGCTTCCTTCCTCTCGAGTCAAAATTCCTACAACAAGGTGCCCACCATGATTCATCGAAGTATTCCGATCGTGAAATCGCCGTGGCGCGTGCTGCTGGCCGGGGCGTCGCTGTGCGCCATGTGCGCGTCGATGGCGGCCCGAGCCGCAGCGAATTACACGGCGATCGCGCCTAGCATGAGCGACCGGACGGTGAAGCTCGACGGCCACACGCTGACGATCGATGAGATCGTCATGGTGGCGCGGCATGGGGCCAAGGTGGAGTTGAGTGCGGATGCCCGCCGGCACGAGGCCGACGGCTATGGCTTGCTCCTCGAAGCGGCTGCGGAAGGAATGCCGGTGTATTGGTTCAACCGCGGCGCAGGCGATCAACGCGAGACCGTCATGTTCGAGGGTGATCCGATGTCGCCGAAGAACCATCAGCTGATCGAGAAGACTCAGTACGAAAGATTCCATTCCGGGGCCTTGTGGGGCACGGGACCCGAGGTCTCCAGCGAGGAAGTCGTGCGTGCGATGATGGTGGTGCGCGCCAACGCGATGGTCTACAACGCACCCAGCCCGCAGCTGGCGCAGATGCTCTTGGATCTTCTGAACAAGCGCGTGACGCCGGTGGTGCAGTCCCGCGGCACCTTGGGCGAAGGCGATCTCGCGCAATTGGGGAATGTGGGAGCCGCCATGGTGGGCTCGGGCGAGGCCTACTTCGAGGGAGCGCGAATGAAAGCGGACCAGGCGCTGAAAAAGGCGGGTCTCAACCCCATTCAGCCCTTCGCCGCCGACGACAATGCGCTGACCAGCAGCAATGCCTATGCCACCGGCCAGGCGGCTCTGCTGGTCTACGATGCAAAACAGGCGCTCGAATGGTCCGATCTGATTTATGCCATCGATCTCAACGGCATGAACAGCAGCGTCACGCCGTTGAGCCTGGCTGTGCAGCGCGACCGGCCTGAAGCATGGCTCAACTGGCACGCTGCCCGCATTCTCGACATGATCAAGGGCAGTTATCTGTTCGACACGGACGCCAAACGCATCATCCAGGACCCGGAGAGCCTGCGGGCTTCGTCGATTCGTCAGGGCTCCACCTGGGAAGAATGGGCGGCGCTGCGCGACACGGTGGTCTTCCAGGCGAACTCATCCGATCACAATCCGGCCGTCAACGTCGGCTTGAGTCCCACGGATTCCTGGGAATTGGCGACGCCCCAGCTGATGCGCTTCTTCGTCAAGGGCGGCCCGCACAGCCACGGTCAGCATGGCTACATCGTCTCCAATGCGAATTGGGACCCGTATCCGATGGCGAATAAAATCGAAAACTTCGTCCTCGCTCTCGCCAACATGGACATCGCCGTCATGCTGCGCATCGAGCGCTTCCGCAATCCGTTCTTCACGGGCGTCGCCGTCTCCGACGTGCTGCCGGACGCGACCCGCAGCTTCACCGATTACGCGCCCGTGGACCTGCAGCAGGAAATTCAGAGCCTCATGAATCCCATCGCGCCATTCGGCAGCGCCATCGTCGGCACGGTCGAAGATCTGCAGGCGCAGACGCGCATCAAGGTGCAACGCGCGCGCCAGGCGGTTGAAACCACGTTTGACTTGTTGGGTTTCGACATGATCGAAGGCAGCCTATGGATGGACGTGCGCGCCGCCCAGGATTCGAAGCGAAGTTTCGGCACCGCACCGACGGCGGCGTGGGCGGCGTTTCGCCGACGAGTGCCGCTGCACCTGGATTCCGCCGCCCCGGACCAACAGTCGATCTCGACCACCGCTTCGCAGTTCTTGAAGTCCACGCCGGCGGCGACTTTCTACGGCGGCGCCGCGCCGCCGGGCGGCGAGCACTAGCCTGCGGCGGGGCCGGGCCGGGTTACGGCGCCGCCGCCGAGCCCGCGGGCGCGCGCGAGTCGCTGGCTCCGTAGAGAACTCCCGGGCGCGGGAATCCCAGCGCCTTGGCCGCTTTCGAATCCTTGGGCGCGATCCCGATCGCTTCAGCGGCGTTGCCGGTGGCCCAGGGTTCGAGGGGCACCACGCGATAGCCCATCCGGGTGAGAGCTTCGGACGTATCGTCGGAGAGCGCGAACGGCTCGGCCGCCAGCGTGTCCGGCAACCATTGGTGATGCAGCCTGGGTGCATCGACGGCCTCCTGCAGCGTCATTCCTTGATCGATGACATTGACGATGATCTCGAGCACCGTGGTAATGATGCGTGCGCCGCCCGGAGTGCCGACGACCAGCACCGGTTCGCCGTCTTTGAGCACGAGGGTGGGCGTCATGGAACTCAAGGGACGCTTGCCGGGAGCGATGGCGTTCGCCTTGCCCTGCACCAGGCCGAAGAGATTGGCGGTTCCCGGCTTTGCGGTGAAGTCGTCCATCTCGTCGTTCAAAAAGAACCCTGTGTCGCCGGCAATGACCTTGGCGCCGAAATCGTCGTTGATGGTGTAGGTCATTGCCACCGCGTTGCCCCAGCGGTCGACGATCGAGAAGTGGGTGGTGGTGGCTTTTTCCCGATCCGGTTCGGACTCGCCGAGAGTGGACGAGGGAGTGGCGCGATGCGGTTGAATGAGTGTCCTGATCGCCGCCGCGTGGCCGGCCGACAAGAGCCGCGCGATCGGATTGTCGACGAACGCCGGATCGCCGAGATAGGCATTGCGGTCCCGATAGGCAAAGCGCATCGCTTCGATCAGCAGATGAACCGACTCGCTGGAATGAAAGCCGAGCGTTTGCATGGGGTAGCCTTGCAGCACCTGAAGCATTTCGCACAGGGTGACTCCGCCCGAACTCGGAGGCGGAGCGGACAGGATCGTGAAGCCGCGGTAGGAGCAGGAAGTCGGTGCGGATTCGGTCACGCCGTAAGCGGCGAAATCCCGGCTGGTCAGCACGCCGCCGTTCGCGCGTGCCGCGGCCGCCACGGCCTGCGGTATGGCGCCGCCGTAAAAAGCCTCGGGGCCGTGCTCGCTGATGGCGCTCAATGTCACCGCGAGGCTGGACTGGATCAAGCGTTCGCCGGGTTTGAAAGGCGCTCCGCGATTGAGGAATATCGCGGCGACATTGGGTTGCCGGCGGAATTCCTCGGTACCGACCTCGAGTTCATCCACGTCGCCGCGCAGCAACACAAAGCCCTCCCGCGCCAGGCGGATGGACTCCGCCATGAGTGACGCGCGCGGCAGGGTGCCGTATTCGCGAAGCGCGGTGTCGAGCCCCATCACCGTTCCCGGAACCCCGGCGGCCAGATAGCCGTTCACGCTCTTGTCGCCGACCGGATTACCGTGCGCGTCGAGAAACATGTCGGCGTGCGCCGCCATGGGCGCCTTCTCGCGGAAATTGATGAAGGTGTCCTTGCCGGAGGCGAGGTGGATCAGCATGAAGCCTCCGCCGCCGAGATTTCCGCAGCAAGGGTGAGTCACCGCCAGCGCATAACCCACGGCCACTGCGGCATCGATGGCGTTGCCGCCGCGGCGCAGAACGGCAGCGCCGGCGTCGGAGGCCAGATGCTGCGCCGTCACGACCATGCCGTCGCTCGATTCCAAAGCAGCCGGCGCGGCGGCGCGCGCAGGCGCGCCCGCCAGCAGCAGTGCCGACGCGCACATCGGCGCAAAAATCCCGGAGCAATTGCAGTTCATCGGATGGCCTTTCCGCGAGGACGCGGATAGAGTAGCGTAGCGCGACGCGAGGGACCATCCAATGACGGGCACGATCACCGCACTCAATCTCGCTCGCGCGCAATTCGCATTCACGCTGACGTTCCATTTCATCTTCCCCGCGTTCTCGATCGGGCTGGCCAGCTATCTGGCGGTTCTCGAGGGGCTGTGGCTAAAAACGGGCAAGACGGTCTACGACAACCTCTTTCGATACTGGCTGAAAATTTTCTCGATCGTATTCGCCATGGGAACTGCGGCGGCAGAAGCTGATCACCTTGGACGGCGGCCTGCTGACGATCAGAAACCTCAAGGCTCTGGAGAAGCCGAAGGACGAAGAGCGGGAGGCCGGATGATTGCTATGTCGCGCGCGGAGCGGGCAGTGTGCCCAAGACCCCTTCCAGACGGACGCCGAGCGCGAGCACTGCGCGG
>Ga0182013_10002940_pt1 | contig 21768 bp, 17 predicted proteins | sample 612S2MmetaG_FD_120487 | JGI IMG/M metagenome (GOLD analysis project Ga0182013, IMG submission 120487) | Permafrost microbial communities from Stordalen Mire, Sweden - 612S2M metaG | ecosystem: Environmental > Terrestrial > Soil > Wetlands > Permafrost | place: Sweden: Stordalen | collected... | reverse complement strand
TCAGGATGACGGCTGAAATAGCGGCCGGCCTCCGCGCAGCCGACAGCATGAAGCAACTGGGTGGAAGTGGAAGATGACGTGCTGACAATGTTCAGTTCGCGGCTGCTCCAGTGGGCCGGCATCTGGCGGCCGCCACTGGCCAGGTCGGTGGCCGCACCCACGGATTGCAATAGCATTTCAGCGGGTGTGACGCCCAGGGCCAGGCACAGGGCGCGGTCGCGATAGTAAGGGAAGAACCAGTCGTAGCCTGGACGCAGGGCCAGCGCAGCTCCCACCTGCAAGGCCTCGTGGCCGGCAGCCGATATCTGAAAGTAAGTCTTCTGCTGCCTCTTGAGCAGGATTTCGCGGTCGTCCAACCGGCGGGAGAGATACATGAGCCGGTAGATTTCAATCAATTGTGGAGGGCTCAACTTGCCAGAGGCGCCAACCGCCCCCGACACCCGAGCACCGGAAACCGCAAGTCCCATTTCCTTGACCCCAATTACAGCCTAAATCCTTCCCGATTGTAGCAACCAGTCCGGTGACGCCGGTCCGGCTAATCCCTTGATGCGGCTAACGCCGCTGGAAATCTACAGGTCAGGGGGCGGTCGAAATGAATGGATCGCGGTCGTCGATACCGCCGCCTACGGCGACGCTCATTCTTTGTTTCACGCTGCGGGCCAGCTTCTCAATCGCGGCTACTTTGCGCAATTCCGATGGGGTGAGCGAATCGGAGTTGTCGGCACTAACCTCCGCGTTCAATTCCGTGGCCAGTTGCAGCAGCTTTGCGGTGTCAGAGATCATTGCTTTCTGCCGCAGTGCGTTGAGAGTGCGCAACTGCTTCTCTTTCTCGGCGGGAGCGCGATCGTTCAAGTCGCCAAGTGCGGTATTCGGATTATCCTGCTGCCTGCGGAGCGGAACCTGCTGGCTGGATTGGGCTCCACTGAGCACAGCCAAAATAAGTGCCAGGCTCAGACAAATCGCCGTGCGCGTCGTCCGCGGTCCCGAGGCGCGCTGCAGGCACAGACGGGCACCTCTATCAGCCACGGCGCACCCGCTTTGCACACATCGAATGGCAGCACATCGCATCCACTCCGCTAGTTTCCGCCCACCCCAGCCCTTCCCTTTTGTTTCACGCTGCGCGCCAGTTTTTCAATCTCACCGGCCTTGCGAACGACAGGAATCGAGAGCGTATCCGTGTTGGTCTTATCCACCTCAGCCTTCAATTCGGTGGCTAGCCTCAGCAATTCCGCGCTATCGGCGGCAATCTGCCTGCCGCCCGGCTTGGCAGTTTCGAGGCTCTCCTTCTCGCGTAGTCCTTCGTTCGGCGAATTCGGAGCACTGCCCCCCGCTTGGTGTCCGGGGTCGGCGGATGCTGCTTGCTGCCCAGGCTCGGCTGCGCCTGCCAGAACGGCAATGACCCCAAGGCACGCCAGCGTCCTGCCCCAACGCCACGAGCCGAGTCGCGACTCGAATCGAGCCTGTAAATGCGCGCAAAGGCGACTTCGAACCTGATTCAATCGCATAGTGAAGTACCTCGCTGTGGGCGATACCGCACCAGGAATTCCCTCTTCGGCTTGGTCGCGTCGGGCGAATCAGGCGCCTGCCCCGACCTGCGCACAGTTTAGATTGTAAGAGGAGAGTTGGTATGCACCCATTTCTTTTGGCGGCCAGAACAGGCTGGTTTGCAGAAGGCCGGTTTCTGGGCAAAGTGCTGGACGAATGGATTATCGACGCCCAGGAGTTTATCCGCACCAAGCTGCCCCACTTGGTCCTGGTTGCGATTATCGCCTTTGTTCTTAATCGTTTGCTGCGCATAATAGCGGCGAGAATGATCTACGTCGCCGAGCAGCACGCCGCGGGGCAGATCCGCGTTTCCCAGGTAAAGACTCTGGCCGGCGTCATCCGCACCACTGGGCTGGCCATTATTGCGCTAATCGCCGGAATGCAGATTCTGGCCGCATTGGACGTCAATCTTGCACCCCTGTTGGCTTCGGCGGGGGTGGCGGGAGTGGCCATTGGCCTGGCGGCGCAGAATATTGTCCGTGACATGCTGAACGGCATCTTCATCCTCATCGAAGACCAGTTCAATGTCGGCGACACGGTGCGCCTGGCCGGAGTCTCAGGAGTAGTGGAAGCCATGACACTGCGCAAGACGACGGTCCGCGATGCGGACGGGACCGTTTACGTGATTCCCAACTCGCAGATCGGTATCGTGGCCAACCAGAGCGTCGACTACTCCGTGGCCACGGTGAACGTGAGCGTAGACTTCTCAGCCAACCCCGATGCGGTGCTGGAGCTGTTGCGGGGCATCGCGATGGAGGTGAGGAACAGTCAGGATTTTCGTGACTTGTTTGTGGCGGATCCCCAAATTCTGGGTGTGGATGCGGTAAAAGGTTCTGAGATCATCTTCCCGGTGGTCTTCAAGACTCGTGCAACCAAGCAATACGCACCGGTGCGCGAATTTCGCCGTCGCGTGCGATTGGCGCTCGAAGAGAACCACCTTCTGCCCGGCGATCCCAACCGGGTCTTCAATACGTTTTTGGACTCCGTCAAGCGGGTCGGCAGGCAGCCAGCTCCCGAGACGCCCCCGACGCCTGACCCAACCGCCGTCAAGCCTCCTGAGAGCAATCTATTCGGCGGCTAGTAAAGGCTGGGGATGGTCCGCGCAGCCTCAGGCCTTTTCTTCCAGCGCCTCCGACAGCGCCTCGGCATCGGTGATGGGGGGCAGGCAGGTACGCCCGCGGCAGACCATGGCCCACGCCTCTGCTGCGTCGGGTACTGGGACCTGCAGCAGCGTTTCGGCCAGCGCTTCGGGAATGCCGCCCGGAACCAGCCGCGCCGAATCGATGCGCATCACCGTCTTGTGAACGGAATAGCCTGCCACGGCCGTCGCCTCAAGGCGATCGGCCTGGTCGCCGGAACCCACGACGACCACCTGCAGCGGATCGAGCAAGAGCCGCTCCAGTGCCAGCCCATAGCCGCCGGCGTGGAGTCCGAAGTGCTCAACGATTCCAGCGAAGGAGGCGAGCGTGTCTTCGGCGATTTCGCGGTATTCGGCCCGTCCGCTCAGGGCCTCAAGACGTAGCAGGGCCGCGGCAGCGGTCGGGTTACCGGCCGGGGTGGGCGAGTCCTGCAGTGGTTTGCGCCTGGCCCCCAACGCGCCCAGCGGCGCCGCTACGCCAGCGGGTACGGCGGCATCGTAAAACGCTCCTGCGGTGCGGTCATAGAAGCGGGCGATCATGGCGTCAGCCAGCTTCACGGCGGCATGGTAGAAGTTCATCTCTCCGTCGGCCAGCCATGCGTCGATGCAGGCGTGCACGGTGAAGGCATAGTCGTCCAGCGTGCCCTGAATCTTCTCTGCCGGAGAGACCCCCATGATCGGATCAGCCGATCGGTCACCATACGCGATCACATGATTGAGCGTCTCCACTCCGTCCCAGGCCTCGGCCAGAAGGCGGGTCAATGTGCGGAGTGCAAACTCGCGCGGTTCGTTGACGCGCAACACGCGCGCTGTTTCAAGGTAGGCAGTGACGGCCATTGCGTTCCAGCCGGTGTAGAGGGTGCGGTCGATGAAGGGAGTAGGGCGGGCGGAGCGGGCATCCAGCAGCTTGTGTCGCGCCGATTCAACCAGCGGATGCAACTCACTTGCGGTTTTTCCTGCATCGGCGGCGAGTTCCTGCAGCGCATACTTGCGGTGGAGCACGTTCTTGGCTGGGTTGTGGTGCATGTCGCCCAGGTCACCGATATCCCAGTAGACCGAAGCGATGTCCAGTTCGGCGCGGTCCAGCACAGCGCGAGCCTCGTCAATCGTCCAGGTAAAGTAGTCGCCGTCGTCGTCGAGGTTGATGTCGGCGTCCTGCGAGGCGTAGAAGCCGCCATGGTCGCGGTCGGTCATCACGGCGTCGAGCCAGGCGACGATCTCCTCCGCCGTCTGGCGGAAATCCAGGCGCACCATGCTCTGGAAGCCGTGGACATAGTTGCGGAGAAGCTCGGTGTTGTCATAGAGCATCTTCTCGAAGTGGGGAACCACCCAGCGCTCATCCACGCTGTAGCGATGAAAGCCGCCGGCAAGCTGGTCATAGACTCCGCCATGCGCCATCTTCTCAAGCGTGGTAGTGAAGGCTTCGCGGGCTTGGGCGTTGCCACGATTCGTGGCCAGTTCGAGCAACAAGTCGAGGGTTGCCGGGTGAGGGAACTTGGGCTGCGAACCGAAGCCGCCATTGCGCGGGTCAAACTGAGCCAGCGCCGAGCCGGCGATCTTATCCACCAGCGCCAGCGTCAATTCGCCGCCGCGGCCTGAGAAGCTCTCGTTGTGCTCGATGGCGGCCATCACGCTGGCAGCCGATTCGAGCGCCTCGTCGCGCTGTTCACGCCAAATCTGGGCCATGGTCTGCAGCACCCGCCCCAGACCGGGGCGGCCGAAGCGGTCGTCCCTCGGAAAGTAAGTGCCCCCGAAGTAGGGTCGGCCGTCCGGGGTAAGAAACGCAGTGAGCGGCCAGCCGCCCTGCCCACTGATAGCTGAAACCGCAGCCTGGTAACGCGCATCCACATCGGGGCGCTCATCGCGATCCACCTTGACCGCCACAAAGTGCTGATTGATGAGGCGAGCTATCTCCGGATCTTCGTAGGACTCGCGGTCCATGACGTGGCACCAGTGGCACCAGACCGCGCCAATGTCGAGCAGAATGGGCTTGTCTTCAGCCTGTGCAAGGGCAAAGGCTGCCTCGCCCCAGGCATGCCACTGGACCGGCTGGTGGCGCGCTGAACGTAGATAGGAAGAAGCTGCGTGCTCCAGCTGATTGGAGGCGCCGGGTGTGGGGGATTGGGCCTCGTGCATGGGCTCAGGATACATGAGTTATGCGCCGAGGTCCCAGCCGAATTGACGCTCCGGGTCAGGCTTGAATAACCACTGCAGCCATTCCTGGAGCTAATTCCAACTTGCCGGGCCACAGGCTTGGATCGGGCTGCTCGGGAGAGGCCCACTTCAAGTCCGCAGTTCCTGCGTGGTCGAGAGTAACTTCGCACACCACGCGATCCGTATCGCTCATGTTGGCGAAAACCACTGCACGGCGTCCGTCCTGGCGTTGAAACACCGTGTATGTATCCAGAGGCGTGCCGCCTGCAGTTACCCGTGCACCAAGCGTGTCGCGAAACTCCGCGTCCCAGAGCCATTCCCGATATTTGCGCCTGAGATCGTCCACTGCGCGGCCATAGGTCATCGAAGCCGGTATCTCATCAAGCTCGCCGTGAAAGTCGCGCGGCTCATAACTCATTGAAAAGCGGTAAAGCAGGCAGGCGTTGATCATCTGCCGGTCGTTATCTCCAGTTACAGCGACCGACATGGGCGCGAACGGCTTGAGATAGCGGGCGAAGGGGACAAAGCCGCGATTGATGCGGAAGTAAGACATGTCATAGGTTTGGAGTTCGAGATCGTAGGGCGATTCACCGGCGAAGACAAACTGCTCTGGATCGATAATCTCGCGAAATCCTTCGATGAGCGGTACGTCCCCTGAGAAGACGGCCCCTGGAACCCCATGGCCGTGAGTCCGTGAAAAGCAATAGGGACTTATGTGCCACTGGCATTCATCAAACAAGATGCCACTGGCGCCTAAGTCAACACTCTTCCGGAATTCTTCGAGGGCGCGCTTTCTCCAGGCGGGGCTCGCCTGGCACATGCCGGCCCCGTGGCGCGCGTTGATGCCACTTATCTGCGTGGGGGTGTCGTAGTTATAACCATTGAAGAGATAGGGATCTCCGTACGGGTCCTCAATCGCAAACTTTCTAAACTCGTTTGCATAGGCTGGCGCAGTCACGTCGGCCCATGCGTACTTATTGAACAGCACGATCTCAACGCCCATCTTTCTGCTGGCGGCAATGGCGTCTTTGAACTCCTGCGCGGTGCCAAGCCTGGGGTCAATATCGTGCAGCGGGAAGTCGCGGTCCTGGCCGCCTATCTGCCATCCGGTCAATTGAACCGCCTTGACTCCCCAGCGCTGGCAGGCCTGGGCAACCTTGACCAGGTCCTTGTAGGGAAAGGACAAACGATCTTCTGACGAGTTGATCTGGATCTGTTGCCATGAGTGAACGTCCTTCACCCACTGCGGCATTTTGGGAGCTTTGGCCCAGGAGCCGCGCCAAGCCTTGTAGATGTCCGCGCCGCCATGCCAGTCGCCGCTGAATGGCTCCAACACCAGGGCCTCAGAACTCTGGCTCGCGCCTGGCTGCACGAAGCACAAGTGATTAGGGTCGATGCCAATGGCTGAATCGGCAACCTTGCCGGAGGCTATGGTACTTGAATTGAAAGAATCGACATAAGCCGGAGATAGGAAGAAGCAGACTTGCACGGTCTGTTTCTGGCCCGGATCGTGGTACCCAAGATAGAGCCCGCGCGTGTCGCTGAGAACGAGACAGAACTGGATGTCCGTGCCTAAGTGACGCAACTGGGCGGGAGTGTCATACCCGTAATAACCAACCTGGTTCCCAAATGTGGGCCAGAGGCTGTCGGAGCCCATTCCGCTATAACTCCACGCAGCCTGGCTCATGCGCTTGTCTCCTGCCGGAGGCTTAAGTCCAGCGAGACGTGGATAAGTGTAGCTTTCAATGACCGCCGGGCTTCCATTGCGGATCTGGTAGGAAAAATGGACGCCGCCTCCGGCCAGTTGAACCGACTCTTTGACTTCAATGTCGAGTTTGCCCATGCGGTCGCTCTCGAAACCGGTCCAGGTGATCGTCGCATGGTTGGTATCCGACTCAATCACTGGTTTGGCAGCATGACGCTCGGTGAGATAGTGAAAGCGATGCTCTGGAGCAGGTACATGGAGGCGCATCCCGGCGCCGCGCAGTTTCCAGGCGCCATCTTTCGACTCCAGTTTGTCGATACAGCCGGTGTGCCGATCGATGGCGACGATCATGCGATCGTCTTCAAGCACCAGCAGATCTGGAGCGTTTTCTGCCGCGGCGGGCGCGGCCGCATGGGCAATGAGTCCGGAGGCGCCGGCGGTGAGGGCGGTGCCTAGAAATTTACGACGCGAAAATGGCATGAAGAAATCCCCTGCCCAGCGACCCTAGCTCAGCAGGCTAATTGCGTCAAGACTGACTATGCAACGCGGCCTAACTCTTGGCCAATTCCGCCTCGATGGCCGCAATCAATTCAGGCGCGTCGGGCGCGGTGTCGGGCGAGAAACGCTGGACCACAACGCCCTCGCGGCTGACAAGGAACTTCTCAAAGTTCCAGAGCAGCTCCGGCTCTGGATTGGCCTCGATGCCGTAGCCTTTCAGTTTCTCGCGGAACGGAACCTCAGAAAGACTCACGGCCTTTGGCTGGGCTGCGATCAGCGCCGCGTAGAGTGGATGCTTCTCAGGGCCAACCACTGTGATCTTGCTGAACATCGGAAACTTGACGCCGAAGTTTCCAGTGCAAAAGGACTGGATCTCCTCGTCGGTGCCTGGCTCCTGGCTCTTGAAGTCGTTGGCCGGGAAGCCGGCCACCACCAGCCCTTGCCCGCGGTATTGTTCGTAGACATTTTCCAGGCCCTCATATTGCGGCGTCAGCCCGCACTTTGAGGCTACGTTGACGACCAGCAAAACTTTGCCCTTGAACTCGGCCAAAGATGCGTCCGCACCGGTGATCTTGCGAACCGGAATGTCATAGATCGTTGCGCTCATAATCATTTCTCCTTTTAAGGCGATTGGGCTGTTCCTTCTTGAGGATTATCGATTCGGTATCTCAGGCCAGTAACTGCCTGCCAACCTGGACATATAACTCGACCGCTTCAAGCAATTCTTTCTTGGCCAGTTTCTCAAACGGCGTGTGCGCCACGTGAATCGATCCCGGCCCCAGCAGCAGCGGTTCGCCCCAGTTGCTCAACTGCGGAATGTCGGTGGTGAACTTGGCGATCATGGTGGGCAGGCCATCCACTGCGCGCAGGCGGACGAAGGGGATTTCCAGTGTGAAATCCACCTCAGCCAGGCCAGAGGCGGCTTCGACAAGGGCAGCCCGGACAGGGGCCGAGTCGCCCACCAAGCGGACCAGCACCTGCGCTTCAGCCTTGTCGGCGACCACGTTGGGGGCATGGCCACCCTGAATCTGCCCGATGTTGAGTGTGCTGGGGCCCACATCTTCAAGCGTTGGCAGTGGCAGCACGAGCAGCTTGGCCAGTACCTCCACTAGTTTGTGGACCGCGCTTTCGCCGAGCTCGGGATAGGCGGAGTGCGCCATCTTGCCGGAGGACTTGAAGACGGCACGCAGGGCGCCTTTGGAGGCCAGGGCAAGGCGATTGTCGGTGGGTTCGCCATTGATGAGAAAGCGGCTGCCTTTGGGATTGAGGTTGGCGGCCTTGGCACCTGCAGAGTCGCGCTCTTCGCCGCTCACAAACAACAATCCAACTCGAAGTCCCTCTGCGCGCAGGGCTTCTGCCGCTGTGACCTGGCCGGCGATAATGCCCTTCGCATCCGAGACTCCGCGGCCGTACATAAAGTCCTCATCCTCGCTGAAGGGGATATAGGGCGGGACAGTGTCCATGTGGGTGGAGAAGACCAGATCGGGCGTCTGCCCGGCCACGCCCGCGTAGATGTTCCAGCGCGCGCTGCCAGTCGCGCTCTCAGGCGGCTGAGCCACGGGAGTCTTTTCGACTGCCCAGCCGCGCTGGGAAAGGAAATGAGCCAGAAAATCACCCACTGCGCCTTCGTTGTAGGTGGTGGACTCGATTTCACACAACTGACGGGTGAACCGGATGGGATCAAGAGGCGGAGGTTCTGACATGATGCTGCCAGAATACCGCACGGGGCGGCCCATTCCTCCGCCTGCGGGGAATATTCGCTGTCATAGAAGCGGAGCTTTGTTGATGTTCTGGAACGACTTATCAGAATGCGATCACGAGACCCAGCGCGCGCCGATTTCGGAAGGTAGCGCTTGACTCATCTGCGCGTAGAATTAGACACGGCATGATCCCTACATTTGTACCCGTCTCCACGGACACAGGTTCGGGAAACGTTCTGCTTCGCAGCGTGGATTTGACCGGCCCCGCCGGCCGGCTGGAATCGGCGTTGAACGAAGGAGCGCCCAATGCGCCCTTCGTGGGGTTGATCTGCCATCCCCATCCGCGGGGCGGCGGCAACCTGCACAACAAGGTTGTGTACCACGCGATGAAGGTGCTGAACGCGCCGGAGTGGGGACTGGGCTGGCCGGTACTGCGCTTCAACTTTCGTGGCACGGGCCGAAGCGAAGGCAAGCACGACGGCAAGGCGGAGACCGGGGATGTACTGGCCGCCATCGACTGGCTTGAAAACGAGTTCAAGCGGCCGGTGGTTGTGGCGGGATTCAGTTTTGGCGCGGCAATGGCGCTGCTGGCCTGCTGCGGACGCGCACCGCATCACGCGCAAATTCAAGCCCTGGTAGCTCTGGGTCTGCCCACCCATGCCGACGGAAGCGATTACCGTTATTCGTTTCTAAGCGGCTGCGGCATTCCCAAGCTTTTCCTCAGCGGAGACAACGACCAGTTCGCGCCGGCGGCGCAACTGGCAAAGGTGGCTGAAACCGCAGCCGACCCTAAACACATGGTGCTCCTACCCGGCGCCGATCACTTTTTTGCCGGCCAACTGGAGGCGATGCAGAACGCACTCGCCGGTTGGCTAAAGGAGCAATTGTTATGAGTCCAGTGAGCGATTCCGTGCTTGAATCCATGCATGCCACAGCCACCGAGATTTTTACCGGTGCCTTGAATGCATGCAACATCGCGTCGGCCTTCGACCGGCGCGTTAGCTTTGAGGGCAACACGCTGCGGCGTCTGCTGCCTGACGGCAGTGGACCGGATACGATCAACCTCGCCAGCTACAAACGCATCTTTGTGATTGCCCTGGGCAAGGCCGCCGGCCCCATGCTTGAGGTGCTGCTGGATCGCATGAAGCGTCGCCAGGGGCTGCGGGGCATATGTTGCACAAAATATCTGCCCAAGAGCCGCAACTGGCGTTTCCGTTACTTCGAGGGCGGCCACCCGCTGCCGAATGAAGACTCTTTTGCGGCGGCCCGCGCCGCGCTGGCGATGCTCAAGAAAGCGAAGAAGGATACGCTGATTTTCTTTCTCATCTCCGGCGGCGGTTCGGCAATGTTCGACCTTCCTCTCGACCCGCAGATCGGGTTGGGCGATACCGCCGTCTTCAATGAAGCGCTGCTGGCCTCGGGTGCGCCCATCAACGAAATCAATACCCTGCGTAAGCACTTTTCCGCGGTAAAGGGCGGCCGGCTGGCCATGGCCGCGCCCGAGGCCGCCAAAGTTTCTCTGCTTCTGCCCGACGTGCCGCTGCGCTCGCTGGACGCGCTCTCCTCCGGTCCCACTTCGCCCGACCATTCCACTGTGGAGGAGGTGCGCGCCATCCTGGCAAAGTACGAACTCGGGCCGAAGTTGCCGGCCTCGATTCGCAGCTTCTTCGAGCGCGAAGATCTGCCCGAGTCGCCGGGCAACAAGAGCTGGCGTCCGGGCTTCCTGCCCAGGATGCCATGGGGTGAGGCTGCGCAGGCGCGCCGCGTGACGGCGGCAGCCGTCATGACGGGCGAGCATGAGGCGTTTCGCGATTCCGTTTTTGAGCTTCTGCTCTCCAGCCACGACCTGGTGGAGAGTGCTCGTGCGCTGGCGCAGAAGGCGGGCTACTTTGTGGCCGTGGACAACTCCTGCGACGACTGGGACTACGCCGACGCCGCGCGCTATCTGCTGGAGCGTTTCCACCACTTGCGGACCGCGCATCCACGATTCTGCCTCATTTCCGGGGGAGAGGTGACGGTGACCATGGACCGCATTCCCGGCGCCGGTGGCCGCAACCAGCAATTTGCCTTGGCCTGCGCGCTGGAATTGGCGCAATATCCGGGCGAGTTGTTGACCGTGCTGAGCGCCGGTTCCGACGGCATCGACGGCAACACCCAGACGGCCGGGGCCGTGGCTGATCCAACCACGGTGACTCGCGCCCGCGCTTTTGGCTTTGACCCCGAAGAAGGGTTGCGTGCCTTTAACGCCTGCCCGCTGTTCACAGCCCTGGGTGACGCGGTGGTGACTGGGCCCACCGGCCACAACCTGCGTGACCTCCGGGTGCTGTTGGCAGATCGGTCATAGAACCTGTCCAGAAACCAACAAGGCCGGATGCGCCGCTCCGTCCAGCGATGCTTTCCTCTTTGAACTCGGAGGATGGCTGCCCTCTTGCATAGAATTAAGTGCACACAGCGCACAATGGGATTTGAGTTGAGTATCGATAGGTCGATGACGGGGCAGGGAGCATCGCCAGCCGAACTATAGGTGCGGAAGTTGCGCACAGGCGGGCGCAGAAGGGGGCTTTCCTTCGTGAGTCCGGGAGTCAAACTGTCCGCCGAGCGTTCGAAGAGCGGCCTAACTCTTTTGATATCTATATTCTGCGGCTAACGTCTGCGGAATCAATATTTTGCAGCGCAGCCCCTACATTAAACGCATGAAAATAAATAATTTACCTACAGAATATGGGGGAGGGGACGGGGTTACTCATCGGCTAACCGGCGACTGTGGCCATGCTGCTCGGCGCTTTCCCCCCAATGCCGGCCCCCCGTTTCCGCGCGGGCGCCGACGCCGAGTTCTTTGACAGGCCCTTAGGTCCTGCTGAGGCCGCCGGGGTACCGGTTGGTTGGCTCCCGCAGCAGGGAATCAATTACTCCGCTACCAACGTGGCACATGTCGATGTAACCTGGTTTTCACTTCTTGTTCACTCTGCATTAGGATGGATTTGTGGTTCGTCGAGGAACTCGCAAGACCGCCGATAAGGCGCCGGACATCCGCGCCGTGGCCGCACTGGCCAGGGTTTCAATTGCCACTGTTTCACGAACGATGAACGGCTCTGCATTGGTCAGCGAGCGGCTGACCAAGCGCGTCTGGCACGCCATCGAGCAGTTGAACTACTTTCCCAATACCCATGCGCGCAGTCTGGTTTCAGGCCGCAGTCGAATTCTTGGAATCATCGTTGAAAACATTACCAACCCCTTCTTCCCCGATCTGGTGCAAAGCTTTGAAGAGGTGGCCGTGGCCCATGGATACGAGATCCTGGTCAGCTCTTCATACAGTGATCCAGCCATTCTGACCACGTGCGTCCGGCGCATGATCGAGCGCAAAGTCGAAGGAGTAGCGGTGCTCACCTTTGGCGGCGAGGAACCGGTTCTGGACCAGTTGGCGAACCGTGATATTCCAATCGTGCTCGCCGAGTTTCGCCTTAAGAATCCCAAGATAAGCACGATCGTCCTCGATTACGGGACCGGAATTCACGCCGCCCTCAATCACTTGGCAGAATTGGGTCATCGCAAGATTGCCTTTTTGGCTGGGCCGCACAAACTGCACTCGGCCATCACCCGCGAGAACGACTTTCGGGCAGCGATCGAAGGGGCCGGGCTCACCATCCAGAAACAGTGGATCGTCGAATGCGACCACACGGCTAAGGGTGGGGTAGCAGGGTTTGAGCGTCTGCAGGCGCTCAAATCCCATCCAACCGCAATCGTCTGTTCAAACGACATGACGGCCATCGGCGTTCTGCGTGCTGCTTACATGCAGGGATTGCGCGTTCCGCAGGACCTGTCCGTGATTGGGCTGGACGACATTGATTTTGCCGAATTCACGCTGCCGCCGCTGACCACAATTCGGCTTTCGCGCGCAGACCTGGCGCGCGCCGCCTTCGAGGCCCTTCGCCAACAGGCAGAGGACGCTAACAATCCCAGAATGCAGCGCGAGTTCCTGGTCTCAACCAGCCTCGTGGTGCGGGGATCAACGGCAGCACCACCTGCGGGCACTGAGCTTTCGTGAGATCAAATAAGGACTCGCATCGAGTGCCAAGTGCGGACCATTTTTCATTTGACCCAGAAGTTATATTTCCATATGCACCATAAAGCTCGAAAACCATCGCGCCAGCCGATCTTCTTGCCCTCAGAGTATGTGCGGCCACTATAAGATATGCCAACCTCGTAGACACGCGCCTTTGACTTTGCGATCTTGGCCGTGATTTCAGGTTCGATGCCGAAGCGGTTTTCTTCAATCTGTATCTGCTGGATTACCTCGCGGCGGAATGCCTTGTAACACGTTTCCATGTCCGTGAGGTTCAAGTCAGTGGCGATGTTTGAACACATGGTGAGGAATTTATTCCCGACCGAATGCCAGTAATACAAGACCCTGTGGGCATCGTTGCCGCCTTGGAACCGCGAGCCAAACACTACATCCGCTTTGCCGGAAAGAATAGGTGCGATTAGCCGGTAATACTCCTCCGGATCGTATTCCAGATCCGCGTCCTGAATGATGACAATCTCCGAGGTCGCTTGCGCGATGCCGGTGCGCAGCGCTGCGCCCTTGCCTCTATTCGTCTCGTGCCGGATGAGCTTGATCCGTGGCTCGGTATGCGCCAGAGGCTCTAGGTGGTTCCAGGTGCCGTCCCCCGAGCAGTCATCCACAATCACAAGTTGGCGCACGGGACGCTGCGCCAGCACCACCTCGACTATCTCGGCCACGGTGGCAGCCTCGTTGTAGACCGGCATCACAACCGTGAGGCAGGGCTCTATGTCATCGTTGGATTTCACTTCGGACATCGTAACAGTCTCAGGGCGGCGGAGGCCTGCGAAAAAAACGGCATCAGGTTCACCCGGCACTTCGCTCTTTCTTCAGACCGATATTTTCCTTCACCGAGTTGTAGGAGACTGAGCAGTAAAGGATGCCATTGAAGTGTTCGGCAACTGGTTCGCCCCCCGAACTCACCGCCTTTCAAGCCCTCCTGATCTCGACATGCGAGAGTCTCTCGCTGAACGTGGCGATGGCCGAGTGGTCCAATTCTCCCTTTCCATCGCCCATCAGAGACTGCAACATCTGCTGGACCAAAGCAGTTAGAGGAAGGAACACCCGGTTGGCCTCTGCAGTCAGAAGTGCATTGCGCAGATCCTTCTGATGAAGGCGAATCGTGAACCCGGGCTTGAAGTTCCGAGCAATAAGCATGGGAGCCTTCGCATTGAGCACAGCGCTGCCTGCCAAGCCTCCCTTTATAGCGTTCACCACCACGTCCGGATCGAGGCCACAGCGCGTAGCCAGGGCGAGGGCCTCGCCCATTGCGGCAATGTTGCACGCCACCATAATCTGGTTGGCCAGCTTGGTCGTGTTTCCCGCGCCCACCGGGCCAGTTAGTGTGACACTTGAGCCAATGCATCGAAGCAAAGGCTCTGCATGGCGGAATGCCTTCTCGCTGCCGCCCACCATGATCGCGAGTGTTCCATCAATTGCTTTCGGTTCGCCACCGCTCACCGGAGCATCGATAAAATCGACATTCCGGGCAGCGCATGCGGCGGCAATCTTCTGGGAGACAAGGGGATTGATCGAGCTCATATCGACGATCAGAGCCCCCGGCGGACAGCCATCGAGAATCCCGTCGGCTCCCAGCACGACATCTTCCACCTCGGGCCCATCCGGCAGCATGGTGAAGATGATCGAAGCGCGCGAGCCCACGTCGCGATTCGACGCCGCGCGCACTGCTCCGTCGGCGACACAAGCATCCAGCTTCTTCGCGTTTCTTCCGAATGCAATAACCGTATAACCGGCCTTCAAGAGATTCTTGAGCATTGGACGGCCCATAATGCCGAGGCCGACGAATCCTACTGTCTCCATGATTGTTCTCCTGTCTTGTGAGCACGCCTCGAAGTCTCAAATCTTGCGAAACCGGGCGGCAATCTGCTCCGCGCCGCGAGCAAGAATACCCACATCGCTGCCCGTAGCTGTGAAGTTGAATCCCATGCCGAAAAGACCCTCGACATCATCCGCGTTTCCTGACAAGGTGCCTGCGGATTTTCCAGCAGCCCGAATTCGCCTGCCTGCATCCCTGATCGCTGCCTGCACCTCGGGATGCTTGGGATTGCCGAGATGACCAAAGTCCGCGGCCAGATCGCTAGGGCCTATGAAGATTCCATCCACACCCTCAACCTCTGCGATTGCCTCAATCTCACTTAGTGCAGCTCGGGTCTCTATCTGTACCAGAACGCAGGTGTCAAGGTGCGCATTCGGGTGATACAAGCGAATTCTGCCGTAATCATTGGCTCTCGGTGCAACAGAAACTCCCCGTATTCCAAGCGGGGGATAGCGGGTAGCGGCCACCGCTTTGCGTGCTTCATCCGCGTTCTGGACGAAAGGGATTAGAAGCGAGCGCGCACCAACGTCCAAAACTCGCTTGATGATTACTGCGTCGTTCCATGGAACGCGGAAGACGGGTTCCGCTGTCCCTCCACGCATCGCCTGCAATTGTGCCAGCAGCGATGGCACATCGTTCGGCGCGTGTTCACCGTCGATGACAATCCAGTCGAATCCAGCGCCTGCAATAATCTCCGCCACGATCGGATTGCAAAGCGCGCTCCACAGTCCAACCTGTCGCTCGCCGCCGGAGAGCGCTTGCTTAAAGGCGTTGCGTGGCAAATTCCCTGGCCAATCAGGCATAGCTGTAATCTCCTGTTTCGCCTGGAAGTGCTACCAGCGCACCGCCATGGCAGTAAATGAATTCAACGCAGACCGTCCAACTAGTATCGTTCATACGCTTTCCAAATGAAGCGAGATTCAAGATCTCCCGGTGACAGGCAGGGGAGCGGTCAGCTCCAGGCGCTTAATCTCACCCACAATCGGACCATAGCTTACGATGGCGCCGAGTGCCGCAATGCTGACAAAGATCAGCACGTCATCGAACGAGCCGGTCTTTTGGACTAAATACCCGATCATGATCGGCGTGGTGATACCGGCCATGTTTCCGATGAAGTTGAATAACGCTCCGTTAATTCCAACCAATCCCTTCGGAGATGTGTCGGAAATCACGGTCCAACCCAATGCGCCGATGCCCTTGCCGAAGAAGGAGATCGACATAAACAAAAGCATAATGCCTTGCGCGCGAGCATAGTTGCAGGCAATCATCGTCATCGACAGCGCCATTCCTGCCATAATCGGTGCCTTGCGGGCAAAACTGAGTGAGTGACCGCGGTGGAGCAGCTTGTCAGAAAGCACGCCGCCGAGAATCCCGCCGAACCCTCCGCAAAGACCAGGCACCGCGGCCGCAAATCCAACCTTCAAAATCGACATATGACGCGCTTGCGCCAGGTAAACCGGGAACCACGTGAGAAAGAACCATGTCAGCGTAGTAATGCAATATTGGCCAATGTAGATGCCCACCAGCATCCGATGACTCATCAGCGTCTTGACCGTAGTCCAGGTAAGGGGGTTGCTCCGCACCGTTGCTTTGCCATCCTGGTCGGTGTTTACCAAGCCTCCGCCGCGCTCAATGGTTTCAATCTCGGCAGCGGAGATGCGCGGATGCTGTCTCACGCCATAAATGTTCTTGAACCAGACGACGGTCAACACCATGCCGAGCAGCCCCATGAACCAGAAGCAGCTCTTCCAGCCGAATTCATGCGTGATCCATCCGAAGATGGGTGCGAAAATCGGTAACGCAAAATATTGTGAGGAGTTGAAGATCGCCGACGCGCGTCCACGCTCCGCGGTAGGAAACCAGGAAGCAACGATGCGGCCATTTCCGGGGAAGACTGGCGCCTGAGCAAAGCCCGAAGCTAGCCGAAGGACGAAGATTGCAGTGAATGCGGCGCTTGCGGCCAGGTAGCCCGCGAAACCAGTCAGGAAGGCGAAGATCGACCACAGGAAGATACTGATCCCATAAACCCTCTTCGATCCGAAGCTATCCAGCAATCCACCCGCGGGCAACTGTCCCAGCACATAGGCCCAGCTGAATCCGGAGAAGAGGTAGCCCATTCGCAGCGGACTTAAATCAATGTCCCTGGCCATCGCCGTGCCTGCGATGGAGAGGGCCACCCTGTCACCAAAACTGAAGCAACTCACCGCGAACAGGGTGGCGATGATAAAAAACCGAACTTGGGTTTGCCTGGAGTCAGACCTCGTCAAGTTACCCATGCCGTTCCGTTTTGTCCACTTTGAGTTACAGGAGTTTCAAGGTGGCTATCTTTCTTGCATGGAGACTATAGCAGAGCGGTGCGGCCTGGACTGTCGGCACTCGAGCCGCACAAGGTGCGTGCGCAGTTCCTCTGCACTCTCAAGCTGCGGCGTAAACAGACTGGATCAGGCCCCGAATATACCCATAGCAGAATGCAAAGGATTGCAGGGAACCGGGATCGGCCTCGGCCAACGGAACATGATCCGGCATCAGCATGTAGGAGTAGCCGATTTCCTTGTACACCCGGATCGCATTTACGAAGTCGACATCGCCTTCGTCCGGGAACACCTCAACAAAATCGTCGCGGTGCCCGCGGATGTTGCGGAAATGCACGTTGAATATTTTCTTGCGAGTTCCAAAATACCGGATCACATCAAAGATCTCGTTTCGCGGGTTCTGAAGATTCTCAGAGATGGTCCCTTGGCAAAAGTTCAGCCCGTGATAGGGGCTTTCCTGAATGGTGATGAATCGCTTCAGCCCATCGACAGTGCCTAAGACACGGTTCACGCCTTGATATCCTTCTGGCGGCACACCTGGATCCTGCGGATGACAGGCCATGCGGATCTTGTACTCGTTGGCCACTGGGATCACGCGATCGAGAAAGTAAGTGATACGCTCCCAAAAAGCGTCGGCGTCTACGTGCCCAGCCCTGGTGAGCGGGGTTGCGGGATGCGCCTCAGAGAGCTTCCATGCGTGGTCCATCGCATCGCCGCGCCCTGGGACCCGTCCTGTGCGGAGCACGCCGAGGATGCTCATGTTGTATTTGATTGAAGGAATTCCGGCTTGCGCGCAGTTGCGGATGAAGGTTTGCAGGGCTTCGATGTCCTGGTCGCGCTCCGGGCTTTGGGCGAACATAATGGCTGGATGCTTCTCGGTATCGATGAAACTGGATGCCAGGAATGGAGGCGCGGTGCAATCGATAGTGATGTCATATTTGCCGGCCATATCGATCATGCGTTTGAGCTCATCGGTAGTGGCATATAGGCGGTCCCCTTCAATTTGCGGATATCCGCAAATGTTTTTTACTCCATAGCGGGCAAGGTACTTCAGATGGATGTCATTGGTTGGCGCAGTCTGGTCGCCAAGTTTCATTTGGCTCGGGATGGATATGGGCTTCCCGCTTTCATCTGCCGACGTGACTTCGCCCAAGGCAATCAGCCCTGCGGCGCAGGTGGAACCAAGGAACTGTCTACGATTCATGTCTTCTCTTTTCCTTGAACGAGGACTTGCAGTACGCCGAAGCGCGCCGCAATAGTGATTGTGGCCCAGTCCAACCAGCCAAACACTTTTAGGACTCTTGTATGCGAATGCGTGTGCCGCTGTAAAGAGTGTTCGTATACGGGGGAAGATTCGGGAGCTCCTGCCGGTGATATGATTTGCGGATTGACCGGAAGCAAATGCGACGCGCGCTTCCGGGGCCGGGTCAGCGGGTGTAACGGGTCGATGAGAAACGAATCATTGAGCGGATGCGAACATTCGCCGCAGATCACTTCCATGCGCATCGTTCCGGTAGCTGGATACGATAGCATGCTGCTCAACCTGAGCGGCGCGCATGGCCCCTGTTTCACTCGCAATATTGCGATCGTGACAGATGATGCGGGCCACACCGGAGTGGGTGAGGTACCGGGCGGCGAGAAAATTCGCCACGTGCTGGAGGAAGCCAGGGCGCTCGTGATTGGTCGCAACATCGCTTCCTACAACGCGATTTTGAATGCTGTGAGGCTGAACTTCACTGATCGCGACGCGCAGGGGCGAGGCCCGCAGACCTTCGACCTTCGCGTCGCCATTCACGCTTTGACCGCGATCGAGTCGGCGCTACTTGATCTTCTCGGCCAGTTCCTTGGCCTTCCTGTTGCCGCTCTCCTGGGTGAGGGCCAGCAGCGAAAGAGCGTGCCGGTGCTCGGCTACCTGTTTTTTATAGGGGATCGCAGCAAGACCAACCTCGACTACCGGCGTCCGGTTGTATCCGCGGCCGGCGACTGGTTCCATTTGCGCCACGAGATGGCTCTCACGCCCGATGCTGTAATGCGGCTTGCCGAGGCGGCCAGGGCGCACTATGGATTCAACGACTTCAAGCTGAAGGGCGGCGTTCTTGCCGGCGTAGATGAGATGAAAACCGTGGAAGCGTTGGCAGAGCGCTTTCCCGAAGCGCGTATCACTCTCGACCCCAACGGCGCATGGTCTCTGAAAGAGGCGGTTGAGTTGTGCATGGGCAAACGGCGGGTGTTGGCCTACGCAGAAGATCCATGCGGCGCCGAGCAGGGTTTCTCGGGCAGGGAGATTATGGCCGAGTTCAGGCAGGCGACTAACTTGCCCACCGCGACCAATATGGTTGCCACAGACTGGCGTCAGTTGCGGCACACCGTCCAGTTGCACGCAGTCGATATCCCGCTCGCCGATCCGCACTTCTGGACCATGCAAGGATCGGTGCGAGTGGCCCAGGTATGCCGCGACAACGGCTTGACCTGGGGATCGCACTCCAATAACCACTTTGACATCTCGCTGGCCATGGTCACCCATGTTGCCGCCGCCGCGCCCGGAGCCATCACCGCCATTGACACGCATTGGATCTGGCAGGATGGACAGCATCTGACCCGAAATCCCCTTCAAATCAAAGATGGCATGATCGCAGTGCCCGAGCGGAGTGGCCTCGGAGTCGATCTCGATTTTGAAGCTATCGAACGAGCCCATGCCCTGTATGAAACCATGGGCCTGGGGTCGAGAGACGATGCGGTCGCGATGCAATACCTCATTCCAGGCTGGAAGTTCGATCCCAAACGACCTTGCCTGATGCGCTAACCATGAGCCAAAAGCATGATGGAACCATGACGCCTTCCACCCAACCTCGAACCATTCGTGTCCATGAGAAGGACAACGTCGCGATTGTGGTGAATCTTGGCGGTTTGGCAGCAGGTGCGCGTCTTCCCAGCGGACTGGTCCTCACAGAGTTTGTGCCCGAAGCACATAAAGTCGCACTCGTCGATCTGGCTGAGGGGCAGAACATCCTGCGTTACGGAGTCGTCATTGGTATTGCGAAGCGCAACATCTCTCGCGGCAGTTGGGTCCATGAAGGTCTGATCGCCCTGCCGGCCGCACCGCTGCTTGCAGACTGCCCGCTGGCCACGGCGCCGCCAAAGCCTCTGCCGAATCTGGAGGGATATACCTTCGACGGCTACCGTAATTTGGACGGTTCGGTGGGAACAAAGAATATTCTTGGCGTCAGCACTACCGTCCAGTGTGTAGCCGCCACTGTGGACTACGCGGTCCGTCGCATCAAGGACGAGATTCTTCCGCACTACCCCAATGTGGATGACGTTGTCGCCATCACGCATCATTACGGCTGTGGCGTGGCCATCGATGCGCCTGGCGCTGCCGTTCCCATTCGTACCCTCCGCAACTTGAGCTTGAACCCAAATTTCGGCGGGGAACTCCTGCTGATTAGCCTCGGATGTGAGAAGCTGCAACCTGCCAGGATGCTCCCTACGCTCGCGTTGAACATCATCGAAGAAGAGTCTTCGGTGGCCGTGCTGCAGGATGCGCAGAACGATGGCTTTGGTCCCATCGTGGCCAACATCATGATGCTCGCGGAGAAAAAGCTCAAGCGGTTGAACCAACGCCGTCGCGAGACTTGTCCGGCGTCCGATCTGGTCGTGGGGCTGCAATGCGGCGGCTCCGATTCCTTATCCGGCGTCACCGCCAACCCCGCAGTGGGATGGGCTGCGGACTTGCTGGTAAGAGCTGGGGCCACGGTTATGTTTTCTGAAGTGACTGAGGTGCGTGACGCCGCGCATCTCCTCACCTCCAGAGCCGCCACCGCGGAGATCGCAAAAGACTTAGTTCGCGAGCTGGCATGGTTCGATGAGTATCTGCGCCTCGGGGGTGCCGACCGTGCCGCTAATCCCACCCCCGGCAACAAGCAGGGAGGCTTGGCCAACGTGGTTGAAAAGGCAATGGGATCTATTGCCAAGGCCGGCAGTTCTGCGTTGATGGGAGTAGTGGGTCCAGGGGAGCGAGTCACTCAAAAGGGCCTCATCTTCGTGGCCACGCCGGCCAGCGATTTTATCTGCGGCACGCTGCAACTGGCGGCTTCGATGAACATGCACATCTTCACCACCGGACGCGGCACGCCCTATGGTCTGTCCATTGCGCCGGTCATCAAGGTGGCCTCGAACAGCGGGTTAGCCGAGCGCTGGCACGATCTGATTGACGTGGATGCGGGAAGAATCGCCACCCAGGAGGCAACGGTCGAAGAGATTGGCTGGGAGATATTCCATCTCGTTCTCGAAGTCGCAAGCGGCCGCAGAAAGACCTGGGCGGACCACTGGGGCCTGCACAACGATCTCGTTCTCTTCAATCCTGGACCGGTAACCTAGATTTCGAGTTGTACGCATCCCCTTTTCAAATCACTCCATGCGCAATGCCTGCATAGGGTCGACTTTGGAGGCGCGGGTTGCCGGTAGCCACACCGCCAGCAGCGCCACAGCAGTCAGAATCAGCGGTACGGCAATGAACGCCATCGGATCCACGCTCTTGACGCCGTAGAGGAAACTGGCCAGGAATCGCGTGAGTCCGAAAGCTGCCGCAATGCCCAACGCCACGCCGATTAAGGCCAGCCGCATGCCGTGCCACACCACCAGCTTGCGAATCGTTCCGCGGTCCGCGCCCAGCGCCATGCGGATGCCCATCTCCTGTGTCCGCTGCTCGACAGAGTAGGCCATGAGCCCGTAAATTCCGATAGCGGCCAACACCAGCGCCACCACTCCAAAAATGGTCAACAGCAGCATATTGAAGCTCTGCCGCGCCGTGGAGCGTCCC
>Ga0182013_10002937_pt1 | contig 21783 bp, 22 predicted proteins | sample 612S2MmetaG_FD_120487 | JGI IMG/M metagenome (GOLD analysis project Ga0182013, IMG submission 120487) | Permafrost microbial communities from Stordalen Mire, Sweden - 612S2M metaG | ecosystem: Environmental > Terrestrial > Soil > Wetlands > Permafrost | place: Sweden: Stordalen | collected... | reverse complement strand
GTGCTTTTGCCGAAATTGAAAATGGAAGAACCACCCGGGCCTGACGTCTGTTTTGACATCATACGGAAAAAAATAAAAATAAAGATCAGTGGAATACCGTAAATAAGAATAGCAGCAAACCAATTTGATTTTTTGATATAGTTTACGGCAACCTTATCTCCTTCGGCAAAACTCTTTTGGGCTTCATCCAGTTTTCTGTCAAATGATTCAGAAGAACCAATACTAAACTGAAAATGGGGGCCCGGGTTAGTTAGTTTAAAGGAAGTGGTGGCCACATCTTTGTATTGGTCCAGCTTCAGCTTCTCAGGTTTAATATAAACTTCAGCCTGCTCTCCATTGATAATGTCAACCTTTGCAACATCATGGTTTTTAAGCATGGTTTGTTCAAACTGCTGCCATGTAATAGTTTTAACCGAACCGGAATTAGTTATAAAATAGAAAATTCCGATGGCCATCAATATGGCTGCGTAAATCCAAAGAATATGTCTGCCACCTTTTTGCGGTTGTGCAGGCCCCCCTGGTTCGTTCAGGCTAAAACCTTTGCTGTTTTTTGTATTGGCCATATAAAATTAAATATGAACTACAAAAATGCCTGATATAAAAGCCGGAATTTATGACACCAGTCATTAACCCAACTGAACAATAACACCCCTGGCAATTAGAATGTAATTGACTTAACGGTACCTATGGTGCAAAACGCCAGCATGCGCCCCCCGGCTGGGGTCGAAGCTTATAGCAAATGCATAATCTATAAATATACGACCCCAGGGCAATCGGGTCTAAATTTTTTCCGGGCATATCGGGTGGTCGTGGAAACCGTTGAAACGGTTTTGCCCGGTTTTTACCTTTACATAGCCCACGATTTAAATCGTGGGCTATGTAAATTGCCGGCAAATATGTTCCGGATGTTTTCAGCAGTTAATCAATAATTTAATTATATAACCCAATCATTTCGCCAAAACCAAGAACATGCCCGCTTATTGCATTTTGCAATTCCGGAATCTCAGTGCTATCCGATAAATTCAGATAAGTATCCAGAGCATATATTTTGAATGAAAACCGGTGAATTTCGCGTGGTGAATACGGGCCGCAATAGCTATGTTGCCTGAATACATTTAAACCTTCAACCCCCCATTTGATTCCCTCTTTAATATGAGTGGATACCGGGATATCCCATACCAGCCAATGAATGCACGGCCGAATAGCGGAATCAATATCCTCAACAACTATTGCAAGGCTGTGAGCTGTAGCAGGCAAATTGCCGATATCGAAGGACGGGCTTATGTTTATTCCATGCCCGGTATGTTTTTGAGGGATTTTTTCTCCTTCAGCAAAGGCTTTACTGGTAATTTCCAAATGCGGGGTTATGGCCTTATTTGCGCTAATGCGCTCAACAATAAACTGTGACATACGTTTTGTTTTTAACCAATATATTTATTAAACAAAAATATACGTTGCAATTTCTGCCGGAGATGACAGCACTTATATAATACAGTGATACTGGTCATTTAAGCGGGATTGAAAATTTATGAATTTTGTACTCGTTAATTCCACAATAAAGTATGCCTGAGTTTAGAATAACTATTGGCGGAATTGACTGAACAATCGTCATTACCTTTGTATGGCAACTTCTGAATCAAATAAAGCTGATAAATCCTCCGGTTTAATACTTCATTATAAGCTTGAGTTTAAGCAATCAAAGGAAAAAGCCTTTGCCTATTTGCGTGAAATAAGCAGAAGGAAAGAGTTTATGACCATTGTTGATGAAACCATCATCACAAAAAAAACGAAGGGCCGCGATTTAACCGGCACCAGGTTTAAAGAAATAACCCACTTTTTAGGATTTGACATGAACCTTGAATACGAGATTGCGGAATATGCGGAGAATAAAATTATTGCTACCAAATGCGAAGATGGCCCCTTCTTTCCTTTTATGAAAGTTGAACTGTTAAAAGGCGATGAAAGCACCTGCAATGCCGAAGTAACTGTAAAATTAAAACTGGGCGCGTTGCGCCTGATGCCAAAGTTCATTATCAAACCCACCATTGAAGTCATAGTAAAACGCATTCTTAAAAAACTGGTAGCAAGAATAGAAGCGTTGTAATGTCCATGACATTAAAAAGAGATGTCGCCCGGTTTGTTATCAAGCCGGGCGGCAAACTTTTTCTAAAGAACTACAACTGCTTTTTACGTGACAAAAGCTTTTTTTGCTGGTTTAATTCGTTAGTGAATGCCGCTACAATAGCATCGGGGTCATTTACCAATCCCTCATCCGTTACAAGCCCCATATATACCTTACCGTTATAGCTCATCAGGCTGATACCAATGCCCAATGATACAGTATGAGGAATCCAGAACATAAGGTCTTCAACCATATTGCCAGCCAGGTAAACCGGATGGTCGGGGCCCGGAACATTGCTTACCACACCGGTAATATGCTTGCCCATAAACTCCATAAATATTTTCTGTACGGCCATGGGTGTATAATCGGCCAGCAGGTGCAGCATTTCATTTAAAAACAACGGCTCAGCCGATGGTTTAAGCGTAGTTGTTTTCTCGCTTATAAAAGCTATTCTTTTCTCAAAACTGCTGATATGTACCGGCAAATCCAGCGAGATAAAGCTGAATTCATTATGCAGTTTCATTATTTCATTCTGCTTGCGCAGGTTAACCGGTACTATAATTTTCAATCCCTCGTTTACCTTCTGGTGATGGGCTATCAAATGTTTTCTGAAAGCACCCGCCACCAAAGCAAGCAATACATCGTTTATTTTTACGTGATACTGTTTTGCCAGGCGCTTAAAAGTTTCAAGCGGAACCGGCCCGGCCCAGGCAGCTTTTTTTGTAAGGCCCATGTGGCCTTTATAAATAGTATTTTCAACTGTTTTTCCTAAAAACAACTCTCCGATTTCCTTTGTAGTCCGCCAGTTATTTTTTACCACCTCGCCAAATAAAGAAGGGTTCTTTAACATCTGAATCCCCTCTTCATAGGCATTTTTGCCTAACTGAACCAACTGGTCAATATTATCGGCAGCGGTTTTATGCTTAGGGGGTGGCAATTCTATATCTATAAGCGACATTGATTCAGCTGCTGTTTTCCCGGTTAGCGAAAAAAACACTTTTACCAGCGAAATGCCATCCCCAATGGCATGGTGCAGGCGCACCAGCAAAACACTTCCACCTTTATAATTATCTATCAGGTGAATATCCCAAAGTGGTTTATTGTGATTAAGCGGCTGACTGATCAAATCACTGACACATTCCTGTAACTCATTATACCCGCCTTTACCCGGTAGTGCAATATGATGAATGTGGGTTTGCAATTTAAATTGCTCATCCAGATGCCAATGCGGATTTCCCTCTTTCATTATTACTTTTTTTTGAAAGCGTTCAAATCTCAACAACCGGCGCGTAATGATATCCGTTAGTTTTTGCCTGCTGAATGGCTTTTTAAAAGTCATAATACCGGCAATGGTAACAAGGCTGTTTGGCGTTTCGGCATCCCACATCAGATGGTCGATTCGTTGCAATGGCTTATCCATATCTCCATTTGTTTAAGACCTTTAAATTGATGCTAAAAGATGCCCTTTTGAGGAATTAAGGTCATCGGGTAAAATGATTTTTGTCATACATCCACATCCTGTTTCCCGCATAAACCTGACCAAATTTATTTCGTCGCAGTATAAGCGCAGATAAACAATACCAGCGGCTGATTATTGCGTAATTTGTATGGGAATATCTTTGTTTCATTTTTATCAACCGGGCAACCGGTAAACAAAAATTACTGTTAATATATGTGGTGGCAATACCTGCTTATTTTTATCTGCGCATTTATAGTTGACGTTGTCCCTTTTCCGTTGCCACCGGCGTTTACCATCATGATATTATTTCAACTGGTGTATAAGTTAAATATCTGGTGGGTGATTGTAATTGGTGTGTCCGGTTCTATAGTGGGCCGTACCGTACTTACTATGTATATCCCTATGCTGGCAAGCAGGATATTTAACCCTTCAAAAAACGAGGATGTGCAGTATTTGGGAAGGAAGCTAAAAGCAAAAGGTTGGGAAAGCCAACTGGCTATCATTGCTTACTCTTTATTGCCGCTACCGACCACCCCACTTTTTATAGCGGGGGGTATGGCAAGGATGAAACCGTATTATATCATCCCGGCCTTTGTAATTGGCAAATTTATCAGCGACACTGCCGCCGTGCTGCTGGGCAAATATGCTGCCGAGAATGCAGAAGCACTGATGTTCGGGATGATAAACTGGAAATCCATTGCCGGCTTGCTGATTGGATTGCTTCTTATTTCTGCGTTGTTGTTTATTGACTGGCGGTCGCTTATTCAACATAAAAAATTTACGCTACAGTTTAAAATCTGGAAATAATACAAATCCTATCCCCGGCTGTCTTTGCCATTGCCCGTGATTTCGGGGAGGCATTGATTAAGTTCATCAAATTTGACCTTGGATAAGGATACTTTTGTTCCTTAACAAAAGTTTGATCGTGAAATTGCACATGGCGGTTATTATGCTCTTTTACATTTCGCTCTTGGCAGCAAAGCATACCCGCGAAACAAACGACACACTTAAAAAGAAAGGCAATGGCAAAACGGAAAAGGTTATTGAGCAAGGGCTTACTTACCTTTCATACCTCAACTATCCGGACCGAACTGTTGATAGGATGCGCGCCCGTATTGATGACTATAAAAAGTATTCTGGTAAGGTTATATGCATCCATACAACAACCCGCAACGGCCTTTTTTTCCGGGACATCATTTCACCATAATTAAATCAATGCAAAATGACAAAAAGAACATTTCCTCTTTCCAAGGTCTATCAGCTTATTGAAACGGGACCGGTTGTAATGCTTACAACCGCATATCAGGGCAAATTAAATGTAATGACAATGTCCTGGCATACTATGCTCGATTTTGAACCTCCTTTGATAGGTTGCATAGTTAGTAACCGGGATTATACCTTCGAACTCTTAAAAACAACACAGGAATGTGTAATAGCAATACCAACCGTTGAGCTGGCCGCAAAAGTGGTGAAAGTTGGAAACACTTCAGGGAGGGATATTGATAAGTTCAGCAAGTTCAAACTCACGGCGGTCCCGGCTTCCATGGTTAAAGCGCCCCTTATAGGTGGTTGCTATGCCAATCTGGAATGTAAAGTGGTTGATTTATCAATGACAGATAAATACAATTTATTTGTATTGGAAGTAATGAAAGCCTGGATAGATCCAACTATTAAAAACCCAAAGACCATTCATCACAAAGGCTGGGGCGCTTTCATGGTCTCTGGTAAGACAATCAAATTCCCTTCAAAAATGAGATAACGTTGAATGACAGTATAAAAAAAATTGCCCGGTGAGGCCAAAGTCCCGCCGGGCAATGTTTCTATTTCTACTTTTTTCTTCTCTCTTAAATTGAACCGCTTAAATTTTTTATTGCGTTTGATTTGAGCAGAAATAATTGGGGTGCAAACCAAGTTGTCGCGGCACATTGGTGGTTGGCGGGGACGCCAACCAGGAGAACGACCCCGGTTGGCGTCCCCGCCAACCGGAACTCCTGCTATGTGGCGACAACTTGGTTTGCACCCAATAAGCGGCCTGTGTATTGCCATTAATTACATTTCTTATTTTGATAGCTGAATCAGGAATAAATTCTAAGCTTTTGTGCCAAACATCCTTACAATAATCATGTTTCCGGCTGAAATTTATCAGCTATTGTTTTACGTCCGGGCAGTAATTTTGTATTGCCCTCCATACTTAGACGCCATCAGGCTTACTTTGTCTTTATCCATAATTGATGTGTATGAACGTACCACAAAACTGCAATAACTGCTCAAATGCTCATTGCTTCGTTAATAAATTTTGCTCATCAACCTGGAAAGGTATCCTTAACATGAGCAAGACATGCAATTCCTATTCAAAGGGCCAGCATATTTTCCGGGAAGGGGACCGGGTGTTTGGTTTATTCTTTATTAAAGAGGGAAGAGTTAAAATAGTTTCATCGGGGTTTAATAACCGCGAACAGATTGCCCGGTTAGCAACAAACGGGCATATTATCGGGCACCGGGGTTACGGGAATGAACTTTATCCCGTAAGCGCCATTGCGCTTGATGAAACCTATGTTTGCTTTGTGGATAATAGCACTATATATGATGCATTTATGAATAACGCGAAGTTTACCTATGAATTGATGTTGTTCTACTCAACCGAACTTCGAAAAGCTGAATTAAGGCTCAGATATCTGGCCCAGATGACCATGAGGGAAAAAATTGCAGGCGCCTTGTTATACCTGCTTGATATTTTTGGTGAGGACGAACAGGATGGAAGCCTGAATGTATCGCTAAGCAGGCAGGAGCTGGCCGATCTTGCAGGAACTACTGCCGAGCAGGTAAGCCGCGAGTTGACCAGCTTTGAAAAAGAATCCATTATTGCCAAACACAGCCGCAAGCTTATTCTCCTCAATCATGAGGAGTTAAATAAAATACTATCCAGCCATAATATGCGGATAGCCGCCTCATCGTGGGCTGCTATATAGCGGCATCCTCCCTAAATCCTGAGCATTCCGGCATAATTCCTGTAATAACGCAGGAATACGTGTGATGCACATCATTAAATCAGCAAAACTTTAATCGCAAACTTGTAACCGTTATATTTTATAAAGAATATAACCATTAAGCTAATGAAGATTGGCTTAATGGTTAGTTCAGTTAAAAATAATGTGAACAATGAATGGTACTTTCAGTTGTACGGAGTGCACCCTTAAACAATGTATAGTTAAGCGTTTTTGTAATGCAAAATGGCAGGCATTGCTGAGCGAAAACAAAAATCACTTTGTTTATCAAAAAGGTGATTATATTTTCAGAGAGCAGGACCGCATTTTCGGGCTATACATGGTTTACAGCGGAAAAGTAAAGATTGTATCTACCGGCGAAAACCACAAAGAAAAAATTGTTTCCCTGGCTACCACGGCTTACCCCCTGGGGCATTGGGGAACATCTGTTCAAACATATTTAGTTGGTGCATTTGCCCTGGATGAAACCCATGTTTGTTTTTTTGACAGCGATATGATATACGAGGCCTTTATGAATAACCCGAAGCTTACGTTCGCTATGATGATGTTTTATTCGCAGGAATTACAGAAAATGGAGGTGCGGGAAAGATACCTGAGCCAGATGAATGCATGTGAGAAAGTTGCCGAAATGCTGTTATACTTAAAGGAAATATTTGGTACCAATCCTGAAGACCAGTGTTTAAATGTAATATTAAGCCGCCAGGAAATGGCAGACCTTGCCGGCGGTTGCCCCGAGCAGTTAATGCGCGAACTAACCGACTTTGAAAACAAACAACTGATAGCCAAAAAAGGGAAGCAGATTGCGCTTACCAACGTTGAAGGCCTTACAGAAATGATAGCCCACCATAACCTGGCTATCTACTCCAATCTTTGGAAATATCCTCTTAATTAACCTTGTACCACGCGTACTTACCTGATTAATAATGTATAAACCAATTGCACTTAAACCTGAGGTGGTTATTGTGTCGTTATGTACTAATCATTTTTTCTGCTAAAACGCAGGTTTCTTTCTGCTTTAATACATTGTTTAATCTAATCCGCATCATTAAACAGGTTACATTTTAACCCCAATATTGTAAGGCAAAAATCATAGATGTACAAGATTTAAAACAAAGTAAAAACCAAGCAACATACAATATGAAAAGTAACAATAACACGTCGAGAAAAAACTTTCTGAGGTTGAGTTTACTAACCGGTGGGGGATTGATAGCCGGCGCTGGTGTAATTAAAACTGTTTTATCAGACAAAAACACTGTTGAGGCGCCGGTATGCGGGTTATCGGCAGCCAACACCACTGTAATTACAACCGGTGGCAAAGTGTTTAAAGTGGATGAAAAACACCTGACCGAAATTAAAGTTGCACCGGTAAGCAACGCAGAAGCCCGGAAAGGGATTCCAAACAAAAAATTCGTCATGGTCATTGACCTGGCAAAATGCGATGGTTGCAAAAAATGCACCGAAGCCTGCCAGGCCATGCACTTTACAGAACCGCAGCGCGAATGGATAAAGGTGTTTAAAATGAAAGAGGCCAAAGAAACGGCCCCTTACTATTTTCCCAAGCCATGTTTTCATTGCGATAACCCGCCATGCACCAAAGTATGCCCGGTTAATGCCACATTTAAAAGGGAGGATGGGATAGTATTAATTGACAACGAGCGCTGCATTGGTTGCCGGATGTGTATGGTTGCCTGTCCATATTCCACCCGCTTCTTCAACTGGTCGCATCCTGAACTATCTTATGCTTCTCAGCATACTGTTTACTCGCCTGAGCAAAGTTTTCCGAGAAGAATGGGTACGGTTGAAAAATGCGATTTCTGCCCCGACATGCTGCGGCAAGGTAAAATGCCGGCATGCGTTGCGAGCTGCCCGATGGATGTAATTTATATGGGCGATCAGAACGAAGATGCAGTTACCAACGGCTCGGGAGTAACCGTAAAACTGAGCCAGTTACTTGAAGATAACGCCGCTTACCGTCACTTAGAAGAATTAGGAACCGACCCGCGGGTTTATTATCTGCCGCCTAAAAACAGGAAGTACCCAACCCCGAACATGAATGAAAGAGGAAAAGGGGAAATTGAAAGAACGGTAAAAAGTGCAAAAGCGGATGTAATGAAGATGTGAACTGAAGAATACAGCAGGGGCAATGTCATTGTAAAAAAATGCAAATAAGCAAAGATAGCCCCTGCCTTTCAGAAAAAATATTTTTAAAAGCAACATTAAAACACAAGGTATGATAGATTCAGAAACACAGGAATTAGATCAAGAAATAGAGACGCTCCGCGAAGATTGTCTTCGGCCAACCCGGCATTGGAGCGCGGTTACAATTATCTGGGTTATTTTTTTAATGCTGGTTGCCGCATGGGGCCTGGGCGTGTATATATATCAGCTGCGGAATGGGTTAGGAGTTACCGCCATGCGTAACTATGTTTCATGGGGGTTATACATTTCGACTTTTGTATTCTTTATTGGTATCAGCCACTCTGGTACTTTGGTATCGGCTATTTTGCGGATAACAAAACAGGAATGGCGAAGGCCAATAACACGGTCGGCAGAGTTACTTACGTTTGTGTCTTTATGTTTTGGGGGAATAATGCCCATCATTGACCTGGGGCGCCCTGACCGTATCCTTAACCTGGTAATGTTCGGCAGAATTCAATCGCCGCTGATATGGGACATCATTTGCATCCTTACTTATTTTACCGGCAGCACGGTTTTCCTGTTTTTACCTATGATACCGGACCTGGCCCTTTGCAGAGACCGGTTAACAGATACCAAATCGCTGTTCGGCAAGTTTAAAAAGTGGCTTTACACAACCATGGCCATGGGATGGCATGGCTCGGCCCAGCAATGGCATACGCTTGAGAAGTGTATGAAGGTAATGACCATTATTATTATACCCATAGCGGTTTCGGTACACACTGTGGTTAGCTATATTTTCGCCATGACATTGCGTGCAGGCTGGGACAGCACCGTATTCGGGCCCTACTTTGTAGCGGGTGCTCTTTATTCGGGTTCGGCAGGTGTAATATTAGGTATGGCGGCTTTCCGCAAGTTTTATCACCTTGAAAAATATATTACCCCAAGGCACTTTAACCTGATGGGACAGATAGTGCTGGCACTTACTTTAATATATGCCTATCTGAATTTAAATGAGTACTGGATACCGGCCTATAAAATGGCGTCCACCGAAGGCGCTTTACTGGGCGACTTGTTTTGGGGCCCTTATTCAAGGGTATTCTGGACGCTGCAGTTTGGCACAGTGTTGTTGCCCATTGTTGTGATGGCTACACCTATCGGGCGCAGAATATTGCCGCTCTCCATTACCTGTATTGTTATCGTTATCGGTGCATGGATAAAAAGGTACATCATCGTGGTGCCTACCCTGTTGCACCCTTTTATGCCTATACAGGAGGTGCCTGCAGATTGGGCTACCTATTTCCCTAACTGGGTTGAGTGGTCGGTAACCATGGCGTGTTTGGCTGGTATTTTCCTGGTGATAACACTTTTTGCCAAGATGTTTCCGATGATGGCCGTATGGGAAGTTGCTGAAGGTATGGAGCTTAACCACGATAAAAAAATCGCTTATGCCCAAAGAAAGAAAAGAGAAGAAGCGCTTTTAGAAACTGAAAAAGTGGTAATAGGATAAATTAAATAAAATGAAAACCAACATAAAATATTCTATGAAAAAGTATAATATATCATTAACCCTGTTGTTCCTGCTCTTATGGGGATTTTCATGGGCACAGGAAACTACAAAGGCAGTTGAAAAACGCGAATCGGCCGTTCAGTTGTCTTTCTACAAAAAAGCGGATCAGACTAAAACCGCCAGGGTAAAAGTGACTGCTAAAAACGAGCACAACAAGTACATGCCCGTTGCCAACGCACACGTAAATGTTTACGCCCTGAATAACAAGGCAGAAGAACTGATAGGCAGCGGTGTAACCCCGGTGGATGGCCAGGTTGTTATTGACCTGCCTAAAACCCTGCCACTGGATGCGGACCTGAAGTTTACCCTGATAGCCAAACTCGAAAACGACCCTGCCTTTGAAGATGCCAAAGACCAGGGAAGTTTCAGAGAGGCCAACCTTACGGTTATTGTAAACCCGGCAGATACCACCCGCACGGTAACGGTAAAAGCAACACAAACCGACAAGGACGGAAAAGAAAAACCGATTGCAAATGCCACGATTAATTTTTACGTGCAAAGGTTTTTCGGAACCATGCCGGCTGCTGAAGACAAAAGTGCCACAACCGATGAAACCGGCACCGGCACCTTTACTTTACCCCGCGATATAAAGGGCGATACAGCAGGCAACATTGTTATTGTTGCAAAAATTGAAGATAATGATACCTATGGCAATATAGACAGCAAAGTAGCTGCACCCATGGGCATACAACTGGCTGTAGACAAAAACCCTTTTCCACGGGCTTTGTGGGAGCCACGCGCACCGGCGCCACTGGTAATTACAATCTCAATAATTTTTACATGCATCTGGTGCATTTACTTCACCTTATTCTATACCATTATTAAAATGAGCAGGGATAAAAACCCACCTACTCCCACCGGCAAGCCGCCTTATGGCTTAGCTTATGAAGAATGGGTAAAGGAATAAGTTAACCCGGCAGTGTCCACGATTTAATCACTTTATAAATTAAACAATTTCACTCATCACAAAAATCAAAACCATAAATTATGAAAAAAATTAAGACAAAATACATGGTTGTGACCCTTATGTTTGGTCTAACATTCGGGTTATACAATTGTACCAGGCATGATCAGACATTAAATGTTGCACCGGCAAGCGGCACCTTGCTTACTTCAGTTAAAACCGCCACTCCACCAAGTTTTGTTTCCGGATATTACAGCGGTGGTTCTGCCTGGGGCGGGCCCAGCGCCTCGTTATGGAAGAACGCCCCAGTACTAAACATTACGGCAACGGTACCTGATGTGGAAGGAAGCTCCGGCGCAAACGGATTTAACGGCTTCATTGGTAACAGCACGCCTATGACCCTGCAATCTATGTATGACGCCAATTACATCTATTTTTTAATTACATGGAAGGCAGCACAGGCTAACCGGGCCAGTTCGCCATGGTTTTTTAATCCTGCTACAAAATTATGGGCACAGGGCGGTGCAGCACCTACCTATAACGTTGACGGAGAAGAAACCATGCAAAGTATTTGCTCTGACGAAATAGTAATGCTGTTTAATATCAATAACTCATGCGCCGACTTTACCTCTCAGTCCTGCTACGGGGCCTGCCATACCAATGTAGGCAGTATGGTACTTGATACGCTGACCGGTGCTATAACCAGCACAACTACCAACTGTATGCACACTAATGCAGTTAATGAAAAATTAGATTGCTGGAGGGCCAGGTTCTATGAAGTAGAACAAACCGGCCAGGCGCTTGATTACTACCAGGATTACGATGGTGGAGTATTAGGCGGAAGCGGTATACATGCTGACCAATCGGTACCTAACGGTTCAAGCCCGCCTTCTTATTCTTCCAACGCATCAACCAATGGCGCAGGTAGTGTAAGTAATAAACAAACGCTTACCATTACCGGAACATCCAAACATGAATCCGTACCTCTTTGGGTTAAAGCAAACGATAACTACCCTTATGCCCAATTACTGCCAAGCGATACACTGGGCGCTGCCTTAAAAGTAATAGCAGTTGACTCAAACGGCGTACTCACCCTGCAAGGCGGTTCAACTATCAACCCTAACAACGGAACTACTTACCAGCAGGTTGGTACCGGAATTGGTAACAACGACCAAACAACCTGGATACCCGGCAAAATAGTATTCCCATATACCGGCGGCGAAGGAGATGTAACAGCTAACGCCATGTGGAGCGGATCGGGATGGACAATGATGCTGAAAAGAGCGCTTAAAACCACTGATGTTCTTGAACAGGATGTTGACTTTTCATCTCTTGCAAACCAACAATTTGGAATTGGTGTAATGTTTCAGGCCAACGGTTCTATTAATGCTGCTGATAATGAACATGCCATTATGCCCGGACTAACCCTAACCTTCCAAAAATAGCAGCATGGAAACTTTTTTAATAACCATTAAAATTTAGGTCATGCTCAAAAAGAAAGAAATATTAGTCCTGGCATGGGCCGTGGTAACAATGGCGGTAATATCAATTTCGGGATGTGCGAAAGACGATACGGTTACTGTAGGTAATATGATAACGGTTACAAAAGCCGTCAGCTTTTCAAAAGACCTCGTTCCGTTATTCGCTACCAATTGCGCCGTTACCGGATGCCATGTTCAGGGTTCCATCGCCCCTGACCTTGAAGCGGCTACCGCTTACAACCAACTTACCAGTATGGACCTGTATAATACCGGAAGCCCTACAAGCAGTGTCATTTACGAGCACCTGATGGGTACTCTTACACCTGCAATGCCATATAACCGGCCAACCAATCCGCAAAACATAAACGGGTATGTGCTGGCCTGGATAACACAAGGAGCCCTTAACAACTAAAAACCAAAAAAATGAAAATATATAAAACAAAAATTCGCATAGCCTTTAGTTGCTTCGGGGTGCTCCTGCTCTCGTTTTTGAGTACGAACATTTTAAATGCACAGGATACCACAGCGACAAAAACCAGGCATCACGGAAAACTCTGTGACCTGAAGCCCATTAAAAACACCTTCGATGGTAATTTTATCATCGACAACCAAAGCGTAATGGTGCCACAAAAAAACACCATTGAATTCGATTTTCAGCACCGCTTCGGGGTAATGACCAATGGTTATTCTGACTTCATCGGAATATTTGCAGATGCCAATATCCGCCTGGGCCTTGATTATACACCCACCAACAACCTGGAAATAGGTTTTGGATTTAACAAGTACAACCTTACCTGGGATTTTGACGGCAAATATGCCCTGATGAAACAGTCGGAGCACGGAGGATTTCCTTTAAGTATTACCATTTATGGAGATATGGCTGTTGATACCCGGAACAAAAGCAATTTTGTAAGCGGGTTAGACCGTTTGTCGTACTTTGGCCAGTTGATGATAGCCAGAAAATTTCATGACCGCTTTTCACTACAAATTGCCGCCGAGATTTCGTACTTCAACAACGTTCCCGGCTATATTAACGCCGAAGGGGGTGTTAGTCCGGCCATGTATAATTATCTATTCTCATTATCAGCAATGGGCAGAATTAAATGTACCGATAAAATTTCAGTTTTGCTTGGATACGACCAGCCTGTTACGCAGCAAATATCACAAAACCCGCATCCAAACCTGAGTGCCGGACTTGAGTTTACCACCAACGGCCACGTATTCCAGATAACATTTGGCAATTACCAGGCTATCATTCCGCAGATAAACGAATTTTACAACCAGAACGACTATACCAAAGGCCAATTCTGCTTAGGGTTTAACGTACTCAGATTATGGCACTTATAACGGCCACCAATAATTTATAAATTCACACTATTATCATTTAATCAAAAAAACAAAACCTCAAACTATGAAAACGAAGTTACTATTGCCGCTGGTGTTGTTTGCCGCTGCTATTCTTAGCATGGCATTTCAAACCGATACCAAACCCTGGGTGGTGCCCGATAAAAATGTAAAAATGGTGAACCCGGTTAAAACCTCTCCGGCTTCTGTCAGTGCAGGCAAAGCATTATATATCAAAAACTGTATTGACTGCCACGGAAAAACCGGAATAGGCAACGGAAAGAAAGCTCCGGATTTGAAGAGCACACCGGCTGATATGACCAAACCGGCCTTTCAATCACAAACTGATGGTGCCCTGTTTTACAAAATATCAGAAGGACGTAATGATATGCCCCGTGGTAAAAAAGACTATCCTGATGAAAGCGATCGCTGGAATCTGGTAAATTACGTCAGGACCTTTGGTGCCGGCAAATAAAAACAGGTGCCTTTTAGTAAGGTAACATGCTGAATTTTCTTTTCATGACGAGGTTATTGCCGGCGTTTGCCGGTGATAATCTTGTCATTTTTATTTTAACCTTCCACAACTCAAACCTCACGGGTGCAAACCAAATTATCGTTGTCTGGCAGGAATTCCGGTTGGCGGGGACGCCACATGTTCGGAAGAAACTTAGGTGTGCCTTTACGGCCAAAGTCCGGACCCCTTCCGTCCCCGAAACGGGGAAACCAAGGCAGAAAGGCAGGCCCAAAAGGCGAAGCGGTTCTCCCGCTTCGGGAGTTAGAGGGTTTGCGTAAATGCATTTTGAATCTTCCGAACACCTATGGCGGGGATGCCAAACCGGGTGCCCTTGTGGTTGGCGTCCCCGCCAACCACTTGTATTCCGAAACCTCACTCCCAATACTTCCGTTTCTTTTTTACAAAAAGATATATGGAATTATTTAAGCGTTCTGTCGCATCTGCCATTTTTAGAGAGATTTATCGGAATATCGAAAAAAAATTATAGTTTATAGAGTCCATTATAATGCGTTTGCATTGAATGTTTTTAAACGTTTCGTACTCTATAAAATGTGAATCTGCGGTTGTATATCTAAAGTATAGAAAATTAACTACATACGGAGATGTAGATTGATTTTTTAGATACTTATTTACTGACCAGAATAATAGTAGGATTATTGCAATTAAAAACAAGCAAAATGCAAACAGGGCAATCGTTGCCATTTTGTCGTCTTTAAGTAAGAATCCCAATAAAGAAAGGATAGAGCAAACGGCAGAAAAGCCAAGAACAACGCCCCAGGATATATTAAACAGGTATTTCATAAAATAATTAAGGAGCAAATATATCATTTGCTCCTTAATTATAAAAAGATATTCTAATAGCGAATATCAGTGGTAATTTAGCTTTCGGTTCCCATAGTTTTTAGTTTTTGTTGCAATGGTGATTTGGGTGATTCGTTTTACAAATGTAATTCTCTATTTCATTTATACAAGTGATTGATGAGAAATGTTACATGAATTAACTAATGGTATCGTATATGATACTGGTCAATATACACATGTAATGTGCCAAATGTCAAATTACATGGCTTAAATATAGGGCCAGAAGAGCTTAGGCCAAAAGTGAAGCAGGTAAGCAAATAAAATAAGAACAACCCAATTATTAACGATTGGTATGTCAACGATAAGCATAAAAGGCAACAGTTAATAGAAAGGTCGTCTGTTTTTTAAAATAGTGAGCTACTTATCTTTAGCTGGCTTACCCGCTGCCATCACTCCTAATGTCTTATCAAATTGGGTTGGCTCTTTCGGTTCTTCGGGTTCTGTTTTAGCGGCCTTGTCTAATCGGAACGATAGATTTCTTAATGGGAAATTGCAGTTTTTCAACAGATGCGACAGAACCGTAAATGAACTAAGTGAATTCGATAAAAAACTTATCGGCGTTTTATCAGTTGGTAAGCCACCTAAAGAAGATAAGAAACATTAAGAGCGAGGCTCACCCTCTGGAATTACGGAACCATCCGCATCAGGCTCGGGTTGTTCTGGGAACATAGCTGGAATCAAATGGATTAGCCCAAGTAAGTCCAAATGCCCCTTTGCTGTATTGTCATACATATCTTCATCAGAAACGTCAATCTTAACCAACTTACCATTTAAGCCACTATAAAGGCGTAATCGTATGTCTTCCTCTACTTCTTCTCGTAAATAGACAATACCCTGAATGCTTTCAATAATCTCAATAAATAGGTGCGTATCGTAATTCATGGTTATGCTACAAGACTCATATTTGACTCCTGTTCTATAATAGAAGAAGACGCGAACCTTTCTGGCAAGTTAACCATTGATTTAAACTTTGAATTCACATGTTTATTGCCAAGTAATTGCTTCATTTCAAAATCCCCGCCGACAGTCTTAAAGCCAGATTTATGTAATTCCAAAGCAAAATGCTTTAGCCCATTTTTGGGGTCACGAAGAAAATGGTTAAAATACAATTTAGTCAATACCCTCGACTTTTTGTTCATAGCATCAATATCTTTTGCCGAGAAATAAATGTCGAATCCGGGGATATAACAAGAATAGCCACCATCGTCCTCCTTATGGGTAACAGTATAAAATGACCAACGCACATCTATCATCCCTTTTTCAAAGATGATAGTAACTGTAGGTGCTTTTATTTTCTTTTCAGCCATGTTGCATTGATATTAAATAGGTGAATTGCAAAGTAAATATACAAATCCGCAAGATTTGCGGTAGTTTATTTTAAGGATAGTAATTTATACGGAATTCCATAATTGTAGATACAACAACTCCTAAACATAAAATGTTCTTGGAGTTAACCGGGTTGCTTTAGAATATAAAGTCAGAGGATTGATTGGCTTTCACTACAAAGATACAACAACTAAAACAAATAGGTCAAAAAGGGACTTAGGTATTTTGATGTAAATTGGTATATCATCACCAAAAGTGACCATTGGAAACCAATGCTTTATGTAATCGGAACGATAGATTTCTTAATAGGAAATTGCAGTTTTTCAACAGATGCAACAGAACCCTCTTAATCAGGATTAAAATTAAACTTCAACAGGGAAAGAGGAGATCAGGCTACATTACCCTGGGTATGTTAATTATTTCCCTGTAACAGGTTTTCTGAGTAAAGTCATTGATTTCGATGAGTGGTTGAATGAACTTGCAGGCATTAACCGGATGCAGTTTTTTTAATTAAAAAAGGTGATGCATGTAAAAGGCTTTTATTTTTTCCTTTTACTGATGATGCAATTCATCGTTACTGTTTTGCACGCCCGGCATCCCATGGGGGCCGACCTGGCATATACCTGTATCGACTCCAATCATCATACATATATTGTTGTTTTGAACTTTTATTGCGATTGCCGTGAACTGGATGAGTATCCGGACATTGTCCTCAATGTTGCTTCCGTTTCCTGCGGGCAAAATTTCAGTGTTACCCCCAATTGGCAACCATGCCCGGCCAGTACCAATGGCGGCCAGCCCTGCGAAATAACCCCGCTATGCTTTGCCTCAGTTTTACAATCGGAATGCAATGGCGGCTCGCTGCAGGGAATGTTAGACTATACTTATACCGATACTATCACTTTACCGGCGCTCTGTTCCGATTGGGTAATCAGCTTTGATATATGTTGCCGCAGCGCATTTATTTCAAATCTTATTAACCCTGATGCCGATGACCTCTATATTCAGGCTACAATAAATAACACACTTGCACATAACGATCATTCACCGGTGTTTACCGGCAATCCGGTGCCGTTTATCTGTTTTAGCTACCCATTCACCTGCAACATGGGCGCCGTTGATGCCGATGGAGACTCGCTGGTTTATTCGGTGATTGAACCGATGGGGGCAGGCGCCTTACCGATTCCCTATGTGCCCGGGTATTCAAATAATAACCCGGTTTCGTCGTCAGGGCCTTTTACACTTAACACTGCCACCGGTGAAATTAATTTCATACCTGTAGATATCGGGGTATTTGTTATTGCGGTGCAGGTGAGCGAATACCGGCGCGGCGCATTAATAGGTACTACCATGCGCGATATACAGATTGCAGTTGATAATCTTCCGTCGTGTTCTCAACCACCCCCTTTATTCTCAGGTATTGATTCGGCAAATGTCAGTGGCGGCGTTATGACCGATTCATTCGAGGTTCAAATATGCCCCGGCGGCAGGTTATCGTTCTCTGCGCTGGCGACCGAACCATCAGGTGATTCTGTTTTTATGCAATCCGATATCACCGTGGCAATACCGGGTGCCGGTTTTTCTGTAAACCGTATTTCGAAAGATTCTGTGATGGGTAATTTCACCTGGTCATCACCGGCCGGCGACACCGGTAAACATATTTTTATAGTTACTGTTACCAACAACCAATGCCCGGTAATTGTTATTCAAAACTATGCCATAACGGTAGATGTAATTACTGCTGCCTACACACGGTCAGGTAATGATACGTTGATATGTAAAGGTTCAGGGGCACAATTGACCGCCACCGGCAGCACTTCTTATGTGTGGAGCCCTTCGTCAACTTTAAGCTGCAGCTACTGCCCGGCCCCGGTTGCCACACCTGATACAACAACCACTTATTGGGTACTGTTCCGGGACAGCCTCAGTGCATGTATGGTTACACAGCGGGATACGGTGAAAATACAGGACCTGGTAGTAATCCCCTTATTTACCGATACCCTTGTGGGTGAGGGCGCTCACCTTGTTTTAGGCGTAACAACCACAGAAATTTATGGGCAACCTACCTATAGCTGGTGGCCTGCAGAATACTTAAACAATGCTGTTTCGCCCCATCCGGTTGCGGTTCCGTTAACAGATATTCTTTACACGGTAAAAGTTACCGGAGACGGATGTGTGGATAGTGCGCAAATTAATGTCCGTGTGAAGGATAGCCCGAATCCAATGGTGATGCCGAATGCTTTTACGCCCAACGGAGACGGCAGGAATGATTACTTCTACCCGGTTACTTTCAACAATATCGGAACGGTTAAAACATTCAGGATCTATGATCGCTGGGGACAGTTGGTGCATGATGTTACAGATCCGTGGGATGGGAAATTCAAAGGAGAAAAGCAGCCCCCTGGCACGTATATATATTACCTGGATATACAGATTCCCAATCAGGGTGATATGCACGTTGAAGGTGCTGTAACCTTGCTGAGATAGCGGATATGGACAATTGCCGCGCGTAAAGCATGGGCTGCAATTATATTAATCTAAGCATGCAATACCATTACATATGAAATATTCAGCAATAACCGTTCCGTTACTCCTCCTGGTGTTTATCCTTCAGGCGCAAACACCTAAGTACAGGGTTATCAGTATTCCGGTGCAGAAAAACGGTATCACCATGCGCGACCCCTGGGCCGGTGGAATGGACTGCCCTCAATTTTCTTCCTGCGACCTGAATCAGGACGGGATTAAAGACCTGTTCGTTTTTGACAGGGTAAGCCAGAAAGTTTATACTTACCTGGGCAATGGCGGGGCATTCGATACCATGTTTACTTATGCTCCGCAATACGAGGCCTGCTTCCCTAAAAATTTAAATAGCTGGGTGCTTCTCCGCGATTATAATCACGATGGTATACCCGATATATTTACGCATACCAACAACGGCACCTGTGTTTTTAAAGGGAGCATCCGTAACGGGGTATTGAATTTCGACCTCGTTTGCCCGCTGATAACCTATTCTATGCCGGGGTATCCGGCACTCAACGTATGGACCAACATAGCTGATATACCTGTTTTTACAGATGTGAATATGGACGGGGACCTTGATATTCTTACTTATGATGTGTTCGGTTCACAGATCGCTTATTACGAAAATCAAACCATGGAGAATCCGGGTAATATACATTTTGCCGCCGACTCGTTTAAATACAATTTGGTCACTTCGTGTTGGGGTAATGTAAGCCAGAATTATAATAACAATTCCATGAGTTTAAATGTAAGTTGCAAAGGCGCAATTTCGGGCCAGCAACCCGATCCCCGGCATTCGGGCAACACTATTTACAGCATTATTGATCCGATATACCATGATGTTGACCTGCTGAATGGAAACGTAGGATTCAATAACCTGCTTTTTATGCGCAACTGCGGGGATAATACCTATGCCAATATTTGTGAGTGGGATTCGATATACCCCACTTGCGGCACACCGATGTTGATGGCACAGTATCCGGCAGCCTTCGGAATCGGTAACAACCTTGATTCTCTTGAAGACGTTTTGATGGCACCCAACGTATATGCCCCTTACGACTTCTCAGGCGGGGGCGCCCGCAATGTAAAGAATGTGATGTATTATAAAAATAACGGCGACACCGGTTGTACGTATAGCTACCAAAGCGATTCTTTCCTGGTGAGCCACATGCTGGATTTTGGAAGTAATTCAAAACCGGTGTTCTATGATTTTAATGGCGACGGATTGATGGATATTGTTATTGGTAATTATGGATACTATGATGCGGCTTCTTTAACCGGTTACCTGAGTACGCTTGCATATTATCAAAACACCGGCACGGCTGCCCATCCTGTGTTTACCGAAATAACACTTGATTACGACAGTTTCAGCAACTATAACCTGCTGGGTATAAGCCCGGCCTTTGGCGACCTGGATGGCGATGGAAAAGAGGACTTGCTGATTGGCGCCGGAGATGGCTATTTATACTTTTTCGAAAACACCGGTACCACCGGTTCTTCTTTTCCGTCCATGACTTCGGCAGACTATTTTAATTTAAGCACCGGTACGTATGCTGCCCCGTTTATTTATGACCTGAACGGCGATTCCCTGAACGACCTTGTTGTTGGACGAAGAGATGGCGGACTATCTTATTACTGGAATTTCGGCACTAAAAGCAATCCGTTGTTTGATCCGGATTCGGTGAACAGTAGCTTTGGAAATGTAAGTGTTGTGCCTTACGGTAATGTTGACGGATTCAGCCAACCCTTTATCAGAAGAGATAGTACCGGCAAAATGATACTCTTAGTAGGCTCGGTTGGTGGCAGCATTTATGAATATGCTATTGATACTAACAAACTTCGCAGTGGTTCATTTACACTCATTGATTCTGATTTTATAGGTCAGAATACCGGACAAAATGCAACGATATCTATTGCTGATATCAATGGCGATGGCAGGAACGAATATATTTCAGGCAATGCAGCCGGAGGGGTTTTAATCTTTTCCGATTCTTTGTGGGATCCCGGCACTATTTTGAATGTCAGTAATGAAATTCCGGCGATACCTGAATATCTTCATATTTATCCTAATCCGGCAAAAGAATCTTTTACCTGCGAACTTGCAAATACAGGTTTCAAAAATCCAAAAACGGAAGTATTTAACCTGCTTGGAGAAAAGATGCCCGTTGAATTAACCCTGAGTGAAAACAAAATCATGGTTGGCACTGGCCAGCTAAGCAACGGATTTTATATCGTCAGGATCAGTGAATATGATAAAACATCTTCAGGGAAAGTTTTACTGGAAAGGTAAAGTGAGGTATATATATATTCTTACATTCTTTTCAGGCAAAAGGCAACGCGGAAAATTAAATTTTGTATTTGATAATCAGCCTCCCGCGTAAGGCGCATATGCGTCAACCTAACTGTAGCAAAAAACACCTTTAACCATTGCTATTGTTACGTCTCAGCCCCACATTATAATCTGCCGGATATACTTAACAGTGTCAAGGCGGCTCCTAACCGGAGCGCAACGTCATTTGTCATTTTCTCTATAAACAGGCG
>Ga0182013_10002933_pt1 | contig 21807 bp, 19 predicted proteins | sample 612S2MmetaG_FD_120487 | JGI IMG/M metagenome (GOLD analysis project Ga0182013, IMG submission 120487) | Permafrost microbial communities from Stordalen Mire, Sweden - 612S2M metaG | ecosystem: Environmental > Terrestrial > Soil > Wetlands > Permafrost | place: Sweden: Stordalen | collected... | reverse complement strand
CCGGGCCGGCGATGACCAGAGGCGCGGCCCCCAACGTCTCCCACGGCACAGGCAAAGCGCGCCGAGTCCGCGTGGCACCGTTACGGCCGCGGAAAAACGCCCGGTCGCCGGCGTCGCGCTACCTTTCTACCGGAAGACCTTCGGCGCGAATGACTTCGCGCGACGGCAGTTCGACGTGAAAATACCTGATATGATCGCGCTCTTCCCGCCGGATAGAGCCACCGTTGATCAAATGTTTCACCGGTATCAGCACGCCGTTCGCGTAAACCGCGTGATCGGGGGACACATACAGATCTCGTCGCGGCAATCCTTTCCCAAACGCGCCGGCGGCGACGCGCACGGGGCAGACCGCCGAAGGTTCGGGATGCACATCGCGGCCGATGTCGCGCCTGCCGATCCATACGACCGGCGCCGGTGCGTCTCCAGTCAACGTCGGCACCAGATCGCCTTCGCGCAACGCCTCCACCGCGATCGTGCCGGTCTGATCGGTCACGCCGGAGAGGGTCAGCGCGCCATCGACGTCCAGTTCGGCCCCGGACGACGTCATGGTGACGTTGGTGACGGCAATGGTATCCGAGGAGCCAACCGAAACGGTGTCGCCTCCAGCGACACTGAACACCGCCGAATCGCCCGCGCCCGGCACGCCGATCGGAAGCCAGCCCAGGCTGGACGTCCAGTCGCCGGAAGTCTGCGTTTCGGAAGCGAGTTGCTCGTTGAGAATGGCAAATTCGGGCGCAAAGCGGATTTCAACGGCGCGAGTCCATCCGGCCCCGGCGGTCGCGGAGGAGGCGATAATCGCTTCGGCGATCGGCCAATCCCTCCGCGCCGAGGCACCACGACCGACACACGCCCCGCCATCCAATCCTAAGACCGGCTGCCCCACCTCCGAGAACATCCCCTTACATCCCCCTTATCCGCGGCAAAAACACCTTTCTCCCGCTCCCCCCTCCACCACCACCCCCCACCTCCCCACCATTGACGTCCGAAAACCGCGAGACATCCGCCCCGTCATCACCGATCATCCCCCCATGATCGACATGGACGACGACGCCTGCTACCGGGCCATTGAAACGCGAGACCATCGGTTCGACGGCCGCCTGTTCGTCGGCGTCACCTCGACCGGCATCTACTGCCGCCCGTTCTGCCCAGCCCCCACCCCCAAACGAGCCAACGTCCGCTTCTTCCCCACCGCCGCCGCGGCGCAGGAAGCCGGCTTCCGCCCGTGCCTGAGATGCCGCCCGGAAACCTCCCCGGACCTCGCCTTCTGGCGCGGCAGTTCCAACACCGTGTCCCGCGCGCTGGGCCTGATCGAAGCCGGAGCGCTCGACGACGGCAACGTCGAAGCCCTCGCCGCCCGTCTCGGCATGGGCGAACGCCAACTCCGCCGCCTGTTCCGCCAGCACCTTGGCGCCTCGCCGGTCTCCATCGCGCAGACCCGGCGCATCCTGCTGGCCAAGCAACTGATCCACGACACCAGCCTGCCGATGACCGAGGTCGCCGCCGCCGCCGGCTTCGGCAGCATCCGCCGCTTCAACGAGATCTTTCAGCAGCTCTACCGCCGCCCGCCGCGCTCGCTCCGCCGAGCCGGCATCGCCGACCAGCCGATCGGCGCCACCGGCGCCATCACCGTCAAACTCGGCTTTCGTCCCCCCTACGATTGGGCCGCCATCACCGCCTTCCTGCGCGCCCGGGCCATCCCCGGCGTGGAAGCCGTCACCCAGGAACGCTATGCCCGCACCATCGGCATCGGCGCGGCCCATGGGATCCTGATCGTCGAGCCGGCGGACAAAAACTGCCTCAAAGCCACCATTCGCTGTCCCGATCTGCGCGCCTTGCCCGCGATCATCGCCCGTGTGCGCCGCGTCTTCGACCTCGCCGCCGATCCGGTGGCGATCGGCGGCCACCTCAGCCAGGACCCCGTGCTGGCGCCCCTGGTCCTGGCCCGCCCCGGCCTGCGGGTGCCCGGCGCCTGGGAAGGCTTCGAACTCGCGGTCCGAGCGATCCTCGGCCAGCAAATCACCGTCGCGGCCGCGACACGGCTGGCCGGCAAGCTGGCCGCGTCCCACGGCGCCACCATCGCCGATCCGGTGGCGCTGGAACTCGGCCTGACCCACGTCTTCCCCACGCCGAAGCAACTGGCCGGCGCCGATCTGGCCATGATCGGGATGCCGAACGCCCGCCGGATGGCATTGTCCTCAATGGCCGCCGCGGTCGTCGCCGACCCGCTGATCTTCGGCCCCCGCCGCGGCCTCGACGAGGCCATCGCCCAACTGCGCTCCTTGCCCGGCATCGGCGAGTGGACCGCGCAATACATCGCCATGCGCGAACTGCGCGAGCCGGACGCCTTCCCCGCCGCCGACATCGGCCTCATGCGCGCGATGAGCGCCGGCGACGGAGTGCGCCCATCCCCCGCCGCGCTGCTGGCCCATGCCGAGCAGTGGCGCCCCTGGCGCGCCTACGCCGCCCTGCATCTCTGGGCGTCCGAGCCCCAACAATCCCCGCCGAAGGTGATCCATGACCAGCAAGCCGCCTGAACGCCTCACGCTGGACCGCCTCGCGACCCCGATCGGCGAGGCGCTGATCATCACCGACCCAGACGGCATTCTCCGAGCGTTCGATTGGCTCGATCGCGAAACCAGCATGGCGCGGCTGTTGCGGCTGCATTACGGCTCGCTCAAGCCGGAGCCCGGCGCCGCGCCCGCCACCCTGATGCGCGCCCTGCGCCGGTATTTCGAGGGCGACCTGGGCGCTCTGTCCGGCGTCCCCTGGCGCACCGCCGGCACGCCGTTCCAGCGCACCGTGTGGGCCGCGCTGACCACGATCGAGCCCGGCGAGACTCTGAGCTACGGCGCCCTCGCGGCAAAGATCGGCCGCCCTACCTCGGTCCGCGCCGTCGGCCTGGCGAACGGGTCCAACCCGATCAGCATCGTGGTCCCCTGCCATCGCGTGATCGGCGCCAACGGCTCGCTGACCGGCTATGGCGGCGGCCTGGAACGCAAACGCTGGCTGTTGCGGCACGAGGGCGCGCTTCCCAGAGCCATGGTCCCGGCGTCCCGCGCCGCCTGACCCTTTTCGCCGCGCGGAGAACGCGATACCCAGACGCCTCGTTCTGGAACCATCCGCATGCCGCTTCCCCGCACGCCCTCGCTCAGGCTCGACGGCCGCCGCGCCTTGGTCACCGGCGCCGGCCGAGGTTTGGGCCTCGCCGCCGCCGCCGCGCTGGCGCAGGCCGGAGCCCATGTCGTGCTTGCCGCCCGCACCGCGTCCGAGATCGAAGCCGTCGCCGCCGAAATCCGCGCCGAGGGCGGCAGCGCCGAGCCACTGACGCTGGACGTCACCGACACCGCCGAGGTTCGTTCCGCCATCGCCGCGCAAGCCCCGTTCGACATCCTGGTCAACAACGCCGGCACCAACCGCCCGCGCACCTTCCTCGACGTGACCGAGGACGATTACGACGCCATTACGACCCTTAATCAGCGCGCCGCGTACTTCACCGCGCAGGCGGTCGCCCGCCGCATGGCCGAGGCCGACGTCAAAGGCTCGATTATCCATATATCGTCACAAATGGGCCATGTTGGCGGCCAGCGCCGCACCGTGTATTGCATGACCAAGCACGGCATCGAGGGTCTGACCAAAGCCATGGCCATCGACCTCGCGCCCTTGGGCATCAGGGTCAACTCGATCGGTCCCACGTTCATCGATACGCCACTGACACGTCCATTCTGGAACGATCGCGCCTTCCACTCCGACGTCCTCTCCCGCATCAAACTGGGCCGGCTCGGCACCGTCGAAGATTTAATGGGCGCCGTGGTCTTCCTCGCCTCCGACGCGTCGGCGTTGGTGACGGGAACAGCGTTGGTGGTCGATGGCGGTTGGACGGCGGAGTAACACAGCATGATCCGAATTCTGAAGCACGGCGCGTCCGAGGCGGAAAAAACCGCGGCCGATCGCAAGATAAGGCAAACCGTGGAAGCCATCCTCGACGACATCGCCGCTCGTGGCGACGTCGCCGTGCGAGAACTTTCCGCGAAATTCGATAAATGGGAACCCGAATCGTTTCGCCTGACCGACGCTCAGATCGCCGATCTGATCGCCACGCTGCCGAGCCAGGTGATCGAGGATATAAAATTCGCTCAGACACAGATAAGACGTTTCGCCGAAGCACAGAAAGCCGCGCTGGTCGATATCGAGGTCGAAACGTTGCCCGGCATCCGCCTCGGCCACAAGAACATACCCGTCGCCAGCGTCGGTTGTTACGTTCCCGGCGGCCGCTATCCGATGGTCGCCTCCGCGCACATGTCGGTGCTGACCGCCAAGGTCGCCGGCGTCAAACGAGTCGCCGCCTGCACGCCGCCCTTGAACGGTGTCCCGCCCGCCGCGACCGTCGCCGCCATGCACCTCGCCGGAGCGGATGAAATCTATCTGCTCGGCGGCATCCAGGCCGTGGCGATGATGGCGCTCGGCACGGGGTCGGTGGCGCCGGTGGACATGCTGGTCGGTCCCGGCAACGCGTTCGTCGCCGAAGCGAAACGGCAATTGTTCGGCCGCGTCGGCATCGACCTGCTGGCCGGTCCGACCGAGACCCTGATCATCGCCGACGACACCGCCGACGCCGAAATCTGCGCCACCGACCTGCTCGGACAGGCCGAGCACGGGCCAACGTCCCCCGCGATCCTGTTGACCACGTCGCAACGCATCGCCGACGGCATCGAGGCCGAAATCCAACGCCAGCTCTCCGTGCTTCCCACCGCCGAGATCGCCGGCGCCGCGTGGCGCGATTTCGGTCAGGTAATCCTGTGCGATACCGATAAGGAGCTCGTTTCCGAAGCCGATCGTATCGCGTCGGAGCATGTGCAGGTGATGACAAGAGACCCGCGGTGGTTCCTCGACCGGATGACCAATTACGGTGCGTTGTTCCTCGGCAAGGAAACCAACGTCGCTTATGGCGACAAGGTGATCGGCACCAACCACACGCTGCCGACCAAACGCGCCGCGCGCTACACGGGCGGATTGTGGGTCGGGAAATTCCTCAAGACCGTGACGTATCAACAGGTGACGCCCGAGGCGACCGCGATGATCGGCGAGTACTGTTCCCGCCTTTGCGCCATCGAAAACTTCGCCGGCCACAAGGAGCAAGCCGATCTGCGCGTGCGCCGTTACGGCGGCAAGAACACGGTCTGACGTCAACGCGCCGGTGTGACCCCTTCACCGGTCCCGTCCGTTCCGCGTCATCACCGGGCCTGATTAATCGTCATCACCGGGCTTGATTAATCGTCATCACCGGGCTTGACCCGGTGATTTGTCGCCGCACGTGCCGCGCGAGAAGGCCGGATCGACCGCCGATCCTATCGTGGCGGCCCTCGATCGCCGTACTCCTCCAGTTCCGCCAACAAATTCGCCAGACCATACACCGGCCGGTAACCCAATCGCCGAACCGTCTCGGAAATGTCCAGCCTCGTCGGCTTCAATCCCGGATCGAGCCCATACGACACCGCCAGATCGTAATACGCCGCATAGTGTTTTCGAAATGTCGATCCCGCGCCGCCCTCATCCCAACGTTCCAGATCCGCATCTGTATACTCATACGCGCTGTCCAACGTCAGCGTCAGCGGCGCTTCCATCGGCTCCCGCGAAACATGATCCAAACTCAGCATGACAGCCGAAGCGACATCGCCGATATGCACGGCGCCTTTCCAGAACCACCGCGCCCAATCGCTGTATTTTGTATAGACCTCACGATTCCAATACGGAATGAACCCGCGCGGCCGAAGGATGATCAAGTTCATTCCCCGATCCGTCGCGTAACCCTCCGCGATCCGTTCCGCCAGGATCTTGCTGCGTCCATACAGCGTCCGTGGATGATAAACGCTCGTGGTCGAAATATGCACGATCCTGTGGATCCCAGCCTCGACCGCCGCCTCGAATGCCTCGAACGTTCCACGCACATTGAGGTCGAAGAAATCGTAAGCGCTCTTGCCGCCTTCGCCCTCGTGAATCCCGTGCCAGGCCGCGATGTGCACGATACAATCGCAGCCGCGCATCGCCTCCGGCAGCAGCGACCGGTCCAGCACGGAACCCTGAACGAACGCCGCGCCTTGTGGCAGCGCCGTGGGAGCCCGAATATCCAGTATTACCGCCGTATCGCCGCGATCCAGCAGCCTGGGCACAAGCAGCTGCCCCAGATCGCCCGATCCGCCCGTCAGAAGGACCCGCATTGTCGCCTCACCCTGTCATCTCGCGCGCGTTTACGATGACACGCTCGCCCGAAACCTCCACCATGGGAACCAGCCGAGAGCCCTGGAGGACCCTGACGATGACCCGTTGGCTGCTGTTGCTGCTCCTGTCCCCCGTTCTCGCCTCCGCGCAACCCGTCCTGACCGGCACGACGGCGTTCGGCGACTGGCAATCCGACTCGCCCGGCGTGCGCCGCCACATCACGCCCGATGCCTTGCCGGCGCCCTACGCCACCAGCACCAGTTCCCGCTCGCCCGAGGTGATCTCCCCACCGCGCCACGCGCTGCCACAGGTGCCGACCGGATTTACCGTGTCGCTGTTCGCCTCCGGCCTCGACACGCCTCGCACGATGCGCACCGCCCCAAACGGCGACGTCTTCCTGGCCGAGAGCGGCGCCGGAAACATCCGCGTCTACACCGGCCAACAAAGCCGGATATTCGCCAGCAACCTGACCCAACCCTTCGGCATCGCGTTCTGGCCGCCCGGTTCCTCGCCGCGGTTTGTCTACGTCGCCGAAACGAACCGGGTCATTCGCTTCCCCTACCCGAACGGCGGTCCACCCGAGGTGATCGTCCCCTCGCTGCCCGAAGGCGGCCACTGGACCCGCGACGTCGCATTCTCCCCCGACGGCGCGCGCCTGTTCGTTTCGGTCGGCTCCGCGACCAACGTCATGAGCGGAGTCGGACCGGACGCGGAACAAGGCCGCGCCGACGTGCTGTCCTTCGCCCCCGACGGATCGGATCGAAAAATCTTCGCCTCCGGCCTGCGCAATTGCTCGGGTGAGGCGGTCCAGCCCACCACCGGCGCCCTCTGGTGCGTGGTCAATGAACGCGACGGACTGGGAGACGACCTGCCGCCCGATTACGCGACCGCGGTGAAAGACGGCGGCTTTTACGGCTGGCCATGGTTTTACATCGGCGCCAATCCGGACCCGCGCCACAAAGGCGCCACCCCACGCCAGGTCATCGTCCCAGATGTGTTGATCCAACCCCATTCAGCCCCCCTCGGCATCGCGTTCTACAACAAAACCGCGTTCCCCCCCGACTACCGAGGCGATGCCTTCGTCGCGCTGCATGGCTCCTGGAACCGCTCAAAACGCACCGGCTACAAAGTCATCCGCGTGCGCTTTGAAAACGGCCACCCTACCGGCGAATATGACGACTTTCTCACCGGCTTCGTGCGCTCCGACCGCTCCGTCTGGGGCCGGCCCGTCGGGATAACCGTCACCGCCGACGGCGCCCTGTTGGTCAGCGAGGACGGGAACGGTACAATCTGGCGCATCGCCTACACGGGAGAACGGCCATGAGCGCCACACGTCCACCAAAACAAAAAGCGCCGGCGCTGACCTGCGACAGCCATTTCCACATTTTTGGCCCGTACGACAAATTTTCGCTCAGCCCTGGCCGCGCCTACGATCCGCCCCCCGCTTTGGTGCCGGAGTATCTGGCAATCTCCGATCAGCTTGGCATCCAGCGCATGGTCATCGTGCAGGCCAGCGTCTCCGGCACCGACAACGCGGTGACATTGGACACCGTGCGTCAGTTCGGCCAGCACCGCGCCCGCGCCGTGGCCGTGATCGACGCCAGCTTCACCGATGCCACCCTGAAACAAATGCATGACGGCGGCGTGCGCGGCGTCCGTTTCAACATCTCCACCGGCAACGGCACCCCGCCCGAGCAACTGGAACCGATCGCCCGCCGCCTGGCGCCGCTCGGCTGGCACATTCAGGTCTATATCGATGGCGAATCGATGCCCGAGCTGGCGCCGGCCCTCGCCAAACTGCCCGTCCCCGTCGTCATCGACCATTGCGGCGGCGTCAAGGCGGGACTGGGACTGGATCATCCGCAATTCCACGCGTTGCTCGGCCTGCTCGACTCCGGCAACGCCTGGATCAAAACCACCTCCTACCGCGTTTCTTCCACCGGCCTTCCCTGGGCCGACCCGGCGCCGAACGTGAAAGCCTTCGTTGCCCGCTATCCGGAACGATGCGTCTGGGGAACGGACTGGCCGCATCCGCAAATGCACCCCTGCCCGGAAGCCGGGTTGTTGCTGGATCAGTTCTTCGAGTGGGTGCCCGACGCCGCGCTCCGCCAGCGCATTCTGGTCGACAACCCCGCGAAACTGTACGGGTTTTGATGCCGCCTCGGGTTTACCTCGCCGGTCCGGACGTGTTTTTCCCCGAGCCCCTGTTGTGGGCGGCGGGCAAAAAAACGATCTGTGACCGTCACGGCCTGATCGGCGTCACGCCGCTGGACGACGTGCCGGATGAGCCGGCCGAATGGGGCGCGTTGCCCTTCTGGCGCCGCATCGCTCTGCGCAACGAAGCCCACATCAAAAGCTGCCAGGGACTGATCGCCAACCTGACCCCGTTCCGCGGCCCCAGCGCGGATGTCGGCACCGTCTATGAAGTCGGTTTCGCGCGCGCTTTGGGCCTGTTGATTTTCGGTTACGCGACGACAACGGAACCGTTTTTGCCGAGGACGCTAAAGGCGCTCGGCGGCGATGCGCGATCCCGCGACGATGGCACCTGGCGTGACGCGGACGGTCTGCTTGTGGAACAATTCGGCCTGTTCGACAATCTGATGATCGAGGGTGGGATCGCCGGCTCCGGCGGCGCGCTGATCACCGGCGACGCCGGCCGCTGGGACGATCTGGCGCTGTTCGAGCGCTGCGTCATCGCGGCGACGAAACATTTCAGCCCAACCGGGTAGAGGCGGCGACTACCGCGCCTTCGCCTTCTTCGCTCCAACCTTCTTCTTCGCCGCCGCTTTCTTCGGTGCCGCGGCACCCGCCTTCGCCGCCGGCCGCGCCGCCGCCTTCTTCCGCGGCGCCGCGCGCTTCGCCGGAGCAGCGGCCTCAGCCGCGCCCTTCGCCCCAGCCTTCGCTCCGCGCGCCGCCTTCTTCTTCGCCGCCGCGCCGCGCGGTTTCAGCGTCTTGCCCTTCTCGGCGAGCAGCGTCACCGCCTCATCCAGCGTCACATCGTCCATCGTCGTGCCGCGCGGCAGATTGGCCACCGTCTGGCCGTGCTGCACGTACGGCCCGAACCGGCCCTTCCGCACGCTGACAAAATCGCCCTTCGGATGCGTGCCCAGAGTCCGCACGCTCGCCATCTTCTTCGCGATCAGATCGACCGCCCGGTTCAGTCCCAACGCCAGCACGTCGTCGTCGCGGTCCAGCGAGCCGAACACCGACCCCATCCGCACATACGGCCCAAAGCGCCCGATCCCGACCTGAATCGGCTCCTTCGTCTCCGGATGGATCCCCACCGTCCGAGGCATCGACAGCAGCCCGATCGCCTGTTCCAGCGTCAGCAGGTCGCCATCCATCCCGCGCGGCAGCGTGGTGCGTTTCGGCCGGACTTTCTTGTCCTCGGTCTGCTCGCCCTGCTGCACGTAGAGCCCGTAGGGGCCGCGGCGGACGGTGATTTCCTCGCTCGTCTCCGGATCGACGCCCAGAGTCCGCTGGCCGTCCTTCAGCGTATCGCCGCCCTCGGCCCCGCTATCGATCGCCAGGCTGCGGGTATAGCGGCACTCCGGATAGTTCGAGCAGCCGATGAAACTGCCCAGCCGTCCCAGTTTCAGCCCGAGCCGTCCGCTCCCGCACGCGGCGCACAACCGCGGATCGCTGCCATCTTCTCGCGCCGGAAAGAAATGCGGCCCCAGATCCTGGTCCAGCGCGTTGATCACGTCGCTGATCTTCAGGTCCTTGGTCTGGTCGATCGCCTTGGAAAACTCCTCCCAGAACGCATGCATCACCGCGCGCCAGTTCAGGTTACCGGCGGAGACCTCGTCGAGCTTTTCTTCCAGCGCCGCGGTGAAACCGGTGTCCACGTAATGCTCGAAGAAACTGACGAGGAAAGCGGTCACCAGCCGGCCGCGATCCTCGGGGATAAACCGCCGTTTCTCCAAACGAACGTATTTGCGGTCCTGGAGCACCGTCAGGATCGACGCGTAGGTCGAGGGCCGGCCAATCCCCAGTTCTTCCATCTTCTTGACCAGCGACGCCTCGGAATAGCGCGGCGGAGGCTGGGTGAAATGCTGGTTGGCATCGACCTTGCTCCGCTTCAGCGGGTCCTTGGCCGACATCGGCGGCAGCATGCGGTTGTCTTCGTCCGAGGTTGCCCCAGGGGCATCTTCGTCGGTGTCCTCGCGATACAGCTTCAGGAACCCGTCGAACGCCACGATTGAACCGGTCGCCCGCAACGTCTGACCCTTGCCATCGACCACATCGACGGCGACCTGATCCAGTTCCGCCGACTGCATCTGGGAGGCGACCGCGCGTTTCCAGATCAGTTCGTACAGCCGCCGCTGATCGTTATTCAGCCCCGACACCACCTGATCCGGCGTCCGCGTCACGTCGGTCGGCCGGATCGCCTCATGCGCTTCCTGCGCGTTCTTGGCGCGGCTGGTGTACTCTCGAGGCGCCCCCGGCAGATAATTCGGCCCGAAACTTCCGCGCACGTGGTCGCGAATGGCGCTGATCGCCTCCTTCGCCATTTGCACGCCGTCGGTCCGCATATAGGTGATGAGGCCGGTGGTCTCGCCGTCGATGTCGATGCCCTCATACAACTGCTGCGCGCACCGCATCGTCTGCTGCGCGCCGAACCCCAGCTTCCGGGAGGCTTCCTGCTGCAACGTGGACGTGGTGAACGGCGGCGGCGGATTGCGCCGGACCCGCTTGCGCTCCACCGAGCCGACCTCGAACGCGCCTTGCTGGACCAGCGCCTTCGCCGCCTCGGCCAGCGTTTGCGTGTTCAGGTCGAACTGGTCCAGCCGCTTGCCGTTCAGGTGCGTCAGTTTGGCCGTGAAGGGCGCGCCGCCGGGGGTGATGAACACCGCCTCGATGGTCCAGTATTCGCGCGCCTTGAAGACCTCGATCTCGGCCTCGCGCTCGCAGATCAGCCGCAGCGCGACCGACTGCACGCGGCCGGCCGAACGGCTGCCGGGCAGTTTGCGCCACAACACCGGCGACAGCGTGAACCCCACCAGGTAATCCAGCGCGCGGCGAGCCATGTAGGCCTCGATCAGCGGCAGATCGAGGTCGCGGGGATGCTGGATCGCGTCGCGGATGGCGCCGCGGGTGATCTCGTTGAAGCTGATGCGCTGGACCTTGACGCCTTTCAGCGCCTTCTTGTCCTCCAGCATCGCCCGGACGTGCCAGGAGATCGCCTCGCCCTCGCGATCCGGGTCGGTGGCGAGATACAGATTCTTCGCCCCCTTCAGCGCCTTGACGATGGCGCCGACCTGGCGTTCGCCGCGGGCGTCCGATTCCCAGTCCATGGCGAAGTCTTCGTCCGGCCGGACGCTGCCGTCCTTCGGAGGCAAATCGCGCACGTGGCCGAAGCTGGCCAGGACGGTGTACCCGCCGCCCAGATAACGGTTGATGGTTTTGGCTTTGGCGGGGGATTCTACGACAACGACGTCAGACATGGCGTTCCGATTGGATCCCTTTCGGGGTGGTCTACGATCCGGCGTTCGTCAACAAGGCGAACCGGTTCCCCGGCAGTGTCTCCACCCGCCCGGCAAGCTCCAGTTCAAGGAGGACCGCCAGCACGGCGGCGGGAGACAACTGGCAGCGCCGCAAGAGATCGTCAACCTTTACGGGAGTCGGTCCCAAAAGGGAGACGACGCGGGACCGCGCCCGGTCCAGGCCAGACGGGACTTCCAGGTGGTCCGCGTCCTCGGAAACGCAAGGGGGCGGGTCGTCGATTCCCGCCGGGGCGAGCCTTGACGGAAACAGGCCGCCGAAGCCGGAGAGGTTGTCCAGCACGTCGTCGGCCGTCTCGGTCAGGACCGCTCCCTCGCGGATCAGATCATTGCCGCCGCGCGCCCGCGGATCCAACGGCGATCCCGGCACCGCGAATACTTCCCGCCCCAGATCCTGCGCGATTCGCGCCGTGATCAGGCTGCCCGACCGCCGCGCCGCCTCCACCACCAGCACCCCCAGCGACAGTCCCGCGATAATGCGATTGCGTCGCGGGAAGTGGCGCGCCTGGGGCTGGGTACCAGGGGCGGCCTCGGTGACCACGGTGCCCCGCTCAGCGATCAGGCGTTGCAGATTGGCGTTCTCGATCGGGTAGGGGACGTCGAGTCCGCCGGCGATCGCCGCGACCGTGCGTCCCGTGCGCATGGCCGAGGTGTGCGCGATCCCATCGATCCCGCGCGCGAGACCAGAGACCACGGTGACGTGGGACGCCAGGTCCTCCGACAGCGTCTCGGCGAGGCGCAGCCCGGCGGCCGAGGCATTGCGCCCGCCGACGATCGCGATGGCCGGTTTGGCGAGCAGCGCGGCGTCACCGAGGACCGCGATCACCGGCGGCGCGTCGTCCAACTGCGCCAGGAGGGGCGGATAATCGAGGTCGCCAAGGAAAATCAGCCGCCCCCCGAGTTTCGCCGTCCGTTCGAACTCCAGCCGCGCGTCGGTGTCGGACGGGATCGCGGGCGGGGAGGTCTTGCCGCCATCCCGCGCGAGTTGCGGCAACGCGGCGAGGGCATGGGCTGGGGTATGGTACCGCTCCAGCAGGCGGCGGAAGGTGACCGGTCCGACCCCCTCGGTCCGGACGAGGCGCAGGCGGAGAAGCTGGTCTTCGGTCGGCATGGCACGGCTCCCGGCGGTGGTCCGGGCGGAGACTCAGCACGCGCGGGTGAAGATTGGCTTAAGGGCGAGTGAGGCGGTTCGCCTTACTGACACTCTGCCGCGCTTACGCCGCCTCCACGAGCAACCCCGCCACCGGCCCCAACCGCGGCGGCCGCACGGTGCAGGCGATCGCCACCGCGCCGAGCCCCACTCCGAACGACCCGATATACAACCACGCGTATCCGCCGAACGTATCGAACAGCCAACCTCCCGCCACTGGGCCGATCGCCATGCCCAACGTGGAGATCATCGCCACCACGCCGAACACCGAGCCCATGATGCCGCCGGGGAAATACTCGCGCACCAGGATCGCGTAGAGCGGCATCGCCCCGCCGTACGACAACCCGAACAGCATTGCCACGAAGTAGAAACTCGCCAGACTGCTGGTGAACAGATACAAACTGACCGCCACCGCCTGTAACGTCAGCGCCGCGATCAACGTGCGTCGCGCGCCGGTCCGGTCGGCGATCAGGCCGCAGACGATCCGCCCGCTCAACGCGGATAGGCCCGCCACGCCGAACACCGTGGTCGCCGCCATGTCCGGCACGCCGCAATCGACCGCGTAGGTCACCATGTGAAAAATCGGCCCCGAATGCGCCGCGCAGCAAAAGAAGTTCGCCAACGCGATGGCGGCGAACACCGGTGTCCGCAACGCCTGAGCAACGGTCATCTCCGCCGCCGCGCCGCCCATCGGCGCCATCGCGACAAGCGGCGCGTCCGGCGCCTTGCGCAGCAACAACGCGGCGGGAATGATGACGGCCCAGGCGATGACGGCGAGGGTGAGAAGGGCGTAGCGCCAATCGTGGTGAAGAATAATCCAGCGTGCCAATGGCGAAATAATCGTGGTCCCCAACCCGAGTCCCGCCGACACCAACGCCACCGCCAGGCTGCGATGTTCGGTGAACCAGCGCGTCGTCAGCGCCGTCAGCGGCACATAGAAACTACCCGCCGCGAGCCACACGCTGATCCCGAACACCCACTGAAATTCCGTCAACGTCGATGCCTGGCTCGCGGCGGCGAGGCCGAAGCCCAGAAGCACCCCGCCGCCGAGCACCACGATCCGCGCGCCAAACCGGTCCGACAGCGCGCCCCACAGAAGCGACCCAACCCCCATCGCCAGGAAATTCAGCAGCGCCGCTGTCGAAATCCCAGTGCGAGACCATCCCTGCGCCTGCGAGATCGGCTGCAAAAACACCGACAGCGACATCATCGAGCCCATGCCGACGCAGGTGATGACGATGCCAAGTCCGACGATGATCCAGCCGTAAAACACCCGCATCGTTCAATGTTCCCCGGCGCAACAGGACGCCACCGCCGAGTCGTAACGATCGTGATGCCGCACCCAATCGGTCAGGTTATGCCCAGGACCGTTCTCATCGCGTCCTTTCGGGGTCAGATCGAGGAGGGCGTAGGTGCCCAGCATGGCCTCACCGCCGCGCGCGAAGCTGGAGTAAGTGTGGGCGATCTGCCCGTCGGGGTCTTTGTAAAACACGCTGGTGCCTGGCATTTCCTCACCCACGCGATCGGTCAGTCCGTAATTGTAGACCACTTTGCCCAACGCGAGTTGCTCGGGCGTGAACGACACGCCGAAGTCGTAATTGAAGTCGCTGCCGAACGACGACACCCACTTGAAGCGCCAGCCCATGCGCCGCCGGAACGCCTCGATTTTCCCGAATGGCGCGCGCGAGACCACGACGACCGTCACGTCATGATGCTCCAGATGCACCAGCGCGCCATCCAGGTGATCTGACCAGAACGAGCATCCGACACAGCCTTCCTCCCAGTCCGGTCCGAACATGAAGTGTCTGACGACCAATTGGCTTCGACCATCGAACAGATCGGACAATGTTTCGCGGCCGTTCGGTCCGTCGAACCCATAGTTCTTCTCGACCTTCACCCACGGCAGGTCACGCCGCCGCTCCGACACCCGGTCACGCAAACGCGTGAGTTCCTTTTCCTCCGCGAGCAATTTCGCGCGCGCGGTCGTCCACTCGGAACGCGATACGATCTCATGCGTCATGGGTCTTCTCCCGATTATTGTGTCATGTAATTTCCGAAACGTTCCAGGCAGCTGGTCCAGCCGATGACGTGATCGTCGCGCCCCGCGACCGAATCGAACGCACCCTGGCGCAATGTCAGCCTGGTCTTGTCGTCGACCGCGTCGAAGGTGACGGTGACGAGCGTTTCGTGGCCCAGAGTGCCGTCCGCCGCTTCCCACGCGAAAGTGAAAGCGATCCGTTCCGGCGCCACAATCTCCCGATACACGCCGCGCTTGCGGTGATCGGTCCCCTCCGGCGAGCGCATGACGAACCAATAGGCGCCGCCCGGCCTGATATCCATGTCGCACGCGATCGTGACGAATCCCTTCGGTCCCCACCAGCGCGCGACCTGCCCAGGATCGGTCCAGGCCTGGAACACCAAATCCCGCGGCGCGTCGATCAGCCGCGAAACGACCAGGTCCCGGTCGGCCACGCTCATCGTTTTTTCACTTCCGCCATATGCGCCTCCAACCGATCCAGGCTCTGCTCCCAGAACTCGCGATATTGTTGCAACCAGTCGACCGCCTCTTTCAATGGTTCCGCTTGCAACGACCGCGGCCGCCACTGCGCTTCCCGCCCCCGAGCGATCAGGCCCGCGCGTTCCAGCACCTTCAGATGCCGGGAGATCGCGGGCAGGCTGATGTCGAACGGTTGGGCGAGTTCCGTCACCGTGGCTTCCCCGGTCGCCAGCCGCGCCAGGATCGCGCGCCGCGTGGGATCGGCGAGGGCGGCGAAGGTGTGATCCAGGCGATTGGGCATCATGTTCAACCAGGCAGTTATATAACTGAACGGTTAATTACCAGCCCTGACATCGCCCCGTCAAGCGGATTTCCCCGCCCGGACTTTGTCCCGCTGCCCAATCCGCGGCTCCGTCCCGGCCAGCAACCGCCGGATATTCTCGTGGTGCCGCGCGATCACCAGCACCGCGATGGCCAAAGCGAGCCAGGCGATCCTGCTGTCGGCCAGAAACAGCGCGGCGATCGGCGCCGCCGCCATCGCCGCCAGCGAGGCGACCGAGGACATGCGGACGATCGCCGCCACGATCAGCCACACCACGCAGGACGCGACGCCCACCGGCCATGCCGCCGTCAGCAGCACGCCAAGGCCGGTCGCCACTCCTTTGCCGCCCTTGAACGCCAGCCACACCGGGAACAAATGCCCGATCACCGCGCCCAACCCAGCCCAGATCGCGGCGTCCGGCGGCCCGAGGTAGCGGAACAGGGCCACCGCGAACGCGCCTTTACCGGCGTCCAGCAGCAAGGTCGCCGCCGCGAGACCTTTGTTTCCTGTACGCAACACGTTCGTAGCGCCGATGCTGCCCGACCCAATGGCGCGAACGTCGCCCAGACCCGCCATGCGTGTCAGCAGCAACCCGAAGGGCACCGAGCCGAACAGATACCCCGGAAAAATAAAAGGCAGCATTAACATGTTCGGTTTCCTGTCAGCGTTCGCCGTCCGGCGCGCGTATTCCCAGCCGCTCCAGCCGCGGCAGCACCTCGGCGATGAAATACGGGATTTCCTTCAGATAATCGACGAACGCGACGGTGCAGCCGGCCAGGCCGGTCGCGCTCATGCGCGCCATTTCCTCAGCGATATCGTCCGGCGTGCCGACGAACGGATAAACGCCGGGATAAGCGCCGGCGTAATTCAATCCCGTCGCGCGATGGAACCGATTTCGCAACGGACGTACGATCTGGCGCCCGCCGTCACTGATCGTCGCGCCGCGGTTCTCCAGGTAGTAAGCGAAGCCTTCCGGATCTTCCATTTCCTCGGCGAAATAATGAAAATACGCCTCCGCCTCCCGCCGCGTCGGACGGCATACCACATGTCCCATGGTAAAGACCGAAATCGAGCGGTTATACAAAGCCATCTGCGCCTCGACCCCGGCGAGGATGTCCTGCACCTGATCCAACTCGGTGACGTTCAGGAACAGCACATCCGCCGCGCGCGCCGCGAAGTCCCGGCCTTTGGGCGAGAACCCCGCCGACATCACCGCCGGCCACGGCCGCTGGATCGACACCGGATCGGTGTGCAATTTCTTCAAATGAAAGAACCGGCCGTCCCAGTCGAACTCGGGTCCGCCGCGCAACAGGCGTGACCAGATCTCAAACCATTCCAGTCCGTGTTCGTAGCGCGAGTCATGATCGATGGTGACGCCGTGCAGATCGAACTCGTTCTGGTTCCAGCCGCACACGATGTTCAGGCCGGCGCGGCCGTGCGACACGTGGTCGATGGTCGCGATCGCCTTGGCCGCGAACGCCGGGGTCACCAGCGGCACATGCACGGTGGAAAAGATCGCGATGCGTTTGGTCAACGCCGCGAGAGCCGCCCCGTGCGTCAGCGTCTCGAACGATCGCCCATACACATTGGCGTTGCCCTGATAGCCGCGCCATTTGGCCACCGGCAGAATGAACTCCAGGCCCGCCTCGTCGGCCAGAATGCTCATCGCGGCGATGTCGTCCCACTCGCAGGGCCAGCGCTCCGGCGCCAGGCTCATGGTCAGGCCGCCGTCGCAGTTCGCGCTGAACACACCCAGCTTGAACCGATTGGGCCCAAACAATGGGTTACTGGCACGCGAGGCTTCCATCCAAACCGGCTCCATCTCCACGAACGCGCGCCAGCTTACACCCGGGCCACGCCCGGCGGCGAGGCGGTGCTCTCGCCTCCGATCGTCGCCCCGGCTAAGACAGGGTCACCGCATATGCAACGCCCCTTGGCAACAGAAGGAACTCCACGCGATGGCGAAAGAAGCGGCGGCCCGTCCGGCGGCGACCATCGTGCTGTTGCGCGATACGCCTCAGGGGCTGGAGGTGTTCATGGTGGTGCGCCACCACGCCATCGACTTCGCCTCCGGCGCGCTGGTGTTTCCCGGCGGCCGGGTGGATGAGAACGACTTCGCCCTCGCCGGCAACGCGACATTGTGTCCGAACCCGGATGGGCTTTCCACCGTGGACATGGCGTTCCGCCTCGCCGCGATCCGGGAAACCTTCGAGGAATGCGGCGTGCTGTTCGCGCGCCCCGGTCACACCGTCGCGCTGATCGATGGGGAGACGCTGCGATCGGTGGAACGCACGCATCGCGCCCCGCTGGCGGAAGGCCGTATAAGTTTCGACTCCGTGCTGACCGCGGGCGATCTGCTGCCCGCCACTGATCTGCTCACGTATTTCGCGCACTGGATCACGCCGCGGCATCAGCCGAAACGTTACGATACGCATTTCTTTCTGGCGGAGGTGCCGTCGGAACATCTCGCGGTGCATGACGGCTCCGAGTCGGTTGATTCGGTGTGGATCACGCCGCGCCAGGCGCTGGCTGACACCACCGCCGGCCGCTTCAAGCTGGTGTTCGCGACACAGATGAACCTGATGAAGCTGGCCGGTTACCGCACCGCCGCCGACGCGATCGCCGCCGCCCGCGCCGCGACCGTCGTCACCGTGTTGCCCGAGGTCAGCCAGATCGACGGCACCCGGCGCGTGCTGCGCATTCCGCTGGAGGCGGGCTATGGCGCGGAAGAATTCATGATCGACAATCCGCCCGCGTCATGAACGCGCCGTCGCCCCGGCTGAGGTCATTGGCCGACATGGCCGGCCGGACGCGACGCGGCGGGCGTGGCGGCGGGCTGAGGATTGGCCGTTGGTGACGCGGCCGACGCCGGACTGATCGTGTCCCGAAGCTGATCCAGACCGAAGCCAAGCATGAAGGCCGTCAGGCAGGCGGACCAGGTAATCTCATTCGGCACTCCGCTGGCATATTGCGTGCTGAACGCCGTCGCCACCGCGATCGCGACTGAAATGAAGAAGCTGGCGATCTCCATCGGTTCCGCGCGCCACCAGTCGCTCGCCCCGGCCCGCGGCGTGATAACGGTCCCGAACGGGAACGTATCGGTGTCGGCGGTGAATGGAACGCGGATCGCCAATGTCACGTCATACGACCGCTCGGCGCGGCCCCAAAATCGCCGCCCACGCGGCGGCTTACGAAAATAGTGGCTGAACCGGTCCACACTTGGCGGCGGCGTCGTATTGTCGCCGGTGTCCCAATCATAGATCAGCAAACGTTTGGCGGCCGGAACCGCCTGCAACGCCGGATGAGTGAACGTGAACGCGATATCGACCGACTGCAGCGCCCGTGGGTGCATATCGCAGTCGATCCAGCCCTCACCACGCGACAGCGACAAAGCGATCTCCCGCGGCGTGGTCTCGCTACGCAGCAGATCCAGCAGCGTCTGTACCTGATCGGATTTCGGATTTCGTAACAACGAATCCAGCAGCGAATCCGCCAGCTCGGTGAACCGGGCCGGATCGTCGCGCAGCTTTGGCTCGACATATTCCGTCCAGATATCGGCGATGTACAGGTCACGCTCGACATCCAGCACTTCGCTCGGACTCAGCGCGGCGATGCCGGGCATATCCACGGAAAGCTGCTCCACCAGGGCGCGAATGCGCGGATTGCGAGACGGATCCTGCACGAGATGGCTATCGGGGTGCGCCGCCGCGTCGGTTCCCGGCGGGGGCGGGGCGGGCACGATGCGCCCACGCTCGGTCATCATCTTGGTCAATTGCTTGCCCAGCATGGCGGCGAGAGCGGCTTGCTGAACGTCGTTCTGGGCTTCGGTGAGCTTGCTCTGGGCTTCGGCGAGGCGGTCACCGCTCGCCTGCGCGTCGCCGGCCCGCAACGCGTCCTCCGCGTCGCGCAGCTTCTGGCGGATCGCGGCGTGCGTGACGATGGGCAGCGTCGCGCTGTCCGCCGCGGACCGGGTCATGGAGATGCGCCGCGCCAACCCCGCCGCCGTCATCAATGTCGCGACACTGGTCTGGGCTGCCTGAATTTCCGCGAGCTTACTCGCGCTGAAAAAATGCACCTGCTTGAGCGACAGTTCGATACGTCTGGTTTCCGCCGCGAGCCCGTCCACCAGCGCCGGGCCCGCCTGGCCGCACTCTCGCAACGTCGCCGTGACCTGGCGAAGGCTGCCGCGCAGAGCGGTGCGTGCCCGGCTGACCGGAAAGATGTTGTTCAGCATGACCGAAACGATCGATCCGAATACGACGTAAAACAGCACCGTCCAGGTGCGACCAGGCGGATAACGGGTGACGGCGACGATGGTATCCGTGCCGGGCCCGGTATCCGTGACGCTACCGATATGAAGCACCAGGAAGTGCTCGCCTGTCGGCACGCATGGCTGGACGGCGGCGATCACCGCCTGGCTTGCCTCTGGCTCAAGATGAAAACGGGCGGGCGAGAACGTCAGCGGTCCCCGAGGATCGCAGTGCGGTTCGCCGCCGCCGATCCCGGTCAGCACGAATTCTCCCGGACGGGCGCCCGCCGGGTTTTGCACCGTCAGCAAAAAATCGGCCTGCGATGTCGCGTCGACCACGAGCCGGCCACCGTGCAGCGCGTCACTGGTCAGAACCGGTTGAAACGACGGTGCCGCTCGCAGCGCGCCCAGAGAAATGGTCGCCAGAGTCGTGGAGGGGCTCGAGGCGGTGATGCTCCCCTGGTAAAGGCCGGTCTTCCAGACCTCCTCCACGGTGAAGGGGATTTCGCATGGCCCTTTTGGCGGGCAGTTCAGCGCCTTCGGGTCAACGTCGATCGTATCCGTGTGACTCTCGTTGAACCGCACGAAGCCGTAATTGTCACCTTGGGCGACAGGCAACGCGCGCAGCGAAATGGGCGCCGGATCGTTGTCGCCCCATGTGACCTTCAGGACGCCGTTGGCTTCGCCAGTGCGCGGATCGACCTGGAGCGTCGCGGACCCTAGCTCCAGCTTGACCTGAGCGTTCGCCGCCGCGCACAGCAACAACGAAATTAAAAGAACCAATCGCCAGTACATGGGCGTCGCTCCATGCGAAACGAAAGATTGATCGAGTGGTATCGAGATGGCAAGCGCGGACCGGCCCGCTCGACAACCGACCGGCATCCCGGCACCGTCCAGGACCGCACCGCCGAAAGGATGCCTGGATATGCACGCCGGCCTGTTCGTCACTCTGGAAACCGAATCCCGCTTCGACATCACAGCGCATCTCGCCGAACTGACCGCGCAGGTCCTCGCCGCGCGTGACGCCGGCTTTGACTCCCTTTGGTTCCCGCAACATTTCGTGACCGGACCGGACATGCGCCAGTTCGCCGCGTCGCCGATCATGGGCTATCTCGCGGGCATCTCCGGCGGCATGCGCATGGGCACCGCGGTGTTGCTGCTGCCGATGCTCAATCCCGTGCTGCTGGCGGAAGAAGCCGCCACGCTCGACCACCTGACGGACGGCCGGTTTGTACTGGGCGTCGGCCTCGGCTACCGCGACAGCGAATTCGCCGCGATGGGGATTGAGCGTAAGTCTCGCGTTCCGCGGTTTCGCGAATACGTCCAGGCGATGCGATTGCTGCTGAGCGGCGACCACGTCACCTTCCACGGCAAATACGTCAAACTCGACGACGCCAGCCTCAGCATGCGTCCGCGCAATCCGTCCGGCGTGCCCATCTGGATCGGCGGCACCGTCCCCGACGCCGTCAAACGCGCCGCCGAACTGGGCGATTCGTGGCAAGGCGCCGGCGCGATGACCATGGACGAAATGAGACGCTGGTGGACGCTGTTCCACGACACCCGCGTCGAACTGGGCAAGCCGCTGGACTATCCCCGTCAGGTCTCCCGCGAGTGTTTCTGCGGTCCCACGATGAACGCCGCCATCGACCTCGCCCGCGGTCCGATCTCGGCGAAATACGAGCGTTATGCAACACATGGGTTTGGCGGCTTCGATGGCGGAGCCGACGCGTTTCGCCAGTTCGCGCAAGATCGTTTCGTGGTCGGCGACGAGGCGCATGTGCGCGACGAATTGCAACGCTACCGGGACGAACTCGGCGCCACCGAGTTTCGCTTTCGCATGGGCTGGCCGGGTTTACCCCAGGACGAAGT
>Ga0182013_10002928_pt1 | contig 21824 bp, 15 predicted proteins | sample 612S2MmetaG_FD_120487 | JGI IMG/M metagenome (GOLD analysis project Ga0182013, IMG submission 120487) | Permafrost microbial communities from Stordalen Mire, Sweden - 612S2M metaG | ecosystem: Environmental > Terrestrial > Soil > Wetlands > Permafrost | place: Sweden: Stordalen | collected... | reverse complement strand
TCTCGCTGCTGCTCGTTTGCTCCTGCTTGAGCGCGGCGGCGGGATTCGCGGTAAACGAACGCCAGGCAGGGAGCAGTGCGGTGATGAGCATAGCCGCGAAACTCATGAAAAACGAGAACAGAAATACGTCGCGGTTGAGATGAATGTCAGCCAGGCGCGGAATCTGATCTCCCGCCATCAGGGTAAGAACACGCAGGGCGGGCTCGGCGATCAGCAGCGCACAGGCGCACCCGGCGCAGGCAAGCAGGAGCGACTCGAGCAAGGCGCGGCGCGCGACCGCAGTGGGGGTGGCGCCCAGCGCAGCGCGAATGCTGGCCTCGCGCAGCATTCGCGTGGAGCGGACCAACTGGAGATGTCCAATATTCGCGCAAACGATGAGCAGCACCACGACAACTGAGCCCATAAGGAGGCGAAGCAGAGGGCGGATCGAGCCGACGATCTGGTCCTGCAAGGGAACGGCCAGCAGAGATTTCTGCCGGTCTTCGGGATAAGCCGTCTGCAGTTGGCGCGAAAGTGTCGCCATCTCGGCATTCAACTGCGAAGCAGAAACTCCGGAACGTACCCGCGCAACGGCGCGCTGGTTGTAGGCAGTGCGGCTTGGGATCTCAGGGCGCGGCGGGAATTCCAACCAGACCACAGCCTTCTCGGGAAAGGAGAATCCGGCGGGAAGAACTCCGACGATGGTGCGCGTACGTCCGCCATAACGGAGTGCATGGCCGAGCGCGGCCTGGGCGGAGCCGAAATGCTGATCGGCAAACGAGCTCGCCACAAGAGCCTCGGCGCCGTCGGCAGTGTTATCGAAGAGGCGCCCGGCAATCGGCTCAACGCCCATCACGCTACCGAACTGAGGGCTCACTGCTGCCATGTTCAGGTAGAGCGACTGGCCGTCAAGCAACAGCCCGTCCTGTCCGGAATTCAACCCGCTGGTGCTGGCGTCGAACCAGGCGATGGCTTCGATGGAACGCACGTTGCTTGCCACGTCGACATAGTCATCTCCGCCGATCTTGGCAGCCACCCGTCCGTCTTTGAGGAAACGCGTGTCGATCGAATAAATGCGATCGGCTCCCCGGTAGCCGAGCGGCCGCAGAAGAACGCAATCCACAATCGTGAAGATAGCGGCGTTCAGCCCAATCCCGACCGCCAGGGTCAGAATGACCGTCGCAGTGAATGAGGGAGAACGAAACAACTGCCGAAGGGAGTGGCGCAGGTCCTGAAGCCAGAGGGCGATCATGGGGTGTCTCCTGGGCTTGGCACAAGGCCTTGGGGTGACTGGCGTCGCTGTGCCGGAAAGGATTTCAGACCCGATGTTAGCAATCGGCCCGCCAAAGCCCCGCAATCGCATGGGCCAGCTGAATCGCAGTTTATCGCAGCAGGGAATCCAGGTTGTGCGCGCCAGCATGTTCGTATCTGGAAAAGCCTGTTCGATTTCGAACATCGATTTTATGAACATCTGGTCGAGGGTTTATGAAATTCCCGGCGTTCGACCCTGATCGCAAACCGCATTGTGAGAGGCATTGCCGCATAGGGTTCTGCAGCGCTTAAGTCCTCGAACCCGAACCGTCGTTTTGCGCGTCCAAGCAGCTTAGGGTTGTTGTCAGGACGACTTTTGCTCTCAAGACGCGTTCATACTTACTACTTTCAAAATTGCGAGGCGTTATGGATACCAGAAGAATCTCCCTCTTTCTTGCATTGCTCTTACTCTGCGCGGCGCTCGGGGTGACACCTGCCGGTGCGCAAGCGGCGGCGGTGGATCGAGGCATCTCGAATACCGACGTGGCGTTAAGTATCTACGGCGCATTCAGCGGCAGGACAACGGGAGACGGCATTCAGCAAAGCCCGGCTAACGCGGCCGGCGGAATCGTCGAGGTCCGGCACATCGTCAACCCGCTCATCGGCTTCGAGGGGACCTATTCGCTCAACCGCGCCAACCAGAGCTATACGCCACAAGTCACGTGCGGCCTGATCTGCGGGCCCATCACTCCGGCTACCGTTTCTGCCGACGCGCATGAGGTCACAGCCGACTATCTGGCCTCGCTCAAGATTGCCAATCTGCGGCCCTTTGCGCTCGCGGGACTTGGCCTCCTTTTCAATCAGCCCGCCGGCACGCAGGCGAACGCGACCTCGTCAAACAAACCGGTTTACGTCTACGGTGCGGGACTGGACTGGGGGCTGCTGCCGCACATTGGTTTGCGGTTGCAATATCGCGGCAATCTCTACAGGGCGCCCGACTTGACCAGGCTCTACGGCTCAAGCGGAGCGTTCGTGCACACGTCGGAGCCCATGCTGGGCGTCTATTTCCGCCTGTGAGGGCAGTCTGGGGCGGGCGCGTCTGACTCAGTACTCTTTTGAAGGCTTTCCCCGTCCAATTTCGAAGAAAAGACTCCGAATTTTATGTCGCAACGCAACTTTGGTTGGAAAGCGGTGTCCAACGAGTCGAAGAGATCCGCAGGCGGTATCGGGGAGTCTACCTCGAACCGGTGCGGGCGGCGCCTGTTCCGCCGTCCACTCTTTGTTCCCACTTCGCCCTCTGCAAACGTTCACGTATGTTCTTCAGGGCTGGATGATCGAAAACTTCGAGTCTGGTCCCGGCTCGATATTGATTTCGATGGTACGTCCTCCTTGAAGGTCATTGGAATTTAGCGTACGAACGACTTGAAGCAACAATTTGCATGGGCGCTCCAGTGCAATTCGTCCACGCTCATCCGCTTTCAAAAAAGGCGGAGGGTACGCGCTGTCGCCTGGCCGCAGCGTCGACGAACCGCGGTTGGTTTCCCATTGTTTTTAACTTTCAAATTTTTCAATTTCAAGGAATGGCAATGAAGACAAGAACAGTAAATTTTCGTCTGAAGCTTCTGTCGCTGTGCGGCTTGGTGGCTGCGGTTTCAACGCTTGTGGCGCCCGCCAATGCGCAACGCCTCACTTCCAGAATCAAGTCGGAGATTTCCAGCAGCGAACCGGCGCCTCTACCGAATTCACTGCACCCCCTGGCTCAGGCCCGCTACTACGCAGGGCGCGTGCCCGGGGACACGCGGCTGAAGGGCATCACGCTCGTCTTCAAGCGCTCGGCCGAACAGGAGTCGGCGCTGCTGACGTTGATTGCGGCGCAGCAAAATCCGCAATCCCCGCAATATCACCAGTGGCTCAATCCAGACCAGTTTGCGGCCCGCTTTGGAATGACAGACTCTGACATCCAAAAGACGGAAAGCTGGCTTGAACAGCAGGGATTCTCCATCGACTCGGTTGCGCGCAGCAGAAACGCAATACACTTCACTGGCTCGGTGCGCCAAGTCGAGCAGGCATTCTCGACCGAGATGCACCTGTACGAAATGGACGGCGTGCAACACTTTGCGCCCTCCACGCAACTCAGCGTTCCCTCTGCGCTTGCAGGGTCCGTGCTGGCCATCAGGAACCTCGACGATTTCCGTCCCAAGTCGCATATCGCTTTGAAGAAAAACATGCGCGCGCGCGCCGCATTCACGGGAGCGGGCAGCACCAATTCCAGCAATCAAACCATTTTCTTTGCGCCCGGCGACATCGAAACCGCCTACGACATCAAGCCGCTTTATAACGCAAGCGTCACTGGCGCAGGACAATCCATTACAATCGTTGGCCAGTCCGAGATCGCGATGAGCGATATTGAGGCGTTTGAAAATGCGGCTGGGTTGAATGTGAAAGACCCAAGCGAATATCTTGTTCCGGGTTCAGGCGACCCGACTGTGCAAGCGGATGGGGATGAATTCGAATCCGATCTCGACATTGAGTGGTCAGGAGCAATCGCCCCCGGCGCTACCATCAATTTCGTTTATAGCGGCGGCGACACGAACTACAGCGCCTTCGACGCATTGATCTATGCCGTCGACAATCAGATCGGCACCATCATCAGCAGCAGTTACGGTACCTGCGAAGCGAATCTCGATGGATACTCCCTTGAGTCGAGTCTCGAGCAGGGAACTACGCAGGGGCAGACGATCATGGCGGCGGCGGGCGACACTGGCTCGACAGACTGCAATGCTTACCAAGGTCCCGGTACCGGCACCACGCTCACCTCCGCGGACACGGCCCTTGCGGTGGATTACCCGGCGAGCAGCCAGTACGTAACGGGCATGGGCGGCACCGAGATCGATCAATCCAATGCCAATTACTCCACCGTCGGCGACGGCTATTGGCAATCCGATCCGGGCACGACCGACATCGTGAATTCGGTCTTGCAATACATTCCCGAGGCGGTGTGGAACGACGACGACTCGCAGTACGGGCTCAGTGCGTCGGGCGGCGGAGCGAGCGCGCTGTTCACGAAACCGACCTGGCAGACGGGCGTCACCGGCATCCCTTCAGACGGCAAACGCGATGTTCCGGACCTCGCGCTCTATGGTTCTCCGAACTTCCCCGGATACCTTCTTTGCAGCAGCGATACAAGTGAATGGACGTCGGGGCAGGTGAGCAGTTGCACCACTGGCTTTGAAGACACTTCGACGGGCGATCTGACCGCCGCCGGAGGCACCAGCTTCGATGCCCCCATCTTCTCCGGCATGCTGGCGCTGATTAACCAGAAGCGGGGCTATGCCACCGGACAGGGCTTGATCAATCCAACCCTGTACACGCTGGCCTCCAACAGCACCACGTATTCGTCCGCGTTCCACGACATCACGAAGGGGAACAACGACTGCACTGCGGGCTCAACCTATTGCGGAAGCCCCGCGGCCGGGGGGTTCTCTGCCGGCACAGGATACGACCAGGTCAGCGGTCTCGGCTCGGTGGACCTGAACAACCTGGCTACTGCCTGGCCTGCAAGTACGACCACCACGACGCTTATCCCGACGACCACAACCATTACGGCATCCAGCAGCTCGCCGAATGTAGGCGCAACCGACACGTTCACAATTTCGGTGGCCGCCACTTCGGGAACACCGACGGGTACGGTGAATGTCACGGTGGATACAGGAACCGCGACTGCGGAGACTTTGCAATCCAATGGCACATACGTGTTGACAACCAGCTTCTCGACCGCTGGCTCGCATACCATCTTCGTTTCTTATCCTGGAGATTCCACGTACGGACTCTCCACGGCAAGCGTAACCGTGGAAGCTACGGCGGTCAGCTCGGGGAAAGGCACCATCAGTCTTGGGGCCACTCCGTCTTCACTGAGCGTTGCGCAGGGCTCGTCCGGTTCGGAGACCCTCACCATAACGCCTGCCAGCGGTTACACGGGCACTGTGGACCTCAGCTTTGAAACTTCAAACGACAATGCGCTCCAGAATCTTTGCTATGAGTTCACCAATACAAACACGGCGGGCGACGGAACAGTTGCCATAACCGGAACCGCTGCTGTAACCACGCAGTTGACGCTCGATGCCAACGCCGCGGATTGCAATTCGACGGGTGCGTTCAAGGCGGGCGGCAAGCAACTGCACAGGTTGCGTCCAGTCGCGTCAACGACGGCCAAAAACACTGGCAGGAGTCCATGGCCAGTAGGCATCGCATTCGCGGGCTTGCTCCTGGTGGGTTTCATGGGCCGCGCGTCGCGCAAACTGCGCGGGTTGGCCGCGCTGTTGGTTCTCGCTATCGTGGGCCTCGCCGTTACTGCCTGCGGCGGCGTTACCACGACATCGACCTCTAATCCACCGGTTGGAAGCTACACCATTACGGTCACTGGCGTAGATTCGAGCACGTCGACGATCACCGCTACCGAGACCTTCACCTTGGTCATTACAGGAAGTTAGTCGGAAGTACCCCTCGGGGACGGTAACCAACAAGATGGTTTCCGTCCCCATTTTTTTTGCGCAGGCAGATCCCTAGTGACCGGTATCTCCAAAAATGGAGGACTATGATGCAGGGATGTTGGCTCGCAAAGCCCTAAGCCTCGCGCTTGCAATTCTCTTTGTGATCGTGCTGGGCTTGGCGGTGAAAGTTGGTCGAGCTCAGGATGCCGCTTCGATTGCGACTGGCAATCTTACCTCGGCTCAGATATTGGACCAGATGGAGCGCCACAGCCTGGTGCAGAAGCAGGACCTGAAGCAGTACCAGAGCCTGCGCCACTACCAGGTTGAGTACCGGGGATTCTCAACCAGGATGGACGTTGAGGTCAATTACAGCCTGGCCGCCGGGAAGACCTTTCGAATTGTCTCAGAGGGCGGCTCGGGGCTCCTTCGCGAGAAGGTTTTGAAGCGCGCGTTGGACAGCGAACGAGAGGCCACGCAGGAAGCCCGCGCCACAGCACTCACGCAGGCCAATTACCGGTTCAAGCTTGAAGGGAGTGATTTGCAGGAGAATCGACCGGCATACATTTTCGAGGTTGAACCTGTGACGCCGAGCAAATTTTTAATTCGCGGGAAGATCTGGGTAGACGCAGCGGATTTTGCGGTGGTGAAGATGGAGACCCAGCCGGCGAAGAACCCCTCCTTCTGGATTTCCCAGACCCGGATTCACTATACGGGCGCAAAGACCGATGGCTTCTGGTTTCCACAGCAGGTGCTCAGCGAGACCAAAGTGCGCATTGGCGGCACGGCGGTGCTGACAATCAACTATGGGCCGTACGAAGTTTCGCCGGCAACGACAGCGGATGCGCAATCGGTCCACCGGGATCTGGGCATAGCTGGGATGGCGTCAAAATAAAGTTGCCAGGTTAGTGGCCGCTTACCAGCATCAGCCCATCGACCCAGACGCGGCACGATTGGCCTTGGGCGATCTTCCAGGTTGAACCGTCGGCAAACGTGACAGAGTTCAGGTCGATCACGCCCACAGCGGTGAGCCCCGGAACCGAAACATCCGCCGAGTCCTCATGCGCAGACTCTGGAGAGAAGCGAACATTCAAAGTCTTTGCCGCGTCATAGTCTTTATCGGTGGAGAAAATGGGCATGAAGCGGGCCTTGTTGGAGTAGCCGTGAACGAGGATGCCGGCGGCTACAATCCTTTTCGAATCCGGCCCCCTGGCCGAGAGATGCAGTCTTTGGGTAACATCTTTGATTGCGACGTCGCCGTCCTGTTTGACGATGGGTTCGCCACCCCCTGGAGCCTCACCGCCGCGCACTTGCCGCGCAAACGCAGCGGAGGATTGCCGGGCGGCCAACATAACCGGGCAAGTGTACGGAGGCGCGGCGCGGTGGATCATAGCCTGCGCGTCCATTGGGCTCAGAGTCGTCCAGACGGTCGAACCATCGGGAGCGGTGCTGGACTTCTGAACCACCACCTGCGGTTCATTTTGGCTTGCGGATTGCGCCGGGAGGGCGGCCGATCCGAATCCGAGGGCGAGAAGGAGAACGGTGGCACGGTGCATAGAAAATCTCCTTGAGAAGAGTTTCCCCGAGCGCGTGGCTAGCGGACGTCGTTACCGGCTTCCGATAACAGGCTACGCCGCCCTCGGCGCTCAATCAAGCCTGCATTTCTGGCGGCTCGATTTCCTGCGCAGGCGGCGCCCGAGGGCGTGGGTAGATTGCTGTGATACCGTTGCAATACGGTAACCCCGCGGGATGGCTTTTGCCATCGTCCGCATTCGATGCCTTCAGTGGCTTGGGAATTGGGGCTGGGCCGTGCGAAACCTGAGAATGTCTCAACAGCCCGAAATCATCACGCCGGCATTCCCCGCCAGCCCGGCTCAGGAGCCTGGCCCAAACCGGCCTTCCGAACGGACGCCCCCCGAATCTGCCGCTCCCGGCACCCTCGCTTCTGACCAGGGAGGTCGCGGTCCGCATCGCATCCCGCGCTGGTTGGAGCGAGCTGAACTTTTTCTCCGCGTGCTTTTGCGGATGTACATTGGCCTGGCAGTTTGTTATGCGCCCTGGTCGAGGCTGTTCTGGGATGGAAATCCGCTCTTCCTGCGCTTTCCTACGCTCTCAATCTATGCGGCCAATGGCGCGGTGCGCGGTCTGATTTCGGGGTTGGGTCTTTTGAATTTGTGGATTGCCTTTCATGATGCAATTCGGCATGGGACGGACAAGCAATGAGTGATGGAAAGCCAGAACCCGCAGCTCCGACCGAGGCGCCGGCCGTTGCCAATCCTGAAGTGAAGACGGAGTCGCGAACTCCCCAAGCATTGGAGCGGGCTCAGCTAGCGTACGAGAATCCGGCATTCTTGAACAGCGCCGACGGCCGTCTGATCCGCATCGTGTCGGAGTATCTTGAGCCTTTGGCCCGGTTCCGGCGCGAAAAGATTCAGGATACCGTGGTCTTTTTCGGCTCGGCACGGTTTCGCGGGAAGGCCGAGGCTGACCACGAACTCGAGCTTCTTGAAAATACAGGATCGAGCCAGGCTGCTCCCAGTCATGAACAGCCCGCAAGCGTCCCCGAGATCGTTGAAGGCACGGCTTCTGACCTGCAGCGCAAGCGCGCCGTGGCAGCCGTTGAAATGGCCCGTTATTACGAAGATGCGCGCCGACTTGCGCAACTACTGACAACCTGGGCCAAAGCAATTCCCTCGCAACGTCATCGCTTCGTCGTCACGTCGGGCGGGGGCCCAGGTATCATGGAAGCGGCTAACCGCGGCGCCTGGGAGGCGGGCGGAAAAACCATCGGTCTCAACATCCGGCTGCCCTTCGAGCAGTCGCCCAACCCCTACATCACGCCCAGCCTGAACTTCGAGTTCCATTACTTTTTCATGCGCAAGCTGTGGTTTGCCTATATGTCAAAGGCGCTGGTGGTCTTCCCCGGCGGATTCGGGACGCTCGACGAGATGTTTGAGATCCTTACCCTGGCGCAGACCCGCAAGCTGGCCAAGAAAATTACCGTCGTCATTTACGGGTCGGAATACTGGAAAAGGGTTTTCAACCTCGACGCCCTGGTGGATACCGGAGCAATTTCGCCCAAAGACATTGAGCTGTTTCAATATGCCGACACGCCGGAGCAGGCTTTCGAGCTCCTTCGCAAGGGATTGACGGAGAACTACCTCGCGCTCGAAGCCGCGGCCGGGAAGAAAGCTACCGAAGCGGTTGCAGCAGCGGCTAGCAAAGAGCTCATGGCGGGTTGGACGCTGGACGATTTTCTCGGTCCGGACATGGCGAAAACCAGCATTTAGGGCAGGTTGAACGCCGATTTTTGTCGGATTATGCCGCTAGACTAAAGCTTATCGAAAGGATTCGTCGGTTGAGTTGGTGATTCCGGGTGAATTGAACGGCTATTTGCACGGCCTTAACCTCTTATTTATCAGTTGGAGGGAATACTGAGTGGAGAAATCCGACAACCCACGCATACAAGGAGGAGACATGGCCCAATCGACCATCTCGTACCTTTGGCGCGACCCCCAGGCCCCAAACGGATTCCGCACCGGTATTTCTCTGCACAGCCACACCAACCAGTCCACTGAAACGCTCGATTTTCTCGCCAACTTTGGCAACCAGTTTCCCGTACTCAGACCGATATTGTCGCGCATTGAGCGCCGGTCAGAGGCCCTGCACGGCATCCGGATCAACTATGCCGCCGCCTACTGGACTCCGCCCATGACCCCCAGGCTGGCCTTTGATCTTGAGCGTACACAGATTGAGTCGCTCAACCTGAACGCCATGGTGTCCATCACTGACCACGACAACATCAACGCACCCATGCTTCTGCGCACCATTCCCAGCGCAAGGCAAATTCCTGTTTCCCTGGAGTGGAGCGCGCCCTACGGCGAGCAGTCTTTCCACCTTGGCATCCACAACCTGCCCAGCGCCCATGCGCAGAAATGGGTGGCTATCCTCGCGGACTATACGGCCAACCCCCGCGAAGGCCGCCTCACCGAAATCCTCTCCGCGCTCAATGCAGAACCGAATGTGCTGGTGATCTTCAATCACCCCATGTGGGACCTCTACCTCATCGGGAAAGAGAGGCACCGGTTCCTGGTGAATGAATTCCTTCAGAAGCAAGGCCAGTTCCTTCATGCAATGGAACTGAACGGCCTGCGGCACTGGGAAGAGAATCGCGAAGTGCGGCTTCTGGCAGAAAAGTGGAACATGCTGCTTGTCTCGGGCGGCGACCGCCACGGCGTTGAGCCTAACGCCAACATCAACCTCACCAATGCCCAAAGCTTCACAGAGTTTGTGCATGAAATCCGCCGCGAACGGAAGAGCAACCTGCTCTTTATGCCCCAATATGCCGAGCCGTGGAAGCACCGCATCCTGCAATCGACGATTGACGCAGTGCGCAACTATCCCGAATTCCCGCAGGGCTCGCGGAACTGGGATGAGCGCGTCTACCACCCGGACAGGAATGGCGTGGTGAGGCCGCTCTCCGAGGTCTGGCCCAAGGGACGTGCTCCGCACGCGATGCGCGCGGTCATCGGCGCCGTCCAACTGATGGGCCGCGGCCTCGTCTCCGGCGGCTTACGCATGGCTTGGAGCGAGGCGCACCAGTTGCGGCTCGCCCTGGGCGAGCACGAATAACCAGCCTCTTACGCGAGTGCCTGGTGCAAAAGCCAGATCTACGCGTTCCGGAGGGAGCGGAAGGCTTTAGCCTCCCGAATAAGGTTCCGCGATTCAACTCGGCTTCAGCCGCGGGCCTTTCGAAGAACAGGCTCAATCGAATTCATGGTTAAAGGTGCTCACGGATCAGCGGTAACAATCTCGCGCCCTGCCCCCGCGGCACGCTTGCCCCGCGTTGCCTACTTTCCCGATTCCTTCCACGAGATCAACGGCGTCGCACACACCAGCCGCCACTTTGAGGCCTTCGCGCGCCGGCGCGGCCTGCCCTTTCTGTGCATTCGTGCCGGAGAGCGCGCCCAGGCGCTGGTTGAAGACGGACCTGTCTGGACCCTGGAGCTGCCGCGCGGTTTTCTGTCGTTCGCACTGGAAAAAGACCTGCGCTACGATCCGGCTTTTCTGCGCCACCTTCCGCTTATTGGCGAGGTCCTCGATCGCTTCAAGCCCGACCTGCTGCACATTACTGGCCCCAGCGAGGTGGGCATGCTGGGAGCGCGCCTGGCATACGAAATGGAGTTGCCGCTTGCTGCAAGCTGGCACACCAATGTCCACGAATACCTTGCCCGCCGCTCCGACTGGTTCGTAAAGCTGTTTCCGAAGCAAAGCCTGGTCACGGAGCAGACCATTGAGGACCTGACCCTGGCCGCCGCGGTCAAGTTTTACTCGATGGCGAAGGTGCTGTTCGCTCCCAATCCGGAACTGTGCGTCCTGCTCGAACGCAACACCGGCCGCACGTGTCGCCTGATGCCGCGCGGCGTGGATGCCGAACTATTTTCGCCGCAATGGCGCAGGCGAGAACCCGAGGATCGCGAGCATATCCTCGGCTTCGTAGGCCGGCTGAGCGTGGAAAAAAACATTGCTCTGCTGGTGAAGGTTGAAGAGGAACTGGAAGCGATGGGCTTTACCAACTTCCGATTCCTCATCGTCGGCCATGGAGGCGATGAAGCCTGGCTGCGCGGACGATTGCATCGTGCGGAGTTCGCCGGCGTGTTGCGCGGGGAAGCGCTTTCCGCAGCCTATGCGAACATGGACTTGTTCGTTTTTCCCTCGCACACCGACACCTTCGGCAATGTCGTGCTTGAGGCCCTGGCCAGCGGAGTGCCGGCAATCGTCACCCACGATGGCGGCCCGAAGTCAATCGTCCGCGACGGCATTACCGGCCGCATGGTGGCCGACGCTGATTTCTCAAGAGCCGTTGCCGGAATTCTGCGCGACCCTGTGAAGCACGCGGAGATGCGCGTTGCCGCGCGAACCTACGCCCTCACTATGAGCTGGGAGTCGGTTTTCGAAGGCGTTTACGCTGGCTACGAAGCCGGATGCCCCAGGTCTCGATTTTGAGACCTGGGAAAACTCGATCCCCATCTGCATCTTGACGAGTCCAAACTGCCGTGGCGCAGGTCTTATACGCGAATCTAGAGCGCCAACATCCCTTTCTAAGACGGGACCCGAGAGGTAGCGTCCGCTAACGCTGGGTGGGAAAGCACGATCCCCTTCATCAACCGTGGGTCGCCACATGAGCGTCGGTCTAGCTCTTCGCAATTTCCCCAATCGCGCCAACCAGCTTGTCCAGATCATCCAGCGGCGTGTACACATGCGGCGTCACGCGCACGCAGCTGATGTTCTCCCACACAATGCCCACGGTGTGAATCTTGTACTTATCGAACAGCGCTGAAGCCACCTGGCTGGGCGTCATGCCGTCGATGCTCACGCCGCAAATTGCGCAGGAGTAGTTGAGATTGAGGGAAGTGTGCAGCTTGACCCTGGGGATGGACTGCACGCGCGAAGCCCAATAATTCTTCAGGTAGCCGATGCGCTGTTCCTTGCGCTTTGAGCCGATGCCTTCGTGAAAATTGATCGCTTCGCCGATGCCCTGCTCCAGCGGAAAGCTGCGCGTGCCCAGGTCTTCAAACTTGCGGATATCGCTCGAGTGCGGATTCGCCGCGCAGACAAGCGGCCAGACCTTCTCGATCTTGTCGGCCCTCACCCACATCATGCCGGTGCCGATTGGAGCAGAGAGAAACTTGTGCAGGCTGGCGCCGAAGTAGTCGCAATGCAGGTTGGGAATCTTGAAATCAAGCAGTCCAAACGAATGCGCGCCGTCTGCAAGCACTTCAATGTTGTGCGCATGAGCCATGTCGGCGATCTTCGCCACCGGCATCGTTTGTCCCACCCAGTTCACCATGTGCGTTACGTGGATCAGCCGCGTGCGCGGGGTGATGGCCTGTTCGTAGGCCTTCACAATTGCATGGTCGTCTTCCGTGGGGAAATCGAAACTGATCTGCTTGTAGACAATGCCGTCCCGCTCCGCCCGCTGTTTGTAGGCCTCGATCATGTGCGGGTAGTCCTGCTTGGTGCCAATCACTTCGTCGCCGGCCTTGAGCGGCAGCCCGAAGATGACGGTGTTCAGCGCCTCGGTGGAGTTGCGGTCGATGGCAATCTCGTTGGCGTTTGCACCGGCCAGGTGCGCAAGCTTTTCGCGCAGCGGCTCGCGGCCCTGGTCGAGGATGCCCCACATGAAATACGACGGACCTTCGTTGGCAAGCTGGTTGTAGCGCTCCACCGCCTGCTGCACCACGACGGGCGAGGGAGAAACGCCGCCGTTGTTGAGATTGATGATGTCAGGATTCACCGAGTAGGCGCGCTGAATGACAGCCCAGAAGTCCTCGTTCTGCGCTACTTCGGCGGGCCCAAGATGGGCCACAGCGCGCGAGGCGGCGTTGAAATCGGCGGCGTGCGCCTGGTTGAAGAGGCTGCCGGTAGAGAAGGCGCCGGCCAGTGTGGCTGCCTGCCGGAGGAAGGTGCGGCGGTCGCTGGAGGTCATAGAAAGCACTGTAGGCGGTTACGGAGTGCGAATCAATCGAAATGTTCGTTGCAGACCTGGCCGGTCTGCAGATCGAGTAAGAACGGCGTTTCCTTGTCGGCCATCAGGTCCCAGCCGCATCCATGCAGCGCCTTTTTGTCGATGGCCGTGATGGTCACGCCCTCATCGCTCAGCTTCCCTGTCTGCCAGGCCGAGCCCGACACGCCCCAGGCAAGAATGGCGTGATGTCCCACAAAAAGCAGTAAGTTCACATCGGCAACGGCTCGAACTTCCAGCGCGGGGCGGAAGGGAATCATCGTGAAGTGTGCGGGGTTTCTGGTCGAGATAATGTAAGCGTAACCGCCCGAAACCGCGCACAGTTGATCAGGATCGGGACACGGCCACAATCCCGTCGGCACTACGGGATCGCGAAACCCAAGCGCGCATGTTGCCAGAAACTCCGCGCCCAGCGCAGGCCGAACGAGCACCTCCAGCGCGCCGCGCTCCACTTCTTCCGCGACTGCCGGATAAGTGAAGTGGCGCTGCGGCAGAATCAGCGGACGCGCCGGCAGAATCTCCGCCTGCCAATCATGGGCGAAAGTTAGATCGATCATCGGCGCACGAAATTCGTTCTTCATGCCTGCGCCTGATAACTCAAGATCCATTCTGCCTGCTCCTCGGTATCCGGCACAGGGCAACCGCGCGCCGCTTCCACCGCCCGCAGCGCAACACCGGCGGGCCAGCCAAGATGTACCAGCGTTGCAACCGCTGCCAGCGTAGCGCGCCCAATGCTGCCCCAGCAATGAACGCCAACGCGCTCCCCGGCTTTCACTCGCTCGGCAAGCTCAGCGGCGAAGGCACGAAACTTCTCCAAATCCGGCGGAAGTTCGTGGTCAGGCAATGGGTGGTGGATGAAACTCATGCCAAGACGTTGCGCGAGCATGCCCTCGTTCGCAAGTTCGAGCATGTTCACCTGTGCCAGGCTTAAAAGGGAGACCAGCGTGGTGACGCCGCATCGCTTCAAATGCATCAACTCGCGTTCCAGCCCGTAGCCGCCCCTGGGGCAGAGCACCACCGCCAGCGGAATCGGAGTGAGGCGCCTTTCTCCACTCGCCGGCTGAGGGGCCGGAGGAGCCAGGCTCGTTGACGCATCTGCATAAATCCAGTAAACGCCGTTCACGCGCGCTCAGACTCCCACGAACTGTTCAATGCGATCGTGAACAGTGGGAATGGCGATGCCCATGGCCGCGCCTTCTTCAATCAGCGGAATGATCTTGTCAAACTCCGGCCCTGAGTGCGACCCGGTGAGCGCAATGCGGATCGGATGGTACAAGTCCTTTCCATTTGCGCCGGTCGCAGACTTGATCTCGTTGATCCACGTCTTGAAATCATCGGCGGTGACCTTGCCCGTATGGGCGCGCACGCGGCCGGCAAGCTCGCTCAGGACGGCGCGCGCGGAGTCGGTGGAAAGAATGGCAGAATTCTCCGGATCGGCGTGCGCGGCATCCGGATCGATGCCGAAAATGAATGCAGCCTTCACCGGCAACTGCGCCAGGTAATCCACCTTGGGCAAAAAGAGTGCGAGCAGCTGCGCCAGCCACGCTTTGCGCTGCGCGATCTCCTCCTGCGAGGGAATGTCGAGATGGATCGGCGGGTCCAGGCTTGCCAGCAGAGCAATCGTCTCCGCCGTGTAGAGTTCGTTGGAACTCCACAGCGGAAAAATCCCCGGCTTCTGCAAAATGAACTGCCGCTCAGCCAGCTTCGCGATGCGATCCGGATCGGCCAGCTTGATGTAATGACGATTGAGCCAGTTCAGCTTGTCGAAGTCGAAGATAGCGGGCGATGCCGTTACGCGCTCCAGGCTGAACAAGGGCACCAGCTCTTCCAGCGTAAACGTTTCCGTCTTGCCATCCTCCGCGCCCCAGCCAAGCAGTGCCAGATAATTAGCCATGGCTTCAGGCAAGTAGCCCATCTGCCGAAAGACTGAAATCGATGTCGCGCCATGGCGTTTTGAAAGTCGCTCGCGATCCGGCCCAAGAATTGTGGAGAGGTGCGCGAACTGCGGGACCGGCCAGCCAAAGGCTTCGTAAATCGCCACTTGCTTGGGCGTGTTCGAAATATGGTCGTCGCCGCGAATCACGTGCGTTATGCCCATGAGCGCGTCGTCGATGGTGACCACGTAGTTGTAAACCGGTACTCCCCCTGAAGCTCCGCTCGCACTGCGTACAAGCACAGGATCGCTGACTGTTTCGGCAGCAAACTCCACCGGGCCGCGCACAATGTCGTTGAAGCGCAGCGGGTGATCGGGAATTCTGAGCCTCACCGCAAACTGCTTGCCTGCTGCGAGATTGAGATCGATCTCTTCCTGCGCCAGGTTGCGGCAGCGGCCGGAGTAGACTTGCGAACCATGCGTAGCAGCCGCATGTTTGCGCTCGGCCTCCAGCTCTTCTGGCGTGCAGAAACATCGGTAGGCTTTGCCTTCGGCCAGCAACCGCTCGGTGTGCTCGGCATAAATGTGCAGCCGCTCCGATTGGCGGTACGGACCATGATCACCTGTGTCGGGCTCGTATTCGGCGCCCGGCCCACCATCCCAATTAAGTCCCAGCCAGTGCAGATCTTCAATGAGCTGCGTCTCGTAGCGCACTTCCGACCGCTCCAGGTCTGTGTCTTCAATGCGGAGCAGAAACAGCCCGCCGTGGCGGTGCGCAAAGAGCCAGTTGTACAGCGCGGTCCGCGCATTGCCGACGTGGAGCAGGCCTGTAGGCGACGGGGCAAATCGGACACGGGGAATAGTGTTCGTCATAGCAACAAACATGATAGACGGTGGAAATGGCAGGTGTCAGGTCGCCTGGCGCGCATCCCCGGATTCCTTCAGGAGAAATGTTCCCAGCCGCGGGGCTCGAGCGGTTTCGGCCCATCCGTGCTCAACACGGTCACCGACGGCTTTCCGCGTTGCGCCCGAACAATGCGCCCGATGCGCGTCACCGCAACTCCGCCGATTCTTGCGGGCATGCGCACTCCCTGCGCAGCTGTGAACAGCAACTCGTAATCGTCGCCGCCGTGCAGCGCGTAATCGAGGCTCGCTCCTGGGTGTACGGGCAGCAGCGCCGGGTCAATCTCCGCGGCCACGCACGACTCCTCGCACAGGTGGGCCAGATCGGTCGAGAGGCCGTCGCTCAAATCCATGGCTGCCGTGGCCAACTCGTGCCTGCGCAGATAGATGCCCTGGGCAATGCGCGGCTGCGGAGCGAGGTGGCGGGCCACCAGCGGTGCCAGGCCCTTTGGAATCCTCCGCGGATTCAAGCCAAGCGCCTTCGCCCCCGTCGCGCGCGCCAGCCGGTCCAGATGCGGCAGGGCTGCTGCTCCTCCGCCTATCGAGCCAGTCACATAAACCAGGTCGCCGGGTCGTGCGCCGGAGCGCAGCAATGCTTTTCCCTGTGGCACAGCCCCGATCAGCACAATGTCGGCCAGCGGGACCGGAGTCTCCGACAAATCTCCTCCGGCAAGCTGCGCCTTGTACTCGGCAGCCAGTGCCAACAAGCCATTCAGGAAGCGCGCCGGCCACGACCTCGACCACGGCCCTCGGCTCTGCGTCTGGGCCAGGCCGCGCGGCAGTCCCAGGGAGAGAAAAGCGGCAATGGGACGGGCGCCCATGGCGGCTAAGTCGCTCAATCCGCGTGCCAGTGCGCGATGCCCCGCCTCTTCGGGCGTGTGCCAGTCGAGACGAAAATGCGTGCCGCAGACGGTAAGGTCGGTCGTCACGGTCAGATCTTCGCCTGCCCGGGGGCGCAGAATGGCGCAATCGTCGCCGATGCCGAGGGGAATCTCGCGGGAAGGCCTGCGGGCTGCCCGTTCACGAATATGGCGCAGGATCGCCAGCTCGCCCCGCGTGCCGCCTGGTAAGGATTTTGTGGGTAGGGTCGGCATTTCTTGAGAATAGGGCAATCGAGCGCCATCGCCAATGAACCGGGAAAAAGTACCGGCTAAGCTATTGAAAGTATTGATATTTTCTGCAATGCTCGCCTTGAATGCTTTACGGAGCGCAACAGGGTCAAAGCCAAATTACCCAGGGAAGTAAACCATGAGAGCGTTTTTGACGATCTAACCATGGACGGCAGAATCCTTTTTCGCAAAGGAGATTCGGCCCGGTTTACGTTGACACCCCCCTGGGGCGGTTTGGTAGCCTTGACGAGCGTTTCTGATCAGGGAGCCTCTGTAGGGTTCTTACCGGGCACATATGCCCATGCCTTGCGCTTTTTTAAGTACATGGCGAATTGCGGCCCTGCGAAGAGCGGGGATGGAAGGCTGAAGATGCTACGCAAGCGCTATTACATCCTATTTGTTGCCCGAGATGAAGATGGCCGGGTTCGCAAGATCCCTCTCCCGTTGCATTATGCGTATGGGTTCGTCGCCGCTGCACTTGTGGGTGCGTTCACCATCGTCGGGCTGGCCGGTTCTTACACGCGCATGCTCCTGAAGACCGAAAGCTACAACCAGGTTCGACAGGATCGCGAAAATCTCCGCAAAGACTACAAGCAAATGGCCCAGATCGCGCATGACCGCGACATCCAGGTCGCCTCACTCGGCGCGCTTGCCAATGAGGTTGCGTCTCTTTACGGGTTGAGGCAGGGCAAATCGGGCATCGCGAAAAGCAATGCTGCGGCCCGCGCAGCGGCGCCCACGCCTCCCACCCTGGCTCAAGCCGACGACGTGAATCAGCAGCAGGTAATGCAGTCCATCGACCAGTTCTATAACCTGCGCGCGCAGGCGCTCAGCGGACGTGTCTCCCGTGCGATTGAGGGCGGCTTGACCCCGGGCTTCTCCGGCGACTGGACACAGTTGGCAGATGCGCCCTCCATGTGGCCTATCGAAGGTCCCGTCACCTCCAGCTTCGGCGAACGGCAAGATCCGTTCAACGGCGAAGGCGCCTTCCATGCCGGAATCGATATCAGCGCTTCGTATGGTGCGCCGGTACGCGCCACGGCCGACGGCGAAGTGACCAACGCCGGCATGGGCACGGGGTACGGACGCGAGATTGTCCTGAACCACGGCCACGATGTGTTGACCCTGTATGGCCATCTTTCGTCGATTGCGGTGATTCCTGGCCAGCACGTAACGCGCGGCCAGGTGATCGGCTATGTCGGCCAGTCGGGGCGCTCCACAGGCCCGCATCTTCACTACGAAGTGCGCCTGCACAACGTGCCTGTCAATCCCCACAAATACCTGCGCACCACCTACGCCCAGGTTGCGAATCTCGACGGCACCGTCAGCGGTTCCTGACGCCACAGACCTGAGCTCTCAGACGTTTCGCTCTTGCCGCGACGGAGACGGTGTGCCACCGCTCTGCCACAGACCGCTGTGGGCAGCCTTTGCTAGTCTTGGCACAAGATGAAGAAGAAGTCGGGTGCACTCGCTCTTGCATTTGTTCTGCTTTGCTGGCTGCCCTTGCCGGCGCAAAAAAAAGCCGCGCCGAAGACGATCCGCTTTCAGGGTGCGGCGCAATACACGCCGCAGGAGTTGCTCGCGGCTGCCGGCCTGAAGCCGGAGACACGTCTCAGCCTGAGCGAGGTCAAAGCACACGGCAAGATGCTCAGTGACACCGGCCTCTTCAAAGAGGTCAAGTTCACCAACGACAACAAGGGGCTGCTCTTCACGCTAACCCCTTCCACACAGCTCTTTCCCATGCACCTCGAAAATGTGCCTCTCGCGCCGGGCAAAGAGCTCGATGCCAAGCTTCACGATCGGTTCCCGCTCTATCGAGGGCAGTTGCCGTCCGGTGGTTCCATGGTCGACGGAATCTGCCAGGCATTCGGCGAAATGCTTGCCGCTAAAGGCGCCAAGGCAACGGTAAAAGCCGCTCTCACCAGCGGCATTGGACCGCAAAAGCTCACCGCCATGAACTTTTCCGTCACCTCGCCCTCGGCCGTCCATATCGGGCCAATCCAATTCGCCGGAGTGTCGGCCGCCATGCAGGCCAAGGCCAGCCTCCTCGCCGGCAGCCAGACCGGTAACGGCTTCGACACGGATAACTCGGCCAAGGGGCTTCAGCGCGTCTTTGAAGACCTCTACCAAGACCAGGGATATGCGGCTGTCGAAGTCAATGTCGCCGAAGCCGATCCACTCACAGTCGCCGATTCAGCCGTCGAGGTTCCCTACGCAGTCACTATCAAGGAAGGCGGAATCTACAAGCTCGGGACCATCGATTATCCGCCCACCGCATTGGTGTCGCGCGCGGAGATCGAGAAAATGCTTCCAAAGAACTCCGCGGCAGCGGGGCGGCCACTCGATCTGTTTGTCCTCGCCGTTTGCGATGCTCACCATCATCGCGGCTATCTCGATTGCTCGGTCGTTCCACACCCTTCGTTTAACGAGACCACACACATCGTAAATTACAGCCTCGAAGTCGCGCCGGGCCCGCAATACCGGCTGGCCTCGGTCAAGTTCGACGGAGCGCCCGAGGTGATGGCCGCCAAACTCAAACTCGTCTGGAAGATGGCGCCCGGCGACGTCTTCGACGAAGGCTACGTATCGAACTTTGCGGTGCTGGCACAAAAGAAAGACAAGTCGTTGACTCGCTGGATGCAATCCGTCCTTACCACGTACGACGTCAAGACCGACCCCGCCACACACCAGGTGAACGCGACATTCCATTTCGCCAAGGCCGTTCAGGCCGCGCACTAAGTTCGGTTCTCCGCATGGGTATGTCGGTTCTGCACCAGACGGAATCCTTCTTGCGAGCGGTCAACTCCTTCCACGACGGAACTTCGGTTCCGGTCTCTGCGTAATACCCCTTGCATTCCAAGGGAAGCCGCGCTAAGCTCCCTATGAAAGCAAAGGGGAGCGGATGGAAAGGCCGAAGCTGGACCTGTTTCGCGGAACGTTGGACGTGTTGATTCTCAAGTCTCTGATCTGGGGTCCTCAGCATGGATATTCCATTACCGACTTCATTCGCCGCCAAAGCGACGACGTTCTTCTTGTGGAAGAAGGCACGCTCTATCCGGCGCTCTGGCGGCTTGAAGAGAAAAAACTGGTCGAAGCCGAATGGGGGCTTTCTGAAAACAATCGCAAGGCCAAGTTCTACAGAATGACTGCTGCGGGCAAGCGACGGCTGCAGTTGGATTCAACCAACTGGGATGCCTATGCGATTGCCGTGGGGAAGGTCCTGGGCGCAACCCGGCTTCACTCGACGGGAAAAACGGCATGAAGAAAACCCCCATCTGGCGACGCTATGCGCGCTTGCTCGGCGCTGATCCTGCCGCCGACGTCGAAGACGAGTTGCGCTTCCATCTTGAAGCCAAGGCAGACGATCTGGTGGCGCGCGGCTGGCGGCCCGATGCTGCGCGCGTTGAAGCGGAACGCCAGTTCGGCGATGTGCGCACCGTGCGGCATATCGGAAAAAGACGGGGAGAAAATATGGAACGCCGGAAACGTTGGAGCGAATACCTGGTCGAGTGCAAACGCGATGTGCGTTACACCTTGCGCACGTTGCGCAATAACCCCGGATATGCGGCAATCGCCATTGTCGTTCTCGCGCTGGGAATTGGCGCCAACGCCGCGGTTTTCAGCGTGGTGAACACGCTGCTTCTGGGCCCTTTGCCTTTCGCCGATTCGCAGAGACTGGTTTGGTTTACAGGCGGCAAATCGATTGACGCCAAGGTTCGCGCAGCGGCAGGCCTTTCCGGGCGAACGTACACGGTTGACGCGTACGAAGAATTCACGCGCAACACCCAATCGTTCCAGGCGGTAACCGCATACCAGACCTTCTATAGCTCGCTTCAATACAAGCTGACGGGCAGTGGCGAGCCCCGGCAGCTGGCGGTGGTTGAAGTTGCGGGCAATTTTTTTTCGACGCTCGGAATTCAGCCGGCCCTGGGACGCGACTTCACGCAGGAAGAGTGCCAGAAAGGCGGCCGCTCCGCTGTCTTGCTCAGCAATTCTTTTTGGAAGACGCAGTTCGCCGGTGACCCGGCAATCGTGGGCAAGACAGTCACGGTGAACGATAAGCAGGTGACGATTGTCGGCATTCTTCCGGCAGGCTTTGACTTTGGCGGCGTTTTTGCGCCAGGCATGAAGGTGGATGTATTCGTTCCTGCTGTCATGGACTTCTGGCGGACCTGGGGCAATACCCTCGCAATCGTCGGACGCCTCAAACCGGGCGTCAGCGTGACCCAGGCGCAGGACGAAGCCGATCGCCTGTTTCCGCACCTGAAAAAGCTTCATCCCGACTGGTATGAGGACTACGCATCCGAACTCACTTCGCTCAAAGATCACGTCAGCGGGAAGCTCCGCCGTTCGCTGGTTGTCTTGTGGTTCGCCGTCGGCTTGATCCTTCTCATCGTGTGCGTGAATCTTTCCAATCTGCAACTCAGCCGCGCTGCCACTCGAAGCAAAGAAATCGCCATGCGCCGCGCTTTGGGCGCAAGCCGCGGCCGTCTCATTCGCCAGCTCCTTACCGAGAGCCTGGTGCTCTCAATCGGCGGGGCTGCGCTGGGCCTTTGCATTGCCATCGCAATTGTCTACTCGCTCGCACATCAGGGCTCCATGACGTTGCCGCTACTGGCGAGCATCCGCGTCAACGGCGGATCGCTCGCCTGGACACTGTTGATTGCCATCGCGGTGGGAGTCCTTTTTGGCTTCGC
>Ga0182013_10002925_pt1 | contig 21836 bp, 21 predicted proteins | sample 612S2MmetaG_FD_120487 | JGI IMG/M metagenome (GOLD analysis project Ga0182013, IMG submission 120487) | Permafrost microbial communities from Stordalen Mire, Sweden - 612S2M metaG | ecosystem: Environmental > Terrestrial > Soil > Wetlands > Permafrost | place: Sweden: Stordalen | collected... | reverse complement strand
GGCGGGTGGCACCGATCCCGGTGACAGTTCCCAACCACGATGAGGGTGCCACCGGTCCCTCGCCGTTGGGGACCGGTGAGGAAAGCGTCCCGTCCGAGCTGAATCGGAGGCTCTCAAGGCTTTTTTGCAGATAATTACTTTCCATTGGCGCACACTACCAATAGAGCGAATTCTTGACGCCTCTCGAAAGCCGGACCATGCGAACCGTCAGAAACATCACCGTAGCTGTCGAACCCGAGCTCTATCGCCAGACGCGCAGGATTGCCGCCGACTGCGACACCACCTTAACCGACATGGTGAGGTTTCTGATCCTGGTCCTGCCCGAAGCGGTGAAGGCCGCGCGCTACCCCGGCGGCCGGCGGCAATTTGGCTTGGCAGCCGCTCGCGCTGCCCGCGCCGCTGCTTCGGCCCCGCCCGCAGGCACGTCCCCGAACCCGTCCAGTCCCTCCCTGGAAAAAAGCGAAATCTCGCCCTGTACGCCTGTAAATGCCAGTAAGCTCCATTCCCTTCAGCAACTTGCGGGACAACAACCGGCGTCCGTACAGGATAAGCATTTCAGTATCGCAACCCTTAAATCCATCATTTAAAATACTTTGCGAGCCATTCCGTAAATCGCGCATTTCAACCGCTGTACACCAGTAAACCCCTTGGCCGGGCGCGCAGAAATCTAATAAAATCAATACCTGAGGCAGCCGGGTGCCCCAGGTCCCTCCTTTGGAACCTGGGAAACCACAACCCTTCCCCGGCCCCTTGCGCAAGATTACGCCCCGCCGGAGCACGATAGGGTTAGAAACCCATGAAAGAAATCGCCGCACGGGTGGAAGTTGCGTCCGCGTTCCCCCTGATCAATCTCCCAGGAATCTGCCCGGTCCGCACCTGTTGACTAGAAAATTAATACCCCTTCCCCACCCTCCTATTCATTTTCAAAACATTGCATATAATTTCTGAACCGCCGGCATTGAATCGGGGATAGTAAACCACGAACCGCAGGTCCCTTCGACTCGCTGCGCTCGCTCAGGATGACAGCACTTTATTTACGAATGGCGGCAATTAATTTACTTTTGCTTGGCGAATTCCGACCGGTGGCGGCTGTAGAGGAAGTAGATGGCCAGGCCGATGGTGAGCCAGATGAGGAAGCGCATCCAGGTGATGATGGGCAATCCGGCCATGAGCAGGAAGCAGAAGATCACGCTTAGCCCCGGAATAATCGGCCCAAAGGGAACGCGGAAGCCGCGGCGGCGTTCCGGCTCGCGATAGCGCAGTACGATGACGCCCACCGAAACAAGAACAAAGGCGAAGAGCGTTCCGATGTTGGAGAGGTCGGCCAGCGTGCCGATGTCGAAGAGGCCGGAGGGGATGGCCACCACGAACCCGGCAACCCACGTGGAGAAAGCCGGGGTGCGAAAGACGGGGTGCACATTGCTGAAGACCTTGGGCAGCAGGCCGTCGCGGGACATGGAAAACCAGACGCGCGACTGGCCAAGCTGGTAGACGAGAATCGACGAGAGCATGCCCATGATGGCGCCGATCAGTACCACCATCCTGATCCAGTGGAGGGGATGGCCGCCGGGGAGGATGGAGAGCTTCTTGAGGGCGTTGACCACGGGAGCGGCGTCGCCCACCATCGACTGCCAGGGCACCAGGCCGGTGAGGCAGACGGCCACAGCGACATAGAGCGTGGTGCAGATCACCAGCGTGGCGATGATGCCGATGGGCAGGTCGCGCTGCGGATTGCGGCACTCCTCGGCTGCGGTTGAGACCGAGTCGAAGCCGATGTAAGTGAAGAAGATGATCGACCCGCCGGTGAGCACGCCTGACCAGCCGTTGGGCATGAAGGGATGCCAGTTGCCGGGATGGATGAAGCCGATGACGGCGAAGACGAAGATGAGTATGGCGATGAGCTTGATGCTCACCATCATGTTGTTGGTGCTGGCCGACTCGCGAATGCCGCGAACCAGAATCACCGTGAGGATGAGGACAATGAGGAAGGCGGGGATGTTGAAGCCGATGTGCCAGCCGGGATGGTAGAGCCAGTTACCGGCCAGATCCTGGAGGCCTTCAGGCAGATAAGCGGGGGATATCCATTGGGCCGACGGATGCAGGCCGAACCAGTCCAGCAGGTCGACAACGTGAGCGGCAAAGCCGACGCTGACGGTCATGTTGGAGCCGGCGTACTCCAGAATCAAGTCCCAGCCGATGATCCAGGCGATCAGCTCGCCCATGGTGGCGTAGGTGTAGGTATAGGCCGAGCCCGCGATGGGGATCATGGAGGCGAGCTCGGCGTAACAGAGGCCGGTGAGGGCGCAGACGATTGCCACCAGGATCAGGGAAAGCGCGATCGCCGGTCCGGCGCCCGGTCGTCCGGCCAGCGCGGTGTGGGTAATGACGTAGTGAATGAGCGGAGTATTCACCACGCTGGTCGAGTCGAACTGCTCGCCAGAGATGGCCGTGCCGATGACAGTGAAGATGCCCGAGCCGATGACAGCCCCAATGCCGAGCGCAGTCAGCGACCACGGGCCGAGGGTTTTCTTGAGCCGATGCTCGGGTTCATCCGCGTCCCGGATGAGCTTGTCGATCGATTTGCGGGCAAGCAGTTGGCTGGCCAGTGCGGTTCTCCTCGTTCACTGGGTTGCGGAATCCCGCCGACTGAGGCTGGTTAGCGCTTGGAGACTCCGCGAACCATCTTCTTGACCTTTTTCTTCTTTTCGCCGCGAGCTCCGGTGCGCTCCGCCTTGGGAGCGGCCTTCTTGCGGGCGGCGCGCTTCAGCTTCTTCCGTTCCAGCTTGTCTTCGATCTTGGTGGTGTCGGCCACGTATAACCTCTTTCGCTGCAATCTTTTCGGGGTTTCCCGGAGATCGGGCAGGTATGACTTCTATGTTAACAGGGATTTCGGCGAGGCGAAAGCGGCTCATGCGCGCGGGTGGGAAGATGCAAGATCCTAAAATACTGAAAAAATCAGATAAGACATCCGAGATTGTGCTACCCACCCCAGCGGCAAAAACAAAAACGCCGCGAGGGTGGGGCACCCAGAGTTTTATCCCTTGCGGGTCGGCGAAGCCGGTGGACGACTAAAGAGCATTCCCGATCCACGGGTTGGCCGGCAGATGGCCACGGCGCATCAACCGATTCCAGCGTACAATTGAGTTAGACTAGAAATTGACCAGACTGCTCGGCTCCGGCCGTTCTACCGCTTCTGACGAGCTACGCACCCCACGCAGCAATCAACCAGCAATTTGGTGACCGGAGTTCGTCATGCGTTCCGACAAAATTCACCGCGCGCTTGCGCAGGGAATGAACCGCTTTGAAGTCTGCCAGCTTGTGGCAAAGGGCGTAAAAGCCACTCACAAGACCGGCTCGCGCTTTGAAGATTCAATCAACGACGTGTTGCAATACCTGGGCACCCACGACACGAACAAGGCAGGAATGCACCCGGCGATTCCGCAGGTGAGCGTCAAGAGCCTGAAGCCGGCCGCGTAGGCTGGCTATCGCGTTTCCTGGTTCCCACCCTAGCCGCAAAAACAAAGACGCGGCGAGGGTGGGGCACCCAACCATCCAGACCCTACCATCCAGCAATCCAGTTAAAAAACATGCCTTTGCAGGCTCTCAAAAGCCCGCTTGTGCTTGCATCTGCTCGGCCCGCGCCAACTGTAACTGCGCCAGCTCCAATGGCTCACTATATTGGACGGCCACAATTCCGGCCGCCCGATAGTCGTCCAGATAAGGCTGTACCGCAGCCAGCTTGATCGTCGATCGAGCGGCCATCTGCGCCACTTGAGCCTTGCTGGAGATGGATTGCACCAGGGCCAGAATTGCGCCCACGATAGCTGCCACGGCTTGGATGGCCGCCAAGGCGTGCTGCTGGCTGGCGGGATCGACGATCTTTGCCGCCTGCAACAACGCTGCGTTTACCTGTTGCTGAAAGGTCACAACCTGAGTCTGCATCTGGGCCAGCAAGCCGGCCGTGGGATTGGCTAGATAGGCCTTGGCTTGGCCGGCCATCAGATTCGAGGCCGTGTCGAAGCCGATGGTTGCGGCTGAAAAGATGGGGGCATCTTGGGGCGCAAGCAGCGCAGCGGTTGAGTCCACCGCGGCCACCGCGCTCTGGAGCGCAGGCGTCCATTTCACAATGTCCTGCGCGACGGTCACTCCCGAGCAGCCGGCGAACGGCAAGGGCAGCAGGAGCGCGATCAGCGCCCACACGCCCAGCTTGGCGGTGCTCACGGCGGATGAAGACTGGCTCTCCGGATCGCGGGCGAGAAGGCCCAGCATGGCTGTGGCAATGGCGCTCACGAGCGAGATCGTGGTGCCGTTTCCGGCGGCGCCCAGGGTGATGCCCTGCTTCAAGAGGACGCTGGAGACGGTGACGACCGCAATCAGCAATCCGGTGGCCGAGGTCTTCGGGTGCTTCCAGGCATTTGAGATAGGGTGCATCGAAAAACTCCTTTCGAGGAATCTCCGAAGGCGCACGTGATGCTTTACCGGCGAGGGAATGCTCCCTTTCGGCAAAGACCGATTCGGATTCTCCTCAATTGAGAAGGCGGTGGAAGCCGCCTGGGTTGACTTGCGGATTGGAAATCAGCGGCGCGAGGTCGGCCCATCGCCGCTGCCGGAGCATCGAGCGTGCGGCCGCTCAGTTCAATACCGGCCGCACACTTTCGATTTGCCCGGAGTTCCCCGCTCTCAGGCGCCGCCGTGGTTCCGGTCAGCGCCTACAGAAGAGAGCCGCTATGGCACAGAATGCGAGGTTCCCACGCCCCGGCGCCATCCGCTTGAGGGAGGGCGTACTCATTCGCCGGGCGCGGCACATCCGCCGCCAGTCTGGCTATCTTCAAGGCTATGCAATCGAGGGCATATCTTCGGCAAAGAGCATGGAGGGAATAACTTCTGTGGAGTCAATTATTTAGCTATGAGAGGGCCCACGCCCGGCTTGACAGGCCGCCAACGCTCAGCGAACAGCCGTGGCGGCAAACTTCTTGACCATGGTAAGCAAGAGCTTGCGGTCGCTTTCGTTCAGGTTGGAGGCGTAACGGCGGATTTGGGAGAGGAAGCGCAGTTCCTCGTCGGAGAGCTTTTGAAGGTTGAGCTGCCTGCTCTGCGAATCGTCGACAAAAAACTGGGAGATTGGCAGGTCGAGGGCCATCGCTATCTTCGACAAGGTATCGAGCGAAGGCACGGTATGGCCGTTTTCGACGCGCGACAGGTAGCAGCGCAGCAACCCGGTCTTCTTTTCTATATCGCCCTGGGAGAGACCCTTCTGGAGGCGGTGAGTGCGAATCGTCGTGCCGATGTTCATGATGGGAAAGCGTCCTGTCTTAAGCCTACCGGTGTTAACTTGCTCGGTAGCGATCAAAGAAGTATTGACTCAATGGTTAACATGCCCGGGACGAGAATGCAAGCGCATTTGTCACGCTCGAACGGTTACCTTGGTCATGGCGTCAGCTGGTCGATTTATGAAGGTTGCTCGGAGCCGGTGCGAGTTGCGAAAAGCGGGCTTCAATGGCCGAGATTAGCCGCAAGGAAGCGATCGACGCGGGCCAGCGCGTCGGCTGCGTCATCGGGGCGGAAGCCGGTAGTGTTGTTGGGATTCTCGAAGGCGTGTCCGGCCAGCGGATAGATCTTCGCGTCAACGGGCTTGCCGATCGATTGCATGGCGGCCTCGAAGGCGTGGACGGCATCCGGCGGAATGCCGCGATCCTGACCGCCGAAGTTGCCCAGCACGGCCGCGTGAATCTGGCCCAGCGCGGCCTTGTCGGTGGTCAGGGAGCCGTAGTTGATGGCCACAGCCCTGAGCGCGGGCGAGGCGATGGCCAGTTGCAGCGCATAGCCGCCGCCCATGCACCAGCCCACGGCGCCAATGCGATCGGGCTTGACGTCCTTGCGGTTCTGCAGCCAGGCGACGGCCGCGGTCAAGTCGCGCACGCCCTGATCCTGGGGCAGGCCGCGGGAGAGCTCGTGGGCCATCTCGGGGTCGGCCGCCACCTTGCCGCGATAGAGATCGACGGCTAGCGTCACGTAACCCTTGGCCGCAAAGCCGGAAGCCTCCTGCTTGACCCAGTCGTTCAGACCCCACCACTCGTGGATCACGACGAGGGCGGGATGGGGTCCGGCGCCCTGGGGCAGATAGAGCAGCGCCTGGGCGGTCGAGTCGCCGCTGGGGAAGGTGACCGGCTGCTGGGCGGGGACGGCGAGAGTGGCAATCAGGAGGGGAAGGGCGCAGAGGAAGATGCGAAGATGCTTCATCGGTAGACCTCGATACCTCTGATGCTTCTTAGGCTTGTTAAGATTGCGCAAATTACTCAACCTTCTCAGAATTGTTGGGTTCCGTGAAAACTCACTGGAGAGCGAATTTTCGCGCGTTCCGAGCGTCCTCGCGCAGGTTTGTCAGTGGACGGCGCGCGGGACGCCGGAGTCAGCAACGGTAAACTATCGCGGCGCGGCGAGCGTCTGTCAGAGTACAAGCGTGAAGTGGCTGGGAGCCGGGATGCGGCGAGTGGACGCGTGGGCAGTTTGGACGGGAATCGTCATTGCTGGCTGCTTGGCGGCCGGGGCGCAGACTCCTGCGCCTGCCGCGATTCAGCAAACTCCCGCGGATCGAACTCAGCCGATTTCGGCCCAGCCGGTTCCGGCTGTAACCGGCGGCGTGCTCCACGGCACAGTAAAGAGCGGCAGCATGCCCCTTCCAGGCGTGACCGTGACCGCCCAGAACACCCTCACCGGCAAGCGCTTCTCCACCACGACCGACATTACCGGCGCATGGTCGTTGAAGATTCCGCAGAATGGACGCTACGTGATTCGCACACAGTTCGCGGGCTTTGCGGCTGGATCGCAGGAGGCGATGCTGAACGCCGCCAGCCACGACCAGGCAGTGAGTTTTGAGTTGATCCTGGCTTCGCGGGCAGAGGAGCAACAGGCGCGGGAGACGGCGCAGGAGGGCCAGCAGGTGCAAGCCATTCGCCAACTGGCGGCGAGCGGCGCACAGAACCTGAGCCTGGTGAGCGCCTTGGGAAGCGATACGGAGACACAGGCCGGCCCAGCCGCCGCGCCCGGAGCATCCGGCGCTGCTGGGGCAGAACTGCCCTCCATTGCTGCCAACTCGGACTTCGGCGGAGATTCGGTGGCCATCAGCGGGCAGTCGGGCCAGGTAAGCCCGCTGGCCGGCGTCGATATGGACCGGGTACGCGATGCGATCGAGACGGTTCGCGCTCAGGGTGGTCTGCCCGCAGGATTGAGCGACGCCGTCGGTGGCTTGTTTGGCGGTGGGCTGGGCGGCGGAAGCGGATTCGGCGGGGGCGGGTTTGGTGGCGGTGGCTTTGGCGGCGGGCGAGGCAACTTCCGCGGCTTCAATCCCGGGCAACCGCATGGCGCCATCTTCTGGATCGGTAGCAACTCCGCGCTGAATGCCGAGCCCTTCAGTTTGCGCGGCCAGCCGCAGGAGCAACCAGCCTCCGGTACCAACCGCTTCGGAATTACCTTCATGAGCGCGCCTTACCTGCCGCACCTGACCAAGCCGAGCGGTAAGGACATGGTCTTCCTGTCGCTTAATGGCACGCGCAGCTCGAATCCGTCAGATCAGTACGCGACCGTACCTACTGATGCGGAGCGGGCCGGCAATATCCCCGGCCTTGCCACGCCCATCACTCCTGTGGCCCAGGCCGCAGCGCTACTCAAGTACTTCCCGGAGCCGAACCTGCCCGGCGACGTGCAGAACTATCATCTGCTAACCACCGCGCAGTCGAACACCACGCAGGTCGGAGTCCGCTACATGCGCAGCTTGGGCAAGAATGCCACCCTGACCGGCGGGGGACGGGGAGGCTTCGGAGGAGGTGGCGGGCGCAGGAACCAGAATCAAGGGTTGCGGCAAAGCATCAACTTCAACTACAACTGGAGCCACTCGGCTTCGGACCACGTCAACCTTTTTCCTGAGCTGGGCGGCAAAGGCTCGTCGGACGGCGACAGCGTGCAGGCCGGCTACACGGTGGGCTACCACAAGGTCACCAGCATCTTCAACGCCAACTGGAACCGCAGCAACAGCCGGACGACAAACTACTTCACCAGCGGACCCGATATTGCGACCGGGATCGGCATACTGGGGCCGGGCGGCGCGGCGCTCAACCTGAGCCCGCTGAACTATGGGCTGCCCAATGTGCAGCTGAGCAATCTCTCCGGGCTCAACGAGCAGCAGCCGAGCTTTTCGGTCTCGCAGACAATCTCGCTGAGCGAGACACTGAGCTGGATTCACGGTAAGCACAACCTGCGCTTCGGCAGCGATTATCGGCGCGTGCATCGCGACTTCCTGGGCGGTTCGAACGCCACCGGAACTTTCTATTTCACCGGCGCTTACACCGGTTCGTCGCTGGGCGATTTTCTGCTGGGCGAGCCGCAGGAGACGACCATCGACTCAGCCGTCGCCAAGAGCTATCTGCGCGACAATGTGATGGATGTTTATGCGCAGGACGACTGGCGCGCGAGGCCGAATCTGACGCTGACCTACGGGCTTCGCTACGAGTTTTTCGCTCCCTACACAGAGAAGTACGGGCATCTGGCCCTTGTGGATACCAACCCCAGCGCGGGATTTACCCAGGCCGCCGAGGTCGAGGCCGGCGGCAGCGGCCCCTATAGCGGGCGGCTGCCGGACTCGCTCGTTTACCCGTTCCGGCTCGGGTTAGCGCCGCGCGTGGGCGTGGCATTGCGGCTGCCCAAGCAGACCGTGGTGCGGGCCGGCTTCGGAATGAATTACACCGTGGGCCAGTATGCTAGCTTTGCTTCGACCATGGCGCACCAGCCCCCGTTTGCCAACGAGCAGACCAACGAGGCGGCGACTGTCTGCGGCGCGGCAGCGGCAGATTGCCTGTCGCTTGGCAATGGATTTCCCGCGCCGGACGCGACTGGAAATTATGCCCTTGATCCGCACTATCGCCTGCCGTACGTCGAAGCCTGGAACCTTGACGTGCAGAAGTCGCTGCCCTGGGGCGTGGTGCTGAACGCGGGCTACAACGGATCGAGGGGCAGCAATCTGGATGTGACCACCGCGCCGGGCCGCACACCGGCGGGGGGGACCTACTCCGGCGCACTCTTCAACTACGAGCAAGCCGTGGGATTTTCAAGGTTCAACGCGGGCACGCTGAGGGTAAACAAGCGTCTTACGAGCGGGATCGCGCTGGGCGCAAATTACCAGTACTCGCATTCGATCGATGACGCGGGCTCGGTTGGCGGAACCTCGACGGTGGTGGCGCAGAACTGGCAGGATATTGCGGCCGAGGAGGGCAACTCGAGCTTCGATGTTCGGAACAAGGTGAGCGGAACGTATCTCTACGAGCTGCCTTTCGGCAAGGATAAGCACTGGGTAACCTCGGGGACGGCCTCGCATATCCTGGAGGGGTTCTCGGTTTCGGGCAGTTATACCGTTGCCACAGGCGCAACTTTGACGCCGAGTTATGCGGCGGCAATTGCCGATGTGGCGCGCGGCACAGCCGGCTCGCTGCGCCCGGACCGCGTGCCTGGGGTGAGCATGACAACTGGGGGCGGGTCGCTGCTGAAATGGTTCAACACAGCGGCCTTTGCGCCGCCCGCCGGACCTTATGGGACGGCTTCGCGCAATTCGATCATCGGGCCAGGGACGATCCAGAACAGCATGGCGCTCTCGAAGACCATGCAACTGGGCGATACGCGCAGCATGGAGCTTCGCGCCACGGCCAACAACGTCTTCAACACGGTGCAATACTCCGGCGTGGATACGAATGTGGTTTCACCGACCTTTGGGCAGGTAACATCGGTTAACGCAATGGGCATGAGGTCGTTCCAGTTTACGGGCAGGTTCAGGTTCTAGCTCTGTGTCCATGAGATTTCGTAATTCAAGCAGAAGCCCTGGGTGCCCCAGGTCCCTCGCATTTGGGGACCTGGGAAAGCACGAAATCATCAAGACGCAGTACTAGGTCTGTAACCAAGTGATTTCGAACTTTGAATTTAAGCCATCCCCGGTCCCAGAATCGGGACCTGGGGCACCCGGCCCATGAGGGATAAAGAATGACGGGTCAATTGCGGAGGATCGGGGCGGGGATTGCGGCGCTGGCGCTCGCGCTTCCGGGCGCGCAGCCGCTGCTTGCCCAGGACTCCGCACAGCCATCGAGCGCGCAGGTCTCGTCCACTCCGCAGGGCGGCTTTGTCTTGAAGATGAACGGCGAGCTGGTGCTGACCAACGTGGTGGCGCGCGACGCGAAGACCGGCGAGCTGATTGAGGGTCTAAAGCAAAGCGATTTCAGCATCCTTGAGAACGGCAAGCAGCAAAAGATCGAGACCTTCGACTTTGAGAGCGTCGACAAGGCCACGCCGCTCAACGAGGCCACGGTGAGCGGATTGGCCGCGGGTGTTACCGGCAATGGGTCGAAGGCCGTCGTGATTGCAAAGCCAGAAGATCTGCGCAATCACCGCCTGATCGTGATGTTCTTTGACCTGACCTCGATGCAACCGGAGGATCTGGATCGCAGCGTGGCGGCGGCGCAGGAGTTCCTGAAGAAGAAGATGCAGCCCGCCGATCTGGTGGCGCTGGTGTCGCTCGGCGACACGCTCAAGGTGGACCAGGATTTTACAGCCGACAAACAGGCGCTGATCAACGAAGTGGCTGTTTACAACGGCACCGAGGGGCAGGCCTTTGCCGGGGGCGCAACCGCGAATTCAAATCAGGTGGAAGACACCACCGGCTACACGCCCGACGAGAGCGAGTACAACGATCTGAATACCGATCGGGAACTGTATGCATTGCGTGCGGTTTCAAAGTCGCTGGAAAAAATCACGGAGAAGAAATCGCTGCTGTATTTCTCCGGCGGCATCACGCGCGACGGAATTGAGAACCAGGCCTCGCTGCGTGCGGCCATCAACTCCGCGGTGCGCGCCAATCTGGCCATCTACAGCGTGGACACGCGCGGCTTGCAAGCGATCTCGCCCTTGGGCGATGCCTCCACCGGCAGCTTGCGTGGAAGCGGCGCATACAACGGCGCCGCGCTCACCAATAATATGAACGCCAACTTCGCCACGCAGGAGGTGATGGCCACGCTATCGACGGATACGGGAGGCAAGGCGTTCTTCGATTCCAACGACTTTGCTCCCGCCTTTGCGCAGGTGGAGCGCGACACCTCGGCCTATTACGCGATTGGCTTTCGCAGCGCGAATCCGCTGCGCGACGGCCGCTATCGCAAGCTGACCATCAAGGTGAACCGCCCCGGCGTGAAGCTTGAATACCGGCCCGGCTACTATGCGCCGGCGGACTTCCAGCACTCCGGCCATGAAGACCGCGAGCGCGAGCTTGAAGAGCAGTTGGCCAGCGATCTGCCGGCCACCGATATGGCCGTCTATCTCGACGCCATGTACTTCCGCCTGGATGAAAACCGCTTCTTTGTTCCGGTCTCGCTGATTGTGCCCGGCTCGCAGATTCCTTTCGTCAAGGGCGGAGACAAGGACAAGGCCACGCTGGACATTATCGGCGCGGTGATCGACGAAGCCAAGCGGCCCATCGGCCATGCGCGCGAGACGGTGAAGCTGAACCTCGACCCGAGCCTGCAGGCGCGGCAGAAGAACATCCAGTACACCACCAGCTTCAACCTGCCTCCGGGCAAGTATCGTTTGAAGTTTGTGGTGCGCGAGAATCAGACCGGCCGCATGGGCTCGTTCGAGGCGGAGATCGCGCTGCCTGAGATGAAGAAGGCTCCGCTCAAGATGAGTTCCATCGTGCTCGCCTCCATGCGCCAGCCCAGCAAGAAGGATACGCCGCTGGTCCGCGGCGGCCAGGAGTACGTGCCCAACATCAGCCACGTCTTCCGTCAGGACCAGCACCTCTATCTGCTCTACGAGATATACAGCCCGGCGCGCGAAAAGCCGGCCGAAAACCAGCCCAAGGGAACCAAACCCGGCGTCAGCCTGCTCAGCAGTCTCGAACTGATTCAAGGTGGCACAAAGGTCTATGAGACCCCGCTGGTCCAGGCCAAAGCGATCAATGTGGAGGGGCGCGACGCGGTGGCCATCGAGCTGGATGTACCGCTGGCCACCCTCAAGCCCGGCCAGTATCTCTGCCAGTTGAACGTGATCGACGATGCCGCCGGCAGCTTTGCGTTTCCGCGCTTCGCGGTGCTGGTGCGAGAGGCAGTTGTAGCGGCTTCGGGGCCGATCGGAACTCAGCCGGCCGGGGGCGCTTCCCCGCCTGGTTCTTTAGGCGCGCCTTCGACAGCGAATCCATAGGGGCAATGCCGGCAGCCTGATCCGCAGCAGAAACCGCGTTTCAGGTGCCATGCCGCCGTGAAGACCAGATTCTCTCCTTCGAGGTAGTAGTCTTCGGGTTCCAGTGGAACCTGCGGTTCGGCGGAGGGTGAGATGCGATTCATTCATCCATTCTCTCGTAAACCGCCTCGGCTTGCGGAGGTCATCCGAAGACAATGCGTAGAATTAAAGGCACTAAACTCACAAGGCAGGATCGCACCAGCAAGATCAGAATTATTCTTTTCCACGCAAGGGTCGCGGCGATCACAGACCGCAGTCGCTCATTCTTTTACGTAGTAGCTACTGATCCCGATCGTCGAGGGAGCACGGCTTGTCGCACTCCATCAGCTTTGTTCGTATTCCAGCGCTGGCCATCCGCCAGCATATTCGGCCGCTTCCTCCGCTCGGCGTTCTGGACGAGGACCGGCTCCGCCTGCGCGTCTGGCCCAACGATATCGACCTCAACCTGCACATGAACAACGCGCGCTATCTGAGCATCATGGACTACGCGCGCACCCACCTGCTGGCGCGCACGCGGCTGCTTGAGCACATCATCCACTCCCGGTGGAGGCCCCTCGTGGGCGCGGTGTGGATTACTTATCGCCGCTCGCTGCCGCTCTTTTCTGCCTTTTCGCTCAACTCCCGGCTGGTCTGCTGGGATGAGCGATGGTTCTATATCGAGCAGACGTTTACGGGGCGCGAGGGCCTGGCCGCGGTGGGCTGGGTGAAGGGAAACCTGCGCGATGCGCGGGCCAGCGTGGAACCGCAAACGGTGATTGAGGGCGTGGCTCCCGGCGTGGTCAGCCCGCCCATGCCGGATGCTATCGCCGCATGGAACGAGCTGACCAGAGAGAAGCTGGCAGGAGGCTGATTCACCGGCCGCCTACCGGCCTGAGCCGCGAATCAACTCATTTGTCCCCAGACCATGTGGATTCGTGCTTTCCCAGGTCCCAAAATCGGGACCTGGGGCACCCAAAACTCTTGGTGTGATTACATAATCACCAAGTCGCGGCATTAGTTCAGGGTAAATACCACGTTGATCGTGGTCTCCACTTCGACGGGTTCGCCGTCGAGCAGATAGGGACGGTAGAGCCATGTCTGCACGGCATCGAGCGCGGCCTGCTGAAGCACGGGCGGACCGCTGACCACATGCAGGTTCTCGATGGTTCCGGTCTTGGAGATGGTGGCGGCCAGAACAACTGTGCCGCTGACGCGCATTGCATGCCCTATAGGCGGATAAATGGGCATCGTCTTGCGGATCAGAAGCCCCGCCTCAACCGCGGAGGAGATGCGCACAGAGGTCTTGACTTCCGACCGTACGACGGGATGGGCGGCTTGGCCGGGAAAACTCTGGCCGGGTCCATTGGAGCCGTTGGAGTCAGTCGAGAGTGCCGCAGTATCTACCTGTAACGGTGGTTCCGGTCCGATCAGAGTGACGATGAAGTGGGGTATCCTAGGTGGCGCAAAGATTTGGCCATCCCTCATTTCGGTTGGGGCCGTAGTGGCCTGGCCATGCTGAGGCTTTGGCTGCTCCTGCGTCACCGGCGCGGGCGGCGCTTCCATCAGGATCGAGACCAACTGGCGTGGCAACGCCTCAGGGTGAAGGAGCGGGATGAGAATCATTGCCAGCAGGATGGAGCTGTTGAAAGCGAAGGAAGCGATCATCCAGCGGCGGCTGTTGGTGTGGATTTTACCCATGGATTCGAATGTGGAGTCTTCAAACATGGCCTGCCTCCCTTGAAACCTCTATTCAGCCGCGCCGCTCGGGAGGTCAGGAGGCCGTTCGCAGGCGCAAGAGGGGCTGGCCGCTCCGCGCGCGATCTCTCGCGCGAGGAGCGAATCTCAAGGGTCTACGCCCCAGCGGCAATAACTTGCTGCCGGAGAGTTATTAACTCCATTCATCTCAATCGGTACCACTGTGCTTGTATAGACACCGCTCGAATGAAAACTGTTCCCGGCCCGGTGGATGTAACCTTTCCTTGAGCCGGCTCGTAAGAGTGGATATAGCGGTTCCACAATTGCTGTATCCCGAAACCACTACCCACAAGTGGCATTTTTCTTTAAGAAAATGCCACCTTGCGTGATTTCTGGAAAGGCACGTGAATTGTGGAACCGCTCTAGAAGGGGGAAGGGCAAATGGAGAACGGATCGAACGATCTCCTGAATGCGTTCCGGCAAGGCAGCGCCGAAGCCTTCGAAGCCGCCTTCGAGACGCTCTTCCACCAGCATCAGCACACCGTCAACGGCTGGATTCTGCGCATCGTCCGCAATCCGGCCACAGCCGAAGAGCTGACCGTGGAGACCTTCTCGCGCATCTATCGCGCCCGCGAGCACTTTCAACCATCGCGCGGATTCGAGGGCTGGGCGCGCCGCATCGCAACCCGCGCGGCGCTCGATTGGCTGCGAACCGTGCGGCCTGAGACCGAACTGCCCGCGGAGATTCCGGCCCCGGCCACTGCCGATCCCGCCATCTCCTCCGAGATTCAGCGCAAGATCGCGCTGGCATTCCAGCGGCTGGCGCCGAAGCTGCGCGTTGCGGCCACGCTGGCGGTCATCGAGGAGCTGCCGCACAAAGAGGTGGCCGATGCGCTGGGCATCTCGGTCGCGGCCGTCAAACTGCGCGTCTTTCGCGCGCTTCGAACCTTGAGAAAAGATTTGCAGCAACAGGGGATTACGCCATGAATGAACACGATGAGGACCGCATGAAGAAGCTTCTGCAACAGGCGCTTCCGCCGGTTGAAGCGGAGCCCGAACCCGCCCGCGATCTGTGGCCCGCCATGCTGCGGCGGCTGGATGCAAAACAAGCAGCGCCGGCGCCGATCTTCTGGTCCTGGTTCGACGCGGCGCTGCTGGCCGGTCTCGCGGTCTTCGCCATATTTTTGCCGGCGTCGATCCCCGTCTTTCTTTACTACCTGTGAACCCGCGGGCCTCGATGCCCGCAGAAAGTGAGTTTCCAATGAATACCCATCCCTATCTTCGCGCTTACCTGGCGGGAGTCTTTCTGCCCACGCTCATCCTGCCGCTGCTTCTGGCCGCTTTCATCGTTACGCGGATCGTGCTCAAAGTGCCGATTCCCATCGAACAAGCCATGATCTTTCCCATGGCCGTGGTGCCTTCGCTCTTCGGGCTTTGGAATATGCTCTGGCTGGGTTCGCATGAGCTTACGCATCTGCCCATCGGCCTGCATGGAGCAATCCTGCCGCTCATCATGGCGCCTGTGGGAGCGCTGGTGGCTACTTGCTTGCACGTGCTTGAATTCGGATCCCCCGGGGTCACATGGTTCCAGGCGTGTCAGGTGCCTTATGCGCTTATCGCGCCGTGTTTCCTGGCCGCGCTCGTTGCCTATTACCTGATCTGGAAGTACATTGTTGGTTCCTTGAACCGTGTGCTGGAGATCGCGTAAGGCAGAGCCCGATCCAGCATCTCGCCCTTTCCCGACCCCAAAACGCTCCGTGGCCCATCCTTGCGACTTTTTTCTGCCGCAAGGGTGGGAAAGCACGAACCCCAAACGTCTGTGGTTTCCCACCCATTTCGCAAAAAACGCGAAATGGATGGGGCACACGCAGACAAACTAGTGGCAAGAGGCTAGCAGCTAATCTCGCTCTAAGAGCCGGTCTCAAAGAAGTCGTCGAGCCCGGCGCGATGCGCATGAGCGGCCATCGACGCCTGAATCTCCAGCGCCAGCGCCAGCGCATTGCGGCCCTGGCGGGCAGTAACCCGCGGCTCGCGGCGCGTGCGCACCGCATCAAGAAACGACTCGATCTCCAGCCGCAGCGGCTCGCCGGGCGTAACGGCCGGCTTGTGGAAGCTCAAGCCCGCCTTCGATTCCTCGGGATTTGTGAACTGTGCAATGACCGATGGATCGATCTTTGCCATGGCGGCAAATTGCGCAATCAATGCCGGGTCAATCTTCGCCAAATCAATTTTGCCGGACGCGATTCCCGCTGCGATCCCCGGCGGAAGCATGGCGGCAACCTGCGGTGGCAGCGCCGCAATCATCTCGACCGGCGAAGCCTTGCCCGCGCCTGCCTCCACGCAAATCACCAGCACATCCCGCCGCGCGTAATCGATTGAGACGTACTGCCGCGGCTCAAAGAAGCGCAGCTTGCGCACTCGCTCCGTCGACACGCGCGATGCGGTGAAGTTGGCCACGCAGCCGGACTCGAACTCCACGCGCACGTTGGCAATATCCACCTTGGGCGACAGAATCGGCAGGCCCACGGCGCGCACCTCGCGTACCGAAGAATCGGCAAAGGTGAGCACAATGTCCAGGTCGTGGATCATCAGGTCCAGCACCACATCCACATCCAGGGCGCGGGGCGTGAAGACCGAGAGCCGGTGCGCCTCAAAGAACATGGGCCGGCGCAGTTGCGGCTGCACCGCCAGCACCGCAGGATTGAAACGCTCCAGGTGGCCCGGCTGCAGGATGCGTCCGCCGATCTGCGCGGCGCGAATCAGATCGTCTGCCTCCGCAAGGCTCGCGGCCAGGGGCTTTTCCACCAACAGGTCCAGACCCGCGTCGAGCAGCGCGGAGGCTACGGCGTGATGATGCAAGGTGGGGACGGCGACCGTGGCCGCGTCGACCCGGAGTCCAGAAGCGCGCCTCGCGGCCAGCAGTTCGTCCACAGTCGGAAAGACGGGGATTGCGTACTTGGCGGCGGTTTCGGCGGCGCGGGCCGCATCCGGCTCGACGGCGGCAACCAGTGCGACGGGCTGACCGGCCGCTTCCAACTCGCGATAGACGCGGAGATGGTTGCGCCCGAAGGCGCCAGCCCCGGCCACGGCCACGCGCACAATGGAATCGGCGGCTATTTTACAGCCTCGGCTTCCGATTCGGGGCTTGCCTCATCCTCGCCCTTGCCTTCGACGGCCTTCAGGCAGCGGCTGTAAAGCGAGAGCAACTGGCAAACATGTTCCTCCGGCTTGGGCACTGTGGCGCCGCTGAATCCGGTGGAAGGGGCGGCGGGGCGGCCCACGCCGGCCGTGGCGGCCACAAACTTGAGCAGATCGAGTGCGATGTCTTCATTGCGCCGGGCGCCAAGGCCCGCGTTGCTAAGTGCGTCCATCCTGAAAAGTCTCCAAGGAGGATGCTACCAGAAACCGCCCGCCGGGCGCTTGAGCGTACGCGCAAGCAAGCAGGGTCGCCATGCACCCCAAGACAAAAGCTCTGTGTCTCATGACTTTCCTCGTTATTGATTGGCTTGCTGTTTGGAGATAGCTGAGGCAGCGAGCGTTCCACCTATCCCCATGGTTTCTATCGCGGAGGATGGCACAATCACCATCGCGCCCTTCTCGCGGATAGCTTCGTATAGCATGTTCATTCCGCGCAAATGCAGAGCGCCAGGGTTGTCGTTGTATACCCGAGAGGCCTGAGCAAATTGCTCCGACACCTGTACCTCCGCCTCGCCTAGAATTACGCGCGCCTGCCGTTCGCGCTCCGCCTGGGCCTGCTGAGACATCGCGTTCTCAAGCGCCTGTGGAATCCGCACATCGCGAATTTCCACGGACTGAACTGTGATACCCCACGGCGTAGTCTTTTCATCGAGAATCTTTTGCAGTTCATGCCCCATGGTTTCGCGCTCCGTAATCATTTGCGCTAGCTGATGCCGTCCGATGGATTCACGCAACGCAGTCTGGGCACTGAGCGTGATGGCGTCTGTAAAATTCTCCACCTCCAGAATGGACTTCTCCGCATTCCAAACCAGCCAGAAGACAATCGCATCCACATTCACGGGAACCGTATCGCGTGTCAGCGTTGACTCTGCGCTGACCGTTGTCACGCGCACACGCTGGTCGACATAACGGCTTATTGTCTCCGCAATGGGTATGATCAGAAACAAACCCGGCCCGCGCAATCCGCGATAGCGCCCGAAACGCAACAGTGCAACTTTCTCCCACTGATCGACGACGACAATCGCAAACATCAAATAGAGTCCGGCAAACCCACAGGCCAGTGCAACCCACGGCATATGGGTGATCCTCGCAGCCGTCAGGCCCACAAAGATACACAGTAAAAAGACGGTCACACCTACACTGTTGATCTTCTGATTCAGAGTCACGTTCTCTCCTCCTTCACCAACTACCTTCACTTGGAATCCTCATCGGGGGACAGTTCGCGTAATACCCGCATCAGTTGTTTGAGGGTAAAGCCAGCTGCGCCGGCACGCGAGACAAATTCACCAACCAACTGCCCCAAACGCTGGTTGCGCTCTTCTTTCGAGTACTCGACTTTCTTGTCAGCGACGAATGTGCCTGTCCCCTGCTCTGTATCGAGCAGCCCGCGGATCTCCATCTCCCGATAAGCCCGCATCACTGTATTGGGATTGATGGTCAGATCAACAGCCACCTGCCGCACCGTTGGTAGCTGGACGCCCACCCTCAGCGCGCCCGAAGCGATCGCCGCTTGTACCTGATCAATCAGCTGTCTGTAGACAGGCACGCCACTATGCGCGTCCAGCCGAAAGGCAAAGTCTTGAACTTCGGTTTGATCTCCATTTTTTCCGCTTCGCTTCATGGGTAAAATAATGTACTAGTTCTTTAGTACATGTCAAGAAATTTTTGAAAATAGTTTCCCGGCGCGGCGAAAGCGGAGTTCTGACCAGTTGATCTACGGCCCAGATCTCGATGTCGAGACCCAGGAATGCTCCAGCGCCCGGCATCACATAGACCGCGTCTACCCGTAGTACTGGAAATGCTTCCAGAACTCCGGCCAGGGGAGGCGGATGTTGCGGCAGACGTACACCTTGTCGCGGTCGCGGAATATGTCGTTGACCACACCGTAGGGGTTTGAGAGCCCGGCGGCGACCTGGCAGGAGGCGAAAATCTTGTTGAGCTCCTCTGGCTTGAAACCGACGGCAATCACGGTCTGGGGCGGAGGATCGCCGTAGCCGCGGAGCCAGTTGGAGTTCATGCCGCTTATGGCGCGGGGCAGGCCGTAGGCGCGGCCATAGAGGTTCACGGCTCCGGCCTCCCCTTCGTCGGCAGCCATCACGCCGACGGCGGCGCGATCGGCGGCCGGAAGGGAATCGCGAATCCGAGCGACGGTGGCGGCAAGTTCCGGCCAGCCGATCTGCAGGTTGAACTGATGGGAGGTCGCTTCTTGCACGCGCCACCATGCCGAATTCACGGGGGCAAAGGGAAGAATCAGGGCGGCGATGACCAGACCATTGATCCCGAGCGTGATCCATGCCGCTCGCAATATTCGGGTCTGCCTTTGCGTCGGCAGCGACCTGAGCCAGCTTTCGCTCCACGCGGCGCCGGCGGCCAGCATCATGGGGTAAGCGGGGGCAAGGTAGTAGTCGCGCCCGCGAGCGGCCATGAGGAAGGCGAGCGTGAGGACGTACATTCGGCCGATCAAGCGCCAGCGCCTGCCCTCGGCCCGGGCAAAGAGAAACCATAACCCCGCAAACAAGAGCGGCAGCGCCACAACGCTGCAAATCTGCCACAACTGGTCCAGGAGAAAGTGGTCCGCGCGCCCAAGGCGAATGTCGCGGGCATGGATGCTGCGCATCCAGGCAAGGCCGACGAAGTGGTGTTGGTACTGCCACCAGAGATTGGGCGCGAAGATGAGCAGCGCCAGCGCCACCCCGCACCAGAACCAGAGAGTGCGGAAGGAGCGGCGGTTCGGGGTCAGCAACATCCCGCCCAGAAGGGCGGCGACGAAGAATCCCATGGTGTACTTGGTCATGAGTCCCAGGCCGATAGCGACGCCGATGCCAAGCCACCAGCGCGCGTCGCCGCTCTGAAGCAGCCGCACAACGCACCAGGCCACCGCGACCCACCACAAAAGGTCGAACGACATGTAGGACATGAACGAGCCGGTGAAGAAGACGGCCCCTCCGATGCTCGCCGCAAATGCCGACATGAGCATAGCCTGGCGGCCGCCGCCCATGGCGCGCGCCATCAGCCCGGTGAGCACAGCCACGATTCCACAAGTGATGGCGGCGAAGAAACGAAAGCCTATGAGCGAGGTCCCGAAAAACGCGAGCTCGATGCGGCCCAGGAAGGCAGTCACCGGCGGATATACGACGTATCCCCACTCGAGGTCGCGCGCATTGGAGAAGGTGAGCAGCTCGTCTCGGTGGAATCCATAGCGCGAGCCTGCGATGAGATGGAGCACGGTAAAGGCGAGGCCAAGAAGCCATAGAGCGGCGGTGTCGCTCGAGAGAAACCGTCGCAAGCGAGCCGAATCGTTCATGGACCCTCGAATGGGAAGGTGGATTCGTGAGCAAGGATAGCACGAAGGGACAGCAGGCGCAGTGGTAGATGCAAAGCGTCTCACCCCACCCGACTCGATTGGAAGAAACCCCGGTTTGCCGGGGTGACAGCGGAAGATTGACATTTACAGAAGTCGCTTCCGGTTGATGATTTTTCATTCTTATAGAAAAAACATCACTAGGGGCGGAGCATGAGCGCCGTCCCTTACGGGACTCCGAATGAATTGGTGATTTCGCCAACCCCGCGCTTCAGCGCTTTCAATTACCCACAATTTCAGTCCCCATGATAACCCCCAACTGAATATCTACGAGACGCGTTAAACCTCTCCAGATGGTTTCGTTGCCGGGTGGGGGGTCCGATTTGCGCGCCAGGTAGCCACCTAGACGCGCCAGCTTGATCAGATAATGCGAGAGCAAGTGCCTCCTCGACTGGACCCTGGGCTTGTCGGCCACCAAGCGATCAAGAATGCGCAACTCCAGGTCCGTAAAAACCAGCCCGGGATCGGCTTCCGGTGCGGTGCGATTGGTCATCGTAAGCCAGAATACCCGCCAACTCAAAATGCAAGACACCGCCATCAGATTCGTGAGGCGCGGCGCGGTCCTTAGCCGGATTTGTTCGGCCCGGCAGCCCGATTTCAGGATCTTATGAAAGACCTCGATCTTCCAGCGCAGCGCGTACCATTGCACTTTCTCGATGGCCTCGTCGAGCGAGCCTGCCGTCAGATCGGTGATCAGTTTCCAATCGATCCGGTCCCGGTCCAGCTGGCCGCCGCCAAGCCGAGAGGCAACCCTTCCAGCGTCAAGGCCAAACTGAAGTGCAGGTTGATCCCGCAGGTGGTGAAATACACCTGCCGGCCCTGCTCGTCCTTGCGCACCGAGCCTTTGCTGACCAGCCCCACTGCGGCCATATCCTCGCGCTTGTAACTGAACTCGGTGGTGTCGTGCAGAACCAGAATGGGCACTTCTGCCAGGGGAAGCCGTGATCGTGTGGCTTCAAAATGTCCGGCTAGAATTTGCTCTTCACGGATCCGCCGGTTGGAGAAAAACCGATAGGCAGTATTGGTGGCTGCCCAGTCCTGACAGGCCAGGGGAATGCTACGCCCCAAGCCCGCGGCCATCTGCTCAACCAACTGCTGCAACCGCTTCTCCAGCCGCGCATCGGGCTCTTCGAGGCCGCCAGCTCCTGCTCAATCCAGCTTTGCGGGCCACACGACTCGACACCGATTGCCTGTCTCGCTGTAGCTTCCATGACGGCAGTACACAGCCCGTCAGCCCATTCTGCAAAGTACCCGGCTTGAGGCCGAATCTGCTTCGTCAACACACAGGCTCTGGCCTACACGAGTTGTGGGTAATTGAAAGCGCTGAAGCGCGGGG
>Ga0182013_10002921_pt1 | contig 21840 bp, 20 predicted proteins | sample 612S2MmetaG_FD_120487 | JGI IMG/M metagenome (GOLD analysis project Ga0182013, IMG submission 120487) | Permafrost microbial communities from Stordalen Mire, Sweden - 612S2M metaG | ecosystem: Environmental > Terrestrial > Soil > Wetlands > Permafrost | place: Sweden: Stordalen | collected... | reverse complement strand
ATCGGGTGGTCGTGGAAACCGTTGAAACGGTTTTGTCCAGTTTTTACCTTTACATAGCCCACGATTTAAATCGTGGGCTATGTAAATTGCCGGAAAAAAATGGTTTTAACCATTTAAATGAGGCCAAAATTTTCCAGACCCGATTGCCCTGCTGCTTTTGGGGGGTAGGTTTGGAGGGGGCCTTTGAATTCAATACTTTTGCCCACCCTCAAAATGTAACAAATGGCAACTCTGTTAGACCTTATTGGCAACACCCCCCTGGTAGAACTAAACAAACTCCACAATAAACCCGGCGTTAAACTATATGGCAAGCTGGAAGGCGATAACCCCGGCGGCAGCGTAAAAGACCGCGCAGCCTATGGTATGATAAAAGGCGCCCTTGACCGCGGCGAACTAAAACCCGGTATGAAACTGGTTGAAGCCACCAGCGGTAATACCGGTATTGCACTTGCTATGATTGCCCGCCTGTGCGGCGTTGAAATAGAGTTGGTAATGCCCGATAACTCAACCCGCGAGCGGGTGCTTACCATGGAAGCCTTTGGCGCCAAAGTAACCCTTACGCCAGGCGCTGGCAGTATGGAAGGCGCCATTGACTATGCCCATGCCCAGGTAGCCAAAGGCGGTTACCTGATGCTTAATCAGTTCGCCAACCCCGATAACTACGGCGCACACTATCGTACCACCGGCCCCGAAATATGGCGCGATACCGATGGCAAAATTACCCACTTTGTTTCCTCTATGGGCACCACCGGTACCATTATGGGCGTATCCAGGTTTTTGAAAGAAAAGAACAGCAATATTCAAATCATAGGTGCACAGCCTACTGATGGCTCACGTATCCCTGGCATCAGAAGATGGCCCAAAGAATATCTGCCCAAAATCTTCGAACCCCAGCGCGTTGACCGGGTAATTGATATTTCAGAAGAAGAAGCCACCCAAATGACCCGCAAACTGGCCCGGGTAGAAGGCGTTTTCTGCGGCATGAGCAGCGGCGGCGCCGTAGCCATTGCCACTAAACTGATTGAAGAAATAGACGAGGGAGTAATAGTAGCCATCATCTGCGATAGGGGCGACCGGTATTTGTCCAGTACCTTATTTGGCTAAACAGATACAAGAGTTTGGAATCAAGAAACTAGAGGGTTTTCCTTTCATCTTGGTTCTTGGCTCTTGGTTCTAACTTCTATTTCAAAGCTATCCAGCTCATCAAACCAATACTCGCTTTAAGCGCATCTTCATCTACATTAAATGTAGGTGTATGTATACCTGAGGTAATTCCCTTTTGTTTGTTGCCTGCTCCCAACCGGTAAAAACAGGCTGGCACCTGGTGTGTGTAATATGCAAAGTCCTCACTTCCCATTCTTATGGGCATTTCAATAACATGCTCCTTACCTATAAACTCTTCGGCTGATTTTTGGGCTGAAGATGTAATAGCTTCATCGTTCACCAGTACCGGATATCCCTTTAAAATATTTACCTCGCAACTGCCGCCCTGCTCCAGGGCCACCTTTTTGCAGATGGCGGTTATTTTTTCGTGTTGTTCAGTTCTAAGTTTTTCATCAAAGCATCTCAGTGTTCCCGCCAGTTCAACTTTATCGGGTATCACATTGGTAGCGCCTTTCCCTTCAATTTTTCCGAACGCAAGAACGGTTGGCACATTCAAATCAGTAAGCGGCTTTAATGCCAGCAATATTTCAGCAGCAATTAAAAGCGGGCTTACCACATTTTGCGGTTGTGCCGCATGGCCGCCTTTACCAATAACCGTCAGATAAATTTCATCGCTCGATGCCATAAACCGGCCGCTGTGAAAACCAAACATCCCAACTTCAAGCTCGGGCGAAACATGCAGGCCAAATATTTTTCCGGGTTTCGGGTTTTCCAGAACGCCGGCTTTTATCATAGCCTCCGCCCCACTGGGAATCTTCTCTTCGCTGGGTTGAAAAATAAATTTAATGGTACCTTCTATTTCATTCCTTAATTCCGAAAGTATCATGGCAACACCCAGCAAATTAGAGGTATGTACATCATGCCCGCAGGCATGCATTTTGCCTTCGTTTTTCGAACAGTAATCAACAGCATTTTGCTCATGTATTGGCAGGGCATCCATATCGGCGCGCAGTGCTATGCATTTCGAGGTTGGATTATTTCCTTTTAAAATTCCAACTACCCCTGTTTTAGCAATCCCGGTTCTAACCTCCATTCCAGGCAGCTTATTTAATTCATCTGCTACCAGTTTCGAAGTCTCATATTCTTCCCAACTCAATTCGGGATTGGCATGTATCTGCCTGCGCAACTCAATAACCCGCAGATAATATTTTTCAGAAAGCGCTTTTATTTTTTCAATCATAAACATATCGTCATTGCAGCTATTTGTAAATGAGCCATTTTTCCTAACTGGCAAAACACGACCTTCTCCGCAGAGTCTCCCCTTTCAGGCTCTGCTGAATGGGGGACTCTGCGTTTATGCAGTCCGCCCTCACGCCTCCCGATAATTATCGGAACCAACCTTCGGAAGGGAGACTCGGCTGAGAAGGGCTTTTCTTCTAAACCTTAGTGTTCTTAGTGCCTTGGTGGCGCACATAGTTACCGCTTAATCCTTATCTTATCCTTAACAATAAAAGCACCCGAATAAAGCGTGGTTACCTGCTGCATAAAAGCGGTTGCATCCAGCCTGGTTTTAAAATCCCCTATCCGCAGTTTAAAATAAGGCTCCTCATACTCCACGTACGAATTCACATCCGGAAAATCCTTATACATCTGGCCCTTGCTTTTATAAGCATCCGAGCGCACGTCCGTATACATTATCTGTATCCGGTATCCGTCAGTAAATTCCTTCTTCCGGTTATAATCATCGTACTTGGCGCCAAGGGCAGCAATATTTGCCTGCTCCTTTACTACGGCATATTTGTTGCAAACAATGGTAGTATCCTGTGCCTGACAAAAACCCGGGCCTGCTACAAAAAACAAAATGGCCACGCAAACAAAAATCCTGCGGTATTTCATGGTCTGCTTAAATTACTGCTTTAATATTTTATGAAACTATGCTTACGCTGGCCGAACACCCCAACCGGTCGGCCCCGGCTTCAATCAGCTGCATGGCAAACTCCTTGGTACGGATACCACCGCTGGCTTTTATTTTAATGCTCGGTGGTAAATTAGCCCTTAACAACTTAACAACTTCAACGGTTGCACCCGGCTCTACAAAACCCGTACTTGTTTTAACAAAGTCAACCGTCAGCTCTTTGCACAACCCGCAGGCCATAATAATTTCTTCCCTGGTAAGCAAACCTGTTTCCAGTATTACTTTTAATTTACCTCCACGCAATTGCACAATGGTGGCGGCACTGGTAAGCTCATTCTTCAGGTAATTTCTGTCGCCCGCTTTTAAGGCAATAATGTTAATTACCATATCAATTTCATCAGCGCCTTCATCAATGGCACGGCGCGCCTCTTCAACCTTTGCCGGGGTATGCGAGTAACCTAACGGGAAACCAACTACCGTTGCCACTTTTACCTTGGTATCTTTAAGCCAGAGCTTACACTTACGCACAAAGTACGGCGGAATGCACACGGCAGCAAAGCCGTATTCCTTCGCCTCAGCACAAAGTTTCTTTATCTCCTTTTCCGAAACATCAGCCCTTAGCAGCGTGTGGTCAATTTTTGAAGCAAGATTCATTTTTAATAGTCTTAAACAGCCAGGCAATAATACATTGCCCAAGCCATGAGATAAAAATAGAAAAATAGAACTTATGGCCTGCCCAATTTTCTTTCGAAGGGCCCAAACCAGGCAGCAGGCCATTTTGAAAGCACTTCGCTGCCATAAAGACAACGGCTAAATGAAAACAGGCCCTTTTAGCTGGCATTTTTTTAACAACTGCAAAAGCCTAAACAATCTGAAATTATTAACATCTCTGTTGCACCTTTTTATTTTGGCGCAAATACTTTTTTTTATATTTACTAACCCATAACACAGTGAGACAACCCATTAAAGTTTTTATTTTACTGCTTTTAACCTGTTTTACCTTTGCAGGTTGCCGCGATGAGGCTATTAGAATAGACTCCCATTTTATGGGCATCTGGAACGGGTCTGATGCTGTTTATACCTACCATTTAAGTATTGATAACCGAAGTGAAGGCTATTGGGAGCAGGACAAAGGAGGCAAATACAAATCAGCCCAGGGTGTGGCCCGGGTAAAAAATGGTGATTTATCTATTGGGCTCAAATCCCTTGAAATAAATCAGTATCCGGCCCAGGATTCTGCGGGGGGGTGGGAAATGACGCTGTCGGGCGTCGTTTATCAAAAGCAATAACTCTTTAATTATTTTTCAATCTGACCGTAAATAAAAAGGCCTGCCTCAATTTTTGGCAGACCTTTCTATAAAGTTTTATTACCTGATACTATGGGCAAAGTTGACCTGTCATGTTCAGGTCTGACGGGTCGCGTATAAGTAGTTCATACGTAGCACGGCCGGAGGAAGCGCTGACATAAACGCTGGCAACACCAATTAAAGTCCCATTTCCTGATGGGGTTAGCAAATTTCCGAAATTGGTATAGCCACTGGTGTAAACATCATATAAGTCTTCGCCTCCACAATCCCTTATCATGGTATTACCATAGTTCGCGCCAACGTAGTAAGGGGTATTTATATACGTAGTGGTAAATTGCACATTATCCAGTTCAACCAGTTCGCTCATGTACGGATTAGGGTTAGCAATTAACTGCGAAACAGTAACTTTTTTAGGTGCCACATAAATGCCCCATTTCCCCGGCGTAACATATTGCGATTGAACTGAACCGGGAATACCGGTATAAGTGCCGCCCGCATTAATAATAGCAACAATTTCAACCACACCTTTATCATTTACAACATAAAGGCCATTTAGTTTAACAAATACCCTTGTGCCAACCGGGTACAGGTTATAAAGATAAGATGCATCAATCATTAACATAATACCCCCGGTTGAATCTTCAATGTCAATGCCGTGATAGAAGGTTCCTGAACTGTCATCACCAACTACCACTCCCGAAATAATAAGGTTTTGCGTAATAAGGAGCGGGTTGCCATTATTGGCATTACACCTGGCAACCAGCGAATCAAGCGAAAAATTAACCTTTATGTTCGGGTCAACTCCACCAGCAGGTGGTGCATCCAGTGTCTGTTTGGAACAGGATGAAATTCCCCCTAACAAAATAAGGGTCAGTAATGCAATGGTCAGGTTTTTCATATATCAATAATAATAATTTAGGTACAATTCCCTTTAAAATAACAGCTTCAGTTACGGACAAAGCGGCCCGGTAAGATGAAGATCAGTAGTATCCCGTATCATAAGTTGCGACAAAACCCCTGAACTACCTCCGTATACACCTGCAACACAAACAAGGGTCCCATTGCCCGAAGGGGTTACCGCGCTGGCAAAACTGGCGTAACCACTGGTGTATATCGAATCTGTATTTTCATTACAATCTTTAATAATCATCGTTGAGGACAACTCATAAGTAGCATTGGCATAAGGCACGCCCCTGTAGCCTGAGGCAAACTCTACATTATTCAACTGAACCAATTCGCCTTGATACATGTATGGATGATTTACCAACTCAGGAATAGTAACCGCTATCGGGGCCACATTAATACCCCATTTACCCGGGGTTACATATTGCGATAAGTTAGAGGTGGCAATACCGGTAAAAGCGCCGTTATCAATACTACCCACAATTTCACTTGCGCTGTCGTATTTAACCACATAAAGGCCCTGAAGATTAATAAATAACCTTCTGCCGGCAGGATAAGTAGCATAAAGGTCATCGCCGTTTATCATTAATAAAATACCCCCTGTTGAATCTTCTATATCCAGCTCTTTGTAAAAATTACCCGATTTATCATCCCCAACCACAATGGCAGATAAAATAAGGCTTTGCGTTATCTGAATACCATTTGAGGTGGCCATAGCGTTTAGTGCCGCAATGCTGGTATTAGCCGTAATGTTTGGATCGGTATTAGTAACCGGCTCAGTACCAAATTTTTCCTTTACACAGGATGAAATGCCGGCCAGGAAAACAACGGTAATTATTATTGCAAATTTTTTCATGTGTCGTACTTGATGTTTGAATTTTGTTCTTGTTAATACTGCTGCATCTATATATTTAATTCATTTTAAACGCTACCGTAAACAGGTAATTAGCCCCGTAAGCGTAAATATATTTGGTTGGGTAATCAGTCAGGTTCTTGGTAACATTGTTAAACTCAAGCTGCTCGTATCCGCTGGTAATAAAATTCTGGTTATTGGTAAGGTTAGTTACGTTTAGGCTGAACACCATATAGTATTTATACTTCTTCATTTTGGCAAACTGGTTATTCATTAACCAGCTGTAACCGGCAAAAAGGTTCATAGTAAATGCACCCGGCAGTTTTTGCTGCCCAACTATTTGCTGCCATAACGCACTGTTCGGTTCTAAACCCGAAACTGCATCGGTTGTTAAGCGCGCTGGATTTACTGATACCCAGTTATTGCCATAATAATTAAACAACACGTTAACATACCACGACTGCGGCGAACGATAACTAACACCAACCGTAGTTGCCAGCTGAGGAGAACCGGCAAGGTGGTAGTTCTTTTCGTAAATCGTTTGATTGCTTGCTAATACAGAAGCACTGTTATCATCGGTTATGGTGGCATTCGGCCGGTCGGTGTAAATATAGTTGCCCAGGGTACCTACCGCTGATAAGCTAAACCCCTTGTAAACTTTGTAATCTAAAGCCAGTTCGCCTCCCAGGCGGCGAGAGTTGATATTGGTAAGTGTATAGTTAACGTAGGTTGAAAGGTCGTCATCGTAAAAACTGGTAGTTTGCGTTTGGTTATTGTACTGTGTTACAAAAAAACTGGCGCGCAATTTAACAATAGGCGATTTATACATATATCCCGCTTCGCCCGACATCACCTGCTCATTTCCTAAACCCGGTGCAAGCTGCTCACGCGTTTCAGCCGATAAATAAGCATCCCCTATCAAAGGTGCCTTGGTAAGGTAGGCTCCGTTGGCATACAGCTTATTTCTGCTGTCTATATTATATACTATACCTCCTTTAAAAGCATAATTGATAAAATTTTCAGCCGGCGATTTGCCATAACTGCTGTCAGGAAACAAACCATCCCTATAAAGGCCATTTCTCCGGAATGAAGTGAACTTCAACTCAGCAGCTACAAAAAAGTCAACCTTATTATAGTGAAATTTAGGTTGTACGTAGGCTGTTGCATTATGCTGAACAGTGATATAGTCGTACCCGTATTTCTGCCCATCTGTAACCAGCTGGTAAGGCGTGTTCAGGTTATTTTGCGCAGCAGCTGCACTACCTGGATAACTTAATGCCGAATACTGGTTCACGTTAACCCAGTATTGGCCGCCTAAAAGGTCAACCACCTGCTCGTAATTTTCAGCAGTTTCAAGCTGGTAACGCAACCCTGCCTGGAAAGTAATATGCTCATTAAAAGTCTTGTTATAAACGGTATTGAAATTAAACCGCTTCTGGTCGTTAACCGATGCATTCTGAATATAAAGGCTTTCATTAATGCTGGTAGGTATGCCCTGCGCATTAGGCACCAGGTTATGGTTGTTTTCGTTCACAGCATACATATTATCCCAGTTAATCTGGTGCACGCTCACGTTTTCGCGCCACTGCTGCTCTGCCAGCGCCTGCTGCAAGGTGTCAGTAATATAGCTTGGCATGTTCTTGTAGTAGTCAGGTTTGGGGTCGTTGGCATTGGTATAATCAAGGCCGGTCCTTTCGTTTTTACCAAAAGCAAATCCCACAGCCATCATTAAGTTCGAACTACTGCTCAGTTTCCACTGGTCATTCAAAATAAACTGGGGCTGAAAATTGTTCCGGGTATAGGCATTTCGCATTACGCCATTCTGGTATCCCCAATCCGGATTATAATAGTTACTTCCGGCAAGGTTATAAGCCTCAGCGGTGGAAGCTGATGCCAGCCCTTCTTTGGTTGGGGCGCCATAAGCAGTAAAGCTTAAAACATTCTTGTTGCCAAAATGCTTGTCAACCGAAAAATGATAGCTGTATCCGTCATAAAAAGTTCCCGGCACATAACCTTCCTGCGCCCATCTCCTGGAAAAAGACGCCGTAACAGCCCATCCGTTCTTCAACACCCCGGTTGAGTAGGTGGCCATTAAACGGTTCCTGAAATTACGGTCTGCATTTGAGAACGAAACATCAAGCCCTTCACGTTGCGCTGATGCAGTGGTGTTTAAAGAGTAGCTTCCGCCTACACCGCCAAACGCATAATCACTCGCCCCCAAACCAATAGTAATGTCGCGGTTACGGATAACGTTATTTAAACCGCTCCAGCCACTGGTAAGTCCATTGCCGGTGTAAAGGTCGTTTACAGGTACCCCGTTCATAAACACTTCAAACTGCCCCTGGTTATAACCACGTATCCTGAAACGCGCTTCGCTTTGAACAAACGAAACTGTTGATATAAATATATCGGACGTAGAACCTATGGCACTGGCTATATTCTCATCAGCCAGGTCTTTGCTGTCGGCTTCTGTTAATGTTACCGTAGGCACATCTTCAACCTGGGCTTTATCGCGGGCTTCTTCTCTTGCAACCACAGCATCAGAAAGATGCAGGCCTACCGAGCCTACTACTATTTCAGGCTGGTTAACATCAATTAGCTGCGTATAAGGGGCGTGGTTACCTTCTTTTATCTCTATAGTATATCTTCCGTAAGGCACCCCCGTTATCACAAATACGCCGTTGGCATCGGTATTGGCTTTAAAATTGGTACCCACTAAAGTTGCAGTAGCGGTATCAAGCACTTTTTGCGAAAGCTCATCTTTTATCAACCCTTTAACGGTTGCCGTTTGTGCGGAGGCAACTATCGAAACAAAGCAAAATAATATAGATAAAATCTTATTCATGAAATACTTTTAGTTTATAAGGAGGGTCAAAAGTAGAAATTTAAGCCAGAGCGAAAATTCCGTGAGTTAAATTCTCTGTTAAGTAATTATTAAGTAATAAAGGGGTCTTCCATAAATACTTACAAATCAATAGATTGTGACACTAAAAGAGACTCAAATAAACCAGTTAGTAACAGCAATTGTGGAAACTTTGCTTGCCTGCAACACCATAACCGGGTTTAATCTTGCCCGTTTCGGCACCTGTTGTTATACCACCACCAGCGCCTGATTATTCTTAACATAAACATAAATGGTTAAAGAATTGTCTGCCTGATTTAAATGCTATTTTTGGCGCCCCTGATTGGCAATTAGTCATCTTTATAACCCCACTACAGGTGAATTGTAAAGGCTGGCTTTTAATTTAAAACCGAAAACTAAACACATGAAAAGACTTACCATTCCGGCCTCAATAATTATGCTGTTTGCCTTATCATCCTGGGGCATCTGGGGACATGAACACATTAACCATGCAGCCGTATTTGCCTTGCCTGAAAAAATGCGCGTGTTCTATTATAACCACATCGATTTTATAACCATCGAATCTACCGGCCCCGATATGAAAAGGTCGGTTTACAGCGATAAAAGCGAAGGCCCCAAACACTTTATTGATATTGAAGGATACGACCGGCCTTTGGATAGCCTGCCCCGTACCACCGCCAATAAATCAAAAGCCTTTGCCGATAGCACCTTGCAAAAATATGGCTCATTGCCCTGGCAGATACAGGATATGATGGCCAAACTGACCAAAGCATTTAAAGACAAGCATAAAAGCGAAATACTCCTGCTCTCCGCCGACCTCGCCCATTACCTCGGCGACGCGCATATGCCGCTGCACACCTCATTAAATTACGATGGAAAGCTAACCAACCAACCAGGCGTACATGCCTTTTGGGAATCGCGCCTGCCCGAGCAGTTTGGCGATACCTATAACCTGAACACCCGCGAGGCAAAATTTATTGATGACGTTACCAAAGAAACCTGGCGTATTATTAAAAACACCCACCAGCTTGCCGATACATTACTTGCTATTGACCGCCAGGTAAGGAAAACTTTAGGTGATGATAAACTGTATAAAAAAGATGACCAGGGCAACGTGCTTAAATCAAAGTATAACAGCCCAATACAAAGCGATGAATACGCCAAAGCATTCCACACCGCTTTAAATGGTATGGTTGAAGCGCAATTAAAAAATTCCATTACCGCCGTTGCAGATTTTTGGTACACTGCCTGGGTAAACGCCGGCAAACCCGACCTAAGCAAATTAGACGATCCGGAACTTACTGCGGACAACAAAGCAGCCTTAGCCAAAGACTACGCTGCCTGGAAAAAAGGAAAGCTTACCAAAATGAAACCGGATAGTGATAATTAAGAGGGCCGGTGTCTGACACTTAGGTCTTGCTCTTTCGCTTAGCTGAAGTGTCTGACACCTTTAAAATTAAACACCAAAGGACGTAAAGTGAGGTCGGCTCTTTGTCAATAGACAGCAATCTTTATTCTTAGTGTTTTCTTAGTGTCCTTAGTGCCTTAGTGGTAAATTTCTCTATCTGTCATTTCTCCCTCTTTTATTTTTCAGTAGGTTTGCCCCGTGCAGAACAAAATTTCCATTAAAAACCCCGTCTTCAGATTTATAGCCGATGCAGCGGAAGAATTACGCTACGAAACCTATGCAGTCGGAGGCTACGTACGCGACCAGTTACTGGAAAGGGATTGCAAGGATATAGACTTTGTTTGTGTAGGCAGCGGCATTGAACTGGCGGAAAAAGCCGCTCAGAAAATTGACCCGAAACTTCACGTTACCGTTTTCAAAAACTTCGGCACAGCCCATTTCCGCTGGCACGACCTGGATTTGGAATTTGTAGGCGCACGTAAAGAATCGTACCAGCGCGATAGCCGCAAACCCATTGTTGAAGAAGGAACTTTGCAAGACGACCAGAACCGCCGCGACTTTACTATCAACGCCCTGGCCATAAGCCTGAATAAAGAAAATTACGGAACATTAATTGACCCTTTTAATGGGGTTCAGGATCTGGAGAACAAACTAATCCGCACGCCCCTTGACCCGGATATTACATTCAGCGACGATCCCCTGCGCATGATGCGCGCCATCCGTTTTGCTTCGCAGCTCAACTTTACCATAGTCCCCGAAACTTTTGAGTCGATAAAGAAAAACGCTGAGCGCATAAAAATAATATCACAGGAAAGGATAACAGATGAGTTGAACAAGATTATTCTGTCGCGCGTACCGTCTATCGGTTTCAAACTGTTGGAGGAATCCGGTTTATTGAAAATCATTTTCCCTGAAATGGTTAAACTAAAAGGGGTAGAAGAAGTAGAAGGTAAAGGCCATAAAGACAATTTCTACCACACTTTGCAGGTGCTGGATAATGCCTCTAAATACTCTAACGACATCTGGCTGCGTTGGGCTGCAATACTGCACGATATTGCCAAACCGCCAACCAAAAAATATGTCCCCGGAGAGGGCTGGACATTTCACGGCCATGAAGTTTTAGGCAGTAAATGGGTGCCGGGCATTTTCAGAAGAATGAAGTTGCCCATGGGTAATGAAATGAAGACCGTGCAAAAAATGGTGTTCCTGCACATGCGCCCCATAGCGCTCACCAAGGAAGAAATAACCGATTCCGCTTTGCGCCGTTTACTATTTGAAGCCGGTGATGATATTGAAAAACTGCTATCGCTCTGCGAAGCCGATATCACTTCAAAAAACCGCGAAAAGGTAAAGCGCTATTTAGCGAGGTTTGAAACCGTGCGCGAAAAGCTGAAGGAAGTTGAAGAAAAAGACCAGGTCAGGAATTTTCAACCACCGGTATCGGGCGAGTTGATTATGGAAACCTTTGGCGTTAAACCATCCCGCGAAATCGGTATTATTAAAGAAGAGATTAAGGAAGCTATCCTGGAAGGCAAAATCCGCAACGATTATAATGAAGCTTACGCTATGATGCTTGAACTAGGAGAGAAACTGGGTTTAAAAGTAGTGGGTAAGGCATGAGCAGCGGTACTAAATATTTAATAGTTGTTGCCGGGCCAACAGCAGTGGGCAAAACCAGTCTTGCAATAGAATTGGCAAAACACTATCGCGCTGAAATAATCTCCGCTGACTCGCGGCAGTTTTACCGCGAAATGAATATAGGCACCGCCAAGCCTTCTGATGCTGAGCTGGCAGAAGTGCTGCACCACTTTATCAATAACATATCCATCCACACCAAAAACTACAGTGCAGGTAAGTATGAACATGAAGTGATTGAATTTTTAGATGAGTATTTTAAAAGCAAGGATATAGCTGTATTAGTGGGCGGCTCAGGCCTGTTCATCAACGCCGTTTGCAGCGGGTTCGATAATTTCGAAAACACGGACTTCAAACAACAACTTACTGCCCGCACTTTTTTAAACGGAAAAGATTTAAGCTGGCTACAACAGGAACTGGAAAGAACTGACCCTGAATACTACGCCGAGGTAGACAAAAAGAATCCCGTTCGTTTAATAAGGGCTCTCGAGGTCATATTCACCACCGGCAAAAAATATTCCGAACAACGTATAGGCAAAAAAGCCGAACGCAATTTCACCCCCATCAAAATAGGCCTTAACCTTGAACGCGAAACGCTATACCAACGCATCAACCAACGCGTTGACAATATGATGAACGCCGGTTTATTGGAAGAGGCCAAAGAGCTTTACACCTTTAAAAAGCTCCATACCCTAAATACAGTCGGCTACACTGAACTGTTTGATTACATAGAAGACAAACTAACGCTTGAACAAGCCATAGAATTAATAAAACAAAACACCCGCAACTACGCCAAACGCCAGCTAACCTGGTTTAAAAAAGACAAAGGCATATTTTGGTACGGACCGGAGGAAAAAGAAGAGATTATAAAGTATATATATGCAACAATTGAGTAATTTTTTATTCTTTTACTGACTATTTTATAAAAAAAAATAATGACTATCCATTTGTGTACCTGATTAAAGGCTAAAGCCAGAATTTTTAATTCAATAAACCCCACTCTTCAGAGTGGGGCAAAATATTGCCCCGACTTTTAAGTCGGGGATTAGGAAAAGAGGAAAAGGCTTTAGCCATTAAGGATTCTAGGTAATTATGCGGATAGTCATTAAATTTTGCCCCGATCTTCAGTTCGGGGATATAGACAAAACAAATCGGCTTTAGCCATTAAAATGAGCATCTATGCCATTCGTCAAAATTTGGATTCACGCAGTTTGGACAACCAAAAACCGGCAACCAATACTCGAAAAGAAAGTAAGGCCTCAACTTTTTGAGCACATCCACCAAAATGCCCTGAAAAAAGAAATATTAATGGATTGCGTTAACGGTTATATTGAACATGTTCATTGCCGTTTACGTTTACGGAACGACCAAAACATAAGCAACGTAATCCAGTTAATAAAAGGAGAATCATCCTTTTGGATGAATAGGCAAAACTTAATTGCTGACAAATTAGATTGGCAGGATGATTATTTTGCAGTTTCGGTCAGTGAATCACAGGTTGAGACAGTAAGAAATTATATCCTAAACCAGGAGAAACATCACAGTGATAAATCTTTTGCTCAAGAATATGATGAGTTTATGAAAAAATATGGATTCAAAATAATTAATGGCTAAAGCCAATCCCTAATACCATTACCCCCCATGCTGAAGCATGGGGCAAAATAACTGCTTAACTTCAAGTAAAAAACTAATGTTCTTCATGCCTTTGTGGCAAAAAAGTGAAACAAATAATAAACAAATACCTCGCCATCCACCGCATTATCATCTACCTGATGATGATAGATGTATCTATTCAGTTCATCAATGCCGCCTTTACCTTGTTACTCAATTACCAAATGCTCGATCATGGCTTTAAGGATTACGAAATAACCTCCATGGTCGGCAACCGTTATTTAACAGTCTTACTTTGCGCTTTCCCCTTAGCTATTATTGCCAAAGGGAAGAAACTAAAACCTTTTCTGATGGCAGGGGCTATTTCCTCTCCCATCGTTGCGCTATTATTAATCTGGGGTATCCATACGCACAATACTGAATTAATAAGAACCCTCATGTCATTATGGGGCGTTACTTTTTCGCTAGTGCAAATATTAGTGCTGCCCTACATGCTGCTTAACGGCAATAAAGACCACGAAACTGAATCCATCGCCTTGTTCTTTTCAGCTGGTAACTTTACCATCATTATAGTGGGGCTTTTCAGTTACCTGCTTCCACTCATCAATAAATTCTTCTCCACCGAAATCCTGTTAATCATTTATTCAATTATCGGTTTTACCGGAGTTTATTTTGCCCGTAAACTGCCTGATGAAGAAAACGTAGGCACTAAAATCCCGCTTATTAATTTACACACTGATTACGACTGGGCCCTTATCTTTCAGGCCGCCATACCCACCTTCATCATCGCCTTTGGGGCGGGTTTTACTATTCCGTTCATTAACCTGTTTTTCAAAAACGTCCATGGTATGGAATCCGGTCCTTTCTCACTGATGAACTCCGTTGCCTTTACGCTGGTTGTTATCACGGCATTTCTTATTCCCGAAATAAAAAGGCGCTATGGGTACCAGGTGGCCATAACTTTGGTGCAATGCTTTGCTGTGCTGGCCCTGTTTGTAATGGGCACTACCGAATGGTATAAGGGAATGCCTATTGCAATAGTAGTTGCGGTCGGTGCATTCATCGTCCGCCAGCCGTTGATGAACATGGCGGGGCCCATGACCTCTGAACTTACCCTCAACTACGTAGGCGAAAAAAACCGCGAAATGATATCGGCCATCAATGCTGCCATCTGGAGTGGCTGCTGGTTTGCCAGCGCTAAAATATTTTCAATTTTGCGGGAAGAAAACATAGCCTATTCCAACATCATATTCATCACAGTTGGTTTTTACATCATCGGCGTTGCCTGGTATTACTGGCTGATAAAAGCCCACGAACGCAAAACTGCTATCCATGGTTAAAATAGGCTTAATGAGCGATACCCACAGCTACCTCGACCCCAAAATATTTGATGTATTTAAGGACGTGGATGAAATATGGCATGCAGGTGATATAGGCACACTTGAACTTTGCGACCAGCTAAAAAAATTCAAACCCTTTTACGCTGTTTATGGCAACATTGACAATAAAGACATCTGGATAGAATACCCGCTCAACCTTGTTTTGGAGCGTGAAGGTTTTAAAATACTCATCACCCACATAGGCGGCTACCCCGGCAACTACGAGCCCAAAGCCCGGCGTAAAATTGAAGAAGAAAAGCCTGATATTTTCATCTGCGGCCACTCGCACATTTTAAAAATAATGCGCGATGCAAAATACAATAACATGGTTACCATGAACCCTGGTGCAGCCGGATTGCAGGGTTTTCATAAAATAAAGACGGTTCTTCGGTTTACCCTGAATAATAAGAAGATTGAGAATTTAGAGGTGGTGGAGTTGGGGAAGAGAGGGGAGATTGTAAATTAGGATTGCCCTTTTCAGATAGACCAGAAAGTAGCATATTCACCATAAAACTTGACTATATGAAAATCGCCAAAATCCGAGAAAAGCTTCATCTATATATTGAAACGGGAGAAAGCAAAAAACTAAAGGCTATTTATACACTCTTTGAAGCTGACATTGAAAAGACTATCGCATTGGCTATGAAGAAAGGAGCATTTGATTTCCTGAATAATAAGAAAGAAGATGTATACAGCGATAAAGATTTAAAAGTGATTTACGACAGTAAAACTATGGATGAAACCGAGTATTTGCTTAAATCCCCTGCTAATAAAAAACATTTGCTAAAAGGCATTCGCGATTCTAAAAAGGCCAAAAACCTGGTTAAGTTCAGTGCAACTGATTTAAAAAATTTCAGCAAAAAGAAATTGAAAGGCAAATAGCCAATGGCAAATACCGTAGGGGCAATCCCTTGCGGTTGCCCTTCGACCGATTACAGCAAAATGTCCAGGGCACGGGTGAACCGTGCCCCTACAAGCAACGTAACCCTGCATATCCAGAATTGACAACTTTTTAAAAGTTGTCAATTCTAAACACCCCAATAACCCGCCCCAAATAATTCCCCCAAAATCCATTAATATTGCACCCGCATGGAAAAATCGGTTCAGCAGGATTTATTGAATAAAGCTTTTAGCATTAAAAAGCGCTTTCTGGGTATGTACAAGGCCGCCAACGCAGGGCATGTAGGCTGCTCATTATCGGTGGCCGAAATAATAACTTTTGTTCGCTTTAACTGGATGAAGGATAATGACGAGATTATTTTATCCAAAGGCCATGCCGCAGCCGCTATCTACTCCATGTTGGCCGAAGAAGGTATTTTAAGCGAAGACGATATCAAAACCTTTTACAAAAACAATACTTACCTGGCAGCACATCCGCCGGTTAATAAAATAAAGCGTGTGCCTTTTGCTACCGGTAGTTTAGGGCACGGTCTTTCTATTGCAGCTGGTTTAGGTTTGGCGCAAAAGTTAAAGAAAAGCGACAAAAAAGTTTTTTGCATTACTTCTGATGGGGAAATTAATGAAGGCTCTACCTGGGAAGCGGCCCTGTTCATTGCCCATCACAATCTTAAAAATGTGGTTTGGCTGGTGGATAGAAATAGGCTACAGGGCTTTGGACTCACCGAGGATGTAATGAAACTGGAGCCACTAGATAAAAAATTAGAAGCTTTTGGTTTTAATGTCATCATTGCAGAAGGACACAATTTTGCTTCTTTGGAAGAAGCAAAGAACAAAGCTGCGAAGTCCGACATTCCAACTGCCATTATTTGCAACACCACCAAAGGCCGTAGCTGGAAGTTATACGAAGGCAAATTAGACAGCCACTATTTGCCAATGAAAGATGACCATTACGATGTAATATTAGCAGACGTTGAAATTGATTACAATAATCAAATCAGCAAATTATAATTATAACAAGATGTCATTGCGAAGGTATTTCCCGTTAAAAAATAAAAGAATAATACCTGCGGCCCTGCCTGCCGGCAGGCAAGAATCTTCCGCTGTGTCTTTCGAAACATTTCAATATAAAGGCACAATGTAATAAGATAGTCTCCCCTCTCCCTCGGAGAGGGGAGATGTCCGAAGGACAGAGGGGTGAGGAGTCTTTAAAACAACAACCAAAATATGCGCGTAGAATTTGCCGATTCAATGATAAAATTTGCTGATACCCATCCTCAGATGGTTTTCATTACTGGCGACTTAGGTTATATGGCGCTTGAAAAAGTGCAGCACAAATTTGGCGGGAAATTTATTAATGCCGGTATAGCAGAACAAAACATGGTAACCGTAGGCGCCGCCCTGGCGCACGAAGGTTTTATTCCCTGGTTATATAGTATTTCGCCCTTTGTAACGCTGCGTCCTTATGAACAAATCAGAAACGACGCCTGCCTGCACGACCTGCCTGTAAAACTGGTAGGTAACGGCGGCGGTTATGGCTATGGCATTATGGGCGCCACCCATCACAACATTGAAGATATCGGCGCAATGCGCTTGTTACCCAATATGCGCGTTTACGTGCCTTTTACTGCAAGTGATGTTGAACAAAGCATTGAACAAATGCTGGCCGACCCACACCCTAATTATCTGCGTTTAAACCAGGGTGCAAAAATAAAATACGATGTCGCCCCTTTTACCCAATGGCGTAAAATAAAATCGGGCGCCAAAGGCACCGTGGTAGGTACCGGCCCCGTAGTTGAAAACATCTGCAGCCTGGACATTGCTGCCGACCTTGAAATTTGGGTAGTAAGCATATTCCCCATCAATAATGTTCCGCTTGAGCTGATTGAATCTATTAACTCCACCCAAAAGCTTATCACCATCGAAGAACACTCCGGCGAATGTGGTTTGCGCGAAACCCTCTCTTACCACATTATGAACCACCTGCACGGCCCTATAAAAATGCTGGCCCTATCAGCAAATGGCTATCCCAGCGGCAAATATGGCGACCAAAAATTCCACCAGGCCGAAAACAACCTCGGCGGTGATGGATTAAAACAACAGCTTGAATCATTCATATAAATGCAATCCCACTTCCTCGCAGAGTCTCCCTTCCGAAGGTTGGGGACTCTGCGTTAGGGCAGTCCGCATAAACGCAGAGTCTCCCATTCCGCAGAGCCGGAAAGGGAGACTCTGCGGAGAAGGATGATTATGATTTTTTTAATAAATGCCTTTAATCATAATCATCATAATTAATCAGCGTCCCCTAAAATTTGCCTTTAAGGGATAAAGTTTTTTTCTACATATTTACACCATGTCTTTAAAGGAAAAAATTCAAGCAGAGGTTTTAAAGCTGGAAGGCCCTATTGTGGTTTTTGGCGCGGGTGGCTTTATTGGTACCAACCTTATACGCACTATCCTGCAATACCGCAACGATGTATTTGCCGTTACCAGCAAACCCTTTATACCCTGGAGGCTGGATGATATTAACCCAAAAAACATCCTGCACTGCAACATCATTAAAAAAGACCAGGTTGAAAACCTTTTTAAAGAACACCGGTTTCAAACCATTTTTGATTTGGTTGCCTATGGCGCTTACAGCAAACAAAGCAATGTAGACCTGATTTACGAAACCAATTTCATAGGGCTTTTAAACCTGCTTGAAATTTCATCGCAGTTTAGCATCAAAGCTTTTGTTCATGCTGGTAGTTCGTCCGAGTATGGCCTAAATGCATCCGGCCCATCGGAAGATGCAGTTTTAGAACCCAACTCGCACTACTCCGTTACCAAAGTAGGTGCGGCGCACATGATAAAATACTATGGCACTTTAAAAGAAATGCCTGTAGCCAACCTGCGCTACTATTCCATCTACGGCCCGTTTGAGGAGCCTGACCGCCTGATACCTCAGTTGATAGATAAAGGCATGAATGGCACTTATCCGCCGTTGGTGCAACCCGATATTTCGCGCGATTTTGTTTTTGTTGAAGATGCAGTTTACGCTACCATTTTATCGGCCATCAAAATTCAAAACATCAGGGGCAAGTCGCTCAATATCGCCAGCAATAAAAAAACAACTATACGCGATATTGCCTCGGCCATCAAAGAAATTTTCAACCTCACCACTGACCCGGCCTGGGGCAATATGCCCAACCGCAAATGGGATTTAAAAGAGTGGTATGGCAATGCAGCGCTGGCAAAAGAATTACTTGGCTGGCAAAATGAGACTTCGCTGATAGATGGCCTCCACACCACTTACCAATGGCAGAAGAATTACTCGATGCCGCTCTACGAAAAGAAACTGGTACAGGATAAAATACGTTTTAAGCTATCCGCAGTTATTGCTTGCTATAAAGATGAACAGGCCATACCCTACATGTACGACAGGCTTACCAAAACCTTCAATAAAATTGGGGTTGATTACGAAATCATTTTTGTAAACGATTGTTCGCCCGATAACACCGCCGAAGTTTTACAAAAACTGGTGGATGAAGACGACCACGTAATTGCCATTGAACACTCCCGTAATTTCGGTTCTCAATCCGCCTTCCTTTCCGGTATGGAAATTTCAACTGGTGATGGGGTAATATTATTGGACGGGGATTTGCAAGACCCGCCTGAATTAATTGAACCGTTTTACAACGAATGGCAAAAAGGTTTTGATGTGGTATACGGCCGCCGCGTAGCCCGCGAAGGCAACCAAACGTTGGTATCATTCTACAAAATGTTCTATCGCCTCTTCCGCAGCGTAAGCTATGTGCCCATGCCTTTGGATGCGGGCGACTTTAGTTTGATGGACCGCAAGGTTGTAAACGAAATAATAAAACTACCTGAAACCGACCAGTTCCTCCGCGGCCTTCGTGCCTGGGTGGGCTTTAAGCAAACCGGTGTAGATTATATCCGACCCGAGCGTATGTTTGGCGTAACCACCAACAACTGGCGCAAAAATATTGGTTGGGCGCGTAAAGCTATCTTCAGTTTCAGCTACGTTCCGTTAGAATTACTGACGTATGGCGGCATATTGCTTACCGGGCTTTCCTTTATTGCCATCATTATTCAAATCATCCTGTATTTTACTCAGCCGGGCAACCCGCATGGTATTACTACAGTTATTGTGCTTATCCTTTTCTTCGGCGGCATACAAATGCTGGGCATTTCAACCTTAGGCGAGTACCAGGCCAAAATTATTGAAGAGGTGAAGCGCAGGCCTAAGTTTATAAGAAGGAATATTTACAGAAAGGTATATTGATGAGAAGAGCAGTTCTGATAATTACATTTTTCTTAACTGCTTATTGCTATGGGCAAAATAGTTCATCAGTAATTCAATTAAGAGATACATCAGGATTGATTTATAAGATTGTAGAGCACGAACCGGAATTCCCCGGTGGACTCATAGGATTGTTGACTTTTTTGCAGAAAAATTTTCAATACCCGGAAATGCAAAAAGAAAATGAAATTTGCGGAAAAGTAGTTTTGAAGTTTATAGTTGATACAGATGGAGCAGTAATTAAGCCTGAGGTTGTACGATCTTGCGGTGTTCAAATTGACAAAGAACTTATCAGGGTACTAGCATTGTTACCCAAATTTAAACCCGCTTATCAAGATGGAAAGGCGGTAAAATATTCCTTCTATCTTCCTATAAATGATTTCTTTGGTAGATAGTTAAATTAAAAACACATGGCAAGCATCATAGACGACAGAGGATACAACCAGGGCTTTGAATTAGTAAAAAGCACCGAAATACGCATGCGCCGCCGCGCCGATTTATTGCTTTCTGAAATGGATAACCTCCAAAACAAAAGCATGATGGAGATAGGCTGCGGCACCGGCGAAATTGCATTCTGGATGGCCGAAAAAGTACCCGCCAAAGTTTTAAGCACCGACCTCTGCGTTCCCTTTATTGAAGAAGCCGCAAAAAAATACAAGCTCCCCAACCTGCGCTACGAAGTGCTCGATTTCAATAAAGCTGATGAGTTTAAAGGCGAAACTTTCGATTACATAGTAGGCAATGGGATTTTGCACCACCTGTATTACCATTTAGATGAGTGCTTTGTAAACATGCGCAAGCTTTTAAAAGATAACGGCAAGCTCATTTTTATGGAGCCCAATATTTTCAACCCATACATCTACCTTATTTTCTCTTTTGCCCCCTTGCGCAAAGCAGCCAACCTGGAGCCCGATGAAATGGCATTTTCAAAAAGCTGGATAACCAAAAAACTACAGGCTTCAGGCTATAAAGACATTAAGGTTGAATACCGCGATTTTCTATTACCCGGCATACTCGATATTTTAATAAAGCCATCCATTGTAGCAGGCGATGTGTTGGAAAAACTGCCTTTGGTAAATAAAGTTTCCCAATCCATTTTTATTACGGCGACGAAAGCGTAGTTCATTCATTTTAAATTCCTGAATACAGTTCACGCAAAGTGCGCAAAGGTTTTCGCAAAGAACCGCAAAGAAAAATCTTCTTTGCGGTTCTTTGCGTCTTTTTTACTTTGCGCACTTTGCGTGAACTGTATTTTGTCTTAAAACTGGAATAAAAAGTTCTATTTTGCCACGAAAATTCGGATAAATGGCCAAGCAGCAAAGCAAACCGCAACCGGCGGCAGAAAAAAAAGTTGAAACTAAAAAGGAACTCGTCCTTACACCTTTAATTCCTGAGCCCCTGGCTAAAAAAATATTTATCGGTTTTGCTTTAGCTTTATTTGTGGTTATGCTGGGCCTCAGCCACCAATACGGCATTTCGGGCGATGAGAATTTTCACCGCGTTTACGGACACCATATAGTTAACTTTTACAGCACCTTCGGTAAAGACAACACCGCTGCTAACACAGCCGGCCCCGATTCGCTGATGGTATTTTACGGTGGCTTTTACGATGGCACCGCTACACTTTTATCAAAAGCCCTCCCCTCTGTTAATGAATGGACT
>Ga0182013_10002918_pt1 | contig 21848 bp, 19 predicted proteins | sample 612S2MmetaG_FD_120487 | JGI IMG/M metagenome (GOLD analysis project Ga0182013, IMG submission 120487) | Permafrost microbial communities from Stordalen Mire, Sweden - 612S2M metaG | ecosystem: Environmental > Terrestrial > Soil > Wetlands > Permafrost | place: Sweden: Stordalen | collected... | reverse complement strand
GACCAAACGACAGCGCGCCCGCCGGCAACTCGGCCAGTTGGGCGATGCCCACGAACGAGAGCCACTCCATGGCGTTCGCGACTTCGGCCTTCGAGGACATCGAACGCGTGAGTCCCCGTAGCCAGCTGTCGTCACGCTGGGTCGCGACCAGCATGTTCTCCAGTACCGTGATGCGCGCGAAGGTCCTCGTCAGTTGGAAGGTCCGCCCGACGCCCAGTGCAAAGACGGTGTCGGGGCGCGCATTGGTGATGGTCTTGCCATTGAACGTCACCGTGCCGGCGTCGGGCTTGACGTAGCCAGTGATCACGTTGAACAGCGTCGTCTTCCCAGAACCGTTGGGACCGATCAGTCCGGTGATGCTCCCCTTCTCTACGTCCAACGAGCACTCGCGCAAGGCCTGGACCCCGCCGAAGGACCGCGACACGTTGTCGACGCGCAACAACGTCGTCATGTTGCACCTTCGTTCAACGAAAGACTGTTCTGCGAAAGCGCCGAGCGATTGCGATCGGCCTTCTTCGAATAGTGGTCTCGGAAGTACACGATGATCCCTTGCGGCATGAACATGATGACGAGGAGGAAGAGCGACCCGAGCAAGATGAGATAGAGCGAGTCATTCGAGAAGGTGGACGTCAGGTACTGTTGCGCCGATTCGAGGATGAGGCCGCCCAGGAGTGGCCCCGCCACCGTGCCGAGTCCTCCGAAGAAGGCCATCAACGCAATGGAGATGTCGAACAGTGGATCGAACACGAACTGCGGATAGATCTGACCTTGGAACATCGCGAAGAGGGCGCCGCACATCCCGATGGTGAACGCCGACATCGCGAAGCCCGTCAGTTTCACGGCGGCGACCTTGACACCGAGTCCGAGGGCGCGATCCTCATCGTCTCGAATCGCGAGTAGCTGCAGACCGAAGCGTGAACGTCGCACCGATGCCGAGAGCAACGCCGCGAAGATCACGAGGCCCAGCGCCACGTAGTAGAAGGGCACGTCGAAGTAACTGGCGTTCCATGAGATGTAGGGGAGGTTCAGTCCCGCGGTGCCACCGGTGAAGCTCATGTTGATGGCGAAGAGTTGGAAGACGAAGAAGATGGCGATGGTGATGACGACGAACGTATGACGGCGCACCCGAAGCGCCACCCATCCAATGGGAATCGCCACGACGACCGCGACGAGACCACCGAGCGGCACGAGCCAGAACATGGCGGCGCCGGGCGCCATGTTCCAATGGATCGACAAGAGCGCCATCGTGTAGGCCCCGGTGCCGTAGAACGCGGCCGAACCGAGGGCGATGTAACCCGAATAGCCCGAGAACATGTTCCAGGACGTCGAGCAGGCCATGAAGATGAGCGTGTAGACGCCGATCGTCTGGTACGAGGGATTGGACTCGAATATCGGAAAGAGGGCGAGAAGCCCCGCCGCCAGCAACCACCACAGATTCCTCACCTTGAGCACTACGCAACTCTCGCTGTTGGTTTGCCAAAGAGACCTTGGGGGCGCACGGAGAGCACGAGTATGAGCAACAAGAAGAAGGACAACGTGGCCCACGTCGGCGACCATACGTTGACGATGTCCTCGATCGTGACCATCGCAATGCCCGCGACGAGGGCGCCCCCGAGGCTGCCCATCCCGCCGAGCACGATGATCACCAGGAGACGCGAGATCAAGTCGTAGCTCGTGCTGGCGTTGAACGCAGTCGTGGTGCCATAGACCATGCCGCCCGCCGCGGTCACGGCCACCCCGATGCCGAAGCAGATCGTCGAGACTTTGCGCACGTCGATGCCCACGAGGGCTGCCGCCGTTTGGTCGGCCAGCGACGCGCGCACGCTCGCTCCGAATCGGGTTCGATAGAGCATGTAGTACAGGGCACTCAACAACACCACCACCATGATGAAACCGAACAACTCGATGTAGGGGATGTAGATGCCAAAGATCGGGAAGGACCGGTTGACGTACCACGCGTTCAATTGGACGTAATTGAGCGAGAAGACGTAGTTCAAGACCCCCTCGAAGATGAGCGCGATCGCGTACGTCACGAGGATGGACATCGCCGTCTTCTCGGGACCCTTCAGTCGTCCGATGAAGAGCCGCTCGATCACGATCCCCACCACGAAGAGGGAGGGGATCGTGATCAAGAGACCAACGAACAGGTCGATGTGCCAATGCACCGACAGGGCGTAGCTCAAGTAGGCGCCGAGGATCACGAGGATCCCTTGTGCCACGTTGATGATTTCCATGACGCCAAATATCAGTGTCAGGCCTGTCGCCATCAAGGCGTACACCGAGCCGATTAAGACGCCGTCTATGACTGCATGGAGGAGTGCAGTGCTATTCAAGAATTACTTCCCCCAAACCGGCTTCGGGTACTCGATCTTCACCGTGTTGGGGTCGCCGACTGGGTTCACCTGCACGAACTTGTTGCCCGTCGTGCCCTGCCACTGGAACGTGTACGCCGTCATCACGGGATTCTCACCGAGGGCGTTGAACTTGGCACTCCCGAGCACCGTCTTGAACGTGACCCCCGAGTGGAGGTAGGCAATGATCTTGGCGTTGTTGAAGCCGCCGGTCGCCTTCACGGCATCGGCGACTACCTGTCCGACCGCGTAGGCCTCGGCGACGTCAGCGTTCACACCAGCGGGCGTGCCGCCGTACTTCTTGATGTACTCAGCGACCATGGCCTTGCTCGCGGCGTTGGCGGCGAGTCCGTACCACGAATTGGGCACCATCACGCCGTCCGCGTTCGACTTGCCCGCGACCTTGATGAAGGCCGCTCCCTGGTCGGGTCCGGCGGTCGCGATGAACGCTTTGGGCGAGTAGTGGGCCTGCTCGAAGGCCTGCATGAAGGCCTGCACCGTGGGCACGTCGACCGAACCGAGCACGACCACCTGCGCCTTGGCGGAAACGACGTTGTCGGCGATCGACGAGAAGTCCGTCGCTTCGGCGGGGAAGACCTTGTAGTACACGGTCTTAATGCCCGCGGCACTCATGATCTTCTGGGCGACGGGGATCTGCGGCTCCGTGAACGGGTCGTCAGACGTGGCGTACGCCACGGTCTTTGGACGCTGCGCTTTGGGCAACGACGAAATCCACGTGGCGAAAGGCACGAGGGAGTTGGCGACGGGAAGGGCGACGTCAAAGACGTTCTTCAGTCCGGCCGAGAACACCGATGGCGCACCGCCGGCCCCTTCGACCATGGCGTACCCGTAACGATCGACGGCGCGCGCCGCGGGCTCGGTCAAGAGTGACGAGAATGGACCGAAGGTCAAACTCACGTGGTCCGTGGAAATGAGACTCTCGTAGTTCGTGACGACCTGGGTCGTGCTCGATGCGTCTGACTTGACGATCAGGTCGACCTTGTGGCCGAGCAGGCCACCCTGCTTGTTCACGTCAGCGGCCCAGAGGTTGTATCCCTGTTGGAAGGCAATGCCGTCGGCGGAGAAGTCGCCCGTCAGCGACAACGAGATGCCGATCTTCACGGGAGCGCCCTTGGCCGGTGGGTTGTTCCCACTCGATCCGCTCGCCCCACTTGTCGTCACCACCATCAACATCGCCGCTCCCGCGACCGATGTCACTGCGAGCGCGCGAAACAGTCTCCTCGATTGGTTCATTTCCCCCCCTGCGGTTATGCGGCTCTGGACATCCCCCGAAATTGCCGTCATTCCAGAACCGATCACTCATTGAGCGATTTCGTAACCCTAAGGCTGGGGTCTCCGACAAGCAAGCGCAGGACTCTGAAATCAGTTCAAAAACCATGAAACGATTTCAATCGCGACCTTAAAAGTTTTCGAAGCGATTCACGCCGTTCCTGCGTGAGACTGTTCACAAAGACCACTGAATGAGTGATCCGAGGGGGATGATGACGGACGCACTTCTAGAGACGGCAATTTCGAACTGGGGGCCGCGCTTCACCGCGAACGGTGTCGATGCGAGTGACTACGCGCGGATCACGAACGTGCTCGAACGCTGGGACGATTGGTGTCGAGCCTGGAGCTCGGGCGCCGAGGACCACCTCGAGCTCGGTGTGATCGCCCTCGAGGAAGGTCGACGTCGCAGCGCCTGCGAGTCCTTTGCCCGAGCCGCGACGTACTTCCATTTCGCGAAGTTCCTCTTCGTCCACGACCGCGATCAGTCCATGGTGGCGCACGCCCGGGCCGTGGAGGCGCTGAATCGGGCCACGCCCCTCTTCGACACGCCTTCGAGTCGCGAGGTCATCGATTTCAAAGGTTCGCAACTCGTCGCGCTCTTTCGAACGCCGAACACAGAGGGCCCCCACCCCACCGTGCTGCTCATTCCCGGTCTCGACTCGACGAAGGAGGAGTTTCGCGACGTCGAAAGGGCCTTCCTGGAGCGCGGGATGGCGACGTTCGCGCTCGACGGTCCGGGGCAGGGTGAGGCGGAGTGGACTCTCCCCGTCCAACCGGAATGGGAAGAAGTGGGTGAAGTGGTGCTCGCGCACATGCGCGCCATGCCCGCGATCGACCGTGAGCGCATTGGTGTCTGGGGGGTCAGTCTCGGTGGTTTCTACGCCGCGCGACTGGCGAGCGCGGACTTGCCCATTCGCGCAACGATTGCGCTCGCCGGACCGTACAACCTGGGCGCGACGTGGAAGGACCTCAACCCACTCACGCGCCGTGCCTTCGAAGTCCGATCGTTCTCGTCGTCACCCGAAGAGGCAGAGCGGCGCGCGTGGGACCTGACGCTGGAGGGTTTCGCAGAGAAGATCAGCCAACCGCTCATGGTCATCATGGGGAAGCGTGACCGGCTTTTCCCTTGGCGCGACGGGGAGCGCCTCGCCAATGAGGCGCGCGGCGAGAGTACGTTCGTCCTGCTCGAGGACGGGAACCACGGTTGTGCCAATGTGATCTATCGCCATCGTCCACTCGGCGCTGATTGGATGGCGGCGCGACTCGGCGTTGCCCAATAGTTCTACGATGGCCGAGATCCGAATCCGGACCTCGGCGTCATCGACGAGATAGCGCGCAACTGCTCGCCCGGCGCCTCGCTCTAGACCTATGCCGATCGCGTGAGTAGGCTTCATCCATGTTGACCCGAGCCAGGATTTTGGACTCAGCGGCGCTGGAAATTGAGCGCAACGGAATGACCCAGTTCCGCGTGAAGAGGGTCGCGTCCGAGGCCGGCGTATCCGTAGCCCTTCTCTACAGTTACTTCGACGACCGCGAAGACCTCATTGCCGAGACCATCGTCCACCGCTACTGCCAGGTGCTCCTCGGATTGGTCGAGATCTTCACCAAACCACTGAAGGACGTCGAGACGACGGCCGATTTGCGCGCGGCCCTCAAGATAATGATCGCCGAAGCACAGATCCCCGAACGTACCGAGGCACGCATCCTTCGCATCGAAGGCATCTCATTCGCCAAACACAATCCGACCGCCTCAGAAGGGATTCTCGGTGCGAAGAAGGAGGCGAGTGCTCGAATCCTTCGCTGCGTACAGCCACTCGAGGAAAAGAACCTGCTCGTCGAGGGAATGAGCGCCGTGGCATTCGCTCGGATTTGGTACGCGCTGTTCTTTGGTCAGATCGCCCTCGAAGGCGAACACGCTCTCTCCATCGATCCAGAAGATTGGCTCAAGGCGTTGCACGTACTGGCCGACTCGGCCATCCGTCCGGAGTACAGCGACCTCGCTTTCTGAGACCAGTCGCTGACGAAGCGTTAGCCCGGGAAACGCGCCCTCGACGCTTCGAGTTCCTTGACGGCCTCCGCGCGACCGACCCAGTTCTCGACCTTGACCCACTTGCCCTCGTCCAAGTCCTTGTAGACGGTGAAGAAGTGGCCGATTCGTTCGAGCGTCGCCTTTGGCACGTCGGAGATATCGTTCGCCGCCTTCCACCTCGGGTCATAGAGGGGCACGGTCAAGAGTTTGGCGTCTTCACCGTTCTCATCGGTCATGTTGCACATGCCGAGGATCTTCGTTTCGATCAGACAGCCGGGGAACGTCGGGTATTCGGTCAAGACGAGCGCATCGAGGGGATCTCCATCACCACCGAGGGTGTCGGCGATGAATCCGTACTCGGCGGGGTAACCCATTGACACGATGAGGTGACGATCCAGTTTGATGGTGTGGTTCTCGTGGTCGTACTCATACTTATTGCGACTGTCACGAGGAATCTCAACGATGACGTTGACCTTGTCCATGAGGTCGTCTCCTTAGTAATGGGGCATCTCAGCGACTGCGGCCCTCGTCAATCGTACTTCGACAGTGGCGACATTCCCGCTGGCGCCCAAAGTCCTCGAACCGGGGCGGACCTAGACTTTGCCGTCGTGAGGCCATGGCTCCACGAATTGAGGAGATCTAATGGAACGAATTGGTGTTGTCGGTTGTGGCCTCATGGGCTCCGGAATTGCCGAGGTTGCGGCGCGCGCCGGGGCCGACGTCATCGTGATTGAACGTGACGCCGACGCGTTAGCCCAGGGCAACGCTCGCATAGAACGTTCGCTCACGAGGGCGGTCGCCTCGGGCAAACTCCCTGAAGACGAGGCCAATCGCGCTCGCGGACACCTCAACTTCGGCGAGGACTTCGCCCGGCTCAGCGAGTGCGAGATGGTGATCGAGGCCGTGGCCGAGGATGAGGACTTGAAGGTCGAGGTATTCAAAAAGCTTGACGCAACCTTGCAGAATCCGACCGCAATTCTGGCCACGAACACGTCGTCGATTCCAATCATCAAACTGGCCATGGTCACGAGACGTCCCGAGCAGGTGATCGGAATGCACTTCTTCAACCCGGTGCCGGTCCTCAGACTCGTCGAGGTGATCTCATCGCTCCTTACGAGTGCCGACACCACCGAACGCGTCCACGAGTACGCCAGCACGTCGCTCAACAAGCGCGTGATCACCTCGAAGGACCGCGCTGGCTTCGTCGTCAACGCCTTGCTCATCCCCTACCTCCTGTCGGCGATTCGTATGCTCGAGTCCGGCTTCGCGAGTGCCGAGGACATCGACACGGGCATGGTCGTCGGCTGCGCGCACCCGCTGGGACCGCTGGCTTTAACTGACCTCATTGGTCTCGACACCACCTTGGCGGTCGCCGATTCGCTCTACGAGGAGTTCAAGGAGCCCCACCTGGCCCCGCCACCATTGCTCTCACGGATGACCCAGGCCGGACTGCTCGGTCGAAAGTCCGGGCAGGGCTTCTACGCCTACAAGGCGTAGCGACGGGGTCTGCCCGTCGTTCATTCCTAGGACGTCGCACCCGTTCGAACACCTGGTGACAACAGTTCGTCGGCTCGACCAGTCGACCCGTACACTCAAATGCACCAAACGTGAACGAAGGGACTGTTGTGGCGACGTACATCGCGACACTGCAGTGCGCTGACGCGCCCGGCATCGTCCGCGCCGCGAGTTCGGCGATCTTCGACGTGGGCGGCAACATCCTCGAGAACGATCAGTTCACCGACCCGGTCACGAACCAGTTCTGCATGAGGTCGCGATTCGAGTCGCAAGTCGGGATCGAAGAGGTCCGAACACGCCTTCAGAGCGACCTGGTCCAGTTCTCGCCGGCGCTGCACCTGCGCAACGAGGAAGTTCGCCGCAGGTCCCTCGTCATGGTGTCGCAGTATGAGCACTGCCTCGCCGAACTCCTCTACCGGCGCGATCAAGGTGACCTTCCGCTCGACATCGTCGCCGTGGTGAGCAATCACGCGAACTGTGCCGACCTCGCGCGTCGCTACGGCGTCCCGTTTCACGAGGTCGCGATCGACGCCGCTTCAAGGGCCGCCTCTGAAGAGAAGTTGCTTTCCCTGGTTCGCCAGTACGACGTCGACTTCGTCATCCTGGCTCGATACATGCAGATCCTCTCGCCGGATCTCTGCCGCGAACTGATGGGCAAGGTCGTCAATATCCACCACTCGTTCCTGCCGGGGTTCGCGGGTGCCCGTCCGTATCACCAGGCGTACGAGCGCGGCGTGAAGCTGATCGGCGCGACCGCCCACTTCGTCACGCCCGAGCTCGACGAGGGTCCGATCATCGAACAGGACGTCGTTCGCGTGACCCACGCCCGCGGACCAAACGACCTCGTTTCACTCGGTCGCGACATTGAACGAAACGTTCTGTTCCGTGCCGTGCACCTAATGGCGGAGGACCGGGTCACCCTCGTCGGGGATCGAACGGTTATCTTCTCGCAGTGATCTTCAGGTAACCGCGCTGCGCACGGCGTAGCGTCCGTCGAGATACGACGCGTCCTCAATGACCGCAGCGATGCGCTCAACGGCGTCGTACACGTCCACGAAGCGTAGGTAGAGCGGCGTGAAACCGAATCGACAGATGTCGGGCGCGCGGAAATCACCGATGACCCCCTGGTCGATCAGCGCTCGAATCACTCCATAACTGTTGTCGTGGCGCAACGCCACCTGACTTCCACGCCTCGCGTGCTCGCGCGGTGTCACCACGTCAAAGACGCCCGGGAGACGTTCCTCTATCAAGTCAATGAAGAGGTCGGTGAGGGCCAGGCTCTTTGCGCGAACCTGCGCCATCGACGTCCGATCCCATATCTCCAGGGCCCCGTCCAATGCGGCGAGGGCCAGTATCGACGGCGACGACGTCACGAAGGCCTGCATCCCCTCGGCCGATGCGTAATCGAGTTCGAAGTCGAAGGGACGAGCGTGACCGAGCCAACCGGGCAATGGGTTGCGAAGGACCCCCTGCCACGATTCGCGGATGTACATGAAGGCCGGTGCGCCCGGTCCCGCGTTCAAGTACTTGTAACCGCATCCCGCGGCGAAGTCGACATTGGCGCCGGTGACATCGAGGGGCACGGCACCCGTTGAGTGCGCGAAGTCCCAGAGCATGAGCGCACCGGCGGCGTGCACCTTGTGCGTGATGCCCGCCATGTCCAACGCCTCACCGGTGCGGTAGTCGACGTGGGTGAGTTCGACCAACGCAACATCGTCGTTGAGTTCGTCGTCGAGCGTGTCGCGGTCGATCGTCTTGAGCGTGACGGGGCGTCCCGCGCGGGCACACATCGCCTCAAGGATGTAAATATCGGAATGGAAGTTCGCGGCGTCGGTCAGCACCACGTGACGCTCGGGCCGTTGCTCCAGTGCGGCACCCACGAGTTTGGCCAACAGGATGGTCAGCGTGTCCGCGACCAGCACTTCACCGGGTTGCGCGCCAATGAGGGGCGCGATGCGGTTACCGAGGCGCGTAGGTTCGTCCATCCAACCGGCCTCGCCCCAACTACGCACCTGCCCTTTGCCCCATTCACTGTCAAGCACTTCGTGCACCCGACGACGAACGGCAGCACTGACCGGACCGAGCGAGTTGCCATCGAGATAGATCTCGCCCTCGTTCAGCGAGAACTCACTGCGCAACGGCGCCAGTGCGTCGCTGGCGTCCATCGCGGCGCAGGCTTCGCGAGTGATCACAAGATTGACCTCACTTCCCACAAGACGGGATACAGACGTTGGGCGAGCGTCGTGTCGAGATAGGCCATTCCCTCACTGCCCCCGGTCCCGGGTCGCCTTCCAATCTGGCGCCCGGCCATCATCATGTGCTGGTGACGCCAGACCGCCAGTCGTCCGTCGTGGTCCATGAGGAGCTCGGCGACGGCGTGCAGCGCGTTCGGTGCGGGGTCCCCGTGCGAGAGGTAGAGGGCGCGCAGAATGTCGAGCAGGTCGTCGTTCGCAGCCCCCAAGGTCGTGCGGAGCGAGTGCTCGAACCCCGCCCACACCGAAGGAACTTCACTCATCTCTTTGAGCCACGCGCGCTGCTCGTCGTCGAAGATATCGAAGGTGAGCATCGCCTTCTTACCGGCGCCGCTGAGAAACTCGATGGCGCGAAATTGGAACGACTGGAAGCCCGACGCCGGGTCGAGGGGATCGCGAAATTCGAGGAAGCCCTCGGGTGACATCGAATCGAGCAGTTGCAAATGTGTGAGCAGGAGGTCTTCGATGCCGACGATCCGGCGCAGGTGCGAGATGGCGCGCCACGGGGCATTCGCGTGTAACTCGGTCGCCGCACGTTTGAGTTCGTCAATGATGACCTTGAACCAGAGTTCGTAGGACTGGTGGACCACGATGAAGAGGAGTTCGTCCGGGGCGTCGTCCGTGAGAGGAATTTGCAACTTGAGCAGGTCGTTGATTCGTAGGTACGTCGAGTAATCGGTGCCTTTAGTCACGGGTCCACACTACGACGACAGCACCGACCTTTTCCGACCCGACCTAGCGAGTGATGGGCTTGTAGCGGATCCGGTGCGGTTGGTCGGCGTCGGTGCCGAGGCGCTTGTGACGCTCGGCCTCATAGTCCGAGAAGTTCCCCTCGAACCATCGCACGACGGCGTCACCTTCGAAGGCGAGGACGTGGGTCGCGATCCGGTCGAGGAACCAGCGATCGTGGCTGATGACGACGGCGCAACCGGGGAACGTCAAGAGACCGTCCTCCAACGCTCGCAGCGTGTCGACATCGAGGTCGTTGGTCGGTTCGTCGAGCAGCAGGACGTTGCCACCACTGCGCAAGACCTTCGCGAGCTGCACGCGATTGCGCTCGCCACCGGAGATCTCGCCGACCTTTTTCTGCTGGTCACTGCCCTTGAAGCCAAAACTCGCGACGTAGGCGCGAGCGTGAATCTCCCGGTTACCGACGACCATCTGCTCCTGGCCCTCGCTGATCTCGTCAAAGACCGTCGCGTCAGCGTTCAGGTTGTCGCGAGATTGGTCGACGTAGGCGAAGGAGACGGTGCTACCGACCTCGAACGAACCGCTGTCGGGTTTCTCTTGGCCGAGCATCATCTTGAACAGGGTCGTCTTACCAGCGCCGTTCGCGCCAATCACCCCCACGATGCCGCCGGGTGGCAAGAGGAATGTCAGGTCCTCGATCAGTAGTCGATCGTCAAAGCTCTTCGAGATCTCGTGCGCGTTCACGACCGTGTCACCCAGTCGTGGGCCGGGAGGTATTGCGATCTCGAGTCGGTCGGCTCGGCGATCGACGGATTCCGATTCAGCGACCAGCTCGTTGAAGGTGGTGAGACGGGCCTTGCCCTTACTCTGGCGAGCGCGGGGTGACATTCGAATCCACTCGAGTTCGCGCTCCAGCGCGGCTTGGCGCACCTTGTCGGACTTCTCTTCCTGGGCCAGTCGTGCCTGCTTCTGCTCCAGCCACGACGAGTAATTGCCCTCCCAGGGAATACCTCGGCCACGGTCCAGCTCGAGGATCCACGACGCCGCGTTGTCGAGGAAGTATCGGTCGTGGGTGATCGCGACGACGGTGCCGCTGTAGTCCTGCAAGGTGCGCTCCAACCACGCCACGGATTCGGCGTCGAGGTGGTTGGTCGGCTCATCGAGCAACAAGAGGTCGGGCTTCGACAAGAGCAGTCGACAGAGGGCCACGCGCCTGCGCTCGCCGCCGGAGAGGACGGTGACGTCCGCGTCGGCTGGCGGTAGTCGAAGCGCGTCCATGGCGATTTCGAGCGTGCGCTCGAGGTCCCACGCGTTGGCGGCGTCAATTCTCGTCTGCAGCTTTGACTGCTCCTCGAGGAGCGCATCGAAATCGGCGTCGGGATCGGCGAACGCCGCGCAGACTTCGTTGAATCGGAGCAAGAGGTCGCGGCTCTCCGCGATGCCGTCGGCGACGTTCTCGATGACGTTCTTGGCGGGGTCCAACTGGGGTTCCTGGCTCAGGTAGCCCACGCTGAATCCTGGGGTCAGACGAGCTTCGCCGGTAAAGCCATCATCGAGCCCCGCCATGATCCGAAGGAGCGAGGTCTTCCCTGATCCATTCGCGCCAATGACGCCGATCTTGGCGCCCGGATAGAAGGAGAGGTTGATTCCCTTCAGCACCTCGCGGTCCGGTGGGTAGTAGCGACGAAGGTCGCGCATGGTGAAGATGAACTGGGCAGCCATGACATCAAGTGTGGCGCAAATTCGAGGGACCGTGACACCGACCAGTGGCACGAGGATTTGACCGAGACCCCTACACTCGCCCTATGTCTGACGAGACGGAGCTTTCCGAAGCGACCACGCTGAACCGACACGCCCCGGACTGGGTGATCTTGTCGATCGCGTGTATCGCCCAATTCATGGTCGTCCTCGACGTATCCATCGTCAACGTGGCGCTGCCGCGGATGAGCCACGATCTTCACTTCACGCTGTCCAGTGCGCAGTGGGTCGTGAACGCGTACGTGTTGACCTTCGCCGGATTCCTGCTACTCGGTGGCCGCGCCGCGGACATCTTCGGACGACGACGGGTCTATCTGCTCGGCATTGCGATCTTCACGATCGCCAGTGTCGGAGCGGGTTTTGCCGAATCCGGTGGTCAGATGGTGGCCATTCGCGCGATTCAGGGTCTCGGTGGCGCGATCCTTTCGCCCGCGACGCTCACCATCATCGTCACGACGTTCCACGGACCTCGCCTCCCCAAAGCAATTGGTGCGTGGAGTGCGGTTGCGGGTGCCGGCGGTGCGGTGGGAGGCCTCCTCGGTGGCATCCTGACGGGCTACGCCTCGTGGCGCTGGGTCTTCTTCATCAACGTCCCCTTTGGCATCATTGCGGCCATCGCCGCGTCGATGTACCTGCGCGAAATGCGCAACCGCGACGCGACCGTCAAACTCGACGTCACTGGTGCGGTGCTCGTGACCGGCGGACTCGCTTCCGTGATCTACGGCGTCGTGAACACCACGAGCCCGGGCCACGGTTGGACGTCGTCGTCCACCATTGAATGGATCATCGGCGGATTGGTGGCGTTGGTGGGCTTCCTCTATTGGGAGTCCAACGTCGCGTCGCACCCGCTGGTGCCGTTTCGCATCTTCAAGTCACGTTCACTCTCGACGGCCAACGTCGTCATGTTCTTGGTGGGCGGTGCCTTCTTTGCGATGTGGTACTTCCTGACCTTTTACTTCCAATTCATCTTGAAGTACGACCCAGTGAAAACCGGGTTCGCGTTTCTGCCCATGGCGGTGGCGATCATCGTGGGCGCCCAGATCAGTTCACGTCTCCTCGTGAAGACCGGCGTTCGACCGCTGCTGCTCGTCGGCGCCACCTTGGCGACCCTCGGATTCCTTTGGATCTCGCTGATCAAAATAAACAGCTCGTACCTGGGTGCGATTCTGGTGCCCGCAGTCATCTGTGCCTTCGCCATGGGGCTTCTCTTTGCCCCGCTCGCGACCGCCGCGACCGCTGACGTCGACCGGGCCGACGCGGGACTCGCCTCGGGGGTACTCAATACGGCGCGCCAAGTGGGAGGTTCACTCTCCTTGGCCATCCTCGGCACCGTGGCGGCCGACCGCACCGCCTCACTGCTCAGCGGCAACTCCTCGGCCGTCGCGCTGGTGGGGGGCTACCAGCGGGCCTTCCAGATCTCGGCGGTCATCACCTTCTTGGCACTCGGAGCGAGTTTGGTTCTGCCAGCCGCAACTGGTCGACGCCTCAGGAACTAATCGCTTTTGTGACGCAGGACTCTGCAATGACGTTGCCTCGATGCGACCGCGCGCTGAGTTACTCGCGACTGAAGGGCACACCGTCTGCCGCCGGCGGGCGTATCCGACCAACGAGTCCCGCCACGGCCGCGATCGTGATGATGTAGGGCAGCATGCTGATGAACTGTTGGGGGATGACCAACTGGTCGAGGTAGATGTTGAGGTTCGCACTGAGCGCGATGGTGAAGCCGAAAAGCAGCGATGCCATGAGGGCCCCGTAGGGGCGCCAGCGACCGAAGATCATGATGGCGAGGGCGATGTAGCCGTAACCGTTCGTCATGCCGAAGGTGAAATTCGTACCTGGACCGATGGTGAACGCGGCGCCTCCGAGTCCGGCGACGAAGCCCCCGAGGATGACGGCGCCGTAGCGCATCCGCGTGACGCTGACACCCACGGTCTCTGACGCGATGGGCTTTTCTCCGACCGAGCGCACCCGCAGTCCCCACCGAGTTCGAAAGAGCGCAATGTTGACGATGATGACACCGATGATCGCCACGTACACGAGGATGTTCTGGTCGAAGAGGATTGGGCCAATAATCGGGATGTGAGAGAAGAACGGCACGGCCCAGACGGGCAGCGCGTACGCCCCGTTGAGATTCTGGTGAGTGGTGAGGACTTGGAACATGATGAACTGCGTCACGGCAGTGCAAAAGGCGACGATCACGATACCGACGATGATCTGATTCGCCTGGTAGCGCAGTGACATGACCGCCAGGACCCAGCCGAGGAGTGCCCCGAGGATCCCGGCCACGAGCACCCCGAGCAGTTTCGAGATTCCAGTGCCGTTCATGGCGCTCACGACCATGACCGATGAAATAGCCCCCGTCATGAACTGACCTTCGATTGCGATGTTGACGACGCCAGATCGCTCGCACAGTGTCCCCGAGAGCGAACCGAAGATGAGGAACGTCGCCGCCGCGACGGCGGCGGCGAGGATCCCGGTCAATTGAAGGTGGAGGCCCGACACGTTGGATCCGCGCGCTACCCACACGAGGAATCCGAGCATGAACACCATCAATCCGAGGTACAGGAGGGGTGCCGCGCCACGGTCGAATCGACGCCAGGCGAGGAGGCCACCGGCAGCGATCGTGAGGATGCCGATGACGTAGCCCGTCGTGGAGACCGGAATCGTCAACGTCCGAAGTGCCCCTGCGCTATTAATGCCCCACCACAGCGCGATCGGCCAGAGTACGAGGTAGCCGCCAACGATGATGCAGCCGTTGCGCACGGCGTTGGTCAATTTGATCCGTTCGGGGAGGTACTTTCGCGCCGAGCGAGAGATCACGGGCGCGAGGAGAAGTAGTCCCAGCAACAGCGGAATGATCCTCAACGCACCGTCAATTGACGGCATCACCGTGGAGCTGTTGTAACCAAACTCAATCGTCGTCCGGAGTGCCGCACGTGCGCCGCCAAACCAAAGGACTTCGAGCGCGCCGATCAAGATCAGTGTGATGCCGTAGCCGAGTGCGCGCTCGCGAGTGATCCGTCGGAGGTTCTCGAGCGTGACAATCTCGGGCGTGATGATCTCGGGGGCGATGCTCATTTCGTCCAACCTCCCGCGGAGCCTGTCGAGCGGAAGCGCCCGTTGTCGGTGAGACGGAAGATCTCGACGATGAGCGCGGGCGTCGCGACGCAAAAGACGACGACCGCCTGGATGACCTGTGCGAGGGAGTACTGGATGTTGGTGGGCGTGAACGCCTGCATAGCTTCGCCGCCGGCGTACATGGCGCCGAAGAAGATCGCCCCGAAAAAGACGCCCCACGGCCGGTTGCGTCCGAGCAAGGCCACGGTGATCGCATCAAAACCGTAGGAACCGCCGAAGTTTGGGGAGAGGAAGTGGTCGACGCCCGTGAGCTCCAACATGCCAGCGAGACCGCAGAACGCTCCGGCGAGACAGAGAGTGATGATCGTCGTTCGCTTCGCGTTGATACCGGCGGTCCTCGCCGCTTCGCCGTTTTGACCCACCATCAGTAACTCAAAGCCGGTTTTGGAACGGTTGAAGAACCACTGGACGACGAAGACCATCGCGAACGCAATCACAAAGCCCACATTGACCAGTAGTGCGGGGCTTAGATGCGAGAAGAAGTACGGCAGCTGCCCGGTCGGCGTGACAGCCTTGCCGGCGCCGTCCTTCAGACCGGGCCGAGCGAAGAGATTCGTGATCAACAGGTACCCCAGCAAGAGCACCATGATGTAGTTACTCATCATGGTGACGATCACTTCGTGGGCGCCGGTATAGGCCTTGAGCACTCCCGCGAGCGACGCGAGGAGAGCGCCCGCAATCATGGCCGCCACTAATTCAAGCGAGACCTGAAGAACCGGAGTGAAGTGCCAGCTGAAGCCGATGAGGCCGGCGATGAGGCCGCCCGCAATGACCTGACCCTGACCACCGATATCGAAGATGTTGCTTCGAAAGCCGATGGCGAGGCCGAGACCCGCGACGATAAGTGGCGTCGCGTCTTGGAGGGTGAGGGAGATCGGTCCCAGTGCGGTCGCCAGGTTGGCCTTGTCGGGATGGTCGATGAGAATCCGCATCGCGTGGAAGTCGAACAGCGAGCCTTGGAAGATCTGCTCGTAGGCGAACCACACGGTATTGAAATTCTCTGAAATCGTCGCACCCGGGTGTGAGAAGAACGTGGCCCAGGAGTGCACGAGCGTCGGTGTGGTCACGATGATCATGAACGCCCCGACCGTCAACCCGACGAAGAGGGCGAGCAGCAACACGAGCGCCATGTTCGCGCGTCGAACTCGCAAGGCGATCTGGAGTAGCCGACTCGATCGCGGCTCTTGGGTTACGACGTCAGTCGTCATGACGTCGCCCCCACATTCGCCGTCGGCCGCGCACCCGCCATCAGGAGACCGAAGTCTGCGCGGCTCGTTGTCGGTGGCACGATGTCCTGGATCTTCCCGTCGTAGAGGACCGCGACGCGGTCGCCGAGGGCGATGACTTCGTCGAGTTCACTCGAGACAATGACCACGGCAACGCCTTGGTCTCGTATCGCGACGATCTGGCGGTGCATGAACTCGATGGAGCCCACGTCGAGCCCACGAGTGGGTTGGGCACAGATCAGGACCTTGAGTTCTCGAGACAACTCGCGCGCCATCACGACCTTCTGCTGGTTGCCTCCCGACAGAGAGCTGAGTGGTTCGGCTTCGTTCTGGGCACGAATGTCATATTCGGCGATGCGGCGCGTGCCATTTTCTTCAATCGCTTTCAATTTGCGGCCCCACCATGACTTGTACTGAGAGCTGTTCAATTGGTCGAGCACGAGATTGTCAGCAATCGACAGGGAAAGTACGAGGCCGTGTCGCTGTCGGTCCTCTGGGACGTGGCCCACGCCGGCGTCGAGCACGTCACGCACAGATTGGCCAACCAACTCTGTCCCGTTAAGAACCACCGAGCCCGCCGTCACTCGTCGAAGCCCGGTGAGCGCTTCGACCAGCTCGGTCTGCCCGTTTCCCTGGACCCCCGCAAAGGCAAGAATCTCACCGGCTCGAACTTCGAATGACACGCCCTTCACGGCGGTCAGTCCCCGATCATCCTGCACAAAAAGGTCCGTGACCTCGAGCGTGACGTCACCGGTGTGGGCAGGTGGCTTCTCAACGACGAGGTTGACGTCGCGTCCCACCATCATCGTGGCGAGTGCTGCCTCGTTCGTCTCTTCAGGAGTCGTCGTGCCCACGACCTCACCGAGTCGCATCACGGTGATGACGTCGGCGATTTCGAGGACTTCCTTCAACTTGTGCGTGATGAAGATGATGGACTTACCCTGAGCCTTGAGCGCGCGCATGATGATCATGAGCGCTTCGGCCTCTTGGGGGGTGAGTACGGCCGTCGGCTCGTCAAGAATCAGTATCTCCGCGTCATGACTGAGAGCCTTCAAGATCTCCACACGCTGCTGGGTACCAATGGGCAGATTCTCAATCGTTGCGGAGGGGTCAATGTTGAAGTTGTACTCCTTCGCGAGGGCGACGATGCGTTCGGTCGCGCTCTGATGATCGATGAACGGCCAAGGCTTGACCGGTTCGCTACCGAGGATGATGTTCTCAGCCACCGTGAAGACCGGGATGAGCATGAAGTGCTGGTGCACCATTCCGATTTTGTGGTTCACGGCATCTTTCGGGTCGCGAATGGTCACGACCTCGTCATTGATGAGCAGTTGGCCGCTGTCCGGCGTGATCATGCCGTACAGCACGTTCATCAGTGTGGACTTGCCGGCGCCATTCTCCCCGAGCAGGCAGTGAATCTGACCCGGCTCTACGAGGAGGTTGACATTTTTGTTCGCCGCGAGCGATCCGAAGTGCTTGGTGACCGCTCGAAGTTCCAGCTTCATGAATCTCAAACCTAATCGGGAATCAAAAGGCAACGGGGGCCGAGTCCAAAGACTCGACCCCCGTTCCCAGGCTTTACGTCGGGACTATTTGCCGCCGACTGCAATCTTGATGGAACCGTTCTCGATTCCCTTGGTGAGTGTCACGATTGCCGCAAGTGTTGCCGCGCTGTTCGCCTTACCCGCCGTGCCGTGGTCCTGAATGAACGCGGCGCCGCCGTTCTTCAACGTGCCGATGTAGTCGCCACCGGCGAACTTACCCGTCGCCTGGTCCAGGACAGCAGCCTTCACCGATGCCGTCACGCCCTTGGTGACCGAGCTGAGGAACAAGTTGCAGTTGGACGGGTCGTTGGTGCAACCGTCCGTGTCAACCCACTCCACGTTCGCCTGGAGCGTGTGCGCCTTATTCCACGTGGTCACCGCAGCCGTCGTACCGAGGCCGTCAGAACCGGCGACCGGGAAGATGGTCGTCGCGCCTTGGCCCAAGAAGGCCGTGGTGTCGGTCGCTGCTGTGGTCTGGTCGGTGAAGGAGCCAATGAAGGTTCCCTTCTGGGTCTTCTCGTTCCAACCGAGCACCGCAACCGGGACCTTCGGCTTCATCTTCGTGTTGTAGTACTGGACGCCGTCGTAGAAGCCGTCCATGTAATAGGTCACGGAGCTGAACTGCTCGCCGCCGTAGGTCGCGACCTTTGGTGCCGCAGCGTTGTGCGCCGCAGCGTACGCCGCCGCTTCGTAACCACCGAGGAATGCGTCCTGCTGGGTTTCGTACGTCAGACCCAGGATGTTCTTGGCGGTACCGCTGTACGGCTTCACCGCAACGCCGTCCTTACCAGGGCTCTGGTTGCCGTTGTCCACCTGCGCGAAGTGATCACTCTTGTTCTGCTGCGCAGCGTTCCACGTCGCGTCGGACATCAAGAAGCCGACGGTGATGATGATGTTGCACTTCTGAGAAACGAACGAACCGATCTCATTTTGGTAGGTCGACTCCGTGCCATTGGACGGCGTCGACTGCACTTCGGTCTTGATCAACTTCGAGACCTTGGCGGCCTCCTTGAGGCCGAGGTAGGCCGAAGCGTTGAACGACTTGTCGTTGACGCCACCGGTGTCGGTGACCTCACAGGCCAACGTTTTGTGGTACATCGACGTCGCACCGGCTGAGCCGGTTGCGCTGATTGTAAGTCCCGTCAACAGCAGACAGGCGGCACTGGCCGAGAGAGCGAGACGCCCCACACGGCCCTTTCCGATTGAATTCATTGCACTCCCCTTTTGGATTTATGGACGGTTCTTTTGAAGCCCTTATGTCTGTCCGAGCGTGAGCATAACAAGGAACCCCCCAGCGCGTCAGTGCAGAAAATCGGGTCTTTCGTGAACTCCGGCGTCCGAGGCGTGGCGACGTCGCGACCGTGGCCCCGCAACCGTCCGCGCCCAAAATCTCCTTGGACCGGCTGACCTGCTTTGATCGGTTGACCTGAGGGCGACGGAGTTCCTACGTCCGCGATTGACCGCGAGAACCGAGTCCCCGAACGATTTCCGAGGCGGCTCGCATGGCGCCGTAGAGCGAATCGATCATCGACGAACCACTGAGTCGCAGTGCGAGGTACGCGCCCGTCGCCGCGTCGCCCGCGCCCGTCGTATCGATCACCACGTCACTCAACGAGGGCACTTCGAAGGCGTTGGCGCCCATTTGCGCCCGCGCCCCGTGCACACCACGGGTGACCACGACCTCACCGAAATCCCGAGCCAGGGCCTCCATCGCGGACAGTACGTCACTCTCGCCACTGAGGAGCAGCGCCTCCTCCTCGTTGGCGAACAGCGTCGACGTTCCTTTGATGGCGTCCCTGAAGACGTCCGGTGTCACGGCGGCCAGGGGTCCCACCGAGCAGACGTCCACCGACGTTGGGCGCCGCAGCGTGGCGGCCCTCGCCAACGCCGCCGTCCCCACGTGTCGCGTTGTCGGATCGAGGAATGTGTAGCCCGAGACGTGGAGGTGATCAAAGGGACGCTCGAGTTGCGTGAGGACGTGATCCATCGTGAGCATCGGGTTCGCGCCCCGGTCCGTCAACATCGCGCGCTGGGCGTCATCGCCCACCATGGCCACGACCACACCGGTCGGCGCGTCGACGCGCTCGAGCGCCGCGCGAACGCCGGCGTCGCGCAGGGACTCCTCGAAGAGCTGCGCCGCCACATCGTCACCGCTCGCGCCAAGGAACGTCACGTGGTGCCCCGTGAGTGCGAGCGCGACCGCCATGTTCGCGGCGCTTCCCCCACGGCTGAGCCGTATGCGCGCCGGTGTGTCGCTCGTCGGCGCCACTGCGGTCATTGGTTTGACCACCACATCGAGCATCACGTCGCCAATGACGAGGATGCGTCGAGGCGTCACGTCCGATTCCTGGCGATGGCGGTCGCGATCCGCCCAGCCAGACCAGCGTTCGCCACCACGAGGTGGCGATTGACGACGACGCTCTCTCCCTCGGTGTAGCGAGCGAATTCGGCCAGTAGGACCGGCGTCACCTCTTTGCCACTCACACCAAGCGATTTGGCTCGCTCGAGCGCACTGGCGAGCGCGGCGTCATGCTTGTCGCTAGAGAGTTCATGATCTTCGGCCACGGGATTGGCGACGAGGAAGCCGGTGGTCGACAGTTCCGAGTGAATCATGAACGCCGCGGCCGCTTCGACCTCGTCGGCCAACGACCATTCGACGCCGAAACCGCTGTCGCGTTTATAGAACCCCGGGAATCTGTCAGTTTGGTACCCCGCGACCGGCACACCCAACGTGTCGAGTCGCTCGAGGGTCGCGCCGACGTCGAGAATCGACTTGACACCCGACGCGACAACCAAGACCTGATTGCGCGACAGTGACGTCAGGTCCGCCGATTCGTCGTAACTCTCGCGCGCGTCGCGATGCACTCCCCCGAGTCCGCCCGTTGCCATGACGTCGATGCCGACGCGGCTGGCTACTGCGATGGTCCCCGCGACCGTCGTCGCGCCGTCTCGCTTCAGCGCGAGCGAGAGTCCTAGGTCACGAGCGGAGAGTTTCGCGGCGTGCCGATCACTTTCAGCGAGTCGGGCGAGCTCCGCCGTCGTGAGGCCAACGACGATTCGTCCATCGATGACACCGATCGTCGCCGGGACTGCGCCACCGGCACGCACCGCCGCTTCACACTCCGCCGCGACCTCAAGGTTCGTAGGTGAGGGCAGACCTTGCACGACGATCGTGGTCTCGAGCGCGACCACGCTGCGCCCCTCTGCCAGTGCGCTGGACACCTCATCATTGATGGTGAGCGGGGAGATTCGAAAGTTATTCACGCAAGGCGAAGTGTACTGTTTGGGGGTGAGTTCTTCGCCTGCGATTCCCTGGGATGAACTGCGCGAACGAGCCCGGCACGCAACTTCAACGTCGTACGCACCGTATTCGAAGGTGACGGTCGGCGCGTGCGCCGTCACGACCGACGGTCGGATAATCGTAGGCGCCAACGTCGAGAACGCGAGTTACGGCCTCACCCTTTGTGCGGAGTGCTCACTGGTGAGTGACCTCATTCGCCAAGGCGGAGGTCGGATCGTGGGCGTGTCGATTGTGGCGGGCGACGGTGAGCCCATTGCACCGTGTGGACGTTGCCGTCAAGTGCTCTTCGAGCACGGCGGCAATGAACTCGAGATCGACGCTGGCGACGGCGTGACGCCCACGCGGCTCGGCGACCTTCTGCCGAACGCCTTCGGGCCGGAGGACGTAGGACTTCGGAGGTCGTAGTGAGTTTCTTCTCCGCGGTCGACGTCATCACCACCAAACGCGACGGCGGCGCACTGAGTGACGCGGCGATTGCCTGGATGCTCGACGCCTACGTACGCGGTGAAGTCGCCGAAGAGCAGATGTCGTCACTCCTCATGGCGATCTACTTCAATGGGCTGTCCGTCGACGAACTCAACTGTTGGACCGATCGGATGATCGAGTCCGGCGAACGGCTGGACCTCAGTGGACTATCGCGCCCCACGGTGGACAAGCACTCGACGGGCGGTGTCGGCGACAAGATCTCGTTGATACTCGCTCCTTTGGTCGCGTCGTGCGGCGCAGCGGTACCGCAACTGTCCGGTCGAGGACT